>Ga0068705_10001535_pt1 | contig 11605 bp, 9 predicted proteins | sample YNPMSTMetaG_FD_65631 | JGI IMG/M metagenome (GOLD analysis project Ga0068705, IMG submission 65631) | Anoxygenic and chlorotrophic microbial mat microbial communities from Yellowstone National Park, USA - YNP MS-T MetaG | ecosystem: Environmental > Aquatic > Thermal springs > Hot (42-90C) >... | reverse complement strand
AGTTGGCCCTGGTCGCCTGTATGCGGAAGTTCCTAACGATCCTGAACGCCATGCTCCGTGAACGAAAACCCTGGACAGAAACCGCTGTCACCACTTGACAACCAAGACAGTCGCTCCGAAATTCCTCTCACTCGGAGGAACGCGCTTGTCGCGTCCGGGGCCTAACGTTGAATCAACCATCCCGTTTCGTTGGGTACGAGAAACAGCCTGCTCCTACTTTTCCACCGCCCCAAACCATTTAGCTGCGCTTCCCCATAATTGGGTGGAATCGATCAACATGATCGAGTTATTCAATAAAGCAAATCCTTGCGGCACAAATGCCGATAACAATTTTGGCTATACTTGACTTCTATGACAAAGATAGTTATAAATTGACAAAAGTGTTAAATTAGCCAAGGTGGTTCCCGGAATGAGGGCTTACTCATGATAACCCTAGCAACGGGCCCTGTCCGAATCAGACCCATGAACGATAAAATTAGTGAACAATCGGGTTCAGTCGTCTCCGGACACTCGCGTTATGACGAGGCCTGGAGGATCGACCTGAGTGACTTCCCCGCGGTGCGTGCAGAAGGTGAGGTTTACTCGCCGACGGCGGATCAACTCGAACGCATGCGACGAGTCAGCGAAATCCTTGAAGATGCTTCTGCCGAGAAGATTCTCCGTTGGGCGATTGACACGTTTTACCCGAGTTTGACCATGGCAACGGCCTTCGGTCCGGAGGGATGCGTTATCCTGTCGATTCTGGCAGAGTTACAGCCGAAGGTTCGGGTTTTCAATCTGGATACGGGATACCAGTTTCCGGAAACCCTGCAACTCAGGGACCGAATTGCCCAAAAATATGGTATTGATGTTGTCCTTGCCAAACCTGAGCTTTCGGTGGAGGAATATGAAAAGCGTCACGGCGGTCCGGTGTACAAGGTGAATCCCGATCGATGCTGTTTTGACCGAAAGGTTCAGGTCCTCAAGCGGGAGGTGGTTGGTTACCGGGCATGGATTAGCGGGATTCGACGCGATCAAAGTCCGCACCGGGCGAACGCCCCGATTGTCGGCTGGGACAAGAAATTTGGGCTGGTAAAAATCAACCCGCTTGCTCGCTGGACGAAAAACCAGGTGTGGCAAAGAATCATGGATGAGGATATTCCGTATAATCCATTGCATGACCAGGGTTATCCGAGCATTGGTTGCTGGCCCTGCACGCGACCGGTGCTCTTGGGGGAGGACGAGCGGGCGGGGCGTTGGAGCGGTACAGCAAAGACGGAGTGTGGCCTGCATCTGGTGGACGATCAGCCGTCACCACCTCCCACGATGTACGGCCAGATTTGATCTGCACAAGCCATTGTCCTCGTTGTCAGTGACCTTAGAAGAAAGCTGCCATCACCATGAAGATCTCTGCCAAGACCGAATATGCGTGCGTGGCCGTTTTGGAGTTGGCTTCGTGTTACGAATCGGGTGGGCCGGTCCAGGTCAGGAAGATTGCCGAGCGACACGCCGTTCCCTCGCGGTTTTTGGTTCAGATCATGCTTCAGCTTAAGGCGGCGGGACTTGTTGCCAGCACTCGCGGCGCGGCCGGTGGCTATCGCCTGGTTGTCCCACCGGAGGAAATCACGCTTGGCCAGGTGATGGACATTATTGAAGGCAACCAACAGCCCGAAGCGAGTTTTTCGGTGGCCGCATCGCCGGATTCACCCGCCGTTAAGGCCCTTGTTCAGACCTGGCAGGAGGTGCAGGACAAGGAAAAAGAAATGCTCTCCTCGATCACTTTTGCGGAACTCCTCGACCGTGCCCGCCAGCATGACACGCAAATGTATTACATCTAAGGAACCGACAACTCTTTATGGAATGACCGAGAGGATGGTCGGTCGGTTCGTATCGTTACCGATCCGTGATTGAGACTGAATCGGTCGGTGCGGAATCCATCTCTTCAACGAACCGGGCCTTGCTGCCAAGGTCTTTTTCGACTGCGTGACAGCGGACATAGTGGCCATCAAGGTCGATAATCCGCGGGGCCTGTATCTTGCAGATCTCCATACAAAGAGGACAGCGTGGATGAAAACGACAACCGGGCGGCGGATTCTCCGGGCTGGGGGGATCACCCTTAAGGATAATCCGCTTTTTTCCAGTGGTGGGGTCCATGCTGGGAATTGCCGAGAGCAAGGCCTGCGTGTAAGGATGGAGGGGCTCGGCGTAAAGTCGGCGGCTGTCCGCCAGTTCCACGATTTCTCCAAGATACATGACGGCCACCCGATCCGAGAGATACTCGACCACAGACAAATCATGCGAAATGAAGAGATAGGTCAACCGGTGGAGTCGTCGCAATTCGACGAGTAAGTTGATGATCTGCGACTGAATGGACACATCGAGTGCCGAAAGCGGTTCATCAAGGACAATGAAGTCGGGGCGAAGGACCAGCGCGCGGGCGATGCTGACCCGCTGCCGCTGTCCGCCGGACAACTCGTGAGGATAGCGATTGGCAAACTTCGGGCTGAGGCCAACTTCCTCGAGGATCTTCATGACTCGTTCGCGGCGTTTTTGTTTCTCGAGAGCTTGGGAGGAGAACCGTTCCAAGGGATTATCAACCGAATGATTGCGAACGGCGTTTTCAAGAAATAACTCCCGGCATTGACGGTGGACGATGAGACCTTCTTCGATGATCGACTCAATCGTCATTCGGGGATTCAGGGAACTGAACGGGTCCTGGAAAACGATTTGCATCTTCCGCCGAATCGTACGAAGCTCTGAGCCGGTCAATTCGAGGATGTTCTTGCCTTGAAAGATGATGCTCCCACCGGTCGGCTCCAGAAGTCGCAGGACAGTGCGTCCGAGGGTCGTTTTTCCGCAGCCTGACTCTCCAACTAGACCCAGCGTTTCACCCCGCCGAATGATGAACGAGACGTCGTCCACGGCACGGGTATGGGCCACCACACGGGAGAGCAATCCCCGTCGCTTGGGGAAGTACTTTTTCAGGTGTCGAACGTGGAGCAGGATATCGGGTCCCATAGACATCAACTTAGTTTGTCAAAGCTCAATTCCCCGGCGAAATGGCAGCGGGCTGCATGTCCGGCGGCAATTTCCCGCAATTCCGGTTCTTCCTGTTCGCAGATCTTCTGGCGGTAGGGACAACGGGGATGAAACTTACAGCCGCTGGGAAAATCCTTGGGATTGGGGACGTTGCCTTCAATGGTTGCCAGTCGGGTTTGCTTATCCTGTCCCAAACGTGGACGGGAACGGAATAACCCAACCGTATAGGGATGGCACGGTCGATCAAAAAGCGTGTGAACAGGGGCTTGTTCGACGATCTTCGAGGCATACATGACGGCGACATCGTCCGCCAATTCCGCGACGACTCCCAGATCATGGGTGATAATCAAAATCGACATATTCTGTTTCTGTTGAATCTCTTTGAGAAGTTCCAGAATCTGGGCCTGGATCGTTACATCGAGAGCCGTAGTGGGTTCGTCGGCAATGAGCAGGTCGGGCTGGCAGGATAAGGCCATGGCAATCATCACCCGCTGACGCATGCCGCCGGAAAACTGATGGGGATAATCGCGCCAGCGTGTCTCGGGATTTGGGATACCCACTTGTTGCAATAATTGGATGGTTAAATCTCTAGCCTCGGCAAATGGCTTGCCCTGATGCAGGCGAATGGCCTCAATGATTTGCGAACCGATTGTAAAGACCGGATTGAGCGAAGTCATCGGCTCCTGGAAGATCATGGCGATTTTGTGACCGCGGATAGATCGCATCTCCCGATCGCTCAAATCCGTCAGGATTTGACTTTGCCCGTCTTTATCCCAAAGAGTGATCTTTCCACGGACGATTCGTCCTGGTGGGGCAACCAACCGCATCAGCGAGAGGGCCGTCACCGACTTGCCGCAGCCAGACTCGCCGACTAAACCGAGAGTTCGGCCACGCCTGATTTCAAAGGAGACGTCATCCACAGCGCGGAGAATGCCGTCATCCGTGAAAAAGTACGTACAGAGGTTTTCCACTTTAAGGAGTGGTCCCAGATCGGTTGCCGCCTGGTCTTTATGATCGGAGACTTGAGCCGTCATAGGTCAGACTCGGTTGTTCTCATGATGGGGATCTGATGTCACCTCAAATTCGCAAACGGGGGTCCATAGCATCACGTAAACCGTTGCCGACCAGGTTGAAGGCCGTCACCGTGATGAACATGGCCAGCGAGGGGAAAACGACCAACCACCAGTAATGATAGTTTTCGCTGCCTGTTCTTAGAAGCAATCCCCAACTGGGAGCAGGAAGGCGGACGCCAAATCCCAGCAGGCTTAGACCGGCCTCGGTGATGATGGCACCTGCAATACCGAAGGGTGCCGCCACCATCGCGGGAGAAACCGCATTCGGCAGGACATGACGGAAAATAATCCGCAGGTCCGACGCCCCTGCCGCCCTGGCCGCGGTGACGTAGTCGGTATTGCGCTGCTTGAGGACCTCACCGCGGATCAGCCGGGCGATGGTCGGCCAACCGGTTAAACCAATCACCACCATAATGATGTAAATACTCTGGCCGAGCAATCCCACTAGTGTCAGGATCAGGAAAAAAGCGGGAAAGAGCATGATGACCTCGATCAAGCGAGAAATGATCATGTCAATGATTCCGCCGAAATAACCTGCCAGGGCACCGAGGACAATTCCAATGGCCATGTAAATTCCCACGGCGACGAAGCCGACAGTCAAGGAGATCCGCAACCCGTACAGCATGCGTACCAGGACATCGCGCCCCACGTCATCCGTTCCCAGGATATGCGGGAAACCATCGTTGCTTTCCCGCCAAAAAAGGACGGGTTCACCGGTTTGGCCATCCGGACCCGTGGTTCCGGGAACGTATCGCGGCTTGCGATAAAACGGCGGTTTTACGGGCGAATCCATGTCTTGTTCCGTTGGCCCGAAAGGAATCAACGGATAAAGAGCCACCACCTGGCCGCCACGGCGAAACTCTTCTTCCGGAAAGGTCCTGGCACGATAACGGTTATCCGGTCGAACACCGGGAATCTGCATGATCCCGGCAAGAGCGAGAATCATGCCGACGTACAGCCCCGCTAGTGTGCCAAGATAGACTCGTTTCGACTTCCGCTTGCCCCAAAGACACCACACCGCGGAAACCACCAGCCAGGGAAAAAATGCCACCAGCGCGAGGTTGAACCAGTAATCCACGGTCTCTTCGGGATTGAAGAGGGCGCGGAACCATGGCCAGATTGCCCCATGTTCATCCCGGTAATAAAACGGCACGTTCGAGGCAAGAACGGGGGCAAAAATGGCCAGCAGAAACAATGGCAAAAGGGTCCACAAGGCGGCTGAGGAAAGCCGATTCTTGCAGAACTGTCGCCAAACAATGTCCCAGTAGGCCTCTCCCGACGTCATTGCTCCTCGCCTCGGGTGGAGAATGTGATCCGTGGATCAACCAACACGTAAAGAATGTCCGTCAAAAGGATACTTAACAAAACGATGATGGCATCGATATAGATCAAGGCCATCAACGTTGGATAGTCCTTCTGCTCGATGGATTCCCAGCTCAATCGCCCCATACCATGAATCCCGAAGATGTACTCCACCAGGACGCTTCCACCCAACAGGGCTGGCAAGAAGTTGGAGAACAGCGTGAGAATGGGGATCAAGGCATTTCGCAAGGCATGCTTGAAGATAACTTTATATTCGGGAAGTCCCTTCGCCCGGGCGGTGCGGATGTAATCCTGCGAAATGACCTCCAGCATACTCGTTCGCGCATACATGGCCAGCCCAGCCAGACTGAAGAGGGCTAAACACATGACGGGCAAAAAGGCATGCCAAAGATAATCGAGCAGATATCGCGGCCAGGAAAAATGCTCAGCTCCCTGTGAATGCAATCCAATCATGGGAAACCATTTCAAGTAGTCGCCGTAACAGAAGAACAGGAGCAAGAGCATGGCAGCCACGAAAGAGGGAATCGAATACAACAGAAAGAGCACCAGACTGATCGAACGGTCAATGAGTGTGTTCCGTTTGACCGCGGCAATGATTCCGGCGGGAATCGCGATGAAGTAGATCACCAGTTCGGACATCAGCATGAGTGGTGCCGAAACCACAACAGCATTCCACAATTTGGTGGCAACGGGCTCGCGGGTCTTAGTCGCTGAACGGCCAAATTGGAATGTCACCAGTCGCCAGACCATGTGGGCGTACTGGGTGTCAATTAATACGTATGCCAGACGGGCCAACAAACCGGGTTCGTAACGGCTGCGATAAAGGTCATAATGCTCGCGCCAGTTGTCGATCACTTCGCGGAGAACGCTGTCAGGTACATCCTTCGGGACATCTAATCGCAGGGGCTGTTTGACAAGGCGGCGCAGGGCCAGGCTTGCCACAAATCGTTCCCGTAAGCTCGCTTCCGAGAGAAGTTTTTCGGCGTAAAAGCGGACATAGGTCGGATCCAGATAGTCCAACTCCTCAAGCAGTTCATTCTGCGACATCTGACATAATGCATGGAAGCGTGCTTCGAGTTCGGCCCGGTCTTCGTTGGAGAGAGGCCGTGCCGTATCCTCGTTCCGCTTCCACCACAACCGCCAGGCCGCCACCACGTAAGGCGTCTCTTTGTCGCTGGGCCGGCTGGAGTAAGTAAACACAAAGGGATCAACCACCATCGAATTCAGGGCGTGAATTAGACCAATCTGGACCTGTCGATCAACAGCCGGATCCTGGAGATGTTCAATTGCGGGGGCAACGCCATGCCATCCCAGGTCTTCACACAAGACCTGTACGTAGATACTGACGGCACGGGCCAGACGGCGGTGCTCGCGTCCGTCGGAAAGCCGCTCGTTAAACCGCGGGATCTTGAGGGATCGCAAAAAGGCTAGTCTGCTTGGCCCATCGGGAATACGCTGGGGATCATGAGCCAGGGCGGCTAACTCGGCTGTAATCTGAGTTTCATCGGCAACTCGGTAATAGCCAGCCCAGCGGACCGTGTCACGATAATTCCGAAAATAGCGAAAATTAAGTAGCAGAGGCCGATCCAGCTTCAGATCGCGCTTCTGGATGAGATAGGCTTCACGGGTCTGCGCGGTCTGTCCGGCCAATCCTGTGGCCCCGAGCTGGAGAAGAAGCGGATCACCCGGTGCCAACTGCATGATGCAGAAGGAAACCACCGTAATCCCGAACAACGTTGGTATCATCAACAAGAGACGACGAAGGATGTAGCTCCACACAGATCGTCCGTTCCATCCTCAATCAGTGATCAAGATTCAGTCTCCGCCACACCAAATTTGTGATCTGGTCAGGTAATGTCCTGCCCGGTCTTTTTCGTCTTGCTTGCAAACTGAAGCTCGTGTGATGCCAATGTGGCCAGATTACCGACTGACCGCGTCATGGTCCGACGGCCCGTGGCCGGTTGGTGTACCATTCTCGACCGTCATAACAGGGCCGAATCTTGTAGAACTTCACATTTTGAATCCGCGCATCGTAGCCACCGGTTGCCCGATCCGAGAACAAGAACGTATATGGCTGATCCTCATAGATCAGGCGGTGAATCTTCTTGTAAAGTTCATGCTGTTTTTCCTCGTTCATTGTCACACGCAACTCCTCAATCAGGCGATCGACCTCCGGGTTGCGATAGGCCACATGATTCGAGCTATCTGGGACATCGGCCTGGCTGGAATGCCAGAGCTGAAAAGGATCCTGCTTCCAAGACATGGCCCAGCCGAGCATAGCAGCTTCGTATTCTCTTTTGCGTAGTTTTTGAAGCATCAGGTTCCACTTGGTGGGAGCGATCTGGACATCGATGCCAATCTTGCGGCACTCCTCCTTAACGATCTCTGCGATCTGCCGATAGCTCGGAGCGTCGGTGTAAATCATAAGCTCGAATCGGGCAGAAACCTTCTGTCCATCAATAACCTTGTCCCGCACCCCATCCTGATCGCTGTCCACCCAACCGGCTTTTTCCAACATTTCGCGGGCCTTGGTCAAATCGTGAGGAATGGGCGGAAGCGTTTCGTCGTAGGAACTGCTTCCGGGGAGGAACGGCCCTGTCGTTCGCCCCGCCAGCCCCCGAAAGACCTTCTCGATAATCGTGTCCACAGGAATGGCGTACGCTAACGCCCAGCGAAACTCTTTGTCTTTAAATACCGGCTTGTCAAGATTGTAACCAATGTACCGGTAGCCGGGGTAGGGATAATCGACAAGGTTGACCTTGCCCGCCTTCACATTGGGGTGTTCCTTCGCTTGCAGAAACAGGTCCTTGTCGGGAATGCCTGAAAAGTCAAGCTCATTCTGGAGGAGCATCTGGGTGTTAGTGTTGGGGTTGGAAATGCACCGATAGGTGACGCCACTGAAGAAGTACGGTTCACCCCAGTAATCGGGGTTTCGCTCCAGGACAAGCCGCTGCTGAGAAACCCACTGCTTGAAGACCATCGGCCCGGTCCCGCACATCATCTTATTAGCCCAATGGTTGTTGAAGCCATCAGCAAACTCTTTGGAGGAAAAATCAAATGAAATCGGGTTACCATTGGCATCGACCGAATACACATGCCGGGGGAGCATGGGAAATCCCCCAAGTGTAAATTCTTTGGCCAGAAAATATGGCTTCTTCCAACGGATTTTGACTGTGTACTTGTCGAGAGCACGATACTCGATCATCCGTCGGCCCTCTTCATCCGTCGCAGAAGGATCCTCGTAATAGCTACGGATATGGGCGGCCTCGACATTGGGGTTCATCACGCAGTCGAAGCTGAAGATCACGTCCCGCGATGTGAACTCAGCTTCGGGAAGCGGTTTCCCGTTGGGGAGTTTCATCGGATGCCACTTGACCCCTTTCCGTAAGTGAATGGTGAATTCCAGTCGCTCCTCATCAAAGTCCCAACTCTCGGCTAGGACCGGCACCCACTCGTCGGGATTCTCGAATTTCGGTTCACCAAGGGTTTCATACACCCGCGATTGAAATGCCTCCGAGACCGTATCCGAGGCCGTGATTGGGTTGAGCGTGTCCGGATCATCGGGATAACTCAGGAGAAGGATATCGTTTGTGGCAGGTTTTACGCCGCCTCGGGTCAGTTTCTCCTGCCAGGATAATGATGAGGACGGACTCGGTATGGCAGAACCGATCGGCGCGCCCAGATCCGCCCCGCCAGGGTTAAGGTCGTTCTCTGATTTGGGACAACCCACACATACGGCGAGGGTCAGTGAGATCAGCAGAACCGGTGTCATCGTTGGCCTGCTCATAGGATTCCCTTTCCGCACAGGAAGCCGACTTCACAAGCGTTATTTACCAAACCTTGTTGCTTAGTCTTACGATATCGGGCGATCTTGTTTGGCAAAAGCCATTCTGCGCAAACAATACATACCTCCGTGGGTACAAAACCATACCCCGGAAGGGATTCCTCGGTATGAAAGTCCGCAATTGCATGCGTTGCCGTGGAAACCGTTTGTCGCATGTTAGGAGATCATGATGATGTGGTCAATAACGACTTGCCGTACGTTGTACGTGAATGTGGCTCCGAATTACCGGTCGGAGGGACGCGCTCGTCGTGTCCGCGTCTTGGAGGGACCCGCTTGTCGGGTCCGCCTCTCGGAGGGACCTGCTTGTCAGGTCCGCGGCGCCACGTTGGATCATCCATTGCGATTCAGCGGGCATGACAAGCATGCCCCTCCCCAATCCGATAAAACTGGCGCTCGCAGGAGCTCTTCCCCGTTGGCGGACCATATTAAAGGTGTAAACTGAAAAAATTACGCATCGTGATTCGGCTTATGGGTGCGAATGCCAACGCGGTCACCATACGACGGGCCATGCCGTTGGTACTCCCGTTCCGGGGGGGATGACCGGTTGATGGAAACCAGCCGGCGGGGAGTCGGGATTGCCCAGCCTGCCTTGTTGGGAAGAGATAATCGATCTGAATTCACTTCAGGGAAAAATGTTATGAATCAGGAGCATGCAGCGTCGTCGAAGCCTGGAAGCCAGCAGCCTAAGAGTCATCTCGAGGCCGCCCGACGGGAGAAACTCCGTCGCATCAGCGAACTGGGTTTCGATCCCTGGGGTGGGCGGTACGATGGCCATCGGCCTATCCGGGAGATTCGATCTCGTGAAAACGAGATTGAGGTCATTGCGACGGGCGATTGCCAGGTTGGGCAACCCCCAGAATTAAGGGGGCCGCGTGTCCGCGCTGCCGGGCGGATCATGCTCCTCCGGCGTGCTGGGAAGATCATGTTCATCGACATTCGCGATTGGACCGGGAAGATTCAGGTCCTCATTGGTAAGGCCCAGGTCGGGGACCGTCACTGGGAATTGGCCCAGTGTCTTGACTTGGGTGACATCATTGGGGTCGATGGGGAATTGAAACGGACGAAGACCGGAGAACTGACGATCTTCGCCGATGGTTTGCATTTTCTTACAAAATCGATCGAGACACCGCCGGAAAAGTGGCATGGACTCGCCGATCCCGAGCTTCGGAACAGGATGCGCTACCTCGACCTGGCGTATACCGAAGGTGTGATGGATCGCTTTTTGCGACGGACACAGATTGTCCATTCGATTCGCGCAACATTGGCGAGCGAAGGTTTTGTGGAAGTAGAAGGACCAACCCTGCACGCCATTGCTGGCGGCGCTGCTGCCCGTCCTTTTGTGACCCATCATAACGCCCTGGACATGGATCTCTACCTCCGCATTGCGCTGGAGCTCCATCTCAAGCGGCTCCTGGTGGGTGGTATGGAAAGGGTGTATGAGCTGGGCCGCGTTTACCGCAACGAGGGGATCAGCCCGCGGCACAATCCCGAGTTCACCATGCTGGAGGCCTACCAGGCGTATGGGGATTATCACACGATGATGGACCTGACCGAGAAGCTCATCGTGAGGGCCATCGAGGCCACAGGACAGCCGTTGCAACTGCCATGGGGTGAATCTGTCATCAATTTTACACCGCCTTTTTCGAGGAAAAGTTATGACGAGTTACTTGTCGAGCACACGGGCATCGATCCTGCCGATCCCTCCTCAATCGCCTATTTTGCCTCCTCCCGCGGGATTGAGGTCACAGGGCGGCATCCCGACGTCATAAAAAACGAGATCTTCGAGGAATTCGTTCAGCCGAAGTTGACCGGCCCGATCTTCGTCCTAGACTACCCCGCTTCGATCTGTCCTTTGACCAAGCGGAAAAAGGACAATCCGGAGATTGCCGAGCGATTCGAGCTTTTCGTGCAGGGGATGGAGCTGGCAAACGCTTATACCGAACTCAACGATCCCGATCTACAGGAGGAGCTTTTCAGTCGCCAGTTGGAGGGCCTGCCGGAGGAGGAATCCATGGCCCGCATGGATCGTGACTTCATTCGCGCCTTGCGGCACGGGATGCCACCAGCCGGCGGTTTGGGAATTGGTATTGACCGTTTGGTGATGTTATTGACAAACTGTCAGAGCATCCGTGAAGTCATTTTGTTTCCGCTCTATCGGCCGGAGGCCGACTGATCCCCACGTCTGGGGGTCACGGAGGATTCCCCAATGTACCGATGGCTCCTGTGTTGGCGGTATTTGAAGACGCGTTACATCGCCCTGGCCTCGATTATCAGCGTCACGCTGGGCGTGGCGACCATGATCGTGGTTAACAGCGTGATGCTCGGTTTTACTCACGAGATGCAAAAC
>Ga0068705_10001530_pt1 | contig 11639 bp, 8 predicted proteins | sample YNPMSTMetaG_FD_65631 | JGI IMG/M metagenome (GOLD analysis project Ga0068705, IMG submission 65631) | Anoxygenic and chlorotrophic microbial mat microbial communities from Yellowstone National Park, USA - YNP MS-T MetaG | ecosystem: Environmental > Aquatic > Thermal springs > Hot (42-90C) >... | reverse complement strand
GAATTCTTGAAACTACCATCATCACTATTACTGCAAGTGCGATTTTCGTTAAATGCTTCATCGCAAAATCGGTTGGATCGTTTCTTGTAGAAAGAATTTCAGAATATCTAACACTTGCTGAAAAGACCACTACCCCGCTAATGATCATAATAACAATAACTGAAAGGAATATCACTAACTGTAAATTTTCTATTCTTGGTAATCTCATAATCTATTAACCAGCTCTTTGAATGTTCTTCCTCTATGTTCAAAATCTGTGAATTGATCGAAGCTCTTACAAGCTGGTGAAAATAAAACTATATCACCGGCAACTGCAATTTTGTTTGCTTCACTCACTACTTCATCAAGTGTGTTGCAGACAACTACTGGTTTAATTCCTTCAAAATAATTTTTGATTTTATCTCGAGACTCACCAAACGCGAAGATCACTTTCACTCTTTCTTTAACCAGTTCTCTAATCTCGTCGTAGTCATTACCTTTTTCTCTTCCACCAAGAATTAGAATAATGTTCTGATCATAACTTTTTAGTGCATAGTAGGTTGATCTTACATTTGTTGCTTTTGAGTCGTTGATATAAGTTACACCATTTAAGACTCTCACAACCTCAAGTCTGTGTTCAACTCCTTTGAAAGTTGAAAGTCCTTCTGAAATTTTTTTCAAATCACAACCAACAAATTTCGTTGCGAGAATTGCAGCCATTGCATTGTAATAATTATGAATTCCTTTGATCAACATTTCATTCACATCGATCACAAGATTTAATTTCTCAGCGGTTGCTTCAGGCAAATCAATATTGTCACTTTCTCTGATATAAATCTTTCCATCTACAATAAATGATGTTGCAAAGCTTGTATCGTGGGCAGAAAAAGATTGAATGGAGAATTTCCCTCTAACTAAATTTTTAACAATGTTCTCATCATCTTTGTTGTAAATGAATAAATCTCCTTCATCGAGATTTTTCGTAATTCGAAACTTTGATGAAATGTATTTTGAAAAATCATTCTCATATCTATCAAGATGATCTGGTGTAATGTTCAAAATCATTGCAACATTAGGATGAAAACCTTCAATCAAATCAAGCTGATAACTGCTCACTTCAAGAACGGAAATAGTTTCATCGTCAGTTTGTTCAACAATGTTCGAGAAAGCTTCTCCGATATTTCCTCCAATAAGAGTTTTGTATCCGGCATTCTTCAAAATGTGATGAATTAAAGCTGTCGTTGTTGTTTTACCATTTGTACCCGTAACTGCGATGATTTTACCTTTTGCAAACCAACTTGCGAATTCAAGTTCTGAATAAATTGGAATTCCTTTTGATCTTGCATTGGACAAAACTTCAGATTCAACTGGCACACCAGGACTTGTGACTATAAAATCACAATCAAAAACTTTTTCAGTGTGACCATTGAATTCCAAATCAACATTAAATGATCTCAATTGAGTTAAAATTTCGTCTGACAATTTTGGTAATCCATTATCGCTTAAAAGAACTTTTGCACCTTTTCGAGATGCAAGCAACGATGCACCAATTCCGCTTCTCGCAGCACCAATTACTGTAACTTTTTTATTTAATAAATTTCTTTCCATTATCTAATCTTAAATGTTGTTAGACTTACAATCGCTAAAATTATTGCAATGATGTAAAAGCGAACCACAATCTTTGGTTCTGGCCAGCCAAGCAATTCAAAATGATGATGAAGTGGAGCCATCTTAAAAACTCTCCGACCTTCACCATATTTTCTTTTTGTGTATTTGAAATATGCACGTTGAATTATAACTGATAAAGTTTCCGCAAAGAAAATTCCACCAAGAACTGGAAGTAGTAATTCTTTTTTAACTAAAACAGCCAGAGTTCCGAGAGCACCACCAAGAGCAAGCGAACCAGTATCCCCCATAAAAACCTGTGCGGGATATGAATTGAACCAGAGGAATCCTAAGGTTGCACCAGCAGCAGCGGCACAGAAAATTGTAAGTTCACCTGCACCTGCTAAATAAATTATGTTCAAATAATCACTATAAACAACATTACCAGTCACATAACTAAAGATTGCAAGTGTAAGCATTGAGATTGCAACTGTTCCAGCAGCAAGACCATCGAGACCGTCTGTTAGATTGACCGCATTTGCTGTTCCCATTATTATAAAAATCACAACGGGAATGTATAGTTCACCAAAATCCAGATTCAAATTTTTGAAGAATGGAAGGGTTGTTTCGGTTCGGACCTGTTCAAACTCTGGAGCAAAATAAACTGCAAGTCCAACAGCTAATCCAATTATGAATTGTAAAATGAGTTTATATCTTTCAATTAATCCTTTACGATATTTTTTAACAACTTTGAGATAATCATCAAGCAAACCAACGCCAAATAACCAGAGCGTTGAAACAAGAATTATCCAGATATAAACACTCAAAATGTCAGCCCACAAGATCACCGGAACCACAATCGCAAGAACAATGATTATTCCTCCCATTGTTGGTGTGCCTTCTTTACTCCAATGAGTCTTTGGAGCTTCAACTTTCTTTGCTTCACCAATCTGATTCTTTTTTAACCAATCAATAATTTTTGGTCCAAGATAAAAAGCAACAATCAGTGATGTAACTGCGGCTGCTGCAGATCTTGTTGTAATGTATTTGAAAGCTCCAAGTCCAGGTACATCGTAAGCTCGTTTTAAAAATTCAAATAGATAATAAAGCATAATTAACCTTTCAGATAATCGATGATTTCTTCCATTTTCATTTTTCTTGAACCTTTAAGAAGGATTAAACTTCCTTCTGGCAGAGTGTTTTTAATTTCATCTGCGATTTGTTTTTTATCATCAAAATGCTTTGCATCGAGTTCTAATTTTAATGCTTCTTCAAAGCTCGACTTAGTTAATTCACCAAAGAAGAAAACTTTTTGTATTCCATTTTCTTTTAGATAATGAGCAAGTTCACGATGATATTTCTCAGAATATTCACCAAGTTCAAGCATATCACCAAGAACAGCTAATTTTTGGAAGTAACCATTCATCAATTTCATTGTTTGAATAGCCATTCTCATTGAGTCTGGATTTGCATTGTATGCATCGTTGATTATAGTGTAACCATCAAGATCAATCACCTGCATTCTTTTATCGTAAGATTTGAACGACTCAAGTGCTGATTTAATTTTTCTTAAACTCACGCCGAATTTCAATCCAACTGCTGCAGCACAAAGTGCATTTTGAGCTGTGTGAATTCCAAATGTTGGTAAATTGATAACAAGACTTTTATTTCGATAAGTGACTTTCAATGCAGGTTGAGCAAGATTATTTAGTGAAAGAACTTTTCCACGAACATCCGCTTTTGAATTAAAACCAAATGTCAATTTTTTCTTTAATCCTCTTGCCTGTTGCTTTATCAATTCTTCATCTGAGTTTATAAAACCAAATCCATTCTTTTCCTTTAAATATTTGAAAAGCATTCCTTTTTCTTCAGCAATGCCTTCACGACTTTTAAGGAATTCAATGTGAGCTGTTCCAATGTTTGTTATAATTCCAAAATCTGGATTTGCAATCTCACATAGAGTTTTCATCTCACCGAAGTGATTAATTCCCATCTCAATCACTGCTACTTGATGTGATTTTTGAAGACGAAACAGATTTAATGGGACACCAAAATTATTATTCAAATTTCCTTCTGTCTTTAATGTTTTGAATTTTGTCGAAAGAACCTCAGCAATCATTTCTTTTGTTGTTGTTTTTCCATTTGAGCCAGTCAATCCAATCACCTTAACATTAAATTTGTCTCGATAAATTCTTGCCAGTTCACCAAGTGCTTTGGTTGTATCTTCAACAACAACAAGCGGATAGTTTTTGTCTTTAAATTTTTCCAGATATTTCTTTTCTATTACTACCGCAGAAGCACCCTTTGAAATTACTTCATCAACAAAAATATGACCATCAAAATTTTCACCTTTGATTGCAAAGAATAAATCACCTTCTTTTAATTTTCGTGAATCAATTGAGACATCAGAAATCTTTCTGAACAAATTTGGATTGATTAATTCGACACCTTTCAACTTCTTTATGTCAGAGATAGAAATTTTCATTTTCCAAATCTTTCCTGTAAATATTTCTCAGCGACTTTTTTATCATCAAAAGGAATTCTTTGATTTTTCACAATCTGATATGTTTCGTGTCCTTTGCCTGCAATTAAAACGACATCACCTTCATTAGCCAGTTCGATAGATTTCTTTATCGCTTCTTCACGAACTTCAATTACAATAACAGTCTCATCTTTTTTCATCCCAGAGAGAATATCATCAAAGATTTGTTGTAGATTTTCAAATCTTGGATTATCACTTGTAACGATTGCTAAATCACTTAACGATTGAACAACTTTTCCCATCTTTGGTCTTTTTGTTCTATCACGATCACCACCTGCACCAAAAACAGTTATAACTTTTGCTTTTGAGTTATTGGATTTTAGAATTGTCCGAATTGTATTCAAAACATTCTCAAGTGCATCGTGAGTATGAGCATAATCGATAATCACTTTAACTGGATAATTACCTACCAGCTCAAATCTTCCCGGAACTTGTTTCAGATTTTGGACTGCCGATTTAATTACATCTAATTCAACTCCCAATTCCCTGCAAACTGAAATTGCAGCTAAAAGATTGTAAGTATTAAATGTGCCAGTAATGTTTGATTGAATTGGAATTTTTTCACCTTGATAAACTAAATCGAATTTAATTCCATCAAATGTGAGTGAGACATTTTCAAAGCGATAATTGCATTTTTCACTTGAACCGTAAAAGATAATTCTTGCCTTTGTATCTTTTAAAATTTTCTCACCATACTCATTGTCATAATTAGAAATTGCAAGTGAATCTTTACTCAATGCATCGAATAATTTCTTCTTTGCCAGAAAGTAATTTTCCATCGTTTGGTGAAAATCAAGATGATCTTGAGTGAGATTTGTAAATACTCCCACCTTAAAATCAATTCCAAATACTCTGTGAAGTTCAAGTGAATGAGAAGAAACTTCCATCACACAAAATTCACAACCTTCATTTGCCATTCTATCGAGTAATTGATTTAATTCAAGTGATTCAGGTGTGGTTCTTTCAGATGGAATTATCTCATTACCAATATAATTTGCAATTGTCCCGATCAAGCCAGTTTTCTTTCCAGCATTCTCAAGAATTGATTTCACAAAATATGTGACAGAAGTTTTTCCATTTGTTCCAGTTACACCAATAACCTTAATTCTCTGTGATGGATTCCTGAAGAAATTTTTGGATAGATGAGCGAGAGCTTTCCGAGAATCTTTTACAAGGATCTTTGTTACATTTTGATGTATCAAATAATCATTCGAAACTTTTGAATCATCCTCAAGAACTATGGCGGTCGCACCTTTCGCAATTGCTTCCATTATAAAATTGTGTCCATCAAAATTAAATCCTTTAATTGCAACAAAAATTGAATTCTTAACGACCTTTCGAGAATCGTAACAGATCATTCCTATATCTTTTCTTTCAACTTCACCAGCTAATTGAATTATCTGTAAACCATCTATTAAATTTTCTAACTTCACAGAATACCTCATTCACAAATTAGTTTTAAAGTTGTTTTCTGGTCTATAAAGTCACCTTCTTTAATACTTTGATTTTTAACATAACCTTTACCTTCCACAACGAACTTGATTCCAGACGACTTGAGTATTGTTGATGCATCTCTCAACGAACGCCCGACAACACTCGGCACTTTAATTTTCGATTCTGTCTGAGTTGAGTTTGTACTTTTATCAAAGATTAAAGTGATTTTATGTTTGAATGGATCATAAATTTGTTCTCTGACAATTTCTCCATTACCTTTAAGTTCAATCTTTGAACAAAAAGTTTTTGCAATTTCAATAGCAGAGACTTTCGATTTCCCTACAAGATCTGGAACCTGCCTCGAATTGTTTTCAACAGTTCTTGTTTCTTTAACAATTGCGTTCTGATTGACAATAGAATGTTTCGTTTTCCAGATTCTATCTCCAATTCTTTTGAAAATTGGTGCAGCCACTTCACCACCGTAATATCCATTTTGTGGTGAATCAAGCTTTATAAAAATTAAATACTCAGGCTTTTCAACAGGGAAAAATCCCACAAATGATGAGATGTAAGTTCTGTCAGAATATCCTATTCCAGGAATAAACTTCTTTGCAGTACCTGTTTTACCACCACAAGAAACAAATTCAAGTCTGGCTTTCTTACCAGTACCTTCTTCCACAACTTTTTCCATTAGTCGACGCATTATATCACTTGTTTCTTCAGAAATCACTTTTCTATAAACAATTGGTTTATTTTCTGTAATTATATTGCCCTGATTATCAAAAACTTTTTTCACAACAAATGGCTTGACTAAATTTCCACCATTAATAATTGAAGCATACATCGTCACAATTTGAATTGGTGTAACTGAAATTGAATAACCATGAGCCATCCACAAAAGATTGTAATCTTTATTAGTTGGTCTTGTTATAATTCCTCTTACTTCACCAGGCAAATCAATACCTGTTTTATTTCCAAAACCAAAATTGTAGACATATTTATAAAAATTATCTTCACCAATAAATCTGGAAATTTTAGCCATCACAATGTTGCTTGAATAAACAAACGCTTCTTTAGGAGTAAGCATACTGAATTTATGGTCATCTCTGATTAATTTACCATTTGGAACTTTATAAACTCCATATTCAGCATCAATGATTGTATCAAGATTAATTTTATTTAGTTCAATTGCTGTAGCCAAAGTAACTGCTTTAAAAGTTGAACCTGGATCATAAACATCTGTAATCGCTTTATTCTTTCTTACATCGTCTGAATATTCTGAATATCTCGCAGGATTGTATGAAGGATTAACTGCAAGGGCAATGATCTCTCCAGTGTTTGGATTCATTACAATTCCAATTCCATATCGAGCTTTGGATTCATTAACTCCACGATCAAGTTCTTCTTCGAGGATTTTTTGTATTTCAAGGTCAACTGTGAGTTGAATATTGTAACCATTTTTTGCATCAAAACCTTTATCTTTTATTCTTCCTTGAATTCTACCACTCGCATCTTTTCTGTAATAAATAAGTCCCTCTGTGCCTTTCAGATAATCATTGTAAGTTTTTTCAACCCCATCTATTCCATCAGAATCTTTTCTAACATAACCGAGAATATGAGCTGCAATTCCTTCCTTTGGATAAATTCTTTTATGATATTCTTCAAAACCAAAACAAGAAACTCTTTTGACAAAAAATGTATCTCGTAATTTCAAATAATCTTCAGCGGAAATTGAATCTTCAAGGTAAACGATTTTGGATTTACTGGTTAAGATTTTCTGAAGGTAATATTCTTTCGATTGCTTTGTAAAAGGAGAAAGATAACTTAAAACAGAGTCATAATATTTTTCATCAACCATTGATTTATCAAGATATAATCTAAAAAGTTGAATAGAAGATGCAAGTAAGTTATTATTTCGATCTACAATTTCTCCTCTTAAAGGTTTTTTTATTTCTACTTTTTCAGTCAACTCAACCGTTCTCTTTTCAAAGTAATCATGATTGTTTATTTGTAATGCAACAAGCTTTGCAATCAGAACTACGAAGCCAATTAGGAAAATGATAACTAAAAAAGTAAACCTTCTCAGATTCAATTTGCCTCCAGAGTTTTAATTTTTTCTTTTTTGATAATTAAAATCTCGTGAGTTTCACTTGGGAAAATCATTCCCAGAGAACTTGATGCAATCGAGACAATTCTATCTTTTGCGATTAGTGCTTCATAATTCGTTCTGAGCTGTTTATTCTCATTCAACAAAACCTCGATTCGATTTTTTTTCTTTTCAATCTCTTTTGAATAAGTCTGGATTGTAATCGCACTCGCCACATAAGCGAAAATCAATAAACCAAAAACAATAATTGAAACAATGACTAAACTGTGGCTCTTCTTCATCGCAAAACCTCTGCTGATCTTAGTTTTGCACTTCTCGATCTTGGATTTAATTTTATTTCTTCTTCAGACGGAGTAATAATTTTTTTCGTTAATTTTTTCAATCGAAGCCGTTTTCCACAAATACATCTTTCATATTCAGGTGAACAGGTACATTCTTGTGAGTTAAGATTAAAAAATTCTTTAACGATTCTATCTTCCAATGAATGATAAGAAACAACCACCAGCCTTCCACCAGATTTTATTACATCAATCGCATTTTCTAAAAACTCTTTCAAATTTTCGAGTTCATCATTCACATAAATTCGAAATGCCTGAAAGATTCTGGAAAGTGTATCGTTCAATTTGTGTCGTGGTGTAACCTTTGAAACAATTTCCACAATTTCCTTTGTCGTTCTGATTTTCTTTTTTTTAGTGTGGTTTTCTATTTCCCTCGCAATCTTAAAAGCAAATTTCTCTTCACCATAATTTCTTATAATATCCGCCAATTCTTTTGCCTCAAGTTCATTAATAATTTCATAAGCCGGAATTCCTCTGGATTTATCAAATCTTAAATCAAAATCGGAATCAAAGCGATAAGAAAATCCTTCTTCGGGCTTATCTATCTGATAAGAAGAAATTCCCAGATCCACAACTGCACCACTGATCTTTTCAATTCCTAAATTCATTAGAATATTTTTTATGTTCTTAAAATTGTCTTTCACAATTGTGATCCTGTTTTCATTTTCAAATTTCTTTTTAGAAAAATTGATGGCGGCGTCATCCAGATCAGTTGCAATCAATCTCCCTTCCTTGGATAACTTATTCAAAATTGCTTCTGAATAACCGCCGCCACCTAAGGTTCCATCAAAGTAAATTCCATCGACATCCGTAATCAAAAAATTCAGAACAGTTTCTAAAAGAACTGGCTTGTGAAATTCACTTGTTTGCATTCATCACCGATGCAAGTAATTCACCAAAATTACCTTGATATTGTTTTGTAGATTCGTCAAGATATTTTTGAAACTCATCGGGATTCCATATTTCGATGTAATCACCAACACCAACAACAAGACATTCACCATTTATGTTTGTCTTTTCAAGTAACTTTGCTGGAAGTTTTATTCGATACTGACCATCCATTTCTTCTTCGTAAACACTTGATAGTAATCTTCTCCTTGCATAAGCATTCAATGGATCGAATGGATTCGCTTTGCTAATTGAATCAATAATATTCTTGAATACACTGTAAGGATAAAGCTTGATACATCGATCATCAGTATCAGATAAAATTATAAATCGTTTATCTGATTCAATGGAAATTTCCCGTCGAAGTTTGGCGGGAATACTTATTCTGTTTTTTGAATCAACAGAATAATGGAAACTTCCAGTGAATGCCTTTTGTTGATCAGCCAAGTTTTCCTCGCTGATTTGGTGATTTTAGTTTATATCTGCAGGTTCCCTTAAACATATCTCAAAATTCCTGACTATTTTCAAATTGGGAAATTGTGGAATTATCTCCCACAATTCCCCACTTTTTAGGCAAAGCTAAGTTTTTTTATTCCATTTGTCAAGTATTTCAAAAAAATTTTGAAAATTTTTTTATGGTTTGGTGAAGAACGGAAATTCAAACGAGATTTTGGAGGTGAGACTGAAATTAATTCGATAAACTGGTTGATGGATAACTTCAAAATTTGGAAGGGAAAATTTTTAATTCAATTAAATTTATAGTTGGAAATTCTATTAACAAATAGCTTAAAAGAACTTTTTCATCACTAAATCAATTTCGCAATGAATGAGAAATGAAGGGTTATGATCAGTAATGGAATTGGGAAACTAATTATATAAGAAAGATTCGATTTGATGACGAAAGTAAAGTTCGTCCTTTTCTAACTTCGTTTTTAATCGAAAATTTTGTTTAGGAGAATATCAATTATGTAAGTGAAATTACTTTGAATCAAAAGAACTTTAATCTTCACATCATCAACTTAAAAATCAATCTCAAATTTCTTCCACTTTCAGGATAAATTGATTTTATTCGAGAAAGGTGATTTCGATATTCTTGATTTAAAAGATTATCAATGTTAAGTGAAACATTACTGACGAACTTACCCAAAGTGAATATGTATTGTGAATAGAAATTTAGAATTGCGTAACCTGCTGTTGGTTCCTCAAATTCATCAACACGATTCTGTCGCAATGCCCATTCATTTGAAATTCCAGCAATAAATTTCTCTGATTCAAAGAAAATCTGATTTAATCCTTTTACTGGTGGAATTTGTGGTAACGGTTTTTTTGTATCTCGAAATTCACCAATTGCCTGACTGAAAGAAGTTTGAAAATAAAATTTATCAATCAATTTAATTTTCGCCGATCCTTCAAAACCATAGATTGCGGCATTCACTCCACTTGTTGCATAAATAGGCAAAAATGTTTGATAATTTATTTTGCCAGTATTTCTCGGGATTATATAAGAATTTAGATAATTGTAAAATGCATTCAGATTGAAATCAAGTTTCTCAAACTTATGATAAACAAAGAACTCAAGACCCCATCCTCTCTCTGAATTCAAATAAGGATTTCCAACTTCGTATGAATATGCAGCAAGATGAGGACCTTCTGAAAATAATTCTTCAATTGTTGGGACTCTTGTTGACCGACTTATATTACTACCAACAAAAACAATGTCCGACACTTTGTAAATAAATGAAACCGAAGCAGAAATATTGAAAAATTCTCTTCGATTTATTTCACCAATTCTTCTGCTGACTTTTTTAACTTTTGGATCTACAAAATCGTAACTCATTCTTAAAGCAGCATCAAGATTAATTCTTCCCAGATGAAAATCATTATAAATAAATGCTGAAAGATTGTATGATTTTGTTGGTGGTGTAAAGACATAACCTCCAATGTCAAAATCTCTAATTTCAAATGAAACACCCGCCTCAAGTTCCTTGAGCAAATCTCCATTTTGATGTGAATAAACTAATTTTCCAGAGTTCGTAATTATTCTGAATTCACTACCAATTAATCCACTATGTTCAAATTCTTTATGTCTGTAATAGTTATTTCTAAAATCAAAGAGTAAACTGTTATCAAAATCATTCAAATTAATTTTTGATGAAACTCCAAATTGTCTTTTCTTTATATCAATATTAACTCCAAAAGGATGTGCACCAATAAATCCACCTGGAATTCCATAATTCAGTTCATAAGTTTTAAATCCTGAACCAATAAAACCAAAATCTTTCACAAAACTTAAACCAAATGAACCTGTGAAATTTTTTGATGATGAATTCTTTAAAATTCCTACTGGTGTATGCAAATTAGAAGTTTGTCTTCGAGTTAAATCAAATTTTATCTGAAAAGGTCTAATTGGAATTTCACTCTTAATTGTACCGAGTAAACCTTTATTTGCGGTTTCATAATAACCGCCTAACAGGAAATGTAATTGATTATGAACCTGATCTGGAATTTCTTCATTTACAACATTTACAATTCCACCAATAGTTGTAGAAGTCTGAGTCAATATTTTTGGTCCTCTCAAAACCTCAATTCGTTCCGCATTGAATGGTTCGATTGTTACTGCATGGTCAGGTGAAGTAGCAGATAAATCAATTGATTTCATTCCATCTTCAGTAATCATTACTCTATCCTGTCCCAAACCCCTAAAAACTGGTCTTGAGGGAGCCGGTCCCATCGAACGGACTGCCAA
>Ga0068705_10001527_pt1 | contig 11649 bp, 6 predicted proteins | sample YNPMSTMetaG_FD_65631 | JGI IMG/M metagenome (GOLD analysis project Ga0068705, IMG submission 65631) | Anoxygenic and chlorotrophic microbial mat microbial communities from Yellowstone National Park, USA - YNP MS-T MetaG | ecosystem: Environmental > Aquatic > Thermal springs > Hot (42-90C) >... | reverse complement strand
GATAGTTTCTCAGCGAAAGCTCCAGCGCGCCGTTGACGATGAAATCCTCGAACCGGACCGGGGGTTGCAGCTCCACGCGCGCCCTGGGGGTGGCGAAGTGCTGCCGGAAGTAGGACGGCGTGGGAAAGACCGGCGCCACGAAGTTCTGCGCCGGCAGCGCCGAAACGAAAACGAATCCTGCCAGAATCGCTTTCCTTCTCATAGAAAACTGCTCCGCAACCGGGCCTTGCCCGGTTTGTCACTCATAACGGATCGCCTCGATGGGATCCAGCTTGGCAGCCTGGACCGCGGGGTAGATGCCGAAAAGCAATCCGATGGCCACGGACACGCCGAAAGCCACCGCGATGGAGATGAAGGTGACCACCGTGGACCAGCCCGCTGCCGCAGCAATCACCCGCGACAAGGCGAATCCGAAGCCAATCCCGATCAGACCCCCCACAATGGAAATCAGGACGGCTTCGGTGAGGAACTGACGAATGATATCGGCCTGCCGGGCGCCAATGGCGCGCCGGATGCCGATTTCACGCGTGCGCTCGAGCACCGTGGCCAGCATGATGTTCATGATGCCGATGCCGCCCACCAGCAGCGAAATGCCCGCGATGCACAGCATGACGATCTGGAAGATCAACTGGGTTTGCCGCCTCTGCTCCAACAGCCCTGCCGGAACCACCGTAGTGAAGTCGCCGGCGTCCTTGTGCGTCGCCGCCAAAATCGCGTTCACGACGGTCGCCGTTTCGATGGGGTCTTCATTGGACCGGATCTTCAGGTAGATCCCGTCGATCTCATCCTTCAAGTAACTGTTGATGTCCTCAAACCGCCGCATGACCGTATTCAACGGCGCCACGATCATGTTGTTGCGGTTCAGAACCTCCACGCCTTCCACCTCGGTGTCCGCCGTGGCCGCATGCGCCATCACCCCGATCACCTGAAGCCAGACGTCGTTGACTTTGACGTACTTTCCAACGGCCGGCTCAAATCCGAGCAAATTGATCTTGGCGGACTCGCCCAACACGCAGACCGGCGCCGAGGTGATGTTCTCCTCCTCGGTGAAAAACCGCCCTTCGGTGATCCGCAGGCTGTTGATCTCTTGCCAGATCGGCAGCACGCCCACCAGCACCGGCGGCTCCTGCCCCTGCCCCAGCTTCGGCAGCAGCCGGGCAGGTTTGAATCGCTTGCGCGGCGAGGAGGCCTCCACCGCCTGCACGTTCTCCACGATCGCCCGGTAGTCGCGGAAGGTCAGCCCCGGAGAAATCGCCCGCCGCTGCTGCAATTCGTTCCGGTCCACCGCTTCTTTGGCCTCCACGATGATGTTGTTCACCCCGAGCAGATCGATGAAGCTCATCATCTCTTTCTGCGCGCCGGCGGTGATCGACAGCATCGCCACCACCGCCCCCACGCCGAAGATCATGCCCAGCATCGTGAGCAGACTGCGGAGTTTGTGCACCATGAGGCTGGAAAGCCCCATGTAAAGCTCAGGCACGTAACTTCGAATATCGACCATGACTTCCCTCAGCGATTAACCGCCCTCGCCCCGCTCATGCGCCGGGTCCGCCCGACACCGCGCCCACCGGCGAGGCGCCTCCTCCCGCCTTCTTCTCCTGCTTCTTCTTGCCGCCCGCGCCGCCCGTCGGATCGCTCAACGCGATCAGTTCGCCCGGCTGCAAGCCTTCCGAAATCACCATCGTGGACTCGCTGCGCTTCAGGATCTTCACCGGCCGCTCCTGGAACTTCCCCTCCGCGCTCTGCACATAGACCACCGGCCGGCCATCCTTATCAAAAACTGCCTGGGCCGGAACGTGAATCGCGTTCGGGATTTTCTCCACGATGATCTCCACGTCGGCCAGCAGCCCCGGGCGCAGCAAGATTTGCAGCCCGCTTTCCTCATCCGGCGGCGCCGGCAGCTTGGCGTTCTTCAGATCCTCGTCGCTCGGCCCGCCGCGGCCTCCGAAGCCTCCAAATCCGCCGAAGCCTCCTTCGCCCCGGCCGCCCCGGCCCGGAAATCCTTCACCGCCCTGGCCTCCGCGCCCGCCGCGCTCACCCTGCGGCGAGCCGCCGGTCCGCCCGGCCTGCGCCGCTGGCGTGTCCCCCTCTGCTCCCCCTCGGCGCCGTCCGCTGGCCCCGGCCTGCGCTCCACCCGGAGCTCCAGGCATCTGCATGCCAAAGGTCGGCATGGGGCCCCCGAAAGCAGGCATTCCGTTTCCTCCGCCGGCCCCCGCGGCTATGGCGTTGAACATGGCCTCCATCGCGCCGGAGGGAATCGCGCTGCGCGTGGGAGCCCGGTTGCGGTTCCTTTCAGCCGTCGCCATAATCTCGCGGATCTGCTGCGGCGTCGCGCCCACCGCCTTCAGCAGCTCTTCCATGTCGATGGAGAACAGAACATCGAACTTCTTGGACGGATCGCCCGCCATCACATTGGCGCTGGCCGTCGAACTCAAGCTCTTAATCCTGCCGCGCACAGGCTTGCCCGCCAGCGCGTCCAGCCGGATGATCGCCTCTTGCCCTTCCACCAAATTCGCCCGGTCGAGCTCGCCCACTTTGGCCACCAGCTCCATCTCCGAAAGGTCCAGTATGTCGGCGATCGGCATCCCCGGCTGCACCTGATCCCCCTCCCGGATGTCGGGAGCCTGCGCGCCGAATTGCCGCGCCCCGCCGAACACGTTTTGCCGGATCGAAACGATGCCGCTCATCGAAGCCAGCAGCTTGGTCTGGCGCAGCCGCTGCTGGTCCCGCGCCAGCTCGATCGCGTTGCGCTGCCGCTGCTGCCGCAAAAGCGCCAGTTGCGCCTCGGCCTGCTCCCGCCGGCCCTGAATGTCGCCTTCAAATTGAGCCAGCCGCTGTTTGGCCTCCTCCAGAGCGAGCACATTCTTCTTGGCGTCGATCGCCCCGAGCAGCGGATTGCGCTGCACCTGGAGCTCCGCCCGCCGAACCGCGTACCGGTACTTCAGCAGATCCACCTGGTCCTGGTTGTTGCGGATCGCCAGTTCGGCCTCGCGCTGCTTGATGTTCTCGTCGGTGGATTGCAGGCCCAGCTCCGTCTCCTCCATCCGCGAGAGAACCTCGGAGTCGTCGAACTCCACGATCAGGTCTTTTTCCCGGGCGAATGCGCCCAGCGGCGCCAGCCGCGTCACCTGCACGGTTGCGTTCAAGTTCGGCGCCACCAGCGTCTCGGACCGCACGGCGCGCAACTCCCCGCGCGTGAAAGCCCGGATCACCACGTCGCCCTGCCGGACCTTGGTCACCGCCACCTCCCGCTTCTTGTCCGGCATCTTCTTGACGAAGCCGTAGCCCAGCCACCCGGCCAGGAGCACGGCCGCAACCACGACAACTCTGAAAATGACTTTTTTCATCGCACGCCTGTATCGAATCCCTGCATCCGTTCTGGAGCGCTATAGACGCTTCTTCTTGGCCCTTTGCGCCGCTTCCCGCGGATTCTCCAGGGCCACCATCTCACCCTCTCTCAAGCCGCTCAAAACCACGATCTCGCGGTCGTTCTGCGGGCCAACCTCCACCTGCCGCAGCTCAAACTGGTCGCCCTTCTGCACGTACACGGCGGGCTTGCCGTTGGCGGTGAAACTTGCCCGCAGCGGGATCAGCAGGACCGACGGCTGGCTCTCGATGATGATCTCCAGCGACGCGCTCATCCCCGGCCGCAGCCGCGGATCCAGGTTCTTCAACGTCGCATAGAGCGGAAACTGCTTCTCGGCCAGGCCTCGCCCGCCGCCGCGGAACTGCAACACCGCAATCGGACTGATCCAGTTCACGACCGCCTCGAACTCTTTGTCCGGAATCGCGTCCACCCGCACCTTCACCGTCTGCCCCAGCTTCACCCGGCCCCGATCGACCTCCTCCAGGTCCGCCTGCACGCGCATCTCACTCAAATCCGGGATCTCGGCGATCGCCATGCCCGTCGGCACGCTGTCGCCCTCGCGGAACGGCACCCCGGCGCGGCCGAAATCGCCGCCCGAACGGAAATTCGAAAGAATATTCACCACGCCGTCCACCGGAGCGGTCAACGTCATCCGGCTCAGGTAGTTCTTCACCCGCTCCAGGTCCCGGTTCACCTTCTCAAAATTGGTCTCAAGACGCTGCAGCTCGGTCTGCTGCGAGACCTGGTGCAAGTTGATGTTGGCCCGCGTCAGATCCAGGCTGCCTTCCGACAAACCCACTTGAATGTCCGCCTTGGCCTTCTCGATCTTCGAGACGATCTCCGCCTTGCTAGCCTCCAGCTTGGCCCTCTCCAGAGCGTATTCGGACTGCATCAGGCTCATCTGATCGCTCTGGTTGGTCATCTTGTGCGAGGCCAGGGTTTGCACTTTCTGGCTTTCCACGGTGCGAACCTGCAAATTCATCCGCGTGAGGGCCTCTTCCTGCATGGCCGAGTCGAACTCGACCACTACGTCGCCCTTGCGCACGGCTTGCCCGTTCTGCGCCAACTTCACGATGCGCAGGCCGGGCACCTGCGGCGCGCTGAGCACGATCGACCGAGTGCTGCGCACCTCCCCGCGGGCCCGCACCGAGCGGATGAAGTCGCCCTGGCGCGCGCGCGCCAGCGGCACTTCCACCACTTCCCGGCTCGTGTAATAGTAAGCCGCGTAGCCGGCTCCGCCCGCCGCCAGCAGCAACACCGTCCACAATGCAATCTTTTTGGGGCGCGAAAGCGGCTTGCGCCCGATCCGAACCTTCGGCTTCACATCCTTAGACATGGCCTGCTCTCCACCGTCTGCCCTTTACTTGCTGCCGCCCGTGCCCGCCCGCGGGCGCTGCCGCGCCACCACATCGCCCGGCTGAAGACCGGAGCGGATGCTGGCCCAGATGAAATTGCGCGGCCCCAACTCCACCTCCCGGACCGTCCAGCCGTCCGGACCGCGCACATACACGTACGGCTTCTGATCCGCACCGTCCTGAAACACCGCTTCCCGCGGCACCACCAGCGCCTTGGGGACGCTCTCCAGCACAACGTCCGCGCTTCCCGACAAGTCCGGGATCACGCGCGGATCGCTCTTCAGCAGCCGCAGAGTCACCGGAATCTCCTTCACATACTCCATTCGGAGCCCGGTTTGCCGCGTGATGGCGCCCACCGCAGCCACCTCCGCCGGCAATGCCAAGCCGGGAAACGCGTCGATGCGGACCTCCGCCTTTTGCCCGACTCGGATCATCTGGGCATCCACCTGGTTGACCGTGGCGTTGAGCACCATGGAGCTAAGGTCCACGATCTGCATGATCGGCTGCCCAATGCCCACCTGATCCCCGACTTTGATCTGCTCGGCCTGCGTCGCGCCGCGGCGTTGAATCGTCTGAATCACCACCAGCCCTTCGATCGGCGCCCGCAACGTCATCTTCTCGACGTTGGCCTCCATGCGCTTCAGCTCCGCCATCGACTCCTGCAACGCCAGTTGCTGGGCGCGGTATTGCGCCTTCAGCGACGCCTCCATCAGCGGGACTTCCTTCAGCACCTGCTGGTAGGTCGCCTCGGCTTCCTCGGCCTGAAGGCGGAAGTTCTCGGCATCGATCGCCGAGCGCACCGGCGCCGTCTGGACGTTCAACAGGGCAGTGTCCAAATCGGCGCGGGCATCCTTGATCCCCTGATTGTGGCTTCGCCGGGCCACTTCAATGCTGGCCTCCAGCGTGGCCATGTTGGCCTGGTTCTGGCGCACCGTGGTGCGGAAATCCTCCAGGCGCGTCCGCATCTCCTCCACGTCGAAGCTGACCAAAGGATCTCCGGGCTTGACCATGGTCCCCGGCGCCACCATGGAGACGATGGTCAACCCGGGGCCTTCCTGCCCGCCGCGGCCCATCCCCATGCCGCCCGGGCCGCCGCCGACCCGCCCCACGCTGACTCCGCCGCCGCCTCCGCCGCCGCCCCCACGGCCGCCCATGCGGGCCGCAGTGGTCACCTCAGCCCTGACTTCCCCCAGTGAGGTGCCGCGGCCGCCCCGCATCTGCGGCGTCGTAATCAAGGCAAAATTGCGCGCCGCCGTCGTTCCGGTCAGCCGGATCGTCCGCGTCAGATCGGTCACCACGGCCGTGCTCGTCGGCACGCCCAGCGCCGCCCCGCCCCCGGTGGCCGGCTGCGGCTGCACCGCCCGGAAATAGTACAACGCCGCCGCCCCCGCCGCCGCCACAACCGCCACGGCGATCCACCACCTCCGGCGGGGCTTTACCGGCGGCGGCGCGACCGGCTGTGGCCGCAAAGGCCCACGTTCAGGACGTGGCGCAGGAGCAGGGATTCCACTCGTCATATCGGGGCTTTTCGTGGCCGCAGGCGGTTCGCGGGAAAGACTCCCTCCCGCCCGTCTGCAACCTGTCCTCAGCTTATAAAGACGACCACCGCTCCTTAAAGGTTATCCCGGTGGGACTTCCGCCCCCCCCCAGCCCCCTCTAGCTGCTCATCGCCGCCAGAAACTCTGCGTTGTTGCGGGTCTTGCTCAGCTTATCCAACAACAGCTCCATGCACTCCACAGGGGACAATGGACTCAATACTTTACGAAGAATCCAGACCCGGTTCAGCTCTTCCTTCGGTTGCAGCAGCTCCTCCTTGCGGGTGCCGCTCTTGTTGATGTCAATGGCCGGGAAAATCCGCTTGTCGACCAGCTTCCGGTCCAGATGGATCTCCATGTTGCCGGTGCCCTTGAACTCCTCGAAGATCACGTCGTCCATGCGGCTGCCGGTGTCAATCAACGCCGTGGCGATAATCGTCAGCGACCCGCCCTCTTCAATGTTCCGGGCGGCGCCGAAGAACCGCTTCGGCCGTTGCAGCGCGTTGGAGTCCACGCCGCCGGAGAGCACCTTCCCGCTGGGCGGCACCACGGTGTTGTAAGCCCGCGCCAGGCGCGTGATCGAATCCAGCAGGATCACCACGTCCCGCTTATGCTCCACCAGCCGCTTGGCCTTCTCGATCACCATCTCCGCCACCTGCACGTGCCGGCTGGCCGGCTCATCGAAGGTCGAGCTGATCACCTCGCCCTTCACCGAACGCTGCATGTCGGTGACCTCCTCGGGCCGCTCGTCGATCAGCAGCACGATCAGCGTCACCTCGGGATGATTGATCGTGATCGAGTTGGCGATGCTTTGCAGCAGCATCGTCTTGCCCGTCCGCGGCGGCGATACGATCAAGCCCCGCTGGCCCTTGCCGATGGGCGTCAGCAGGTCCATCACCCGGCCCGAGTAGTTGTCTTTGGTCGTCTCCATCCGCAGCCGCTGGTTGGGGTACAGCGGCGTCAGGTTGTCGAAGAAGATCTTGTTGCGGGCTTCCTCGGGCGGCTCGAAGTTGATCGCATCCACCTTGATCAGCGCGAAGTACCGCTCGCCTTCCTTGGGCGGGCGGATCTGGCCGCTGACCGTGTCTCCGGTGCGCAGATCGAACCTCCGGATCTGCGAAGGCGACACATATACGTCGTCCGGTCCGGGCAGGTAGTTGTATTCCGGCGCGCGCAGGAATCCGAAGCCGTCCGGGAGGCACTCCAGCACGCCTTCGGAGAAAATCAGGCCGCTTTTTTCCGCCTGCGCCTGGAGAATCTTGAAGATCAGCTCCTGCTTGCGCAGCCCGGCGGCGCCCTGGATGCCGAAGTCGCGCGCCAGCTGGTTGAGCTGCTGAATGCTCATTTCCTTCAAAGCCACCAGGTCGAGCGTGGTCGTTCCCGAGACCGTGATTTGAGAATTGTTCTGGCCGCCCTGGCCGGAGCGCTTGCGCTGGCTGCGCGGCGGCGTGGCGGCTGCGGGCGTCTCCGGCGACGTTTCGGAAGACTTTGCCTCCTCAGCGGGAGGCGCAGCCGGAGTTTCGTTGGGTGTGGGTTGTTTGTCGAGTTCGTTTGCCAAGGTAACCTCTCTCGCCAGCCCTGCGGGCTGGTTTGCGTAAGCCGTATCCGGCGAAAGGATTAATGTAACTTCTCTTCTTTACGTGGCGCGGCGGTTTCCGCCTGCGCGCCGGCGGCGGCCACCGGAAGCGATCCAATCTCGCGCTCCAAAGCCACCTTCAAGACCTCGTCCATGGACTCCACAAAGTGCAGCCGCATGTCCTTGCGGATGGCCTCCGGCACGTCGGGCAGGTCCTTTTCATTATCCCGCGGCAGAATCGCCTCGTGGATGCCGTGCCGGTGCGCCGCCAGCAGCTTCTCCTTCAGGCCGCCGATCGGCAGCACCCGCCCCCGCAGGGTGATCTCGCCCGTCATCGCCACGTCATGCCGGACAGGGATCCCCGCCAGCGCGCTGCAAATCGCCGTCGCAATGGTGATGCCCGCCGAAGGCCCGTCCTTGGGGATCGCGCCCTCCGGAACGTGCACGTGAATGTCCAGATGCCGGTAAAAATCCTTGGGCAAGCCCAGCATCTGGGCCCGGCTGCGGATGTAGCTCATGGCCGCGTGGGCCGACTCCTGCATCACATCCCCCAGCTTGCCCGTCGTGGTGAGCTTGCCTTTGCCTTCCATGATGGTGGCTTCGGTCGTCAGGATCTGGCCGCCCACCTCCGTCCAGGCCAGCCCTACGGCCGCGCCGATCTCGTTCTTCTTTTCGGCCATCAGCTCCCGGAACTTCAGGGGCCCCAGGAAATCCGGCACCAGCTCGGCGGTTACGATCACCGGCAAGCTCACCGGCTTGCCGTTCCGGTGCCCGGTCACCACCGCCCGCGCCACCTTCCGGCAGATGTTGCCGATCTCGCGCTCCAGGTTGCGCACGCCGGCCTCCCGCGTGTAGTACTGAATCAGCGTGGTCAGGCCCTCGTCGGTGAACTGCACCTGTTCTTTCGTCAGGCCGGTCTGCTGCATCTGCTTGCGCACCAAAAAGCGCTTGGCGATCTCCAGCTTTTCCAGCTCCGTATAACCGCTCAGCCGGATGACCTCCATGCGGTCTTGCAGCGCCGGCGGAATCGTATGCAGCACGTTGGCCGTGCAGATGAAAAAGACCTCGCTCAGGTCGTACTCGACATCCAGGTAGTGGTCCACGAACATGTAGTTCTGCTCGGGATCCAGCACTTCCAGCAGCGCCGCCGAAGGGTCGCCCCGGAAGTCCACCGACATCTTGTCCACCTCGTCCAGCATGAAGACCGGGTTGCGCGTGCCGGCCTTCTTCATCATCTGGATGATCTGCCCCGGCAGCGCGCCGATGTAGGTCCGCCGGTGGCCCCGGATCTCAGCCTCGTCCCGCACGCCGCCCAGCGACATGCGCACGAACTTGCGTCCGGTGGCCCGCGCAATCGACATGCCGAGCGAGGTCTTGCCCACGCCCGGAGGCCCCACAAAGCACAGGATCGATCCCTTGGGATGCTTCACCAGCCGCCGCACCGCCAGGAACTCCAGAATCCGCTCCTTGATCTTTTCCAGCCCGTAATGGTCCTCTTCCAGAACCTTCTCGGCGTAGTTCAGATCCCGGATTTCCTTGGTCTTCTTCTTCCACGGCACCGCCAGCAGCCAGTCCAGGTAGTTGCGCGACACCGTCGACTCGGCCGACATGGGCGGCATCCCTTCCAGCCGCTTCAGCTCCGAGATGGCCTTCTCTTTGGCCTCCGGGCTCATGCCCGCCGCTTCGATCTTCTTGCGCAGCTCGTCGTACTCGCTCTTCTCGCCCCGCCCCAGCTCCTTCTGGATGGCTTTGATCTTCTCGTTGAGGTAATACTCCTTCTGCGCCTTCTCCATCTGCCGCTTCACGCGGCCCTGGATGGTGCGGTCCACGTTCAGCTTCTCGATCTCGATGTCCAGCGTCTCGGCCACCCGCGTCAGCCGTTCGATGGGATCGAAGATCTCGAGCAGCTCCTGCTTTTCCTCGATCGTCAGTTGCAGGTTGGCGCCCACGGTGTCCGCCAGCCGCCCCGGATCGTCCACCCGCACGGCGGCGATCATGGTTTCGTAGTTGACGTTCTGGCTCAGCTTCACGTACTGCTCAAACAGAGACGTCACCCGCCCCACCAGCGCGTCCAACTGCGGCCCCGGCTCCACTTTGTAGGAAACCGTGCGCACCACGGCCCGGAAAAAGCCCTCGTCGTCGCTGACCGAGACGATCTTGGCCCGCTCAACCCCTTCCACCAGAACTTTGATGTTGCCGTCCGGCAGTTTCAGGCTCTGAACGATGTTGACGACCGTTCCGACTTGGTAAATCTCATCCGGCCGCGGCTCGTCCACCGAGGCGTCATGCTGGGTGGCCAGGAAGATCTTGCGGTCCCCCGCCAGCGCCTCCTCCAGCGCCCGCACGCTCGACTCCCTGCCCACCACAAACGGCGTCATCATGTGCGGGAAGATCACCACATCCCGCACCGGCATCATTGGCATCCGCTTTGTCTCGGACCGTTCTTTCGCCATGCTTAAGTTTTCCCTACCCTTCGATCCGGCCCCGGTTCGCCCCTGGCTGCTGCATCCAACCCAAGCCTTCTGCTGGATGGCCCGCCCGCTCGGCCCCGCTGGCTCCCCTTCCCGCAGGCCCGCCTTCCGTTCGGCCGATGCGGAAATTTGCCTCTCTCACTGCCCCAAAGTAAGCGTACCGCCAGCCGCCCCAGATCGGCCCGCGAATCAGCCCGCTTTTTCCAGCAAGGCGAGGTTGATCTTCTGCGTCATGACTATCTCCTTGGTCACCAAAAATTCACGGACCTTCCGGTAGCTGGGGAGATAATACATGAGATCGAGCATCAAGTCTTCGAGGATCATGCGAAGGCCCCGGGCGCCGACCTTCCGTTCCAGCGCCAGGGTGGCCACCGCTTCCAGCGCTTCGTCGCTAAACTTTAGTTTAACATTCTCGAACTCAAACAGGCGCTGGTACTGCTTGATGATCGCGTTCTTCGGCTTGGTCAGGATTTGTATCAGCGCTTCCTTGTCCAGGTCGCTCAGAACCGAGACCACCGGCAACCGGCCCACGAACTCCGGAATGAAGCCGAACCGGATCAGGTCGATCGGTTGCACCGCTTCCAGGATTGAGGTGTCGCGCCGGCTGCCGCTCCACTTGGCCCCGTCGGCGTGGTCCTCTTCCTGGCTCAGGAAGCCCATGGTCTTGCGGCCGATCCGCCGCGCCACCACCTTTTCCAGGCCCACGAACGCCCCGCCGCAAATGAACAGGATGTTGGTCGTGTCCACCGGCGTGAATTCCTGATGGGGATGCTTGCGCCCGCCCTGCGGCGGCACATTGGCGATCGTCCCTTCCAGGATCTTCAGCAGAGCCTGCTGCACGCCCTCGCCCGACACATCCCGGGTAATGGAAGGATTCTCATCCTTGCGGCCGATCTTGTCAATTTCGTCGATGTAAATGATCCCCTGCTGGCAGCGCTGCACGTCCCAGTCGGCGTTCTGCAACAGCCGCAGGATGATGTTCTCCACGTCCTCGCCCACGTAGCCGGCCTCGGTCAGCGTGGTCGCATCCACGATGGCGAACGGCACGTCCAGGATCCGCGCCAGCGTCTGGGCCAGCAAAGTCTTTCCGGTGCCGGTCGGCCCGATCAGCAGGATGTTGGATTTGGCCAGCTCCACATCCGAGGTCCGGTGCCGGTTCATCTGGATGCGCTTGTAGTGATTGTAGACGGCCACGGCCAGCTTCTTCTTCGTGGCCTCCTGGCCGATCACATACTGATCTAGATACTCTTTCAGCTCCTGCGGCTTGGGCAGCCGGCTGACGGCCGCCTGCGGCCGGTCGTGCCGGTCGTCCTCCAGAATGGAATTGCACACCGCGATGCATTCA
>Ga0068705_10001522_pt1 | contig 11673 bp, 10 predicted proteins | sample YNPMSTMetaG_FD_65631 | JGI IMG/M metagenome (GOLD analysis project Ga0068705, IMG submission 65631) | Anoxygenic and chlorotrophic microbial mat microbial communities from Yellowstone National Park, USA - YNP MS-T MetaG | ecosystem: Environmental > Aquatic > Thermal springs > Hot (42-90C) >... | reverse complement strand
CTCGGCAGGCGCGACACCGCAGCTCTGGTCCGATGGGTAAGCGTGTCGCCACCCACCACCCGCACGTGGGGCTTCGACGAGGCACAGCAGCTACTCATCCCGGCGCACGACCACTGGCTCAGGCCGCTCTTCGCACTCACGCTCAGTCTCGGCTTGCGACAAGGCGAAGCCCTTGGCCTGGCGTGGGAAGACGTGGACGTCGAGCGCAGCGTGCTCATGGTGCGCTGGCAACTCCAGTTCGTGGACGGCCAGTGGCAGCGCTTGCCGCCGAAGTCGAAGCAGAGCCGCCGCACCCTGCCGCTGCCGCCACATGCCGTTGACGCGCTCGAGCAGCAACGTGCACAGCAACAGCAGTGGCGCGCATGTCCTGAGTGGCAAGGTAACCCATGGAACCTTGTCTTCACCACGCACACTGGTACGCCGCTGTTTGCGCGCAACGTCGTGCGTGCGTTCCAGCAGTGCTGCGTGGCGGCTGGCGTGCCAGTCATCCGCTACCACGATCTGCGGCATGCCACGGCAACCTTCTTGCTCGCCAGTGGTGTGGATTTGAAGCTGGTGAGCAGCATCCTTGGCCACAGTCACATCAGCATCACGGCTGATTACTACACGCACGTCACCAGTGGCCTCTTGGCGCCAGCGCTCGAGCGGCTGCGTGACGTGTTTGCGTTGCCGGGATGACGGCCGCGGTCGGACAGCGACCGGCCGCCGTGCTTATTGCAGTACAATTGCAGTACTCGGCGCCAGGAAGCTCACCAGCGGCAACCAGTCTGCTGATTGGTTCCTTGTCCTACTGCGGGTTCTGCTGGTAGGCCATGAGGGGCTCGAACTCCCAACCCACTGATTGGCATGTCCCATAGACATTCCTTCCGACATTGCGAACACAGGCCGGCCGTTTCCCCCTCGTGCGGTGTGCTTCCCGAGAATGGAGGTGGCATGCCAGCGCGCATGAGCAGGCGCTCAGCATCGTGGAGCGGTGCGCGGTGGGCATGGGTATCAGGGGTCGGTTAGGCGGGTGCGGGGAAGGACCTGCATAATTGATCACGCCCAGTGCCGTATTTCCAACCAAGGCGCAATGCATTGATGAGAACAAGAGGAGGTAAGAGGATGAACCACTGGCGTGTCCATCCATATTGGTCGCCGGAGGAAGTTGCAGCACTGCTCGACCGCCTAGGACACTCTGCCGCGCCCCTGGTGCACCCCCAACGTATCCTTGCCCAGCTGCGCCGTCTGCGCTCAGCAATCGGTCGCTTTAACGGCTGGCTCGCTGATCATATTGTGGGGCTTGCCGGCACCATGGCATTCTTTTACTTCTTTTGCATCCTGATGGCCGGCTGGGCTTTCTGGCAGAGCGGAATCGAGCATAACCACGGCTTCGACCCCTACTCATTTCTCTGTTTCTTGAGACCAAAGCTAGTCAGGGCGCAGCGAGAGACACGTACCTGATCCTGCTATTACAGTAGCTAACGTAGCCAGCCAAGTGACAAGGCGGGAACCACAGGGTTCCCATTGCCGAATAATACTGGAAGCAACTAGAGGTACAAGGAGGAGCAATGAGCGAACCACTGACACTGGCAAGCCGTACCGTTGACCTGGTTTTCCCTGTAACACCTGTCGAGGGAGGCACGGCGATCCTCCCAGTCGATCATGCCTATCCCCTCTTCGCTGCGCTGTGCCGCATCGTGCCGCAACTCCACGGAGACCGGCACGTTGGCATCACGCCACTTGCAGGGCGCCTCCTAGGCGAGCGGCACATGGCCATTGACCGCTGGGCTCAACTCATACTCCGGATGCCGCTGGAGCGAGTAGCCACTTTTCTCACGATTGCTGGAAATGTCTTGGATATTGATGGCACCCGGCTCGCAGTTGGGGCACCCGATGTGCGCGCCCTCCGTCCAGTTTCAGCCCTCCGTAGCCGGCTCGTTGTGATCCGCGGTTTCACCGAACCTGAACCGTTTCTCACGGCAGCCCACGCCCAACTCGCAGCTCTTGGGATCCGTGATGCGACGGTGCGGCTCGTGCCGCGTCGTGCGGCTCGTCCCTGGGAGCGGGATGGGCGCGGTGGCCACGGCCCCTGGATCCGACGGACAGTTCGCATCCGCGATCACGAGGTGGTTGGCTATGCCCTTGACGTCGAGGGATTGACCTCAGCCGATTCCCTCTTGCTCCAAGCCATCGGGATCGGCGGTCGACGCCGGTTCGGCTGTGGCCTCTTCCTCCCGCGGAAGGAGCGTTGATAAATGTTCCGCGTGTTGCTAGCGAAGCGCAGTGACACCCCTGACGCGCCCGAAGATGCAGAGACCCTCCCAGGGCATTTCGAACTCGTCCTACGCGTGGCCCAGACACTCCTCTTTCATCGTCGTACAGCAACACTCGACATGCTCGGGCTGGAGGCAGAGCCCTGGGGGCTCGTGCTGGAGCAGGCTGTGCTGTGTGCAGCGGCACTCCACGACCTCGGCAAGGCCAACGACCAGTTTCAGCATCTCGTGCGCGGCTATCGCCGCAGACAGGCCTATCGGCACGAAGTGCTCAGTCTTCTCCTTCTCCAGCAACGTCCCGCACTCGATGCCTGGCTTTTCGACGGAGTACCACCAATTGCCCGGGCACTCGCGCTCCGTGCCGTTTGCGGGCACCACCTGCGTTTCTCGCCAGACACCTCGTTGCAGCCGCAACCATCCGGGCAGGTCACGCTTCGCCTGTTGCTCGACCACCCCGATGTGCACGCAGCGTTGCAGCGGGCGAACGTCTTCCTCGCACGCAACACGCCTCCTGAACTGGACGCGTTCGAGCTTGCGCTTGCCGATGAACCAGCGAGAGCACTGGCTCCATGGCTGGTCGAAATGCTTGCTCCGGTCTGGGCGGACAACGATGCTCGCCGCTGTGCCGGGGCAGTCTTGGCCCTGCTGGTGGCAGCTGATATCTGCGCATCGGCAGTCGTGCGCCAGGGGATTGATCCGGCCCAGTGGGCTGAATCGGCACTGGCGGCCATGCTCCAAACTGGCGATCTGGAGCAGATTATTAAGCGTCAACTGGCAGGAGGCTCGCTTCGCCCGTTTCAGGCAACGGTGGCGTCCTCGCCCCCTCGGCTAACACTGGTGACGGCCGGTTGTGGTACCGGAAAGACGCTCGCGGCCTATTGCTGGGCCGCCCGGCAAGCAGTGGGCCGCCGACTCTTCTTCTGCTACCCGACGACGGGCACAGCGACCGAGGGGTTCACTGCCTACGCCTTCCCTGACTTCAGCGACAGCGCTGCGCTCATCCATAGCCGTGCGGCCTATGATTTGATGGAACTCCGGGCCAGCGATGACCAGCCGAGCGCGATTGAGCAGGCATGGAGCGGACTGGTGCCCTGGGATGCGCCGCTGAGCATTGGGACAGTCGACGCCGTGTTGGGGTTGCTCCAGCACGCCCGCAGCGGATTGACTGCTTTCCCAGCACTTGCGGGAGCAGCGTTCGTCTTCGACGAGATACACCTCTACGATGATCGCCTCTTCCGCACATTGCTTCGCTTCCTCGCTGCCTGCCGCAACGCACCGGTGCTCCTGATGACTGCCTCTCTCCAGCCAAACCGGCGCGCATCGCTCGAGCGCCTCGCGCAACAACTCGGTCAGCGGCTCACCGTCGTGTCCGGCCCTGCTGACTATGAAACGCTGCCTCGTTACATTCTCCAGCAGGCTGATCAGGAGATGGCAATGGCAGCAGTTGCGCGTGCGCTTGAGTCGGGTCAGCATGTCCTCTGGATCGTCAACACTGTCGAACGTGCGATGGAGATGGCACAGATGGCCTCCAAGCGAGGGTGGCCAGTCGCGTTGTACCACAGCCGTTTCCGCTATCGCGACCGACTGAACCGACACCATACGGTCGTGGAGGCTTTCCAGCGAGGCGCAGCGAGTGGCCCGATTCTGGCAGTCACAACGCAAGTCTGCGAGGTTTCGCTCGATATTTCAGCCGACCTCCTCGTGACCGAAATTGCACCACCCCCTGCGCTGATCCAGCGCTTGGGTCGACTCAACCGCTGGCTGATTCCCGGATCACATGGCAAACCAGCACTCGCACTGGTGCTCACAGCTCCCAGTGCTGCCCCCTATTGCCCTAATGAACTTGAAGAAGGGAGGCAATGGCTCGCGCAACTGAGCAACCGGCCAGTAAGCCAGCAAGATCTCCGCGATGCCTTCGAGCAACTCGCACCGATGAATGAACTTCTGCCTGCGACCGAGGTAGCCTGGCTCGATACGATGCTCGACACCACCCCGCGGTCACTACGTGAACCCGGCACTACAATCGAGGTACTGCGCGAAGAGGACTTATCGTTCATCACAAAGCGTGCCGATGCAATCGCGCATGCGATCCCAATGCTCCTCGGTCCAGTGAGCCAGGAACTCCCCTGCTGGCCACGTCGCTTCGGCATCCCGGTCGCGCCAGCCGGCCGCATCGACTATGACATGACATTGGGTGCACGCTGGTCTAAGGCAGGAGGCAGATAATGGGCACGCTGCGCATCAGCCTGTACGACCCTGGGATGACTTTGCTGCATCACGTTGGACTCAATGGACTCTGGATGACACTCGAAGCCCTCGAACGGGAATATCCTGAGCAGACTGCCGCAATGAGGAACCTCGGAGGCTTCTGGCAACGGGAGCGCACCGCGGTCAAGTTGTGGTGGGACGGCGACGGAAAAGCCTTCTTCAACCGCCTCTTCACTGTCTCCTTCCGCTTAACCCCGGATGGGCGCATCTGGCTGCCGGGAATTGGCCACCCAGATCAGAGCGGCGACCTCGGGGTAACGCTCCAGAACGCGCTCCTGAATACATACCTTCAACACGGTCGCCACCGGTGTGCTGACTCGCCGAATCAACCGACTGGAACTCTGACGCTCACCATTGATGAGACACAAGTACCAGTACGATACCGAAAGGTCGCCTGGTACCAGCACCAGCGCGCTGCCAATGATTTCGCCCTCGATCGCCCCATACGGGTCAAGGGCTGGCTGTTCCCCGGCGGTGCGGTTCGTCATTCAAGCTACGAGGATGCTACCGCACTGACAGAACCGCCTGAACGCTGGCTTGCCCTGCTCTACGCTCCTGTCGCTACCTTTTACTTCTCGGTACGGCGGGCGGGGTTGGCCGTTCGCCCTTCATTCTGCCTCGTGCTGGCGGAACTCGATGACCTGCCGACCCTGGCAACTCTACGCCGGGCGCTCGTCCCTAATCCAGTCAAAGAACTTGTTGTCAGTGGCGGGGCAGATGCTGCACTTCGCGTCCTCAGTGCTATCGAGGCGCGACACCTTCAGGAACATCTGAGAGCAGCGCGCTGTCAGGTCATCACCTCCGGCAAGGTTGGATGGGTTCAGGCGCAGCAGATCCGCATCGATGTTTTCGACGCGGAGGCAGTTCCTGCGGATGCCCGCCGCCAATACGCGCTTCTCCACCAGGCACTGCCTGCGATCCTACGGCCCAAAGCCGTGGGCAGACAACAAAATTCCCGTCGATCGCTGCGCAGTGAAAACACAACGTCCGACGATGCCGAGAGCGAGGTGACCGAACGCTACATCGTTTCACCAGTGCTCGACCTTGCCGCACGCAACCTTGTCAACGGTAGGTCCTGGTGGATGGGCTTTGCCCGGCTGCTCAGCGACCAGTTGCTCCGCCAGCAACTCAAAACACACCTTGGGGGGTTATACCAACAGCAAAGGCAGGAAGGAGGGTTAGCTGCAGTGGTCCGCAACGCATCGGCATTCACTGATCCAGGGGCAAAAGCAATAGTAGAAGCCTGCCACGAGGCTTGGCGCCGTCGGCTGGGGCAATTAAGTAAGGAGGCCAAGCGCGGGCGGTTTGAGTTCGGAACGCTTGTGGAGCGCGAGCGCGAGCGCTGGCGTGTCGCGCTGGCCAGCTGCCGCAACCTCGCGGCGCTCCGCGCCACACTGATCGATTTCTGGTCTCGTGCCGGCGCGCCCATCCCGGTGCTGCAGCAGCACTGGCAGGAGATCCTTCCCTACCTCACCGAGGCGCGCTGGCAGGAGGCGCGTGACCTGGCCCTGCTTGCGCTGGTGAGCTACGCAGGCGAGGAGCGTCCCGAGACAGCAGAGGCTGACGTCGAGGCTGCAAAAGTCGGAGAGGAGATTAGTGCATGAGCAAGCATCTGTTTGGCATTGTCTGCACGCACCACGGCACAGCCGCGAACAACCGGGGATAGACCGAGGGGAACATCACCACGCTGCAGAAGCTGCTCTGGCACAGTGAGGTTCATACCACGGTCTCGGCCGAGGCGATCCGCTGGGCTATCCGTTACTTCTGGCAGATGAACGGCAAAGCCGTGAACCGACGCTGGAACGACATCACAAACCAGCATGAATGGACGGAACAGGACTTTGATCCAGAACGTTACATCGACGATGATGTACTCGGCTACATGCGAGCAGAAGGCGCCAAGCAGGAGGCTAACGAGGCAGAGCAAACAACGTCACCAGGTAATCGCAAGACACGGAAGCGTGGCCAGACGACCGCACGCCGTTCACGGCTCGAGGTCACCCGCGCTGTCTCGCTGACCCCCTGGCGCGGCGACGTGACGTTCAATGCGGCTAGTATTAACGCCACACCCTCAGCGGCACGAGAGGGTTCCTTCCCCGTTCCCTACGGCACCGAGGTGCATGCGACACGCTACCAGTATGGCTTCGCGCTCACGCCAGCGGCCCTCGCAGATCCGGCGCGCGCGCTGGACGTGGTGGATGCCCTGATCGCGCTAGGGGAAGTCGCCGGCAACCATGCACGCTTCTTCTTCGACTTCTCACCTGAAACAATCGTATTCCGCTGGACAGACGACTTTGCACCGCGCATGCTCTACGCCTTTACAGCCAGCGCAGACGGCCAAGTACGGGTACCGCTGCTCATCGCGCGCGTCCAGGCCGGCGATATCCCTGCGAACGAGTTGGTGATTGGCGGTACACTCGCCATGACCGAAGACGGGCAAGTGCTCGCTGAGGCCGGCGCCACAGTCCTTGCGAGCGTCCGCGCGGCTGGCAAGGAGATTAAGAAGAAGATCCAGCAGGAAATAGAGCAGAAGGGAAACGCACACCACGCGCACGAGGTCTCGGACGTCTGAGTACTATCGAAGGAGAGTCGGCATGACGACGTGTGCCTGCTACCTCGCCGCGCCGATCGCGAGTTTCCGTTCCCCCTGGGCCCGAGAGTATTTTGAGACGCTGCCCGTTCCTCCGCCGTCGACGATTTACGGCCTGCTGCTCTCGGCCGTCGGTGAGCCGAACCGACTTGTCCACCAGGGGACTGAACTCGCAATCGGCCTGCTGAGCCAGCCGACCCGAGCGCGCATCTTCCGCACACTCTGGCGCATCAAGGATCATCATGTCCCGTTCGGGCACGGTGAGAACAAGCGTCCGGACTTCCAAGAACTTCTGATTGATGTACGGCTTGTCGTCCACGTCCGAACCGGCTCTGATCCTCACCAGCCGCCCCTCGCCGACCGAATCCGGAGAGCCCTGGAACAACCGGCATCAGTTGAGCGCTGGGGAGCACTCGCCATGGGGGAGAGTACGCATCTCGTCGACGAGTTCCGCTTTCTGCACACTGCAGAGGCGCAACTCCCGGCACGGTGGCTTGTGCCCGATGATCGTGGCCCACTCGCGCTTCCGCTCTGGGCTGACCACGTCGGCTCGAAGGGCACGCAGTTCGTCCAGTGCCGCCTCGATCAGGGCCAAGCTGATAGCCCACCTCAGTTCGCCTGGATCCGCATCACGTCGAACCAGACAGACTGAATACCGAGCCGGTTGGAGAGAGGAGGAGCATACCGTGTCGACAGAGGATTTCTGGTTCGTCTCCGAGGATATTGGGACAGATCCTGCCCCTGAATCGCTCGCAGTCGACGAAGAATGGGTGAGGGTTATGGGGCTTCACTCGCTCACGTACTGCGAGCGTCTGTACTATTTGGAAGAAGTGGAAGGGCTGCTCGTCGCGAACGAGCGCGTCTATGCAGGCCGCTCACTGCACGAGGAGCGCACAGCTCCCGACGAGACGGGGCGTGAGCGACGGAGCCTCTGGCTCACGAGCGAACGGCTGGGGCTGTATGGACGAGTCGATGTGGTTCGGACACGGGATGGGCAGCCAATTCCCTACGAACACAAACGAGGTCGGGTGCGTCGTGGAGCCAACGGAGAACCTGAAGCCTGGCCGTCGGATCTCGTTCAGCTTGGCGGGAATGCTCTCCTCCTAGAAGAACAGATGGGACGGCCGGTGCTAGAGGGACGTATCCGGTACCATGCTGATCAGGTCACAGTCCGTGTGCCGATCACGGAATCGCTCCGCGCACAGGTACTCTCGGCAATCGCTCGGGCAAAGGAGCTGCGCACGTACACAACGCGGCCACCGGTCATTGACGAGGAGAGCAAGTGCGCGCACTGCTCGTTGGCGCCGGTCTGTCTGCCAGAGGAAGAGCGGTTAGTCGAAGGGACGACCACGGAGCCAGGTCGTCTCTTCCCGCCGCATCCGGATCGGGAGATCGTGCACGTCAATGCACAGGGCGCGCGCATTCGCCGTACCGGCGAGCAACTTGTCATTGAAGGGCCAGGGTCAGAGAGGGTTTCGCTGCCAATCCATACGGTCGATGCGCTCGTCCTGCATGGAAATGTCCAACTCACAACGCAAGCCGTGCACTTGTGTGCTAGCCATGAGGTCGGCATCCATTGGCTAACCCGCGGGGGGCGTTACCTTGGCGGGTTGGCTGCTGGTTCAAGCCCAGTCCAGCGCCGCATTCGCCAGTATCAAGCCCTGACAGATCCTCGCCAGCGGCTGGATTTAGCGCGTCGGTTGGTCACAGCACGGCTCGACAGCCAACTGCGCTTTCTTCTCCGAGCAACACGCACTGATCCGGCAAAGCGGACAGCGATCCGTGAGGCAATTCAGACAATCCGGCAGCAGCGAGCGAAGGCGGGGCATGCAGCTGACTCTGATACGCTGCGTGGCTATGAAGGTCTCGCCGGTCGCGCGTACTTCGCTGCCCTACCACACTTACTTGATCCCGAAATTCCCGAGACAATGCGACCAAGCGGCCGGTCACGGCGACCACCACAAGATCGATTCAACGCACTGCTGAGTTTCGGCTATGCACTCCTCTATCGGAGCGTGCTGGCAGCGGTGCTTGCCGTGGGCCTCGAACCGGCTTTTGGCTTCTTCCATACGCCACGCTCCACCGCCCATCCCCTAGTGCTTGATCTGATGGAACTCTTCCGGGTTCCATTATGGGATATGGTCGTGATTGCATCGTGCAACCGAAGGCAGTGGGATCCAGAGGTCGACTTTCACGTCGCGCGCGATCACGTATGGCTGAGCGATGAAGGACGTCGGAAGGCAATCACCCTCTACGAGCGCCGGCTGGAGGACACCTGGAAGCATCCAGTGCTCCAGTACTCTCTAAGCTATACGCGGACAATCGAACTCGAGGTGCGGTTGCTTGAGAAGGAATGGACGGGGGCGCCTGGGATGTTCGCCCGGGCGAGACTACGTTAGGATACAGAAGCAATGCGGAAGTGGCATGTAGTGGCGTACGACGTGTGCGATGATCGACGCCTACGTCGGGTGGCACAGGTTTTATGTGGTTATGGCGAACGACTCCAGTACAGCGTGTTTCGGTGTCGATTAAATGCGGTTGAACTCGAGCGGCTGCTCTGGGAACTCGAGAGCATCCTAGCCAAAGAAGATCGCCTTCTTGTCATGCCACTGTGCCAGCAGTGTGCGGAGGCGATCCGTGGGCGCAGTCGTGCAGAGTCCTGGGAGATTCCACCGCGGTATCGGATTGTGTAGCAACGAGGGACATTCAAGCATCGCCCTGTGGCGGGACAAACAGCGCATTGTCACGTGTCTACAAGAGCTGGCTAAAAGGAGGTGCTTGATTCGACTCAAAAACGCTCGCGATATGCTCGGGGATGTCGCTCCATGTTCCGCAACATGATAGGGAAATCGCAGAGAAGGCCCATGGACAGCGTGCTGGTGTTGCCGGTGCTGTGCAGTAACCTCTGATGTCACTAGGCGCTGAGCACCAGGCGACGACGTCCCGTTCGACTTCCGTTGCCTCGTGCAGTAACCTCTGATGTCACTAGGCGTTGAGCACTTCCTACTCCTTACCAATGCCCCCGCCCCGAAGAGGTGCAGTAACCTCTGATGTCACTAGGCGTTGAGCACATCGCGTCGTCACCCAGCCGCGTGCCGCGCGCGCGTGCAGTAACCTCTGATGTCACTAGGCGTTGAGCACGTCCTCGCCTGGATTCGCCCACGCGTGCTCGAGCTGTGCAGTAACCTCTGATGTCACTAGGCGTTGAGCACATGACCTCGTCGCCCAAAGGGACGACGCTCCCCGGGTGCAGTAACCTCTGATGTCACTAGGCGTTGAGCACCCGAAGACTGCACGAGAATGGTTGGAGAAGGCTACGTTCGTGCAGTAACCTCTGATGTCACTAGGCGTTGAGCACGAGTTGCTTGCCGGTCTTTTCCGGGTCCAGAACCTGTGCAGTAACCTCTGATGTCACTAGGCGTTGAGCACATCCCGTCCATGACCTCGGCACCGCCGCCGAGACCAGTGCAGTAACCTCTGATGTCACTAGGCGTTGAGCACTGGGAGTACGCGGCACCGGTCGAGATGGGTGGACGTGCAGTAACCTCTGATGTCACTAGGCGTTGAGCACATCCGCTCAGGCAGGTAGTCGGCCTCATCGACGAGTGCAGTAACCTCTGATGTCACTAGGCGTTGAGCACACGACCCCACTCGAGCCGGTGAGGGAGACTGAGACGTGCAGTAACCTCTGATGTCACTAGGCGTTGAGCACATGGTGGCTGAAGCAACGCCGAGCACATAGATCATGTGCAGTAACCTCTGATGTCACTAGGCGTTGAGCACCAGGAGGAGGGACTGAAGGCGGTCTTTGGCTGGTGCAGTAACCTCTGATGTCACTAGGCGTTGAGCACAGCTCGAGGCGCCATGCCTCCTCGAGGCAGGCGCGGTGCAGTAACCTCTGATGTCACTAGGCGTTGAGCACCAGGAGGAGGGACTGAAGGCGGTCTTTGGCTGGTGCAGTAACCTCTGATGTCACTAGGCGTTGAGCACCAGGAGGAGGGACTGAAGGCGGTCTTTGGCTGGTGCAGTAACCTCTGATGTCACTAGGCGTTGAGCACCTGCAGGTTCGCGTTCACGCGACGACGGAGCGCGATCTGTGCAGTAACCTCTGATGTCACTAGGCGTTGAGCACCTGCAGGTTCGCGTTCACGCGACGACGGAGCGCGATCTGTGCAGTAACCTCTGATGTCACTAGGCGTTGAGCACCTCCTTTCTACTGCAATGCGATGGGCCGAGGGGTAGTGCAGTAACCTCTGATGTCACTAGGCGTTGAGCACATGGATCTCCTGGACACCCCGCGGCGCGACACCAAGTGCAGTAACCTCTGATGTCACTAGGCGTTGAGCACCAGAACGGGCATGGGAGCACGTGAGCGGCCACATGTGCAGTAACCTCTGATGTCACTAGGCGTTGAGCACAGGTGCTGCGGCAGGAATTCTCCCGCGAGCTCGAGGTGCATTAACCTCTGATGTCACTAGGCGTTGAGCACAGTTCGCGGAAGCTGACTGCTCCCTCGAGCGAACCGTGCAGTAACCTCTGATGTCACTAGGCGTTGAGCAC
>Ga0068705_10001518_pt1 | contig 11682 bp, 11 predicted proteins | sample YNPMSTMetaG_FD_65631 | JGI IMG/M metagenome (GOLD analysis project Ga0068705, IMG submission 65631) | Anoxygenic and chlorotrophic microbial mat microbial communities from Yellowstone National Park, USA - YNP MS-T MetaG | ecosystem: Environmental > Aquatic > Thermal springs > Hot (42-90C) >... | reverse complement strand
TTTATACTCTTTTTTTATAGATATAAAAACAATTTAAGTATAAAATGAATCTACACTTTCTTTTTTTGATCCTACAAAAAGAAAGAGACAAAATAAATGGCAGAAAGTTTTCATCCTAAAAAATAGATTTTCTTTTGATAGGCCGTGTACAGTTACACGGCAAGGGAATATTTTAAAATTAAAAGACTTACTTTTTAAGGGCTGACTAATTTATATAGTCCATAACGCCTATCATTCTTTAAAACTATATGTTCTCTACTTTTTGCTATATATATTTTTTATATAGTTAAGTTTTCCACCCATTTTTATTATTTCTCTTTCTCTATCAGACAAGTCTAATTTTACTTTTATAGTTATACCTTTTGTTAAATTGTTTATTTCAAACTCTTTTCTCTCAATAAGAGAAGGAATATCCTTTACTTCTAAATAATCATTTTCCTCTATTTTATTATAATCATTTTCATCTAAGAATGTCGTTGGTATTATACCAAAGTTTATCAGATTATCTCTGTGTATCCTTTCTATAGACTTTGCAATTATCATTTTTACACCTAAGAACATAGGGCACATGGCTGCATGTTCTCTTGAAGAACCCTGTCCGTATGACAATCCAGCAACGACTATATTGTGAATACCTTTTTTCTTGTTTTTAGTGGCAACTTTATAAAAGTCAGGTTTTATTTCTTCAAATACAAATGTTGAGTACTTTTCTATATTAGACCTATACTTTAATCTATAACCAGCTGGCATTATGTGATCTGTTGTTATCTTATCACCCACTTTAATGGCAACTACTCCCTTTATGTCTTTAGGCAATTCATCGTTATAAGGTGGATTCCCTATGTTAGGGCCCCTCAGTATTGTATTTTCAGGATTATTTTCAGGGTATAGAAATTGAGAGTCATTAGCCCAAAACTTTTTTGGGGGCTTAAACTTAAATTTTTTTATTTTAAACTCTTTAGCGAACTCTATAGGGCTGGTTAAATATCCTTTTACTGCTGAGGCAACAGCTGTCTCAGGGCTTACAAGATATACTCCTGCGTCTATGGTTCCACTTCTACCCTTAAAGTTTCTGTTGTTTGTCCTTACACTAACGCCACCACTAGGTGGTGCTTGCCCTGCACCTATACAGAAACCACATGCAGACTCAAGTATTCTTGCCCCTGCTTTTATAATATTTACTATTGCTTTATTCTCTGTTATCATCTCAAATACCTGTCTTGAGCCTGGGGCTACTCCAAAGCTTACCCATGGAGCAACTTTTTTGTCTTTAAGCATATGTGACACAACCATAAGGTCTCTATAAGATCCATTTGTACAGCTTCCAATCAATACCTGGTTAACCTTAAGGTCTTTAATGTCTTTTACTTTTTTTACATTGTCAGGTGAGTGAGGTAGTGCTACCATAGGCTCAAGTTCATCAAGGTTTATTGTGATTACTTTATCATATTTTGCATCTTTATCAGGATAGAGTTCAACAAAGTCTTTTTCTCTGCCTTGGGCCTTCATAAACTCATATGTTATATTATCTGATGGGAAAATTGATGTTGTAACGCCAATCTCAGCCCCCATGTTAGTGATAGTTGCTCTCTCTGGAACAGATAATCTTTTTATTCCTTCTCCACCATACTCTATTATATAACCTACATTCCCTTTGGTAGTTAATATTTCTAATACTTTTAGTATAATATCTTTTGCACTTACGAATGGTCTTAATTTACCTAATAGTTCTATCTTGATTACCTTAGGTAACTTTATATAAAAAGGACTACCTGCCATGGCTGCTGCAACGTCAAGCCCGCCAGCACCTATAGCTAACATACCTATACCACCTGCTGTTGGGGTATGACTGTCTGACCCAAGAAGTGTCTTTCCCGGTACAGCAAACCTTTCTAAGTGTACCTGATGACATATACCATTACCAGCCTGAGAGTATATTATACCAAATCTTTTTGCAACACTTCTTAAGTAGTTGTGATCATCTGCATTCTCAAATCCATCTTGTAGTGTATTATGGTCTACATATGATACAGAAACTTCTGTTTTTACCTTATCTATGCCAATTGCTTCTAACTGGAGATATACCATTGTTCCAGTTGCATCCTGTGTTAATGTTTGATCTATTTTTATTCCTATCTCATCATTATAATTTTCCATAATGTGTTTTTCTATTATTTTTTCTACTATATTTTTCCCCATTTGAAATCCTTTTTAAAAATTTTATTTTAAAATTTTAGAAATAAAATTAAATGCCCAAAGAACTTATCATAGACAAAAGCTCGTTTGGGTCAAAAGGTTTTATAAGATACTTACAGTTATTTTTTTCAAAAAAATCAATACTATCACTCTTTGCTGTTAAAAATATTATTTTTTTTGTTGTGTCTATAGTCATTATTTTTTTGTAAATCTCTATGCCACTTATTTCAGGTAGCATTACATCTAAAATTATAAGGTCACTGGTTAAAACCTCATCAAGATTTTTTAAAACAGATTCACCATCAAAATACTGCTTTATCATATAATTATTTTTTAGTACAAGAATCTTTTTAACAAGGTTGTTTATTTCTAGTGTGTCTTCTATTATTGAAATCTTTTTCATAGAACTATCTTTTTTATATTAACACTTTTTTTACTCTTTCTAAGACTTTTTCTCTGTTAAGGGGTTTAACTATATAGTTTTTAGCCCCAAGTAAAAGAGCCTCTTTAACAAAGTCTTGTTTGCCTATAGCACTTATTATAATAACCTTTGCCTCTTTGTCAAAGTCTATAATTTCTTTTAATACCTGTAAACCATCTTTTTTAGGCATTGTAATATCTAGTGTTACAAGGTCAACCTTTGGATATAATTCTTTATATTTTCTTACACCTTCTTCTCCATCTGTTGCCGTATCTATTATGTTGTATGACTCTGAAGCTAGTATTTGAGATAGCTGTTTTACTATAAACATAGAGTCATCTATTATAAGAATATTATAAGGTGTACCATCTGGTTTTAATCCCTCAGGTTGTTTTTTATTTATGTGTTCTTCTATTATTTTCATATAATCCTCCTGATTTTAAACATTTTCTTTTATTGAAATATTTATTTCTAACTTGCCATATTCTAATTCATATGGCACAGACAAAGTTTCTATCCCTAGTGTTGATATTTTTACATTGTTACCAACAATTACAGATGGTGGGGTAAGGTTAAAATGGAAACCTCTTTCATATAATTTAGTAATTGCTCTTCCTGTTATCATATTTCCAAGTTCTCCAATAGTGGCCTGACCCATTTCTGAGTCTAATGTGTGCTGCTCACCATTCATAACCTCTATTATCTTAGATGCTAATTCTCTGTCAAAGTTTATAAGCATTCTTCCACTTGCTTGACCAGTTAATCCCAAAAATACACCAATGTCTGGTATAGATTCCTGCTCCTTAAGCTCCATTTCTCCTCTTTTTGGCTCTATATTTAAAATTTCTCTTATTATTTCTTCTGTTGCATCTAAGAATGGGTCAATAAAATCTATTCTCATCGCTACTCCTTAATAAAAACTAGTCTATTTTTAATATAATACTTTTTAAACCTATTCTCAAAATTTTCTATATTTTCAAACAAACCTGTTATAAGTTTCCCATTTTTATTTAAAGCCTTATAAAAATTATTCATTAATAAGCTTATTTTATCAAAATTTTTTAAAATAAAGTTAGGAGCATATATAATATCTATGTTTGATGGGCTAAACTTAGGGTTTGGGCAAAAAAAGTCAAAACATATTGTCTTTTCTATCTCTTTTTTGAGCACAAAACCATTTGTGGAATTCTCAAAAAACTCTTCTATAAGTGAAGAAGGTATATTTTTTAAATAACTTTCTTTATACTCTTTATTAAGACCTGACTTTAACTTATCATAATCATTGTAAGAGTTTATTATCCTTATTTTTGAATTAATACTCTTGTAAACATAAAAGATTATTGCTATTGACCTTGCATCTTCTCCTGTTGGATTTCCAAGAACCCATAAGTTTATGCTTTTCTTTTTTTCATATACCAGACTTTCTATTATTTCATCTATTAAATACATATCAGGTTTATTTTCAAAGAAACAAGTTCTTTCTTCGTTAAAACTAAAATGAGAAGTAGAAAATATGTTATCATCTTTTATTATTTCTTCTATTGACTTGCCTTTAATATTTGCAATCTTCGATATATACTTTATTACCCCTTCTTTAGTCAAGTTATTAAAAGGAAAGTTTATTTTTTCAAGTTTTTCTTTAATTTTATAGAATAAGTTTTTGGATATAAAAACATCAGTATTGTTTTTTGTAAAAAATCTTTTATATAAAAAAGAACCATTACTTGAGTAAAATATTGGCATTATGTCAATTATTGATATTTTTTGTTTATCCCTTTCTATTGTTCCTATTATATATTCTGCTATTTTTGATACAGATATTGTTTCTAACGGTTTTATTTCAGTGTTTTCATAAGATATTATTCTTAATACTTTATCAACGACAAGCCCTATCTTGTTGCCTTCACCAAAGTTTAATATGATAACTTTTTTGTTTTTATAAAGGTCAAAAAAGTCTGTTTCTAACAGTCTTTTTATCTTAATTAATGGTATTATTTCACCCCTAAGATTTATTATTCCCTCTATGAAATTAGGGGCATCAGGTATTCTTCTTACATCAAAGGCTTTTATAACTTCCTGAATAACCCTTACATCTATACCAAAGATATCATTGTCTAATAATATTGTTAATATCTGTCTAGTCATAAAAAACCTTTTATCTTATTGATATATATTCTTCTTTTTTTATATAAAGGTCTATAAGTTGATATATATCTACTATTAAGCTTATACTTCCATCTCCAAGTATTGTCGCACCACTTATTCCTTTGGTCATTGCATATTTTTTATGCAATGGTTTTATAACTATATCTTGCTCAGAAATTATTCCATCAACAAGGAATCCAGCCTTTTTATTTGCAGCTTCTACAACAACCACATACAATTCTTTCCCATCAGAGAGATAATCTGATTTTCCAGTCTTTTTTTCACTGACATTTATATTAAATATTTCCCTTAAATTTATGAGTGTTATTATTTCATCTCTTAATTTAAATACCTTGTTTTTCTCAAATGTCTCTATATCTTGCTCTTTTATTGTTAGAGTTTCCACAATACTGTTTATAGGTATTGCATAAGAATAAGTGTTTACTTCTACTATTAATGCTTGGATTATTGCTAGAGTAAGAGGTATTTTTATTATAAACTTTGTTCCTTTATCTGTCTCAGTGTCGACAAATATTGAACCAGATAAGTTTTCTATTTTTTGTTTTACAACGTCCATTCCAACACCACGGCCTGAGACTTCAGTAACCACACTTGCAGTAGAAAATCCTGGTTGAAATATTATGTTTATTATCTCTTCTTTATTAAGTTCTTTATTCTCAGGAATAAGACCTTTCTCAATTGCCTTGGCCCTTACTTTTTGTAGATTTATACCAGCACCATCATCTTCAATTTCTATCTTTATCATTGAACCTTCATGGCTTGCAGAAAGTTTTATTTTACCAGTTTCGGGTTTACCTTTTTTTAATCTTTCAGATGGTGGTTCAATCCCATGGTCTATTGAGTTTCTTATCATATGTACTAATGGATCTAGTAGTTCTTCTACTACTGACTTATCAAGCTCAGTATCCTCTCCATAAATCTCTAATTCAATCTTTTTGTTAAGATTTTTTGATAAGTCTCTTACTATTCTTGGGAATCTATTAAAAATAGTGCTTATAGGCACCATCCTTATTTTCATAACTCCTTCCTGGAGGTCGTTTATAATCCTTGATATCATATTGATTATGTTTTCAAAGTTAGTCATGTTCCATGAGGACTTAGTGGTAAAGTCAATAAACTTTTCAATCTCTATATCTTTTTGCTTCTCATCAGCCATAGCTAAGGTCTTTTTTAGGTCGAGTGCATAGCTTTTAATAGAGTTTAAGAATTGAGTTAAAGAAAAAGATGTTTCAATAAGACTTGCCTTTCCTATCACAAGTTCGCTTACAAGGTTCATAAGTAGATCTACCCTGCTACTCTCAACTCTTAAAAAAGACTTTTGAACATTAGACTCATCTTTTTTTTCTTCTTTTTTCGTAGTTGTTACCTTATCTGTTACTGTATTTACTTTTTCTATATTTTCTATGGTCTTAGTAATGTTTTCTGCTTCCTCTGTTTCCTTGGACTTAAAAACAGATACTTTTACTGACTTTGTGCTTCCTGAGAAAACACATTTATTCTTTATTTTTTCCTTGGATTCTTTTGTTGAAAGTATTATTTCAATATTTTGAAAAAACTTATCTAGCCTTAATTCTTCTTTTGTAGGTACAGAGTTTAGTATTTCCCCCATTTCAGCAATTATATTATACAATACAAGAGAATCAACACTCCTCATTGGATTGTCTTTTTCTATTTCTATTTCTATTTTGTAGACGTTAAACCCTTTTGCAAGTCTATCTTTTATTTGCTCACTAACTTCAGATATAATATTTTTTTTGTCATCTGTAACATTTTCTTTCTGTTTTTCTTGTATGTTTTTATCATCTATATTATATTTTTCGACCTTTAAGTTCTTGACAACATCTGATATAAATATCTTTGATGTTAATGTCTCTTTATCTAGATTGGTTGAAAGTATAAGCCTCATTTGCGGTGTGAACTCTTCTTCCAAAATAGCATCTACAGTGGGGTTTGAATATATTATATTACCTATTTCTTTTATCATTGTGTATATGTGTAAACCACTTACACTTCTCATCTCATAGTCAGGATTTAGGTCTATTATTATATCATAGACATTTAAGTTTTTTGAAATAGAGTCACTTATCTGTTCTAATTCATAGTCTTTTAAGTCTAACTTCAGTTCTTTTCTCTCTTTAGTTGTCTTTCCGGCTTCTGTATTATTGACATTATTTATTGATATAGACTTTATTTTGTTTAATATCTCAATTTCTATTCCTTTTTCAGGCTCTTCTTCTTTTGAAGCAGCATCAATCATTACTTTCAAAACGTCTAAAGACTTTAAACAAACATCTACTATTGTCTCATCAGGTTTAATAACACCGTCTCTGACTTTATCTAGTAGGTTTTCAAGTTCATGAGTAAAATCAGCTATTCTTAAGAGCTCTAAAGCACCGGCTCCACCTTTTAATGTATGTGCAACTCTGAATATTTCATTTATTGCAGACTCATCCTCAGGGTTGTTTTCTAACTTTAATAGCCCTTCTTCCATTGTGTGCAGTAGTTCATAAGCTTCACTTAGGAACTCTTTTTTAAGTTCTTCTAAACCATCCATAGTACTTAACCTTAAATTTTTTTAATCTATTTTAAAATAAAAAAAATCGGAATAAAAATAAATAACTTTATTCAAAAAAAATACCTGTGGCTAATGCCCAGACTTTTGAGTCTATTTTAATCCCTGTTTTACTTAGTTCTTTTAGTCTGTTTTTTAAATCTTTTGTTGGTATTATCAAGTTTTCTATATCCTCTACTTCTTCTAAATTCTTATTTCCAGATCCTGTTATTTTGACTATAATAAAATATATTTCCTCACTTGTAAGTCCAGGGCTTGTAGGAAGGCTAGAGCTTATCTCTACTATTTCTCCTTTGTAACCTGTCTCTTCCTCAAGTTCTCTTAGTGCTGCACTGCCTATTTCTTCTCCATCCTCTATTAAACCTGCTGGAAACTCTATTATATAAGAATCTATTGGTATTCTATATTGTTTTATCAATAAAATATTATCATTGTTTATTATAGGAATTATTACTGCAGCTTTTTGTCTGTTTTTTCTTTCTAAATATGCCCACTTACCTGTATATCCACTGTTTGTTTCATATAATGCTTTTTTTAATTCAACATAATTGTCTTTATATATGATTTCTTCATCTTTTTTATTTATTTTCTTATTATCCAATTTTAATAACCTTATATATTACTATTATATAAATTATATAAAATAAAGCAAGCAAACTACTCCATATACGTCCCAATTTTTTTCTTAGTATTGGTATTATTGGTATAATGTAAGCGAACAACATAATAAAGTTATCTCTTTTTATTATATCTTCTCCAACAGGGAGGGGATGAACAATAGATGTAAGGCCTAATATAAATGTTAAATTTAAAAAATTACTTCCTATTACATTACCTAATGATATTTCAGGTTCTTCTTTAAATGCTGCAATTGCTGAAGTAAATAGTTCAGGGATTGATGTACCAAGTGCAACAATACTAAGACCTATTACTGTTTCTGACACTCCTATTATTTTTGATATTTTAACGCTTGAGTATATTAAAGCCTCAGAAGATATATATAGTAATATAACTCCTAATATAACTTCGAAAAATCCTTTAAAAAGTTTTATCTCACCTATCTCTTTTTCTAACTCTTCAACCTCTTTAATGTCTACAACTTTAAATACTTTTGCATATAGATAAATGTATAACAAAAACATAGCGAATAATATAGTACCATCTAATCTGTTTATAATTCCATCAAAGGTTGTTAGCAGGACAAAGACAATACTTGTAAATATTACAATTGGGTAGTCTCTTTTTAAAACATCTTTTGAAATATTTAAAGGTAATATCAAACCAGCTACACCTAAAACTATAGATAAGTTTGTTATATTACTACCGACTATATTACCTACAGCAATATCTGTCTTTCCTTTTAACCCACCTAAAAAAGAGACAAAAAACTCTGGCATGGATGTTCCTGCTGCAACCACAGTTAATCCTATCATCATCTTACTTATTTTAAGTCTTTCTGCTAATATTACAGCTCCTTTTATAAGAAAGATTGCACCATAGTATAGTCCTACTATACTTATACATAGTATTATCAGTGTCAAAACTATATCCACTTATTACTCCTTGTTTTTTTTGAGAGTATTTATTAAATAATAAATCAGAGTATATAAAATCACAATAAATAATACTATTGTCTTAAGTAGGTTTAAAGGATTAGACATTACTTTGTATAAAAAGTCTAAGTTTCTTTTTTTGTATTTGTAAGGAATATCTGACTTTTCCCCACCCATTATTTTTAACCTGTTTTTGCATAGGACGACTATTGATTTTTTTATAAACTCTTTTTTTTCTTTTATCCAGTTTAGGACTCTTTCTTCTTTGAAGTCAATAAACACAATGTTAGGCTCAATTTTTCTTAAGACCTCAAATACCTCATCTGGTTTTGTTTCAAGAAACTCTTCTGGGTAAAGACCTAATATTTTAATTTCTTTAAAACTCATCTTAAGATTCTTATTTATAAGACTTAGTGAGTTTAGGCTTGAGCCTACGAATACATATGTAGTATCGTGATTGTATCTTATTATTAATAGAGATACTATGTCTCTTACATCTGAAAAGTTTAAACTGTATTTTTTGTTTATAAGTTTTATTAGAAAGAATAAAAAGAGTGTATTTGGTATAAGTATATCTATACTGTTTAATAGAGTTTTTGTCTTTTTTGAGAATATAGACTTTATAAAAAGGCTTAAGGAGAGTAGACCTATAGATAAGTGTTCTTTCTCTTCTTTAGCCTCTTTGATACATGACAAGACTTCATCTAAACTCATGTTGCATACTTTTAAGTGGCAGAACTTTATCTTTTTTATCATCATTCTGCTTCCCTCAAATAATCAGAATATTTTTTTACATTATTTCTTCCTGAGTGTTTTGCAAGATATAGAGCTTTGTCTGTATTTTCTATGATGTCTTTTTCATCCCAATTTGATGAATACTCAGCAACACCGAAACTTGCTGTAACAGGTATAACATCTGACTTAAACTTAAACTCTGTGTTTTCTAATATTACCCTTAATCTCTCAGCAAAGTTGAATGCACCTTTTTCATCTGTATTAGGCAATAAAACACAGAACTCTTCACCGCCGAATCTACTTGGTAGATCAGATATTCTAACATGATTAAGTATTATTTTACCAAGCTTTTCAAGAACCATATCGCCTGCCTGGTGCCCATATGTGTCATTTATTTTTTTAAAGTGATCAATATCTATCATAACGAGTGAAAGGCATTCCCCATACCTTTTAGACTTGTATATCTCTTCTTTTAGTCTTGCAGTGAAATAGTGGTGAAGGTATAGACCCGTTTTTGTATCTTTTGTAGCAAGGGTATATAGCAAAGAGTTTTCAACAGCATTAGAAGCTATTACACTGAACCTGTCTAAAAACTCTAAGTCTTCTTCATTGAAGTCTCCGCTGTATTTTTCACCCAATACCATAAAGCCGATTAGAGTATCTCTTGCAATAAATGGGACAATAAGTTTTGGGCTTATTTTATCTATCACTGTTGACATACCAGTTTTATACTCAAAACTCTTTTTAGTTTTATAAACATAATCTATAAAACTATCATTCTGATCTATCTTTAGTATTTCTTCTATATTTATATTATCAATTCCTTTATATTCAGACAGCTCAAAAAACTCACTCAATGGTTTTTTTACATAAATAAGACCGTATTTATTAACAACATGACCCAAACAAGTTAGTATAGAAGACTGAATAACATTAGAGAAGTCAAGTTCAGAATTAAGGAGTATTGCTATGTCTAATAAAGACTCTAAGGAAAGCAGGTACTTTTCTTTGTTTTCCATATTTTTCTCCAGTCTGGTTTTCAAGATAAAAATAATTCTAAAAATTTACTTAAAATATTATAAGCTTTAACGATAATTATAATACACCCTCCCAAATATGTTTTTGTCTAAAAAGGGGTTATACCCCCTTTATAAAATCATATACTTCATTTTTAAATAAGGCTGGCTTCCCTATTAATGGGCTATGGTCTTGATCTTCAAAATATACTAATCTACTGTTGCTTATATTATTTTTCATATATAATCCAGTTTCTCTCTTATAAAACTAGCTTTTCCCACCATAGATCAAGAGTGTTGGTATTTTTATTTTATTTAATATTGGCCTATAGTCTTTTACACTAAAGGTTTTCCATATGTTTATGAGTGAAGTTTTTTGTTCTTCATCAAATATTCTTCTATTTGAATATAAAAGTTCAAAGTTTTCATTATACATTTTTCGGTAATCTTCGTTTATACCATAGGCGTAAGAAAGCTTTATAAGGCCAATACTTAAGTCTTCTTCAAACTCTTTTATTAATTTCTTATTATCTTCATGTGTGAAGTTCCCGTATAATCCTAAATTCCAGTCATTGTCTGTTATAAGCTTTGGACTCTGGTCTATTATAACTATTCTGTCAATTTTTGGTTCTTCAAATTGAGAAAAGTATTCAAATAGAGTTAACGCTCCCATAGAATGACCTATAACTGTTAGGTTGTTAAGATTTAAGTTTTCTATTAAGACCCTTAAATCGATTGCTATTTTCTCGATACTAGCATCTTTGTCTTTAAAACTGTCTCCGTGCCCTCTTGCATCCCATATTATAAGATTAGCAAAGTCTAAATATCTTTTTAGAAAATAATAGAAAGAACCTCTTGCTGTCCCTCCATGCAGTATGATTATGTTTTCTTTTTTATTGTTGTTAAAAATTTTAAAAGAAATTTTATTTTTATCAAAAGTATTAAAATACAAAACTCAATCCTTTTTAATTAAATATTTTTTAAATTTAATTTTAATTGAATTAGAAACTTTAAATTAGTTTA
>Ga0068705_10001515_pt1 | contig 11700 bp, 9 predicted proteins | sample YNPMSTMetaG_FD_65631 | JGI IMG/M metagenome (GOLD analysis project Ga0068705, IMG submission 65631) | Anoxygenic and chlorotrophic microbial mat microbial communities from Yellowstone National Park, USA - YNP MS-T MetaG | ecosystem: Environmental > Aquatic > Thermal springs > Hot (42-90C) >... | reverse complement strand
ACACTGAGGTTATCATGGATCTTATCAAATTAGGAAAGATCCGGTTGTCAAAGCCACTTAATGAAACTATTACATACCATGATTCATGCTTCCTGGGTAGATATAACGAGATCTATGACCAGCCACGAAATATTATCAAAGCCATACCCGGTACCAACTTTGTTGAAATGAGTCGAAACCATGAGCGGAGCTTCTGCTGTGGTGCTGGTGGCGCTCGTATGTGGATTGAAGAGCATTTAGGTACCCGTATTAATCAGTTTAGAACAAAGGATGCTCAGGCTACTGGTGCTACAAAGATAGGCACTGCATGCCCATTCTGTTTGACCATGCTTTCTGATGGTGCAAACGAACTTGACATTCAGAATCTGCAGACATTCGATTTAGCAGAATATGTCTGGGAAGCAATGGAAAAATAATATGATACTAAAAGGCGTCGCCAGATGGCGACGCCTTTTTTATTTAATCTATTCTTTTAAATGACTGAGGGTACTGATAAGTCAAATCAACATATACCTGCTTGCCAGCATTCCATATATCCATATGCTTCTGTAAGACATCACCTATCTCTTTTGCAGGTACACCACCATACACTTTATAACCAGGAATTTTTTGTTTGTTTACCACCAGTGCATGTTCAGCAATAATTGCCCATTCACCAATTTCAGCATTGTCACTTAATGTTGCGTGCATCCCAATCACTGCATTGTCCATAATTGTGGATCCGTGTATCATAACCATATGACCAACCGTCACACGATTACCAATCTGCACTAGCTGCATTGGTCTTGCATGTATCATGCATGCTTCCTCAATTGCCGATTCATCACCAATTACTATCGTACCATAATCACCCCGCATAATGGCCCCAAATCCTATGTAGCAGCGCTTGCCTATTCTAACATCACCAATAATCTCAGCTGAAGGGGCTATCCAGGTTCCCTCTCCTATTACTGGTTTCCTCCCATTAATTTCATATAGTGGCATGTTACCTCCTCAATGTAAAATATAAATATAGTTACTGACCCAGAATACTTACCGGCACAGGTATAAACGTAAGAATAAAGATGGCTACACACACATACCCCATAAACCGTTCCCACGTATTTAACGGCATACCATCAGGAATATACGGGTGCCCTATCATAAGCAATGTAAGTGTAAGGATAATCCATACAGCCCACCCTGGCCATAGTACTGTTAAAAAGAATAATACAATAAAGAAAAACCATCCTGCGTATCGTTGCTTTTCTCCAAACAAAGCATAGATAACATGGCTGCCATCAAGCTGGCCAATAGGCATCAGGTTTAAATTAGTAACCAGAAAACCAATCCAGCCTGCCCATGCAAGTGGCGAAAGATGAACATCACTGCCGGGAGGGATGGTACCATGAATGAACTTTGTAAATAAATAAAACAGTAATGAATCACCAAATACTGGAATCATTGTATCGCCAGCTGGTTGTGGAAGTGGCTGTACTGTTGACTGATACAGCCCAATGACGGTAACAATACAACTTATCACAAAACCAGCAATAGGCCCCATTGCACCAATATATAGCAATGCACGCTTGTCTGGTATGGGTGATTTAATGCGTATAACAGCTCCCATTGTGCCAACAATGGAAGGAAATGGGATAAAATACGGTGGTGTTGCAATGACATTAAAATAGCGTGCAGCTACATAATGCCCCATTTCATGAGCCATTAAAATCCCTAAAAGTGAAACTGAAAACGGCAAGCCATTAATAATTATTTCTAATGGTGTATCCCCACCTTGAGTGCCAGCTATTGATGTTGTTAAAAATGTAGTTACAAAGAGTATAGTTACCACACCCCATTTTGGTTTATAATCAGGTTCATAGCGGGGTATCACTACCCTGCGTTCCATATTAAGAGCTTCTACATATCGTAGTAATAATAATCGTATTCTTAATGACAACGGTAATTTTATATCCATAGTTAATTATTCAATACCACCAGAGCATCAATAACAACAGGCTTGCTACCACTGATAATTATTGGATTGCAATCTATCTCCGATATTTCCGGATGCAGTAACGGTACAGTACTCAATACATACAAAAGATTAGCCAATGAAGATGTATCCACTTCGTCTTCATTACGGAATTTTCCCAAAAGTGTTTTAGCCTGAATATCATACAGCATCTCAAATGCATCCCGTTTTGTAAGTGGAGCAACTCTAAATGTAATATCCTTCAATGCTTCAGTGAAGATTCCACCCAATCCAAAAAGAACCGCTTTCCCAAATCCTTTCTGATTTAGTGCACCTGCCATAAATTCCCGTTTGCCTTCCACCAATGTATATACTAACACTGGTGTTGCAAAGCCTGCACGCTTTTGTATTTGGCTAAATGCATCTTTTGCCTCATCCCTATCTTTAACAGGGAGTATAACCAACCCCTTTTCAGTCTTGTGCATTATATCAGGATGGCAGGCTTTCATTACTACTGGATATTTCAATGAAGCAACAACATCATCTAATTCTTCTTTAGATGCAATAAGCTTTTCATCAGGGATTGGAATGCCATATATGGCTAACAGCGTCTTTGCTGCATGTTCATCCAGAGCCTTCTGCTTGTTCTTTATTGCTTTCTCAATTATTGCAGCAGCTTCAGGGCTGGCCTTTGGCAAAGAAACCTTTTCATAGGGAAGCCGCTCTGTTACTTCTTTATACCGTAATAACACTGCCAATGCTTTGGCTGCTTTTTCAGGAGAATCAAATACCGGTATCCCTTTTTCTAGCATGCTTTGCGTAAAATCATCCTGATAATCAAAGAATGATGACATGACAATTGGAATACCATATTTATAGGCGATAGTTCCCGGTGTATCTAAATCAGTTGGCAAAAAACCTAAAATATCTTCTGGTTTTTGCAAATTTAAAACTTGCTGTATATGAGGAAAGATGCATTCAACAAATCCCTTGCGAAACGCACCATGAATACACAGAGCATCAACCTCCCCACTCTGTATTGCAAGCTCAGGTATTTTAATTGTCAACACATCTAAATCCAGGTTGAATGTAATATCCACAGGATTTCCCGCTGGTGCATGCGGTGGTATTAAAGGTTTTATTTTTTCCTGCAACATTTGGCTGAATGGAGGCACTGTAAACCCTTCCTTTTCACAGGTATTGGCCATTGATGTTCCCGGGCCTCCTGAGTTGGTAATAATACCAACACGATTGCCTTTGAGCCTTGGTTGGGTTGCAAGCACATGCCCGTGCATATACAGTTCCTCAACAGAATACACCCGGATTATGCCTGCCTGTTTGAATAAACCCTCATATAGATAATCAGGCCCTGCCATTGCACCGGTATGGCTTGAACCAGCCCGTGCCCCGGCACTGGAACCGCCAACATACTGTGCAATAACCGGCTTTTTAGGCGTAATGTTTGAAGCTACTTCCAGAAACCGCGGGACATCTCGAATGCCTTCAATATACAGCGAAATTGCTTTGGTCTGTTCGTCATTACCTAAGTATTCAAGTACATCAATAATTGAGATATCTGCTTCGTTGCCAACGCTCAGCGCCTTGCTAAACCGTACTCCGTGATGCTGCAGGTACATGATTGATTGTGTGATGTATGTCCCACTTTGAGATGCCAATCCCAAAGCACCAGGTTTTGCGGTATAAGCCATTACTGTTGTATTGAGAGCTATCTCCGAATTAATCAAACCCATGCAATTGGGACCTAAAAAACGAATACCATGCTTTGCAGCAATAGCTTTGACTTCCTCTTCAAGTTTTCTTCCTTCTTCGCCAACTTCTTTAAAACCAGCACTGATAATTATTGCACGCTTGGTGCCAATTGTGCCAAATGCATCAAGTGTTGCAGGAATACCCACAGACGGAATAACAAATATGGCACAATCAGGAGCTTGTGGCAAATCAAGAGGGCTTTTGTATGCTTTTAGCCCAAATACAACATCCTCCTTTGGATGAACGGGAAATATTTTTCCTGTATATCCATCCTTCATGATACTCAGCAAATGCATGGTAGCCATTTTTAAGGGATTGTTACTTGCGCCAACGATGGCTATTGATGAAGGATTAATAAGCTTTTCAAGCGGACCCATAGTAACACCTCACTTTTTTCTGCATTACGACATACTGTATATATTTTGCAATATAAAAATGAATAGCTGGCATACATTTTTTGTTAACTTTTCATACAACAAAACAAGATTTTTTACACCCGGTAAATCTATTTTCCTACCATTCAGTATATATGGATATTCAGTATTTATTCTTTAAAAATAATTTAACATAAATACTAGCACATTATTTTTTGTACATAACTATACCTTTAGGAATTACTAGTGATGGATATTACAAATGTTGTTGAATTTTAACATTTGTACATTGTATCATACTGTACAAATAACTTGACGAACATTAACCCCATTTTACGAGTGTTAAAGCATTAATTATTTTATTGTATAGGAGGCTTTATGGATAAACTTACATTTGATTTGAGTGGGAAGATAGCGATAGTAACCGGTGCAAGCAGGGGGATTGGCCAGGCAATTGCCCAAACACTGGCGGCATACGGCGCTGTTGTTTACTGTACCAGCAGGAAGATTGAAGATTTAAAAAAAGTACAGCAGGAAATTGAATCCCACGGTGGCAAAGCGCATGCTGTTGCCTGCCACATTGGCAAGTTAGAGGATATACAAAATTTATTTAAGGTTGTAGAAGAGCAATACGGGAAACTTGATATACTGGTCAATAATGCTGCAACCAATCCATTCTTTGGCGATGTATTGCATGCAACACCGGATGCATGGGATAAAACCGTTGATGTAAACCTCAAAGGGTATTTTTTTGCAAGCCAGTATGCTGCCAACCTCATGATAAAAAATGGCGGCGGATCCATTGTAAATGTTGCCTCTATTAATGGAATTCGCCCGGCACCCTTCCAGGGCATATACTCCATTACTAAAGCAGGTGTCATTGCCATGACAAAATCCTTTGCCAAGGAACTTGCACCATTTAACGTTCGTGTCAATGCAATACTACCAGGCCTCACCGAAACAAAATTTTCATCAGTTATGACACAAAATCAGGAAATATTAAACATGATTCTGCCGACAATACCTATGAAGCGCGTCGCTTCTCCTCAGGAAATGACAGGAGCTGTGTTATACTTAGTTTCTGATGCTGCAAGCTACACTACAGGTTCTACTATAGTCATCGATGGAGGGGCGCTGGCGTAAATTTTACTATAATAAAAAAAGGTGCACATGGCAATTGCAACCATGAATAATGAAATCGACACCATCTCTTTTGACCAGATGAAAACACAAATTAATAGAGCCCTTGAGGAACTGGCAATAAAACATAATGCCTTTGTGAGCGAACCCTACATTGGTTATGAAAAAGGCTTTACTAAAATCATCGTTTCAATTCCTGAGCTATCGCCTGCACTTATAATACAATGTTTGGGAATTATTAAAGATCATTTAGAACATATACGCATCCACGCATTTTCGGATGGCTATTATGCAGTGCAGGCTTTAAATAAGAATCTTTTTAAAACAGAGAATATCTTTGACAACCTCAAAATAGAATTTTCAGGGCTTACCACCAACTTTAAGATTGAATGCACTAAAAAAGGTAATCTTTCACAGGAAGAAATTAACTGTATCAACGCACTGGTTCATAAAGCCTACTCACAGGCAAAAGAAAATCCTGTAACCCGGCTTATAAAGCATGGTGCATCAGTCTATACCGATGCAGGTGGGCTTGATTGGAATTATATAGCAGGCTATGAGGAAGTTAAACGAACTATACGCGAATCCATAATACTCCCACTGAAAAATCCAAAAGTATATGACAGCATTGCTGAAATCACCCGCAAAACCTTTGAATCCAACAGGCCCAAAGCAATACTCTTTGAAGGCCCTCCTGGTGTGGGAAAAACCACCATTGCACGGATTATAGCAAAAGAGGTTCAGGTGCCACTGGTGTATGTCCCCGTGGAATCAATCATGTCCAAATGGTACGGACAGTCATCACAGAACTTAGCAGCTATTTTTGATGCATGCGATGACATTGGTGGTTCAATCCTATTTATTGATGAAATTGATTCACTGGCAGGTTCACGCGACCAGAACATGTATGAGGCAACCCGCCGTATTCTATCGGTACTTCTACGGCGGTTGGATGGCATAGGAGCTATCACCAATACAATCGTAATTGGAGCCACAAACCGTAAACAGGATTTAGACCATGCCCTCATCTCACGATTTGACCAGACAATCCATTTCCCATTACCCGGAGAACAGGAGCGTGCCAGTATTTTTGGAAATTATGCAAAACACCTATCCCTTGAAGAGCTTGCAAAATTAGCAGCAGCAAGCAACTCCCTTTCAGGCCGAACAATAAAAGACCTGTGTGAGCAAACTGAACGCAGGTGGGCACGAAAGCTTATTATAAAAAATCTGCCGCCTTCCCCTCCGCCATTTGAATACTACTATCACACAGTAAAAAGTTTTATAGCTTCACAAGCATAGGCAGTATTGTGCCAATATCCTCAAAAATAGGGTATTGCGTAAATCGTGCGTTGATGTATGTGCTGTTGGTTATCTTTTTTTCAATCATATCTAAAATTGTTGCTGCAGCAGTAGTGTGCTCCTCAAATCGCTTCTGTGCATAGTCAGCATAACTTCCTGTTGAAATCATAAACTGCCAGTCGGATGCCGCTGCAAGCATAAGTTCCCGTGCGCACTGCTGCAATGCGGGTTCATTGCTATACAGTGCCTTCCCAAACCTATATAATAATTCCTCCAATCTCTGCACTGCGTGACGCACCATTGCATTGTACCAGGTTGAAAAATCATTCCCCCTGCCCCACGAAGATTCTACCGGTTGGGCAGTTTCCATATCACAATCTAAAAGCTCATGTGGCATCACACATGTTATATCATCGCGCAAAGCTATCGCTTCTATAAGTAACTCCAAAAACAGCGGACCCTCAAACCACCAGTGGCCAAACAACTCCGCATCAAATGGCAACACAAATACGGGTTTGCGTTTGATAATGCGTTCCACCTCATGTGCGCGCTGCACTATGGCAGCAATGAAATCATCAACCTGCTGCTGCACCACCTCCTTAGCTTTTTGTGGCTCGTAATATTCTTTTTGGTCGCTTCCGCTTATCGCATAAATTTTCAAACCCAATAGTTTATTATTATTGAGCGATAGTTCCGGCAATTCATACATTGCATCTCTATGAAACTCCCTGTAGGCTGGGTTCCCAGGATACCCATTGTGTGAAGACCAGATCTTCATGGATAAAACAGCATCACGGGGAAACACCACCAGCCCTTCCTGCGTTTTCAGTGGGAAAAAATTACCCGTTGCAGGTATAGTGTTGCCCAACAAGACGCTTGTATCATTAACAACAGTGTATGCAACAGAATTGTGTAGCAGGTATCTTTCAATCCCTGCATAATATCCTAACTCAGGCAGCCAGAAGCCTACAGGTTTTTTCCCAAAATTTTTGGCATATTCCTGAATCCCTGCCATAATTTGAAGATTTTGAAATTCAGGATACATTCTGTATAATGGGAAAAACGGATGAGTTCCTGCCGTTGTCATCAATTCAATGGAATTGTTTTTAAACAAATCACCAAAAGCATCTGCACATTGACAGTGTATGCTTTCAAAAAAAGAAAGGGAATGTGTTATAAAGTTAATGTAAAAATCAAGAGCGCTACATGCTTTTGTATTCTTTTTTTTAAGCAGTGTCGCCGTATCACAAAGTGTATGTGCCCACTCTATAAAGCGCTTGTGATAGTACGGTTGCTGCAACATAGTAAGTAACGTTGGGCTTATTGATAGAGCAAATGAAGGGCGTATAGTTTTTTGTGTGAGCCTATGGCATATTTCAATAAGCGGGATATAGCACTCAGCAATATTCTGATATAACCATACCTCTTCCAGGGGTAATATAGCTAAAGGGTCCCTAACATAGGGAAGATGTGCATGCAGTAGTATACATAGCTTTGTAGTCATTGATTGAATAGCAGTGGTCATGAAGAAAGACGTTTTTTGTCAGCCAAATCTATAGCATTTAATGCATGAATTTCGCGGGTAAATGTTGGGATGGTGCCTTTCAGGTTTTCTGGCGAAATCGGCAATCCAATAGCATCGGATTCAAAAATAATTTCTTCGCCTTTGCCTTCAATTGCTGTCATAAGCATTACTTTGATTGTAGAGCCATGTAAATGACCACCAACCGATATGATCCAATGATTAGTCCTTCCAAACACATCAATCTGCTGGTCCTGTATCCATTGGTTGCCATGTAACTTGACAACACGTATGAATAGCACTGGATCGCCATATACATCAGTTACTGCATTTGATACAATGGTATCCCAGTATTCATTATCTATGTCCAATGCACATGCATTAATGAAAATGATGGCAAATGCACTGTAAAATAACCGTTCATGTTGTTCACCTCACCACCGTGCATGATGTTCTTCGGCCCAACCAATAATATTGGATACCTGTATTTTTTTACCACTATTATCCACTACAAAGCCGTTATACATGCCAAACAGCTGGTGTACCTCGCTTGTTATTACCAAAAGATTTGATGTAGCTACTCTTTCAAAAAATGGTGTAAAGGTTAACCCTAACCTGCCATCATTGGAGCCAAAATACCAGGGTTTCATAAAATGTGTGTTATCATAATTAAATTTGACCTTATCTAACTTATGAATACGCCCATTAATAAAGAAACAATTTTCGGTGGCATAGGATAAATCGCCAAAACCTTCCCCTAAATTTAAACCAAATGTAGTCCCATCAGGCAAAAACCATGAAGCGCTTGCCCAGTTCCAGAAGCTTGTATATTCCCACACTCCCCTGCCCCAATCTAATGTTGCCAGCGCCTGATTGAAGTTAAATGCATACTCTTTTCCACCCAATATAAACGCACCATTGGCAGGCATGCAGTTTATTTTTTGATTGTAGTAAAACCGCTTCTTTCCGATAGGTGTCATCATAACGATTGAATCGTGTGGTGTCTGCTTTATTATCCAGTGAGCATGGAATCCTTTGCCTTTTCCAAATTGCGGCCAGTTAACATAGACCTCCCGCTCAATACCCTTTTTCTTAAATGAAAAGGTTATATCGTCTTTTTTAAAATAACTATCGTCATCACTTGACCGCCCCAACGTAAATCCTTTCCCTAAGGGAGTTATGAGTGTATCTTCAATATACTGTTTTGTTTTAAAATCAATATAATATACAAATACCAACCCCGCATAGCCAATATGGGAGATAGTAGCTGAAACAAAATAATCCTTGGTGGTTATGCCATAATAATCCCATTCCTTTATACGTATTTTATTTAACAATGAAACAGGATAAAGAGAAACATTTTCAGGATTGTATGTTCTGACAGGAGTAGTTGAATAACCCTTTTCAATAAGTTCTCCATTTGCACCAAGCAAATCGCCTTTTTTTAATACCAGCTTTTGCATACTATTACCTCTTTTTTTCAAAATAATATGTAACAAAAATTCATAAGTCAAGCAAATATTTTCAATGTGGCTTGTAGCAGTAAACCTATAGCATAATTCAACTATTCCAAAAAAGATTATAAAATTTTCAGTATTTATTCCTTAAAAATAATTTAACATAAAGACATGTACACTCCCCGCCTTCGGCGGCGGAAGTGTACATTAATTAAATTTTTTAGATAAAAATACATTTAGGAATTAACATTGTAAAATTTTTATACATGGGCATTTATTCACTTGCTATATGTTTTTCACCAAACTGAAAAATCTTTCATTGCATTGAATAAAATAGTCCGTATGTACGGTATACTTGACATGTGTACGTTTTTTCGGACACTTATATTGATGAAAACACAGTTTCATTATAATAATTGTGACATATTAAGATTTTATGTTCATAATGTATCATTTATTATGCCAATTGTTTTTGCAAAATTTTATAATACATTCTATAATTGCATTACTTTTGCTTAAAAATTAAAAATTTTTCTATTTTTTTAAAAAATTCTAAATTTTTTGCTTGACTCTGGCACATGATTTGCTTAAATATAATAGTGAGCTGGGAAAATCCTGGTACACAACAATTTCCTTCCAAAGTATTCCGCTATGCTTTTGTAGAGCTAGAGGTAATCGCCCGATTACCTCTCTTTTTTTTATACTATCTCAATCGCATCAGGAATTTTATATAAAGAAATGTTCTCACTACACCACATCTTAAGTTTATCCAGAGATAACGATGTGCCTTGTTTTGCTTTTATTTGGGCAACCAGCCACTCCTTAGTACTATCGCCCAAAAATTCAACATGTCCTGTTACCTGGACACTTTGTATATCAGGATGGTACAATAGCAGTCTCTCCACCTCTTTTGGATACACATTGTACCCATTTTTCAGCACCATATCTTTTTTGCGCCCTGATATAAATAAATAGCCATCATTATCAAAATACCCAATATCACCGGTATATAGCCATCCATCTTTGATGTATTCCTGCGTTTTTTGTGGATTATTATAGTAATTCTGTATCACATTCATCCCCTTCACAATGATCTCGCCACGCATGGTAGCAGGAACATCCCTGCCACTTTCATCCACCACGCGCACCTCATTATACGGCATTGGTTTACCTATGGAGCCAATTTTATTCACAATACCCGGCATATTCCAGCTCACAATGGGTGAAGCCTCGGTCAGCCCGTATCCCTGGCGTATGTCAACTCCCCTATGAGTATACCATTCCTGAAGGTCAACTGGCAGGTAATCACCACCACTGACCCACAATTGTATATGACTAAAATCATTATTGCGTTCAAAGAGTCCTTTCATAATTGCATACATGGCAGGCACGCCAACAAACACCTTGACACCTTCATTGGTAAGCGTTCGCATTAATTTTTTCACTGAAAACTTCTCAACAAGGTCAATGGCAATATTTTTTATTAGCGGCACAACAAGCGATGATGTAAGCCCAAACGCATGAAATAACGGAAGCACCGCAACTGAAACTGACGCATAATCAGGCATCATCTGGGCAACTGCGTTTGCACTCTGGAAAATGCCATAATGGGTAAGTACTGCACCAAGAGCATACCCATCCATTGCAGATGTAAATATTATTGCTGCAGCACTATTGTTTTCCTGTACATAACGGCTGTCATACACATCTCTGCTAATTATTGAATCCATGGATGTATATGCATTATTTTCATCTATAGTTATAAATATGCCACTGTCCTGTACAATACCATACTGTAACAGCCTGTCAGCCATAACACTATGGGTAATGATACATGCAGGACGGGTGACGGAATAATAATGCTGTATTTCAAACTGTCGTGCCAAAGGATTAACCAGAACAGGTATGGCGTTGCACTGTAACATGGCAAAAAAGCTATATACAAAATATGGGTTATTCCCGGTTTGCATAATCACTGTAGAACCGCTTCCCACACCCCGCTGCCGCAATGCGTGTGCAATTTTATGTACATTACGCAGGGCGTCCTTATACTGTACCGGCACGTTGTTATAATATAATAGTATTTTTTCAGGAAATTTCAGCGCCTGTTCATGGAATAGTTCATACAGGTTATAGGTAAACTGTTGCCCACACATAGTTTATTCCCATCTTTTTAGCGAT
>Ga0068705_10001513_pt1 | contig 11708 bp, 11 predicted proteins | sample YNPMSTMetaG_FD_65631 | JGI IMG/M metagenome (GOLD analysis project Ga0068705, IMG submission 65631) | Anoxygenic and chlorotrophic microbial mat microbial communities from Yellowstone National Park, USA - YNP MS-T MetaG | ecosystem: Environmental > Aquatic > Thermal springs > Hot (42-90C) >... | reverse complement strand
ACTTTCGTCTTTTTTCTCACAGCTTATTAAGATGAGGGAAAGAAGAAGAAGGGTTGAAAAAACTAATAGTTTTTTCATAATAATTCACTCCTTATTTTTTTATAGTCTACTAAAATAGATACAGATAAACAAGTTGAAGATTTTTTATTAGAACCTGCTTTTGTCTTTGGCTGGCAGATTTATGTCTATATATTTTTGCTAATGAAAGGTTTGAAGCATAGAAAAGTCCAAAGTTAATTTTTCTGATTAGAACTATATCGTGTGATAGATTTTTAAGTAGAGGATTTTTTACGATTGATTAATTGTAATTTATTATTTGCTGGAAAATGAGTTTGAAGTTTGAGTAAAAGTGAAAGATTTATTCAACTGGCAGATAAACTCGAACGGTTGTGCCTTTATCAACTTCTGAATCGATTTCAATTTTACCACCGAAGAGTTCGGTTAATTTTCTTGTGAGATATAAACCAATTCCCATACCTTCGTATTTTCTATCAAGTCCAGTTGATGCTTGAGTGAAGGACTCAAAAAGTTTTCGTTTGAAATTTTCTGAAATTCCTATTCCTGTGTCGACTACTTCTATAACTCCAGATTTGGTTCCATCAGGATTTTCTGAAATGTAAGTATTGATTTTCACTCCACCTTTTTCTGTGAACTTAATTGCATTGTCGATTAGATTATTTAAGACAAGAGTTAATCTTCTTGGATCGGTTAAGGTTGCAAAGTCGTTTATGTAGTTTTTCTCTAAGTAAAGATTTTTTTCTTTTGCTTGATTTGTAAAATTGTTTACGATTGGATCAATGATAAAATTGATGTTTATCTTTTCGAGAGTTAATTCAGTTTGTGAAGATTCAATTAAAGAAATCTCGATTATGTTGTCCATCAAGTTCAGAAGTCTCATTCCACCTCTTTTGATGCTCTTTGCAAATTCAGTCAGTTCTGGAAAATGCATTTCACTTAGTTCGGCAATTAATAATTCACTAAATCCTAAGATTGAATTGAGCGGTGTGCGGATTTCATGACTTATGTTTAGAAGGAAGCTACTTTTAAGATTATTGAGTTCCTCTATTTTTTCTTTTTCCTGTTTTAATAATTCGAACATCAACTTTTGTTGAGTTATATCTTTATACATTCCAAAAATTCCAACTCTTTCACCTTTATGTAAAATTGGATAACCAATTACGAGAACATCGACAAGTGAACCGTCTTTTCGCATTCTTTGCGTTTCAGTGATGACTATTTCATCATTTAGAACTTTATTTGAAAGAAGTGAGCCTTCAGATTTTTTATCAGGCGGGACGATTAATTGATTAATAGTTAAGTTTTTAACTTCATCCCTTTGGAAATAGAATAAATCTTCAAAAGCTTTGTTTATATCGATAATTCTATCATCACGATCTAAAATCACAATCGCTATAGGAGAGTTTTCGAATAATTGTCTGAAAAATTCTCGTTGAATTTCGAGCTGCTCTTCAGCAAGAACTTTTTCTGAAATATCGACAATGTAGCCTTCAAGAAATAAATTCTCCTTTTCCTGAATCGCTACACCTTGTTCCCATACCCATTTTATTTTTCCATCCTTTGTTCGAATCCTGTATGTTAATTGGTATGGTTTATTGGAATTGATTGCGTCATTAATCTGAGATTTGACGGTTTCTCTATCTTCTTCAAGAATTAAATCACCAAAGTTTACTTCGCCTTTAATGAATTCAGTCGTATCGTAACCAGTGAGTTCAATACATTTACTGCTGATTTCTTCCATCGTGTAAGCATCATCATTTTTACATTTGTAAATTACACCAGGAAGATTTTCAATGAGGGTTTTATAACTTCTTTGATATTCCACAAATTGATCAAGGATGTGCAAGCTCTCTGTGATGTCTATACCAAATGAAAGTGTCCCAATGACTTTATCATCTCTTTTCAAGACGGAATTTCGCCAGCTAATGTATCTTTCTTTTCCATCTTTGGTTAAGATTGGGTTTTCAAAGGTCTCAACAATGTGATTCTTTTGTTGAAATTCTTCAAAGACTTTCCAAACCTGAGGATATTTATCTTTCGGTACAAGAGTTTCGAACCAATTTTTTCCAATGATTTCTTCTTTCAAGTATCCAGTAATTTTTTCCACTGCTTTATTGATTAGAATTACATTTCCTTCTATATCGAGTTCAACTACAATTACATTTGGAGTCTGAAGAATTTCGTTGGTGAATGTTTCATACCATTTAAGTTGATTTTCTAACTCTTTGATGCGGTTTTTTAAAATTTCAATTTCTGATTTTTCTGCTGACATAGTTAGTTATTTATTTGAACTGTTTGGTGTTGGATTCATAAATTTCCAGAAATCAGCACCATCGGGAAATCTACCAAATGATGTATCGGTTTTTTGTGGACCATAAGTTATTGTATCAATGACTTCCAATGAGAGAGAGAAAATTCCAATTTGTTCACCTGCAGAAGAGAGCTTAAAATTAGAGTGTAAAATACCCTGTGCTGGATCTTCATCACACCAGATGAGAACCCACTTTTTTGGTTGAAGATTAAAGTTGGGCATTCGCCATTTGTTCTTTCTGGTAAAATCATCGGTGAGATAGAACAGACTTAAATTTACGGTAGTATCTTCACCGTTGTAGAGTTCAACCCAGTCATCGAATTGATTTTTTTCATCGGCAATAGTGGACTTATTTGAGGCCATAAATTCATTGATGTAAAGTTTTAGTCTCTTAGGCGGTTCATTTTGCTCTGGTTCTGTTGATTTATGACAGGCTTGAATTGTCATTAGAACCGTTACAAACAGAATTATCTTAAAATTTTGTTGAAATTTAAAAAACATAGGAAGCTCCTATTATTATTGTATTAAAATAATTTGATCCTTTATTCTCAACTAACCAATTGAGGGAGATTTTAATTGTCCTGTCTGGTTTGTAATCAATTTTTGCTTCATAGTAATTGATGGCGTTCTTGTTGATATTGCTGAAATATTGACTCAATCTTGTCCCAAAAAGAAAATCATTCAAAGCATATTCAAGTGCAATGAATTCACCACCTGTTAATGTATTAGAATTTTTCTTACCAATTAAAAATTCAGATGAAAGTTTAAGATTTTTAATTACTTCGATTTCAAAATCAAAACCATTTGCGACAAAGTATTTTGAACTCAGAGAGTCAAACTTCTGTGCTGAATTAAAACCAAAAGAAAAAATTTTGTGACTTATTTCTAATCTCTGTGCAAATGTTTTTGAATTATTGTAATCACCATTTAGGTCGCCTTTATTTCCATTAAAAATACCTGCAGAAAGATTTACATTAATCTTCTCAATTTTAGTATTAAAATTAGAAACTAATCCGATGTCTCTGCCAGTATAAGCCAAATCATCAAATTCTTTAACAAATTTTGGTCTTTCAAAATATTGAATGTTTTTAACTGAAGTTAATCTTTCCCTTGAGAAAGGAATTTTCTGTCTTCCAATTGATAGACTTATATTTTGAAAAGGTGCAAAATTAATGAAAGCATTTTTCACTAAATTTTTATCTAGTGGATCAATTTCAATTTCTGCTTCTGTCCAATCTGAATACTTACCTGAAATTTCAAGTCTGAATCTGTTAATTAAAAATTCATTTGCTGGGATTTTGTTATTCGAAGTTTTAACTTTATAAATTGGTTGAACGAATCCAGATACTGTTGGAACAACCCTTACTATCTTTTGAGCATTAAGTTGATGAATTAAAAGTAAAACTACAATGAAGAATTTTAGAATTTTCATTTCAATCACCCATTGTTTTAACTGAGAAATAATCACTCACTTTGTCTGCTTTCTTTTCAGTCCAGATGACATCAATCACTTCAAATCTTAGTTCTCTTAGTTTCTGAGTGATTCTATCTTTTATATCGAGATCATCAAGCACAACATCATAACTTAGAATAGTTTGTTCCGGTGCGGATTTTTTTTCTTTTGATGAAATGAATTTGTAATTGAGATTTTCTTTTGAAAACAATTCATCAATCTCTTCAATTAAAACTTGAGTTGCAACACTTGGAACAGAAATTTTCAAACTGAAATTATGTTTGATATCAAAAAACCAGTTCATAAGAAATGATGGAATTAAATTGAAAGTATTAAATCCTAATCGAACGAAAATTGTAGCTATAATTGCTAGTGTATAAAGTCCCACGCCACAAGCCATTCCAATTCCAAGTGAGATAATTAGTGAGCTGGCTTCTCTTGGACTGCTTAAACTGTAACGATATCTTACAATTGTTGCTGCACCCATTAAACCGAAAGCTCGTGCAATTTCCGATCCAATTATCATCATCATCAAAGCTGCAGCAAAAGCAAGAATGATATGTGCTTCCATTACCGCAAGACCATAAGCATCAATTTTTCTACGATAAGAAACAACTGCACCAAGAAATCCTGCAAGTAAGAATGAAAAAATTGTTAATGAAATACTATGACTTCCGCCAATTTTTGGTAGAGTATGTTCGTCCTGAAATAATCTTAGAATATCGTTTTGGGCAAAAGAAGTAACTGATAGAAAAACTATCAATAAAAAAATTAAGCCTGCAATTCTGGATATTTTTTTCATAGCAATCTCAACTAAAATTTTTTCTTAAATTTATTATTGTTTGAATTAAAAATGAAATTTTTTTGGAATGAATTTTATTATCTTGTGATGTTAGTCTTGAGATGATAATCTTCTAAACTTTAAAGAAATAAATTTAGCAACAATTTGACAGATTATTTATGATAAACGAAAAAATCAAAAATCTTGAAGAATTAATTCAGTCTTATGAGAAAGTAGTCGTTGGCTTCTCAGCTGGAGTGGATTCGACTCTTGTTTCATTTATTGCAAATAAAGTTCTTGGGAAAAATGCATTAATTATTCTTGCAAAAACTGAGACAATCTTGGAAGAAGATGTAAACCTTGCCAGAGAAATTGCTCGTAAATACGATTTCAATTATCGAGAAATTGAATACAATGAACTTGAAATTGAAAATTATGCCGTAAATCCGGTCAATCGTTGTTATTTCTGTAAGTCAGAACTTTATTCGAGATTAATTCAAATCGCAATTGAAGAAAATGTGAAATATATTTTAGATGGAGCAAATCTCGACGATCTTGGCGATTATCGACCTGGCAGATTGGCAGCGAAAGAAAAAGAAATCAAATCTCCTTTGATTGAATGTGGATTTACAAAGAAAGATGTTCGTGAAGCCGCTTTAATTTTGGGACTTCCAAATTATGATAAACCTGCCGCGCCTTGCTTATCATCTCGAATTCCTTACGGAACACCGATTGACAAAAAGTCACTTGAAATGATTGCAAAAGGTGAAAGATATTTGCGTCAAATGGGATTTGTAAATGTTAGAGTTCGTCACTTTGGCAACAGAGCTAAATTGGAAGTTGATAAAGAAATGGTTGATGTTTTGTTTAATCAAATAGAAAATGTGAAAAAATATTTCAGAGAAATTGGATACGATGAGATTGAAGTTGATCCTGAAGGATTTGCATCCGGCAAATTAAATCGAAATGTCATTAACAAAATTGAAATTCTGAAATGAAAAAGAATCTGAGAAAAGTTTTAGAAGATTTGAAAAATTCAAAACTGGATATCGATAGTGCCTTAGAACTTATCCAACAAAATCAAAATACGATCGAACTTGGTTATGCTTCTCTTGATATTCATAGAGAAAATCGGACAAACATTCCGGAAATAATTTTTTGTGAGAATAAATCCACAGATAAAATTTTAAAAATCATCAAAAGCATTTTAAGCGAAAAAGAGCTTGTCATTGGAAGTCGATGTTCTGAAGAGAAATTAAAATTGATCAAAAAGAAGTATCCAAAAGGGACTTACTCTTTTGAAGGGAAAGCTTTCTTTATTGGTAAATCAAAAGAAAAAATTTATGGTAAAGTTGGAATAATTTCAGCTGGAACCACCGATGTTCCAGTTTGTGAAGAAGCTGCAATTCTTTTACAAGCACTCGGAGTTGATTTTGAAAGATTTTATGACATCGGTGTTGCTGGTCTTCATCGATTGTTATCTAAAATTGAAAAAATAAATTCCTGTGATGTGCTGATTGTCGCTGCGGGAATGGAAGGAGCTTTGCCTTCAGTTGTTGGTGGAGTTTTCCCACAGCCAATTATTGCGGTTCCTACAAGTATTGGTTATGGAACTTCTTTAAATGGATTCACAGCTCTTTTTGCAATGCTTACGAGTTGTTCACCTGGAATTACAGTTGTGAATATCAATAATGGAATTGGAGCAGCTTCAGCGGCTATTAAAATTTTAAAATTACTCGAAAGTAAGCTTAGAAAAGAATGATTTTGTTATGAAAGTTGCTTTTGTCACATCAGAGATGGCGCCATTTGCAAAAGTTGGTGGGCTTGCTGATGTAGCTCAGGGATTAACTAAAGCATTAAGTCAATTGGGCTGTGATGTAAAAATTTTTCTTCCCCGTTATTCGACTATTGATCCATGGAGAGATGATCTTCATTATTGTTTTGATGTAAATGAGATAAAACTAAGAGTCTCTGAAAAAGAATTTTCAGTTCATGCATATAAGAAAGAAATTAAGTTCAATTCAAAATCAAAAGTTGAAGTTTATTTTGTCGATTCTCCTTTCCATTTTGATAGAGGCTCTATTTACACAAATGATCCAGATGAAGGAGAACGCTTCCTTCTTTTTTCTAAAGCTGTAATTGAAATTTTGCAACGGTTAAAATGGTCACCGGATATTTTTCACATTAACGATTGGCCAACCGGACTACTTCCAGTAATACTCAAGCAACATTATGAATGGGATTTGTTATTCAAACATTCAAAATTTCTTTTCACGATTCACAATATCGAGTATCAAGGGAATTTCGCACCAGAGTTAATTTATAAAAATCATCTTGATGGAAAATATTTTTACCTTGGTGGTCCACTTGAATTTCATGGTAAGGTTTCATTCTTAAAAGCAGGAATTGTTTTCTCAGATATTATTACAACCGTCAGTGAAAATTATGCCAGAGAAATTTTGACCCCGGAATTTGGTGGAGGAATGGAAAGTATTTTACAAACAAAAAAAGATAAACTCTTCGGTATATTAAATGGAGTTGATTACACAGAATGGAATCCAAAAACAGATAAATACATTCCTTACAAATACTCTGAAAAATCTCTTTATCGTAAAGCGAAAAACAAGATTGAACTCTTAAAGGCTTTTCATCTCCCAGAGGATAAAGAAACTCCTTTGATTGGGATAGTTTCACGACTTGTTTCTCAGAAAGGTTTTGATCTATTGATGAATGGAATTGATGAAATTACGAAACTGAATTGTCGTTTTGTTGTTCTTGGTTATGGTGAGATTAAATATGAAGATTTCTTCAGAAGTTTATCTTATTCATTTCCAGAAAAATTTGGAATTAAGATTATTTTCGATAATCGTCTTGCTCATTTGATTGAGGCAGGTGCAGATATGTTTTTAATGCCTTCGAAATATGAACCGTGCGGACTTAATCAAATTTATAGTTTGAAATATGGAACCGTTCCTATTGTTAGAAAGACAGGTGGACTGGCTGATACAGTCAGGGATTGGGATTATTATAATCAACTCGGTTTGAAAACTGGAAATGGTTTTGTCTTTGATGAGTATTCTTCTCAGGCAATGATTAATGCAATTCAAAGAGCTCTTGAAAGATATCAGGACAAAAAGATCTGGAAGCAAATTCAATTAAATGGAATGAAAGAAGATTTTTCCTGGGATCAATCGGCAAAAAAATATTTGCAACTTTATCACTTGGCATTGAAAATTTAAATATTCGTTTTTCCAATCACTGATCTTTTCTTGAATTCAAGTTCTATCTTTTCGATATTTGTAAAACCAATGGTAGAGAATTGAGATTTATAAAATACTTCATCTATATTTTACCTACACTAATTTTTATTGTCTTCATTTCCATTCGGGAGACAAAAGGGACACTTGGTACTTTAAAAAATCCAGTTAAGCTTTATTTTACTCCATCAGTTGATGCAGAGAAAATCTCTCTTAGTGCAAAACCATTAATTCAATTTCTCGAAAAGGAAACAGGTTATTATTTCGTAACGGCAGTTCCGACTTCATACATTGCAGTAGTAGAAGCTTTTGGAACAGATAGAGCAGATATTGCGATTATAAACTCATTTAGTTACTTACTTGCTCACGAGAAATATGGTGCAAATGCAGTTCTGAGAGTTATTCGAACAGGCAATCAGGCTTTTTATCGTGGACAAATTATTGTTCGGACAGATTCTGGAATCGAAAAACTTGAAGACTTAAATGGCAAGTCCATTGCTTATGTCGATGCATCATCTGCTTCTGGTTATATTCTCCCAAGTGCCCTTTTAAGAAAGAAAGGCATCAAACCTGCCAGAGAAACTTTTGCAATGAAACACGACAATGTAGTGATAATGGTTTATCAAAGACAGGTTGATGCTGGTGCAACTTTTTATTCACCGCCACATCCAGTGACTGGCGAACCTCTTGACGCGAGATCCAGAGTGAAAAAACAATATCCAGATGTTTTTGAGAAAATTAAGATTTTAGCTTTGACTGACTCATTGCCAAATGATCCTGTTGTTTTTAGAAAAGGTATGCCAAGACTAATGGTCGAAAAAATTAAAAATGCACTTCTGAAGTTTGCCAATTCTGAAGAAGGTAAAAAGGTTATGCCTGATATTTACAGTATGGAAGGATTAATTGAGACAAAAGATTCAGATTATGATCTTTTGAGAAGACTTGTTAAAGAAGCTGGATTAAATCTGGAAGAAATGGTTAGAAAATAATGAGCACAAATAAAATCGTCGAAATTAGAAATTTACATAAAGTTTATCCAAGTGGAACTCATGCTTTGAAAGGTGTTTCTCTCGATGTTTATGAAGGAGAGTTTTTAGTTGTAATAGGACTCAGCGGTTCTGGCAAAACAACATTGCTTAAATGCATCAATCGACTGGAGGAACCGACAGAAGGCACGGTAAAGTTTCTTGGCAAAGATATCACACATATCAAAGGCAAGGAACTAAGAGAAGTTAGAACTCACATTGGAATGGTTTTCCAGCAATTCAACTTAATTAAAAGAATGAGTGTTTTGAATAATGTTCTTGCTGGAAAACTTGGGTATATGAAAACATTGCCTTCGATTTTGGGTAATTTCCCTCCTCAATGCATTGAAGAAGCAATGAAAAATTTGGACATAGTTGGTATCAAAGAATACGCACACGAACGAGCGGATAAACTAAGTGGAGGACAGCAACAAAGAGTTGCAATCGCAAGAAGTTTGATGCAATCACCAAAATTACTTCTTGCCGATGAGCCAGTCGCAAGTCTTGATCCCGCAACTTCAAATTCAATTATGCAATATTTCGAAAAAGTGAACAAAGAGCTTGGAGTGACTGTAGTGTGCAACTTACATTTTCTTAGTCTTGTGCGAAGATATGCAACACGAGTGATTGCATTGAAATCAGGTGAAATTGTTTTTGAAGGTTATCCAAATGAAATAGATGATACTTGGTTCAAAAAAATTTACGGAGAAGAAGCAGAAGAAGTGGAGATAAGATAATGTTAGAGCCAGAATTAGAATTACATCCGAAAGAAAAAATTTTAAGAAAGAAAAGAAATCAGGAAAAAATTAATCTTGTAAAAGCAATTTTACTTGATAGCTTTTTTATCTTTTATACAATTTTAGTATGTCAGAGAGCTATTTATTATAAAGTAATTCTTGATCTAAGGGATTTACCTTTTTCTTGGAATGAAATTTTACTGTTTGCGATTATCTCAATTATCATTGGATTTGTTTGGGGTTACAGCCGAACTTCTCTTGGTGCAAAGATTATGGGTCTGGCAAAGGAAACCAAATTTGCAAAATGGTCTTCCGAGATTTTTGCATGGACCTTATTTAACTTAACTTTTATTGCTGGATGGCTTGTAACAAAAATTTCTATAATTGATTTATTTAGTAAAGAAGGGATCGATGGAGCAAATAGAATTTTTCATGCATTATTTACTCCCGAATTTGGAATTTTTGATGATGCACTTTTCGCCATAATTGAAACGATTTATCTTGCACTAATCGCAACCCTTCTATCTATCCCTCCAACATTGATTATCAGTTTCTTCACAGCTCGTAATTTGATGAAAGATAATTGGATTACTTTATCCATCTATTACATACTCAGAATAGTTTTGAATTTTGTCCGTTCGATTGAGCCGTTAATCTGGGCAATTATTTTTTCTGTATGGGTTGGAATTGGTCCTTATGCTGGAATGATTGCTTTGCTTGTCCATACAATTGCAGCAAATGCAAAACTTTATTCCGAAGCAATTGAGAGTATTGAAGAAGGTCCCGTTGATGCAATTACTGCAACTGGAGCAAATAAAATTCAAATCATTTGGTATGCTGTTGTCCCTCAAATTGTTCTTCCTTTTCTTTCATTCACAATTTACCGTTGGGATATTAATGTTAGAATGGCGACCGTAATCGGACTTGTAGGTGGAGGTGGAATTGGTACAATGTTAATGCAATATCAAGGTCTTGCTCAATGGCATGAGGTTGGATTAATCGTAATTATGATTGCAATTGTTGTCTGGATTATGGATTACATAAGTGCTAAAATCCGAGAAGCAATTTATTGATTTTTGTGATTGAAGAATTTTATCAGCTTGATTAAACGCCTTTTAACTGATCATTCCTTTTAATGAGGATAAAAAATATTATCAAACTTTAACATGGCGACGCTGAATTTAGAAATAAATGATATACAAGACTTTTTCAATAATAAACTTTATAACGATGTTAATAATATTGTGGATTTGAAAGAATACAATTTTATTGATCCTTTTTTCTGGGCAGTTTTAATGAGTTATAATCTAAGATTAAAAAAATCAAATAAACAATTAGAAGTAATTGTAGATTCTAAAAGTGATGCATTTGGATACTTTAATTATATAAAGGGGGAACATTTATCATTCACAACTGTACCAATGAGGGAGATACAATTAGGCACCGAGATAGAAAAATTCACAAATGAGCTTATCAATGTTTCTAATTTAGAGTTTCAAGATTATGAGGATAAAGGAGCATTTAAGTATTTAATTTCTGAATTAATAAATAATGCAATAGATCACGGAAGATCTCCTGCTGTTGCTTGTGCACAAAGATTTCCAAATTTAGATGAATTTGAAATAATAGTCTCAGATAATGGAATAGGTTTTTATGAAAGCTTAAGATATTCCTATTGATTAAACAATGTTGAAGAAGCATTAAAACTTTCCATTAAAAAGGAGATAACTGGTTCAAAAAAGTACTCTTATAGTAATGCTTATAAAAATGCTGGTATGGGTTTGTATATTATTTCTGAAGTTATTAAGTGTATTAATGGAAGAATGTTTATCCCGAATTATGCATTAGAGATAGCCAAAGGGGGAGAAAAATTATCGATATTTTCAAACAATCCCTTAATCCAAGCTCTTCTTTCTGGCTTAACGGATAGTTTAAGGATTACTTTCCCCCCTTTTCTAACTAACCAACTCCCTAATGCAATGCATTGGAAATAAATTGTCGTCATCCGTCGTACTCTTTTATCTTTTAAGGCAATCAATCTAAACAAAGCCATTATGTTATATACGAACAATGCGAATCTAAAAGCAGCCTCTGTTGCATAAAATTCTTTTGAACTAAATCCTGTA
>Ga0068705_10001501_pt1 | contig 11736 bp, 6 predicted proteins | sample YNPMSTMetaG_FD_65631 | JGI IMG/M metagenome (GOLD analysis project Ga0068705, IMG submission 65631) | Anoxygenic and chlorotrophic microbial mat microbial communities from Yellowstone National Park, USA - YNP MS-T MetaG | ecosystem: Environmental > Aquatic > Thermal springs > Hot (42-90C) >... | reverse complement strand
CCAGCACGTACACGTTCTCATAACGGCTCATCATACGGTTTATCCTTTGTCTCTAACGCAAAAACAAGCTCGAAATCAGGTCGGTGGCGGGGGCCTCGGCACAAGAATATCGCCGCGACTGCCAGGGAACAAACAGTTTTGCTTGGATCGCAACTAGCATGCCACCCCAGGTCCAAGAGGCCTATCCCAATCTGTCTATTGTACACCGTTTTGCCGCTCGGATGGTTTCAAATTGCAAGACCGCAGTTTCTTTACACGGCATTCTTACGGTTTCACGGCCGTCTGGGGGCCCAGTTTGATAGCATTGTGCGACGAATTTGTTGACGAGGCGACACGAGTCAATTAGAGGGACACGCTTGTCATGCCGTTTCGGAGGGACGCGCTTGTCGCGTCCGATGAATCGGGATGGATGATCCAACGTGGCGCAACGGACCTGACAAGCAGGTCCCTCCAAAGACAATCCCGCCGAGGTCAGGCACAAACAAACAAGAGACAGCATTATAGCGACAGATGGGGCCTTTTTTTGGAGAAACTCGCGCCTTCGCCCGACTTGTTTTCAATTGCCCGAGCGATCGTGAGTCGTTCGCGCAGACGTCAGTTTTAACTAAAATAAGTGAAGTGTGTCTCGCTGTTCAAAATGGAGAGTCATGCGTGAGCGAAACAGAAAACCAAGCGTCGTCCGAACAAGCAAAGACATCCTCTCTGGAAAAGGCCTTTTTGGTCGCTCGCACGGCTCAAGAGCACCGTGGGCAGGACATCGTCATCCTGGACATGCGTGATCTGATGACGCTTTTCGATTTTTTTGTCATTGCCTCTGGTACAAGCCGGCGGCAATTGCACGCGATGAGCGAACATATCGACGAAGCACTTTCCCGGTATGGCGCTCGACGCCTGGGAATCGAAGGTTTCGGCGAAAGCCGGTGGATCCTACTGGATTATGGCGATGTGGTTGTGCATCTCTTTGATCCAGAAACACGGGCATTTTACGCACTGGAAGACCTATGGGCGCATGCACCGCGTGTCCCCGTAGGTCCCCTTGCTCCGGCGACAGACGCAGGTCCCTCCGCAGCAACAGGATCGGTTTAAGACGCAGGAAGACCATTGCCTCGCCGTTGAAGATTCGTCCTGGCCTAAGGCGATGGCTTTCTTTGAATTGCGTTTGTTTAGGAAGGGTGTGTCGATGAACATACTGGGCGAGCTACGAAGTCGCTTTGCAACCATTCTTTCAGGTTATACCGATCGTCCGGAAGAATGTCTTGCTCAGATTCACACGAGTCAGGATGACCGTTTTGGGGATTATCAAGCCGACTTCGTCATGCCATTGGCAAAACAATTGGGCCAAAGGCCGCGCGAGTTGGCCGAGGAATTACTCCGTCATTTGGATGTCTCTGAGATTGCACATCCGCCGGAGATTGCCGGTCCGGGATTTATCAATTTTCGAGTTCGCGATGATTATTTGGAGCGAATTCTGGAAGAAATCCTCACTGACTGCCGCCTGGGAGTCGTTCCAGCGACCAAGCCGGAAACCATAGTTATCGATTATTCGGCACCGAACGTGGCAAAGCCGATGCACGTCGGCCACATTCGCTCGACAGTCATTGGGGATGCCCTTTGCCGGACGCTGCGGTTCCTGGGTCACCGGGTGATAAGCGACAACCACATCGGAGACTGGGGAACGCAGTTTGGGATGATCATCTACGGCTACCGCCACTTTCTGGATCGTGATGCCTACCATCAACATCCCGTCCAAGAATTGGCTCGTCTTTATCGTCTCGTCCGTCAGTTGATCGACTATCAGGAAGGTCTCAAGAAGCGACAGGAATTGGAGAGACAGCTTGCGGAGAACGAAGCGTCTCTCAATCAGCTTCGTGCTCAGAGCGATGGAGCGTCAGAAGCAGAGCGAAAAAAAATAGCCAAGAAGGTTCGACAGATCGAGTCGCAGATCATCAAATTGCGGGACGATTTGGCCGAGGTCTGTGCGAAGATTAACGCTGTGGAAAGGGATGACCGTTTGTCTCGCATCGCAAAGGAGCATCCCGATATCGAGCAGAAAGTGCTCCAAGAGACGGCAAAACTTCATGCGGGAGATCCGGAAAACCTCAGGTTGTGGCGGGAGTTTCTTCCTCACAGCCTTGATGAGATGAATCGAATTTATCAACGGCTGGGAATCCAGTTCGATTTCACGTTGGGCGAGAGCTTTTATCACGATCGACTCGGCCCATTAGTGGAAGACTTGTTGAAACGTGGAATTGCGCGGGAAAGTGAGGGAGCTGTCTGTATTTTTTTCCCCGATATTGACACTCCCATGATTATCCGCAAACAGGATGGGGCATTCCTTTACGCAACGACCGATCTGGCGACTCTGTGTTATCGAATGGAAACCTGGAAACCAGACGCTATTCTTTACGTCGTGGATTTTCGGCAGAGCCTCCATTTCCGTCAGTTGTTTGCGGTTGCGCGGCGACTCGGTTTTGATCGGGTGAAGCTCACGCACGTGAGTTTCGGTACTGTGCTAGGAGAAGACGGTCGACCATTTCGGACCCGGGAAGGTGATACGGTTGGATTAGAGTCGTTGCTTAATGAAGCCGTGCGTCGTGCAGCAGAGATCGTCAATGCCAATGATGATGCCAAGCCCGGTGGACCGGAACTGTTGCCGGAAGAACGTCGGCGTATCGCTGAGGTTGTGGGGATCGGAGCAATCAAGTACGCTGATCTTTCTCAAAATAGGACGAGCGACTATGTGTTTAGCTACGATAAGATGCTTGCCATGACGGGCAATACGGGAACTTATATGCAATACGCCTACGCGCGGATTCAGAATATCTTTGCGAAAGGCGGCGTCAATGTGGAAACAGTACGACAACTCGGCGGCCGGATCATCCTCAAACATCCGGCAGAGCGGGCCTTGGGGCGAGAAATTGTTCGCTTTCCGGAAGCCATCGACCTGGTTGTTGAGGACTATCGGCCAAACCAGTTAACGGCGTATCTCTTCGGCTTGGCCAATCGTTTTTCGACATTCTACGAGAACTGCCCGGTTCTTCAGGCTGAAAATGCAGAGGAACGACAAAGTCGCCTTCTGCTCTGCGATTTGACGGCGCGAGTTATCCGACAGGGATTAGAGCTTTTGGGCATCGAGGTCGTGAACAAGATGTGACGTACCATGATGTTGTACGTAGTCGTCTTGTGACATCGCGATGCGAGATTCTCTGGTTTTATTCCTCGACTGTGATCGGCTTGCTTACATGTTGACCGCGTGCGAGCCGGTGTCGGGGTTCCGGCAACACGAAAGTAACGACTGTGGCAAGCGCATTGACGGCAATGGCACCGTACAGCAGTGGCTCAAATCCCCAATGCTCCGTCAGATAGCCAAAAAGTGGCGATGCGAACATGGGGAGCGTCATGCCAAATTGAAGGAGGGCCGTGGCGACGGGATGATCTTCCGTGGGGACGAGTTCCAGGGCATAGTTCGCAGCAACCCGCGGAACCAACGTCGAAAAGGCAAGAGCAACAAACGTCAACCATACAGTAGGTTCGGCAAATCGCGGGAAGTAAAAGAGAGCCAAAGACCATCCAGGGGCAATCGCAGAGCCAAAAATGAGGATCGCCAGCGAGAGACGATTTCCATACCGATCGGCAAGACCACCGATCAGGACGCTGAACACCCCGACGCTCGTGCTCTGTGCGATAACCCACAGGAATAATTGGTCTGATCCGATGTGGAGTTGATCTCTCGCAAAGGCCTGATAGTGGGGCATCAGCGTAAGGCTGAAACTAAAGAGAGCCACCACCAACCATAAACCGCGCAGATTCCGATGACACCGGAGGGATACAACTGTAGCCAGCGGGTTTCGCGATGATGAATTCTGATCTTGGCAGCGTTCTCTCACTTCATGGAGGAAGAGACATAAGATTCCCGACAGGGCGAATAGACTGGCCGCTGCAAGAAAGACAATATCATATTGTGACTTGCTGCTGTGCAACCAGGAGCGAAGGAGAAAGAGGGCTGCCAGGACGGCGGGAAACGTGCCCCAGAATGTGGAGTAACTCATCAATCGCCCACGTTTCTCGGGTTCGATGAGTTTGCCTTGCACTGTGTTAAATACGACCTGATAGATCCCATAAATGGCCGAAAACACAAAATATGCAGCCAAAAAAGCCACAGCACCAATGCCCCTCGATAGACCATCGTTAACCGCGGCGATGATTGCAAAGACAGTGAGCAGGAGAGCAAGCAGGCAGGTCGTTAATGCCAAAAGGACTCGTTTGTGTTGTGACGCTTCTACGGTACTTGAAGCTGCCAGCGGCAAGACTCCCTGTCCCAATCGGCTGAGTACAGGCAAGAAGCCCCGGAAAACACCAGCGCCGGGGCCTGCGAGATGGTCTAGGAATGATGGGAGGACAACACTCTCAGTCTTGAAGGTCCACCCCACTCGGAAAATGATCTGATGAAGGACAAGCAGCCAAAAGGTCCGCTGCTGTCTTGAGGAAACTGCCGAAGCACGTGCGGTCCGAGCACTCGGGTGACCACAATCATGGGTATTTTGCTGATGGCCCTCGTTCTGATCCATTGGTTCTTATAACCGTTGGTTGGTGCTGACACACGTAGCCGATCCGCATTGGCTTAGTCTAGGGTGCACTCCGTCACTGCGACTGGTCCCCGAAAGGTTGGCTGCTCTACGAAACAGTGCCAGCGGCACGCTTTCGGGCCAGTAGTAGCTCGAGATAGCTCCGACGCTCTGAATTCGTCAAATGGAACGACTTTGCCAACCGAAACAAAGCATCGCGAGCGCGGGGCACCTGATCTGGCTCACACACAATCTCAAACTCGACATACTGCCCTACATTTTCGACCTCATCAAGAGAAATCTCAACCCGCCAGCCCTCCCACAGCAACCAAGTCTTCCGACGTCGTTTGACCACCTCGGCAACGGGCCGAAACCCAAGTCTCTCGAGCAATTCACACCAGTGAATGAAAACGTCTTCGCCCTCCGGGAGAGGCAAATCCAGTTCGTAGCGGCTTTTTGATACGGAATCGATTTTCGGCCCTTTATACGTAACAAAGTTGTGAATCCCCGTACGGCGGAGCCGAAGGGCTTCATCGGTCTGTGAAAAATCGCGAACAGGATGCCCGAAATACAGATCGCGCTCCTCACGCCAGACCTCCGGCTCGGGAGATAGACCCGCAATCTGCTGGGCTATTTGCTCCATGTCTGCAACAGAGAACTTGAGTTCAACTTCAACCAGCATCTTTCCATCCTGCATTGTTTCGAGTAACAGGCTTCCAGTCGTCACTGTTTCAACGGGAAAAGTTGGCAAAAATGACAGTCCGCTCGGCCGCACTCATTAAGAGAGTGACTAACTTCCTCGCTGCCCGTAACGTGAAAGATACCAAAACATTGCCGACAAACCTACGTGCTCAATCCGATCCAATCAAATGACGTTGCGCAACATCCGAACATGGATTAAGATGAGAATAGTGCGGCGGTAAAGAGCATTTGTGAGTGTCCGAGGCGCAACACGGTTTAATTGGTAGCTTGGGGCATCGATGTTTGCGATCCCCGAATGATGTGACGTATCCATTACAAATGGGTTTGATCCTGCCGTGTGGTTCTCATGAGTCAGTATGTTCCGGTGGGTATCGATCTTGGCACGAATCGAATTCGTGTGGCCTATGTCGATTCGCAAGGCCGCGTGGAAATGCTTCGCGATGAGCGCGACGAGATTTGCCTTGTGAACGCTGTCCGATTCACGAGTCAAAACATCATTGTCGGCAAAGACGCACTGGCGGAGACGTCTCTTTTTTCGCCAGAAACAGCTATCTGGATCAAAAGGGAACTCGGTTCGCGAACATACAGTCGCGCCATTCATGGGCAACGATTGCCACCAGAGGTTATTCAGGCATGCGTCCTTCGGAAGGTCCGTACGGAGTTGATGCATCGCCTGGTTGAGCCGTTTGCTTGTGTCATTGGGGTTCCGAGTTATTTTGACGAAATCCGGCGAAACGCCGTGGTCAACGCCGGCCAGATTGCTGGGCTTAGAGTTGTCGATGTGGTGGATGAGCCTTTGGCGACGGCGCTCGCTTATGCGTATGCTGGCGGTGCCATGCTTGCTGATCAAGATGCCCGGGGAAAGACGATTTTGATTTTCGACCTGGGTGGCAGCAGTTTGCAGGTCGCTATTGCACGGCTCTCCGTATCTGAATGCCGAATCCTAGCTAAAGACCAGGATGTTGAGTTAGGGGGATACGACTTTGACGTAAGACTGGGAGAGATCGTCGCAGAGGCCATGATTGCGGAGGGGCATTCTGACCCAAGAGCGGACCCCACAGTCTGGGCGCGACTCTATCGTTTGATCGTGGATGCGAAGCATAGTTTGAGTTCCCAGAATCGCGTGAGCCTTGTTTACGATTATGAAGAACCGCATTTCGAAATGAACATCACTCGGGAGCAGTTTGAAGCATGCACAGCTTCGTTGCTCCGACGGATTGAACGATTCCTTGAGCGATTTCTGGAACGAACTGGTTTTGCATGGACCAACATCGATGTTGTCTTGCCCGTCGGTGGAGCCGTCAGGATCCCTTCCGTCCAACGTCTTTTGAGTCGATTGAGCGGTCACCAGATTCTCTTTCCCGTTAATGTTGATGAGGCCGTTGCCCGGGGGGCAGCTATATTCGGGGCATGGCGACTTCAAGAGGAGCGGGGCGAGAAGATGAGCGGGACTCCATCGGAACGAATGCCCACGTTTTTCCCGGCTCCTTTAAGGACTCGAGAAAAGGTCGAATTCGGGAATTTGCTCCCATATGCCGTTGGCGTTCGGACTCCAGATGAGAAAGAACAAGAAACGGTCTGCCTGGTTTCACGAGCAACCCCCTTGCCACTCAAAGTGACGCACCGTTTATCTGTTCGCGATCCAGTTCAAGGAGCATTGGCTTTTATTGTTGCAAAAAATGAATACGGATCATGGGAAGATTGCGGTCGGTTGATACTTCACGGTATCCCAGAGGCAGTGCCAGCTCATGCATACATAGAATTGACTTTGGAATGTCAGGTCAATGGTCGGCTGCGCTTCCATGCGCGACTCATGCCTACGGCTGAGCCTCTGAAGACAGAGTTTGTCGTTCCCTCGGCCCTGGAGATCGACGCTTTAGAACGATGGCAACGGACGGTGGAGACATCCTCAAGCTGGCAGGATTTGACACAATTGACGGAGCGGCGGGGTCCTATCCTCGATGAACCGGCACAGGAGGCTCATGACGCCACATCGGGCAGCGGTGAAAAGAGACAGCCTGGTCAGGAAAGCGAGGAACCCGAAACCGGCCTGCTACCGCGGAGGAGGCATCCTCGACTTGCCGCAGCGGAGGCCCAGGGGCGTTGGCAGTCGCTGAAAGTTGCTTTACCGCCGCCTCTGAGCCCTGAAGAACCGAAACCTGGCGACAGGTCATCTTCTGAGTCGGCCCATTCAATCGGACAGTCGTCCGAATCGCCGTCGGCACCATTTCCGACAGGGGACCAGCCCAACAAACCGCCTACTTCTGAAAAAGGGATCGTGATTCGAAACAAGCCGCGGGTGACGCGCGAAGCCCTTCTCGAAGGCTTTCTAAGTTACGTAACTGATTCTCCAGGACTTGTGATTCCAAGTGGTCAGCGAGAAGTCGCGGTTACGAGACCTCAAGAGACAACTCAAGACCGTACGGAATCAGTCGTTGTCATGGGATGCAAACGCGATTCGTCCGAGTCGCGACAGCCCTTTCGTGCGACACGCCGTCAGTCGGTGCGTGTGCTGTTGCCTTTTGGCTTGACCGCGCCGCGCTGGCTGGTGGCTGGCATTGGCTTTGTGATTTCGGCCTTACTGGGGCTTACGATTGGGTATTGGATCATCATCAAGCTGATGCCACAGAGTGGATTATTTAAACTCTGGTAATAAGGCTCAAAGCCAAAAAAAAGCACAGTCCTTTGAGGACTGTGCTGATAGCACTGATCCGGAAATGACAACCTTAAGTTTGGCTATGCCAGACTCTTGGAAACGAGAACGACCTCCTGATCCGCCCTTTCATTGAACTCGAAGCCACGGTTGCGGAATGTGGCCAGCATTCGGGCATTCTCCTTGGATGTTTCTGCAACAACCTTCTTAATGCCCCATCGCTTGGCGACTTCGAGGCAGTAATCGGTCAGTAATCCGCCGAGACCGCGACCGTGCCAGCGATCGGCAACGATAACGGCATATTCTGCCGCCTCATGGTTTGCATCGGCCACGAGCCGCCCCACGCCGATAAGCCGCCGCTGCCCGTCCTCTTCGACTTCGGCTACAATTCCCATTTCTCGATCGTAATCGATGAAGCAGTATCTCGAGGCCATCTCATGCGTGGTGTGTTTGAACAGATAGCTGAAGCGAAACCAGATGGATTGGGTCGAGCAACTTGCCAGCAATTCATGCCACATCGGTTCGTCTTCCGGTTTGATGGGACGAAGAATGACGGGAGTGCCATCCTTAAGTTTTCGTTCGGTGACAAACTCTTCTGGATATGGCCGAATGGCCAGATGAGCATACGGCCGAACACCGTGGGCCAGAATATCCCGATCGACAACAACCCGTGCATCCAACGCGATGACATCCTCGGCTGTTGCCAGGAGCGGGTTGACATCGAGCTCTTTGATTTCAGGATAGTCAGCCACAAGATAGGAGAAACGCATCAACACTTCAATCAGCTTGTCGATGTTGACGCCAGGCCGACCGCGGTACCCACGCAGCAACGGCCAGGATTTCAGGGATTCTAGGGCGCGCCGGGCAAGTGTTTCATTCAGGGGTGGAAGAGCTAATGCCCGATCCTGGAAGACTTCGGCAGCGACTCCACCCATTCCCACGAGGATCACTGAACCGAAGACAGGATCCCGTTTTGTCCCGATAATCAATTCGAAACTGTTGGGATAGCTGACCATCTGTTGAACAGTGCAGCCGAGGATTTGGGCATCGGGACGTTTTTCCTGTGCACGACGAACCAGCCGGTCAAAGGACTCCCGTACAGCCTGTTCGTTGGCAATGTTGAGAATCACACCGCCAACGTCTGTCTTGTGTGTAATTTGGGGTGAATGGATCTTCATGACCACGGGGAAGCCGATCCGTTTGGCGATTTCCACAGCCTGATCGGGCGTTCGAGCCAGGAACGGCTTTGTCACGGGGATGCCATAAGCTTCCAGGAAGGCCTTCGAGACGCTTTCTGTAAGGATTTCTGCGCCTTCGGTGAGGAGGCTTTCGAACACCCCGCGAAGCCGCTGGCGGTCAAACGAGAACGAGACGGGGATGTCGCGGGGCGTTTCATGCAACAGCGTCAGATTCCGGGCATAGGAGACCAGATGCATGAATGCCCGCACTGCCTTTTCGGGCGTTGTGTAACAGGGAACATTGTTCTCGCTCAGGATCTGCATGCCCTGAGCCACGGTTTGACCACCCATCCAGGCTGCCAGGACGGGCTTCTTGTGTTTCTTGGCTGCCTCGGCCACGGCCAGGGCGGTCCCCGTCGAATCGGTCATCGCCTGAGGCGTCAGAATGACGAAAACGGCATCCACGTTGGGGTCCTCGGCCACGACTTCCAGAGCCTTTGCATACCGTTCGGGTGGAGCGTCCCCGAGAACATCCACAGGGTTGTTGTGGGACCAGAAAGGCGGCAGAAACTCGTTCAGCTTTTGAATAGACTGCTCGGAAAGCTCCGCGAGGTGTCCTCCTAAGGCGATAAGTGCGTCGGTTGTCATAACGCCAGGCCCGCCGGCGTTTGTGACGATGGCCACTCGATCACCCTTGGGAGGTTGCTGCCGGGCCAGCAATTCGGCACAGTCGAACATGTCTTCAATTTGGAAGATTCGCTCGATACCGGCACGTTGAAATGCGGCCTCGTAAACGGCATCGACACCCGCCATCGCTCCCGTATGGGACGCCGCTGCAGCCGCCGACTCTGCGAACCGCCCCGCTTTGTAGGCGACGATCGGTTTTGTGCGAGCAAAAGCACGGGCGGCCGACATGAACTCCCTGGCTTCTGTGATCGACTCGATATACAGAATGATCGATTGGGTCTCCGTCTGTGATCCAAAGTAATCAATCAGATCGGCGATTGTGACGTCCAGCATATTGCCGACGGAAACGAAGTAAGAGAAGCCAATTCCTTGATCGATCGCCCAATCCAGAACGGACGTGCACAACGCACCCGACTGTGAAATAAAACCAATATGTCCTTTGGGTGGCGTTGCCGCTGCGAAACTGGCATTGAGACTGATCCCCGGCACAATAATACCGAGGCAGTTCGGACCAATGATTCGCATTCCCGGATATTTGCTCTGTTCCTCGCAAACTTGGGCTTCGAGCTTCTTGCCTTCATCTCCAATTTCTCGGAATCCAGCCGAGATAATGACGATCCCGCGAGTGCCCACTTCTCCCAAATCATGGACCAAGCCAGGGACGGTTCTGGCAGGTGTGCAAATGACCGCCAGATCGGGAGCGTGCGGCAAACTGGCCACGTCTTTATACGCATGAATCCCCTGGACCGACTCTCGTTTGGGATTAACGGGATAGACGACCCCACGGAAACCGGAACCAACAAGGTTTTTGAGCACGGTATAACCGACACTTGTCGGGGTGTCACTAGCCCCAATGACGGCCACCCGATACGGATTAAAGATCTTATGCAGGTTTTCAATACTCACGGCGTGCTCCTGTGAAAACAAGGTTGTTATTGAAAGAAACCCTAACTTGGCCCAGTGACCAGCTGGGCCTAAGGTGAATTGCGGAAGGACGACACATTATTTTCAAGATAGCCCATCTGTGTCATCGTCGAAAGTGGCGCAAACATTAACTCCTGGCAAGGATACTAACGCTCACTCAAGTTTGATCGATTATGCAAAATATGAGGGTCGGGACGCCTTCGGAAATCGCAATTGGCAAATTCTTAAATCACAATTGGCAAAAAACTGAGACTGGAATGTTGACTTTCTTTTCCTACGAGGTGTCTTGCCTCAAGGTTTCCTTGTTTGCTCTGTTGTTTGGACTGCGAAATGTTGGATAATAAGAGACCTTGAAGCCTTGTGGGGAAGAATCCTATTTTGGCAGCCGCTGCTGACAAATCAAATTCATGCATGCTCGGGATTTTCAGGCACGCTACCTGATACCGCACGGTGTTACGGATTCGGATGGAATTGATGCCTCAAGAGCCACTCCTGACAGATGACCAGCTTGTTGAAAAGGCGCGACAGGGGGACTACGAAGCATTTGCGTCGCTTGTTAATCGCTATGAGCGCCGCATTTTTGCCCTTGCTTTGCGCATCGTGCGACGATCGCACGACGCAGAGGAGGTCGTTCAGCAGACATTCTTGAGTCTGCTCGAACACCTCCAGGACTTCCGGGGCGAATCTGCTTTTTCCACCTGGTTACTACGAATTGCCACGAATCATGCTTTGGGACTGTTGCGTCGGGAAGCGGTTCGGGCGACGATGCCTCTGAGTGGTGGCTCTCATGAGTCTGAAGAAGGCGAGGGGCTGCCTAAACCCAACTACATTGCCGAATGGCGCGAATCGCCGGAAGATATTCTTTCCCAAAAGGAGATGAGAGCCTTGGTCGATCAGGCTCTCGCAGAGTTGGACGAGAAATACCGCTTGGTATTTGTGTTACGCGACATTGAAGGCCTTTCTACGTCAGAAACAGCCGAGATCCTCGGTTTAACTGAGGCAAATGTCAAAGTTCGGCTTCTTCGCG
>Ga0068705_10001491_pt1 | contig 11777 bp, 9 predicted proteins | sample YNPMSTMetaG_FD_65631 | JGI IMG/M metagenome (GOLD analysis project Ga0068705, IMG submission 65631) | Anoxygenic and chlorotrophic microbial mat microbial communities from Yellowstone National Park, USA - YNP MS-T MetaG | ecosystem: Environmental > Aquatic > Thermal springs > Hot (42-90C) >... | reverse complement strand
AAAAGGTGAGAGATAAAATCCTATAAGTCTGTCTATTATTCTTCTTGTTATCTGTGATTCAACTCTGTTCATATCAATAGAGACTGGATTATTTAAAGACTCCAAAACTTTGGTTTTAGTTATTTCATGTAATATTAATCTCTTTGTCTCTTTGTTTGGCTCATCTTTTTTTATTTCTCTCTCTATGTGATAAGCTATTGCCTCTCCCTCTCTATCAGGGTCAGTTGCAAGATAGACAGAATCAGAGTTTTTTGCAGCATCTTTTATAAGTTTAAGTTCTTTCTCCTTTTCTCTCATAACAGAAAAAAAAGGTATAAACATATTCTCAACATCAACTCCAAGGCTATTTTTAGGTAAGTCTATAACATGCCCTTTTGAGGCTAATACCTTATACTCACCTGAAAGATAAGTAGAAATTGTTTTAGCCTTTTTTGGCGATTCCACTATTATAAGCTTCATTTTTTACCTGTACTTCCAAATCCTTTCCCTCCCCTTTCAGTCGGAGTCAGTAAAGAAAAATCATCAACCTCAAGAAAAAGGTCATCATTATTATAGACTTTTCTTATGACAGCCTGGGCAAGCCTTTCACCATGATGGATCTCAACATCTCTATCACCAAGGTTAATGATCATTATCCCTATCTCCCCCCTATAGTCAGGGTCTATTGTACCCACAGCAAGCAGCCCCTCTCTTGAGAACAACCCACTCCTTGGTTTTATATCCATCTCCATATCAGGTTTAAGTTCAACACACAAACCTGTTGGTATAACTTTAACCTCTTTAGGTTTTATCAATATACTAAAGTCATGTAAAAACTCATCAAAAGAAGTATTTTTTATGCTTTTTTCATATTCAATCAATGCAAGGCCTGAAAGATCAGACCTTATATCCCAACCAACTGCATGAATACTACCCTTCTTAGGTAAAAAAGCATACTTAGTCTTTCTAAAAACTTTAATCCTGTTTCTCATTTTAAAGTCCTAAAAAAAATTTTATAAAAAAATTTTATGAATTAAATTTTAATATAATTTTTATAAAAACTATAAAAGGAAAGCCTTGAAAAAAATAATAGTATTACTATTTTTTACATTATTACTTACAAGACCAGCAATTTCAGAAGAGAAAACAAAAAAGGATGACAAGCCTCAAAAAGACTATTATCATAAAGACTTTAACTCTATGGATGATGAACTTGAAAAAAAGATAGATAATAAAAAGAGAGATGAGTTTAAGAGGAGACCCAAAAAGTCATAAATTGGTCTGAATTATCTCTACATCCCTAACTGAAAACATAAACTTCTTGTTAGAAATAATATCTGATATTTTTTTATTTACCCCTGCAATAGATATAAAAGTATTTGGATATACCCTTCCTCTAACCTTCAATACAGCATTAAACTCCTGTTGAACCTCTTTTCTCTTCTCAGAAAAACTAGACTCAAGTTTATGTATAATTTCTTTTAGTTTCTTTAACTCCTCAACCTTATTAACAACAATTTCTCTATCTTTTGCTTTAAGGTTTGGTAACTGGTCTTTAAGAGGAATGTCAAACTTTATATAATCTTTTAATATCTCAAGTATCTTTTCTTCATTAGACTTTAATAGATTTATTTTTTCAATAAGTTTTGATATAATCTTTTCATTATAAAAGTTTACACCAAGAGTTATAGTATTCTTGACAAACTGTTCATTCCCAATATCAAAAAGATCGGCTCCCTTAGCAGCCTCTATAAGAGAGTTAAATACCTTAGACTCATCCTCTCCCTGAATAATACCTGTTGTAAAAATCTTGGAAGAGAGAATATATTTCTTAAAGTATACATTACCCAAACACTCTATTTGAGAGTTTTGGCAGAACTCAAACCTTATATTACCCTTTGAAAAAACCCATGTTTTTCCACTACCAGTAAGCCCTCTTATAAAAACATCAGCACCACCGACTATTTTAGCATCCTCAACAGTTCCCTTTACAACTATATTGCCCTTTGCATCCAAAACCATATCAGGCATAACATTGCCCTCAATAATAACATTCTTGTTTGAATGTATATTACCAACCTCTAAAGTAAGGTCTCCCTTTATTATAAGAGTATCTAATAAACTTACCTCTTTCTTTTTAAAGACAAGCATCCCATCAATACTTGCTGTATAATTACCTGTAAACTTATCAAACTCTATGTTTTCTCCAATTATTACCTCTTCTTTCCTTAGTAGTTTAGCATTTATAGCCTCTCCTGAGACATAATAACCATTTATTGGAGTTTTAGCGGGAATAAGTTTAGCTATTAAAGTCCCCTTCGTTATGTTTAAAAAGTTTGCATGCTCATGAAAGTCAATTCTACCAGTCTTATCAACAATTTTACCTATATCCTCTGGTTTTTTCTTTATAAGTTCTATATACTCTGGATAACCATCCTCAGGCAACTTGCCAGTTGCAACCTCTATATAAAATATCTCTTTTTCTTGACAAGCTTTAATATATGTGGACTTTATAAGGTCATAATTTATTCCAGCCTTTATTCCATACTCTTCAATGGCCTGGTTTATTATAGTAAGTGCATTCTCAGTGTCAGTCTCAATAGGTGTAATAAATCCATAAGCATGCATTCTATCCTCTGAGACCTTAAAGCATGGGAAAAAATCTAGTTTACCAAACTTATATTCTATAAATCCCATTTTTTTTGCAACAATTGCTTTGATAGAATCATCATAATCAAAAAAGTCAGAATCATAATATACCCCAGAACCTAAGACATTTTTTATAACAACCTTTCCTTTCCAGACAAAATTAGATATTATTTTATTAAAAACACCTTTCTGACCTGATTCAATCTGATGTAAATACTTTGGTATACCTATTATCTCTGTATCAAAATAAAAAACCTTTTTAGTTGTTATATCTTCAACCTTAGATATATTAGAATCAATCCCTGTTATTGAAATATTCATATCTTCCTTAATATGAGATATAAAGTTTACAGCCTTTTTTATCTCTTTAAATATCTCTTCCTGCTTAAAAGGTGAATATATTATACTCTCACACAAGTTTTCTAATTTATCATTCTTAAAACTTGAAAAGACTACTGAGTAAAATATAAAGTTTTTTGAGTTTAGATAGTTATAAAAGTCTTCGATTTCTTTAATTATCTTCTCATTGTTTACAAAAAATAGAATAACAGTTGGCTCTTTCCCATCAGACTCAATAGATTTTTTGGCCTCTTCTATGCTATCAAAAAAATGCAAGTCATAGTCTTTAAAAGATGTATTAAAAAACTTAATCCATTTTTCTTTTTCACTATTTTCTTGAAATATAAGAAACAAAACAAACTCCAAAAAATAAATATTTAATAAAAAACAATATAAAAATATAAAATAACAATAACAAATTAGTCAATACTTTTTTAAATTAGGTTCTCAAGTTTAAGAATAAGCTCTATCTCCCCTTTAGTAAAACCTGTTTTTTCTGCTATTTCTTCAAAACTGATAGAGTCTTTAAACATTTGAATCACAATATCCTTATTTTTAGTTTCTTTAGTCTCCTCAGTTTTTTCTATTTTGTTCTCCTTATTTTTATCCTTCTTCTCTGATAAACTTGTATTTTTTAACTCTATAGGCTTAACATCATTTATAGGCTTAACTTCATAATTTTCATTCTTTAAATTAGTGGAGATCTTATTTTTTATATCCTCATAAGTCTTAGCAATAATAGTCTTGTTAAATGTTTTTGTAACAACAGAAGAAGAGTTTACCAAAAGATTATTAAGCTTTATCTCAGCCTCTTTTATCTCTTTTTCTAAGTTCTTTTTAAGTTTTTCCATATATGAAACTTGATTTGCTATCTCTGATGCAACAGTCTTAGCAATATTTACTCTTTCTTCTATCAAAGTTATATTTCTTTCAGCCGATTGGTTAAACTCTGCGATAAGGGAGATTATCTCAGACTTAAGGTCCTCTGACAGTTCAAGCTCTAAACCTGATATTTTTTTTGATAACCTCAAGTAAAAAAAACTTGCAATAAGTATAGAAAGAAGGAAAAGAAAAAACTCCATCACTATTCTCTTATATCTATTATTATACCTTTATCTGGGTCTTTAAATATACCTTCATCATTATCATTTTTCTGTGAAGAATTTTTCTTTCCTTCTTTTTGCTTCTTCATATCTTTTTTTCTCTCATCTTTTTTCTCATTCTCAGTAGGTGCTATAGTTGACTGAATTTTTTCTGTTTTTTCAACCTTAGACTTACCTTCTATAGACTCTTTTTCTATAAAAGAGGCTGCATAATTCTGTTGATTAGTATCTATTTTTTTTTGTTTTTGTATTTCCTGATTAGCACTATCCATCTGTAGTATGTTAACTTGTAAGTCAATAGGTTTCATAGCCATTTATCGCCCCCTTTTCATAGTTTCACGTCTTAATGTATTTTCAATATCAAGGTCATCATACTTATCAGGCTTTATTATACCATTGGAGTATTTAAAAGTGACAAACCTAAACTCCTGTTTTATCTCATATTCAGCATTTTTTATCTTTATAACAACCCCTGGGAATATTGTATATTTAACTGAGACCTTGCCCTCAGACTGAAGATTGGCAATATACGTTGATATTCTCCTTATTTCAGATTCTATCTTTGCAAGTTGAACAGAATACTTTTCCTTTGCCTGAAGCATTTTTGCCAAAAGTTTCTTTTTAGCTCTATCTTTCTTTTCTTCCTCAAGATTTCCTATAAAAAGTATCAACTTATTAAACTTTGCTTCAATTTCTGTTTTAATCTTTTCAAACTCTGAAAGTTTTTTTCTTAAAGCAGGGTCAGTTCCTACCTCTATAACTGTCTTTGTGTAACTCTCAGATCCAATTCTCTTTGCAATAAGGAACTTACCAGCAGTAATCTCACCACCAACAATACCCCCCTTACCACTTACGCATACTATTTTCCCACCTGCCTCAACATTAGAGTTTATTATCTCTTCTGAAACAACAAGATCTATACCTGCCTTAACAACAGCATTATCAACATATTTTGTATAAAGACTCTGCCCACACTTTATAGTCCCACCTTTTATACCACCTCTACAAAAAACCTTACCTTCTGCAATAACTTCTGCATTCTGTATCACACCTGCTATTCTTACATCACCAGCTGCTTTTATCTTGAAACCAGGTTTAATATTGCCATGAATAATTACAGTACCAACAAAGTCTATATTACCTATGTTATAATCAACATCTCCCCTTACCTCGAATACTTCTTTTACAACAATTTCACCACCACTAATAAATACATGTCCCTCTCTTGTGGCATATAGTTTAAGCCCATCCTCTGATAACCTTGTATTTTTACCACCCCTTAAAGGAACATCTTTTCCATCTTTTGCAGGAATAATTTTATTTGTTACAGTTCTTCCAGGGGTTCCTTCAGTCGCAGGTATTTTTTCAGCTATTATCTGAGATGCAACAACATTCTGTACAAGATTAAGTTTTCTAAAGTCAACCTTCCCATCTTCCTCTTCCTCAGGTCTTAGTTTCTCAAGTCCAACATTAAACTTATAAACTATTTTTGCATCCTTACCATCAACAGGTCTACTACCCTTTGCGACAACAACTGGTACATTAACAATCTCCTCTTCACACATTTCCTTTATCTTATCATAGAGAATACCATACTTAACACCTGCACTCTCCAAAGCATAAATAACTTCCTCAGGGTCAAGTGTCCTACCTGAATATATAGGTGCACTCATAATAGCAGTTGCTTCCATTTCATCAGGAGATATACTTATGCTTAGTTTACTGTCATATTCAGGATTAGGTATCCATTCACCTATTTTAGCCCATTTACCTTTGGCATCATCAACAATATCTTTAACCTGTTTTTTGTTAAAATGATGTACTCCCCTCCTATAAAGCATGTTCTCAACTTCTTTATAGTCAACCTTATCACCACCATACATAGGAGGATTAACTTTAAGAAATATTCCTTCTCTTTTTATTTTTATCTTCGCTTCGCCTTTCCTTGGTATCTTTGCCTCTTCTATAATTTCCTCTTTCTTCACATCAATCTCAGAAAAGTCAAGCTCACCTGACTTCCAGACTTTTAATCTAAAAGGCCTTTTACCAAAACCCAAAAAACCTTTACTACCTTTTTCAAGTACTTCATAATCAAGATTTATTATAGACGTGTTTAGAAGATCTGCACCTTTTTTTAATGCTTCTTCTAGTGTATAGCCTGTAACTTCTAAAACGTTATCAAGATTAAGTTCAAGATCATCCATTTCAAACCTCTAAAAAAATTTTTAAATAAAATTTTCAAAATCTATTTTTAAATATATTATTAAAAATATAACTAATAATGAATTACAAAACATTTTAATTTTCGATTAAACAAAGTACAATTCTTAAATTTTAATCAAAAATTATATTTTAATAATTTCATTATTATTAAATTTCATTTTACAGTAAATTAGGATTATTAAAAAAGGGAAAAAATGTATAAAGTTTTAATAGTAGATGATGAACAAATAAATCATACAGTATTAAACACGTATTTTAAAAAACAACCCCAGTTTATAGTAACAAATGTAAATAGTGGAAAAGAAGCAATAGACTTAATAGAGAGAGGGGAAACATATGACCTTATAATAATGGATGCTATGATGCCAGAAATAGATGGATTTGAAACAAGCAAAAAAATAAGAGAAATAGAAAAAGACTTTATCCCAATATTGATGCTTACTGCTCTCTCAGACAAAAACTCAAGGAGTAAGGCAGTAGAAGCAAAGATAAATCAGTTTATAACAAAGCCAATAGACTTTTTCGAGTTTGAACTTGCAATAAAAAACATGATACAATTAAAGTCTTTATTCAGTAAGTTAAACATATATAAAGAAATATATCTAGGTCTGCTTAATAACATAACTGATATAATAGTACTAACAAGTGAAGAAGGTAAAGTAATATTTACAAATGACAATGGTAATAGGTTCATAACAAAATACAACCTTAACAGAGAAAACTTTTTAGAATCTGTCAAAGAACAATTCAATTGTAAAAAATTTGACGAAATAGAAGCAATAAAACAATTAAAAAAAGGGTCTATATCTGCCACCAGTATAAATTATTCTGACAATTACTATCAGGTTGTAATAGCATCACTACCATTAATAGAAAACAATGAAGAGAAAAAAACAATAGTTTTTATCTTTAAAGACATAACTGAATATCTAAACAAGACAAGACTCCTTGAAACAAGCTTAGAAAAAAGAAAAAAAGACCTGCAGAGAGCATCCTTTATTCAAAAAAATCTTATAATAGAAAAGATAGAGCCAACAAAAAAATATATAGTAAAGTCTTTTTATATACCTTCCTCTTCAATAGGTGGTGACTATCACACTATAATGAATTATGAAGATTATATAGGTGGAATAATTGCTGATGTTTCTGGGCATGGTATTGAGGCAGCACTGTATGGAACAATACTATTAATGTCTGTTGAACAAAATAAAAAAATACTTTTTAAAGACACGGGTGAGTTTCTTAGGAAAGTAGATGAAACAATATGTAGTTTTAATCTTGACTACAACTTTATAACTGCTTTTGCTTTTAGACTTGATAAAAGGAAAAATATATTTTACTATTCAAATGCTGGCCACAATGCACCTTTTTATAAAAAAGACTCTCAAAATGAGAAAACTGCTCTGCCAATTGAAAAAGGGGGACCACCTTTAGGGGTAGGTTTTAAGTTTGAGTTTCAAGAAGAAAAGATAGACTTTGAAAAAGAAAACTTTAAGATTATAATATATACTGATGGACTTGTTGAAGACTTTTTAAATGAGTCAAAAGTTGCAAGTGATAAAAAGATAAACAGAATTTTATACAGTGACAACTGGCTAAAAGAAATGGAGAAGATAAAAAATGAGTTTTTAAATTTGGAAGAACACCCTGATGTCGATGATACAACAATAATAATAATAGAAAGAAAAAATCCTATAAAGCTACAGGCAACACTAAAGAAAACTAATGAAATAGATATTGTATGGAAAAAAATAGAAATGATATTAGAGAGATTTAACTATAATGATAAAGAAATAAGAAACTTTTTTACAATATTTCAAGAACTTGTTTCAAATGCTATAAAATACGGAAAAGAGGCAAGAATAGACGTAAAGTTTAACACTGCATGGTCTATAATAAGAGTAAAAGATATAGGAGAAGGCTTTGATATAGAAGAATATTTCAAAAAAGAGATAGACAAAAAATATGAAAACTTTATAGAGGAAAAGTATTCTGAGTATCCTAAAAAAGATAGTTTAGGATTTGGACTATATCTTGCAAAGAAAAAGTCATATAAGTTTCTGTATAACAAAAGAGGTAACATAATAATTTCTATAATAAAAAAACAAGACACACAAACAGAGTACATATCAAAATATGAGGTTGAAGAAGTATGATACAAATACTATTAAAAAACTTTGAAAAAATACCTGAAATTAAAGAAAAAATATTTTATCCTGATGTATACGAGTTTAATTATAACCTTTTTAGAAACAAGTCTTTACTAATCTACTATGTTGAAGAAAAAAAAGATATAGAAGAGATAAAAGAAATAAATAAGATAAAGAATGATAAAAGTTATATAATAGCACTGGTAAAAGATATAGAATATTTAGAAGAAATACTTGATTCCATAGATGACTATGTACTTATAAATACCCCATACTCTCAAAAAATGTTATTAAAGAAAATATCAACTATAATTTATATAGATAAGAAAGAAGAGACAGAAGAAGAAATAGCAAGCAATATTCAAAACATAATGCTTAATGAAATGCCACCATATTCATCTATACTTGACATAGCAACACATTATATAGAGTCGGGAGTGGTTGGCGGTGATGTATATGACTTCCAGTCAATGAGCAATAACTACTACGGTGTATTTATAGCTGATGTATCAGGTCATGGTCCAAGCTCAGCATTAATAGCTGCAATAGTCAAACTAAGTTTTAAGACATTTGGTGCTGATGTAAATAATCCAGCATGGGTATTAGAAAGTATAAATAGGATAATATATCCTGCAATACTACAGAGTGGTAAGTTTGTAACTTCTGCTTATTTAATATTTTCCCAAAATAAAATAGAGTTTTGCAATGCTGGTCATGTCTCACCTTTACTATACAGAGATGGAGAATTTATAGAAATACCTATAACAAACACAATAATGGGGGTATATAAAAACTTAAAGTTTGAAAACAGAGAGTTAGATATAAAAAAAGATGACCTAATATTTTTATACACAGATGGTTTAACAGAATCAAAAAACAGAAAAAATGAGTTTTTTGGCAAAGAAAGACTAAAAAGAATAATAGAAGAAAATAGTAAAAAAAGTTCAGAAGAAATAAAAAACATAGCCTATAAAGAAATAATGGACTTTACAGAAGGTTTTCTTAATGATGATATAACATTTATAGTAATAAAGGTAAAGTAATAAAGTGGATAAAATAGTCTTTGGATTAAAACCAATATTATCATTGTTAGATTCTAATATAAAAATAGAAGAAATAATAATAAATGAAAATATTGAGAAAAACAAGAAAGAAGCAATACTTAAAAAATTAAAAAAAGGTATAAAAATATCATATACTGATAAAAAAAATATAGACAAAATATGTGGATCAGAAAAAAATCAGGGGATTGTTGCAAAAATCAAAACAGATATAACATATAGAAAATTAGAAGAGTTTAAAGACTCAAACCTTATATTGATACTAGACCATATTCAGGACCCACAAAACCTTGGTGCAATAATAAGGACTGCAAACAAGTTCAACGTTGATGCAGTAATAATCCCAGAAAATAGAGCAATTGGTATAACATCCACCGTCATCAAAGCATCAACAGGTGCAGTATTTTTTACACCAATAATAAGAGTAAACAGTCTTCTATCAACAATCAAATTATTAAAAGAATGGAACTTTTGGATATATTCAGCAGATATGAACGGTAAAGACATAAGAGAAATAAACTTTGATGGCAAAAAAGCAGTAGTCATGGGTTCAGAAGAAGGAATAAGTCAGAAAATACTTGAAAACTCTGACTTTATAATAAAAATACCAACTGGGGGTAGTATAGACTCTTTAAATGTATCTGTTGCAACTGGAATAATATTATATTCAATATACATTCAAAGTTAAAAACTTTTTATAATACTTACAATACTATTTTTTCTATATCTATCATAATTTTCCTATTACTATAAAACAAAATTTTATAAGAAAATTTTAATTTAAGAAATTAAAAAATTGTTTTAAAATTATAAGTTACTAAAAAATATTAATTTCAATATCTAGTAATTAGTTTTAATATTTTAAGGTTTATAACCTTTAATTCATGTACTAAAAAGGTTTTACAGGTATCAAACTTGAAAAATTGATTATTTAGATAAAAACCATCCTTATAAGTTTTCTTCTGTTTATTTTAAGATATACCATTCGTAAATAGTGTATATATCTAAAAAACCCAAAATATAATGTTTTTTAAAAAACTAAGTTTTAAATTTTAAATAAATCTCTATCACTTTTTCTTTATATAAAATAGTATATTTTAAAGTCCTTAAGGGACTTTAAAGGTTTTTTTATATATATAAAAACTAATCTCTTTTAATAATTTATATGGTTATTCATTATTTTTACAACATCACTCAACCCTTGCTTTAAGATAAATAGAGTTTACACTATAATAACTGTTATCATACATTGCCTCCAGCACAGAAGAAGGAAATCCAAACACACCTTTAAACACAACATTTATTTTCAACACAAAACTAACCTTTTCCTTAGGAGAAAGATCAAAAAATAAAACAGACCTATCATCTCTTATATCCAAATACCTTGGCTCTTTAATATTAAATCCTGAAGATATCCAGTTAGGTAAGTCACCACCAACAAGCCTTATATTCTCTATTTCAAAACATGAAGGAAGATTAAACTCAAGTGCCATATTATTTACATAATTTCCTGTCTTGTTAGTAACAGTAATCACTGCAAATATAGTGTCACCCTGTTTTAAAGCCAGAGTATCAACAACATCTTTTTTTGTGTTATAAAAATAAACATCATGAGATACCTTGCTAGAATAATTCTTTATGTTAATAAGAGGTATACCTTGCCAGAAAGATGATATAAAAACACTCTGATAAGTTGTCTTAGGGCTTATGAATATGCTAGCATTTTTACCATAATATTTAGGGTCAATATTTATAAGAGTTATAATGTCAGTAGACTGTATTGGAATAGTATCATTATCTATTTTTATATAGCCATCAATCAGATTATTATCTTTTTTATTTCTTACAGCATCAAGGTACTTTCCAACAGCAAGCAAACAATATCCTATAGTCTGAGTAGAGTACCAATTCTTAGAGTTAAGTTCATCGACTATTTCGTTAAAAATCCTACTTGCAGTATAGGTATTTTTAAGTGCAACAAGTGCATCAAGAATTATACCTTTATCTCTAAGCCATGAGCCATATGTATAAATATCATAAGAGTATTTCTCAGATGAATCAGAAAAGTCTAAACTCTTTGTAAGTAGATTAACAACATCTTCTTGTCCTATTGAGAAATAAGCAGCAGCAAGCAATAACTTATTAGATGTATCAAGTTTAAGTTTATTTGCCTTAAACTGCTCTAATATAAGGTTCATAGCAGGAAGTTGAGGCTTATTAGCAAGTGCCAAGAGATAGAGCCTATAAACCCTTGTTTTTATATCGTCTCTTGC
>Ga0068705_10001479_pt1 | contig 11840 bp, 3 predicted proteins | sample YNPMSTMetaG_FD_65631 | JGI IMG/M metagenome (GOLD analysis project Ga0068705, IMG submission 65631) | Anoxygenic and chlorotrophic microbial mat microbial communities from Yellowstone National Park, USA - YNP MS-T MetaG | ecosystem: Environmental > Aquatic > Thermal springs > Hot (42-90C) >... | reverse complement strand
GGGGCGTAAGACATGCTGACGAAGCCGAAGTAGCCGGGCTGGTAGTCGCGGTATCCAATCCCGGGCGTGGAACCGGAGCTTGTGTCGGGACCGGCCGGATCGTTCAGATTAATGCTGTTGTGCGCGTAGAAGGTGCCAAAAGGGAACTGGAAGCGCTCGTTCTTGTTCTCGTTGTGATTGATGGAAAAGACCCATTCGCCGTAGTTTGCGTCGGCGGGCATTACGTCGACGTTGAAGGTTCCGCAATAGGTCTTCTTCCAGTAGAAGTCCTCGCGCCGGTATTCGGTGGCCAGCGGACGCAGGCCTCGGCGAAGCTCGTAATCAAACCCGCCGATGGAATAGACCTGGTCGGAGGCCATAATACGCTGCGGCTCCCGCAGGATGTGCATGCTAGGATTGACCTCGTAAGCATAGGACATGCCGCTCGCCATGAATACGAACCGCCGGCCGCCGGCCGTGACGACGCTCGGTGGAAACTCGCAGCCGCGAACTTGCGGATCAACCGTCGGGGCGTCCTGGTTGGTGATCCGGAGCCTGAGATGTCCCTTGAGCGGTTGCCCGTATCCCTGGCCAAGCGGGCGGGCGGTCAAGGAGAGGGCTGCGCCTTGAGTGACTGTTCCGTGCAGAAAAGATCTTCGGGATAGTTTCATGGAACCACCTGTCAATTCCGCCATCGATGTTGCCGATGGCTCATTCTTTGAATGATACCCGGCCTAGGCGCGGCCATGCGGCCCACCGGGCCTTGCTAGCGGCTCAAACCGGCCTGCCAGCGCGATTTATGTCACGGGCGCGCGAGGTCAGCAGCCGAGCTGCGAACCGATCTGAATGCTGCGACCGCCCAAGAGCGAAGCCGCCTGGCGGGAACGCAAAGGCTGCGGCATAGCCGGCCGCCCGATCCTAAGGCGCTACGTGTCAATGACCGAGATGCCTGTTCTCAGACACGATATGCATTACCCGATCTGGATTTCCAGGTCACGGTAAACCAGGAAATGTGGGTTGGTGGCAATGATATGGAAGCGCTCAGATTCGTCTATCTCGTAATGGGATGAGCCGTCCGCGCTCAGGAATTTCGGGTAGTACAGGGCTAGTTCTGCGCTGCTGGCATTATAATCACTCCGCTGTTTGATGGGAAGCACGAACCGGTCGGTCCAGGTCCGCAGATCCTCAGACAGACGAAGGGCGGTTTGAAAGCGTCCTTCCGCTCTGAAGGACTCAACGCTCAAGAAGAGCCCGGACCTCTTCAACCGGGCCACGAAGAACCGGTTCATTTGGCAACCGCGTGTGCTCTCGTGAATGGCGCTGGCCTTGCCGCCCTTCCGGGAACGGGACATTTTGATTCCGCCGGACAGATCAGGCAGCGAAGGCTCGGTATAATCGCCGTGGTAAAAATTCTTGTAAGTGCCCGGCAATCCACGCTCAGTTAGCGGAGAGCGGGCCGCTCCGATCATGACGCGGGCTCTCTCATCCACGCGCGAATCCGCATCGGGATCCGAGATGACGGAAAAGACGTAGATGTATTTTTTGCCATCCCTCGGGTCTTCGGCAATCAAGCTCGAAGGATGGGGATGCTCATTCCAGAAGCCCGGCGCTTTGGCGCTACCGTCGGGCGTCATGAAACCGGTCTGCGGCCAGATCACGGGCCCCATGTCATGGTGAAACAACTCGGCTCCGTACTTCGTTTCGGGGGCAACAGGAGCGTACGACATTGACACAAGGCCAAAGTAGGCCGGTTGGTACTCGCGGAATTGACCTTTCAGGCTTCCCGATGTTGTCGTTTCAGTGGCTTCGTCCGCGGGGTTGATACTGTTGGTGGTGAAAAACTTCGTGTACTTGGTTTTCCAGCTCAGGTTTTTGTTTTCGCAATGGTTGATGGAGAATACCCACTCGGGATGACCGTTCCCCGCTGGCATGACATCGACGTTGAAAGCTCCACAGTATGTATGCCGCCAAAACTGTTCGTCTGGAATGTCGTAGAGAAGCGGCAGCCTCCCCAAACGGATCTCATGGACGATCCCCCCGATCGAATATATTGGCTGCTCGCGGGTCGCGCACTCCGGATCTCTAAGGATGTGGGTGCGGGTTGGAATCGGTACGGCCACAGAATGGTTGGAGCCGATGAACAGCCAGCGCCGCCCGCCTACGGTCACTACACTGGGCGGGAATTCGTTTCCCGTCTGTTTCGGGTTCGGCATCTTGGCGTTGACGATGGGATCGTCGGGGTTCTTGATCTTGAGAGAGAGCTTGCGAAACAGCGGGGCGCCGTATCCCTTACTGGCGCCGATACTGGCGGAGACAGCCGCGCCTCCGGCCAGTGCGGTCGTACGGGCAAGAAACGTTCTACGGGATTCAAAGCCTTTCATTTCGTCCAACCTCCGTGATTTAAGCTAACTCTCAGCATATCCGCTTGTACTGCGCGCCTGGTCCAGCCAGGCGCGCGCTGTTACGGCGTTTCCTCTTACGAGAAGGTCCGCTGTTGCTCTAAGCGGGCCTCCGCTCGGATTCAGGGGCGCGGCCGGGCTAGAAGTCCAGCCGAGCGCCCAGCTGGACTGACCGGTATCCTGAGATGCTGGTCACCTGCCCGAAGTTCTTATCCTTGAAGTCGGTCACGATTCCGCCCAGTGTGCTCCGGTTGAAGAGGTTCAGGAATTCTGCGCGGATCTGGAAACGGTACTTCTCAGCGATCATGTGATTCTTCTGGAGTCCAATGTCCTCATTGATGGTCCCAAAGCCGCGCGCCTGTGTGTAGTAGCGAGCCGCGGTCCCCAGGGTGTAAGGGGGCGGGTCGGAAAAGAGGGCCTTATTCAGGTATGTGTTCGAAGAGCTGCTAGTGTTGGCAAAGTTGAAATTGTCCTTCGAGAACCCGGAGGAGACCATCGGGCCAGAGGCGATATTGAGCCGGTTCGTAGCGCCATTCCAACCACTGGGCATTGTCGCCCCAGTGAAGCCGAGCGGCCGACCGCTCAGGTAGTTCAAGATGCCGGAAACGGACCAACCGCCGACCAACAGGTTTACCGGCTTCGACGCGCTCCCAAGAAGCTTCCTGCCGCGTCCGAACGGGAATTCATACGCAAAATAGACCTTGAACATGTGCGGAATGTCGTAGGGGACAACCGTTTTTTCGAGCGCTAAATTGTAGTAGTCAAGGGGAAAGCCGGAATCTATCTCGCTGTCGAAGTCCCGCGCCGCGCTCTTATTGCCAAGCGTCTTCTGCCAAGTGTAGCTGACATAAGCGTTAAAACCAGAACTGAAGCGCTTGTCCAGGACGGCCTGCAAACTATGGGTGTGAGAAAAGCCCAGGTTGTTGCCCGCGTTCTGGATGGTGCCGGTGCCCTTGATTTGCGGATACTGACGTAGGGCGCCAGCGACCGTGCCACGGTAACCCGGGTAGGGATACCGAACGCCGTTAGCCGCCGCTTCCTGTTCCTTGGTAACAGGCCTCGTCAGCAGCTGACCGTAGTCTTTCAGCACGGAGACCGGCAATTGATTCACTCGGGAGAGCCCGCCGCCGTACAAGCCAGTTCCCTTGACCCCAAGGTAGCCCACGTCAAGGAGGAGATCCTTCGCGAGCTCTCGCTGGATGTTGAGGTTCCACCGCTGGATATAGGGCATGTGGGCTTCATTCGGGTCAAACATTGCGGCGGAGTTGTTGATATGCCAGGAGGGGTCTCTTCTCGGCGCCTGGTAGATTTTGTTGATGGGAATTCCGTCGTCAATTTTGTGTAATCCCGCCCAAGGATTGACCGGATCGGCGCCGTACGCGTACGTGGGCGTTCCGGGGAAACGGGACGCGCTCCCCAGCCCCGAGCTGAAATCGCCGGGCCCCTGGAAAAAGATCGCGTAGGCGGCGCGAATGGTCGTGCCCGGCAACGCTCGCCAAGCGAGCCCAATCCTCGGCGCAAAGTTGTTCCAATCCTTCGGGCTGAAGTAGGAGCTTCCAATGCATTCCGCACAGTGGCCCGCGAAAGTATAGGCGCCTTTCAAGCCGCTAACAGGGTCAACGGCATCGAAGCTCCAGCTCGCCAGCACATCGTGTTTCTCCCGGATGGGCGCCCTATAGTCCCAGCGCAGGCCGAGATGCAGCGTCAGCTTGCTGTTGACCTTAAAATCGTCCTGGATGAACGCTGACGCCATGTCGAACACGTAGCCGAACGGCGTGTGCCGCTGAAGGCTGCCACTGTAGACGGTGCCCAGGAGGTAAGAGGCGAACGAGTACCCGGTATAGCTGCCTGAGAAACTCTCGAACGGGATGGCGGTGGAGGTCGGCGAGAAGTTAAACTGGGTTTGGTTCTGGCCACGATAATGCTGAATATTTCGCCGCCAGTCGCCGCCGACCTTCAGGAAGTGGCGCCCCATTGAAACACTCACCGTATCCTGAACACCGCCGGCGTCGGCTGAGGTGAACCAATACTGTCCGTATCCAGCATTGGTTAGTTTTACAAAAGGACCGTCGCCCCAGTTTATATTCGGATAACCCTGCATAGAGAAGCCGGAGATTCCCAGTTCCGCAAGTCCATCCACTTGCACAAACGCGTTGGGCATGTCGTTCGCGTTTCGGTTATAGTAAACTAGAAAGTTGTTCATCACCACCGGACTGACTGTCCAATCGTAGGCGAAACGGGCAAATCGACTGTTCAAATACTGCCATTGCGCCGCGGAGAGGGGACCCCCGTCCTTAACCGCCTGGTTCCAAAGCTGCCCGCCGTTCTGATAACGCGTCCGGTTGGTGAGCGCGAACGATCCGGAAACCTTGTGATAGTCGTTGAAATTGTGGTCGCCTTTTATGGACAGCTGCTTCTGCTCTCTTTGCGTGATGTTGGCGAGAGGCCGGTAGGCATTGTTGGTCAAGGCCCACTGTCCGTTCGAGTCCTTGACCGTTGGCAGATAGTACTTCTGCATGATCGAGTTGACCTTGCGGGCCACTTGGCTGAAGCGCGCTTTTGGGACGATGTTTCCGGGGAACATCAATCCGGCCCAGCGGCCGCCGGGCAGCTTATAGAAGGTGGCCGGATCGTAGATGGCGCCCTGGTAGACGGGGTTTCCCAGCCCGTCGGTGAAACTCAGTTGTTTGCCTAGCAGCCGGCTGAAGTCTCCCTCGTAGAACTCGGGAATCGGAACAGTGACATTAGGCGAACCATAGACGGTGTTGTCTTCGTGGTAGCGCTCCCAAGTGAAGTAGAAGAAGCTTTTGTTCTTGCCGTTGTACACCTTGGGCAGAAAGACCGGCCCGCCGATGCTCAGCGCGTAGTCCCACTTGCGATCCCGATCGCGGCGCAGACCCCTTGCATTGTTGGCGAAGGTATTCGCGTTAAAGGCTTCGTTCCGGAGAAGCCCATAGCCGCTGCCATGAACCTCATTGGTCCCGGACTTCAGAACGTACTGAAATACGGCGCCCTGGCTGCGGCCATATTCCGCCGACACGGCGCTGGTTTGGGCCTTAAACTCCTGTATCGCTTCCATCGACACGGACGATTCGCCGAAGCTGCCCGGCTGGAGGATGTCGACGGACGCACCCTCAAGCAGCGTGGCTTTGGACCAGGCTTGGGTCCCAACAATGTAGCTGCGATACGTGCCCCCAGCGGCGCCCGGTGCGATGGCGTACACCAAGTTCTCCATCGTGCGCCCGCCACCCCCAATGGCCAGCGGAAGGTCAACAATGGAGGTACGCGACAGAGTCGTCGAAACGTCCGGCGCGTCGGTCTGGAGTCTCGGAACGGCTGCTGTGACCTCGACCGATTGCCTGACTGTACCGATTTCCAGGGTCACGTCGACACGCCGAACTTCGGCGACGCTCACCTCGACGTTCCGCTGGATCAGGCGGTTAAACCCGTCCATTTCGAAAATCAGATCATAGGTCCCGATCGGAACGCCGGAAACCGTGTATTGCCCGCTAGAAGTGGTCTTCGTCGGGAATCTGGACCCGGTGGCCGTATTTACAACGGTAACTTGCACGCCAGGGATTACGGCTCCAGTGGAGTCCGTCACAATGCCCGTAAAGGTGCCCCTTCCCTGCTGGCCGGCCAAAAGCCCTGAGAAGAGGATAGCAATTGCCAGGATGCTGAGGGAATTCCTCATAGCGACTCACCTCCCTGGCCCAGAATAAAGCACACCGGCACTGGAACGATAGAACAGGAGCAGCCAAATTGTTGTACGATTCTACCCTATGCGGACTCTTGGCTCGCTCAAAGTTGGGGGGCGCCAATGTTCGTGCTACGCTCTTGCAAACCGATATCATCAGCAACCCGGGCAGAGGCCACGCCGGTCTCCCGCCTGAGCGGACCGCGGTTGCGACAATTCAGCCTGACTGCGATCCACGCCTGGCAATGCCTGGCGGCTGGATCATGAAACGCCACAAGGGTAAAACGCGTGCCGTCAGGGTGCTCGAGGAAGGGCGCTTCGAGCACGAAGGGGCTTCGAGTACGATGACCGGCGGTGCAAGCCGCTGAGCGCGGGCGCACGGAACGCCTTGGACGGCCTGGCGCCGCTCCGAAAATTTACGCATGTGAGAAGGAAAGAGCGGGTTCAGGCAAACCCTTTACATTGCGGTTCTGTGCGGCCTGCTTTTGGCCGGCGATGAGCTGGTTTAAAATGAGGATTCAGAGACAATCTCACGAGGAGGGGCAATTTCCGTGAATCAAGAAAGCAAGTGTCCGTTTCCCATCGCCGGACTCGGGCGTACGAACCGGGACTGGTGGCCGCACCAGCTGCGGCTGGATCTGCTGCACCGGCATTCTGAAAAGTCGGACCCGATGGGCAAAGGGTTCAACTACGCGGAGGAATTCAAGAGCCTTGACTACCAGGCGCTGAAGAGGGACTTGGCAAAGCTGATGACCGAATCGCAGGACTGGTGGCCGGCGGACTTTGGCCACTACGGCCCGCTGTTCATCCGCATGGCCTGGCACGCCGCCGGCACCTATCGCATCACCGACGGGCGCGGCGGCGGCGGGCGCGGCCAGCAGCGTTTCGCGCCTCTGGACGCATGGCCCGACAATGTCAACCTGGACAAAGCGCGGCGCCTGCTCTGGCCCATCAAGCAGAAGTACGGCCGGAAGATCTCCTGGGCGGACCTCCTGATTCTGGCGGGCAACGTGGCGCTGGAGTCGATGGGCTTCCAAACCTTAGGCTTCGCCGGCGGCCGCGCCGACGTGTGGGAGCCGGACGAGGACGTGAACTGGGGCGAGGAGATCGCTTGGCTGGGCGATGACAAGCGCTTCACCGGCGACCGCGATCTGGGTCCATTCGGGGCCACGCACATGGGCCTCATCTATGTCAACCCGGAGGGGCCGAATGCGAGCGGCGACTTCATGGCCGCCGCCAAGGACATCCGCGCCACTTTCGGCCGCATGAGCATGAACGACGAGGAGACCGTCGCGCTGATTGCGGGCGGCCACACCTTCGGCAAATGCCATGGCGCGGCCCCGGAATCCCACAAGGGTCCCGACCCGGAAGCCGCGCCTCTTGAGACGCAGGGACTGGGCTGGATTAGCAATTACGGCTCGGGACACGGAAAGGACACCATCTCGAGCGGCCTGGAGGTGACTTGGACCAAGACCCCGACACAGTGGAGCAACAACTTTCTCGAGAACCTGTTCAAGTATGAGTGGGAGATGGTCACCTCGCCGGCCGGCCTCAAACAATGGGTGGCCAAGGACGCGCCGGAGATCATTCCCGACGCGCACATCCCGGGCAAGTTCCACAAGCCGACCATGCTGACCACCGACCTGACGCTGCGCTTTGATCCGGAGTTCGGGAAGATCTCGCGCCGGTTTCTTGAGGACCCGCAGGCCTTCGCGGACGCCTTCGCGCGCGCCTGGTTTAAGCTGACCCATCGCGACATGGGCCCGCGGGCACGTTACCTTGGCCCGGAGGTTCCGGAGGAAGAGTTCATCTGGCAAGACCCCATTCCCCCAGTCAATCACCCCCTGATCGATGCGCAGGACATCGCCGCGCTCAAGGCGAAGATCCTCGCCACCGGCCTGCCGGTCTCGGATCTGGTGTGGACCGCCTGGGCTTCGGCGTCCACGTTCCGCGGCAGCGACAAGCGCGGCGGGGCCAATGGCGCCCGGATCCGTCTGGCGCCCCAGAAGGACTGGGAGGTCAACGAGCCTCCGCGGTTGGCGAAGGTGCTGAGGACGCTGGAGGGCATCCAGCAGGAGTTCCACAGCGCGCAGAAGGACGGCAAGAGGGTCTCGCTCGCCGACCTGATCGTCCTGGCGGGTTGCGCAGGGATCGAACGGGCCGCCAAGAATGCCGGATACGAGGTGACGGTTCCTTTCAAGCCGGGGCGCATGGATGCATCGCAGGAGCAGACCGATGTGGCTTCCTTCGCCTACCTGGAGCCGATGGCCGACGGGTTCCGCAACTACACCAAGCAAAGTTTCGGCGTCTGGACCGAGCACATGCTGGTTGACAAGGCGCAACTGCTCACCCTGACCGCGCCCGAGATGACGGTGCTCATCGGCGGCCTGCGCGTGCTGAATGCCAACTACGGCGGATCCCGGCACGGCGTCTTCACCGAGCGGCCGGAGACGCTGACCAACGACTTCTTCGTGAATCTGCTCGATATGGGCACGGAGTGGAAGCCTGTTTCGGACGCCCAGGAGGTGTTTGAGGGGCGCGACCGCAAGACGGGCAAGGTGAAGTGGACCGCCACGCGCGTCGATCTCGTATTCGGGCACAACTCCCAGTTGCGGGCGATCTCCGAGGTATACGCATGCGCGGACGCCAAGGAGAAGTTTGTGCAGGACTTCGTGGCGGCCTGGGATAAGGTCATGAACCTCGACCGCTTCGATCTTGCCTGACGTCGTTCCCAGCGTCTGAACCGGCAAGCGACCTTCGGTGCATTCCCGGGCACGCGGCTTGGACCGCGTGCCCTCTGATTCAGTCACCGTAGTACCGGGCAGAAACACGACTGCGAGCGCGGAAGGCGCCTACTAAATTGTGCTTCGCGTGCCCACAATTGGTGGGCTCTGCTGCAAACGAAGCTAGGTTTCTGGCGGCTGAGAGGCCACAGAAGTTGCAAGTGCATCCACAGCCGAGACCAGATCTCAAAACCACATTCTCCCGCCGCCCGGTCTTGCGCGGCGGCAAGGGCATCTGCGCCCGCCCTTCTCCTGTACATCCGCCAGTATTTGCGTTTCGGCGCGGTTCTGCGGTTGGAAACGGCTTCGACCGGGCCGCGCACTGAACCACCATGGTTCCGTCCGTTGGCCCTACTCAACCCTCCGCACTTTCGGTTTTCTACCTGGATAGGCCCGTCTTGTTGACAGGCCGATTGCGAATGGCCCCGGACGAGATTCTCGAACTCGAGTCGACCTCCCGAGGTTGAGATCGTGGCCCGCTGAGAGAGTTCGGAACTGCGGTGAGTGTTTAATAGCAGAGCCGGAATAGGCGCCCGACTGCCTACGCGGAATGAGCCCTGCCTCACCCGGACGCCCGGCGGAACCGGGCCTCAGCCATACCGGCTGGCCGATTCCGCCGCAGCGCCCGTGGCGGGATTCTGAATCGTGCCGCCGCTATCGCACCAGCGCGTCCGCCGCATTGGCCGCCACGATCCAGCGGCTGGCGGCCGTGATCACATACTCATGCGTAAACCAGAGGAAGCCGAAGTCATCCATGCACTCGGGGAAGTCGGGCTGGATGACCACGTAGCCCGGGATCACGCCGCCGGGGATGTAGGACCGGTCGGCGCGGTTGTTGCCGTAGGCGATGAGATGGGAACGCGTCCCGACGCCGGAAACATAAGAATGGCTTGACACCGGATGCGTGCCGAGAATGTAGTTGGCCGCACGAAGCGTGTAGTCCTTGCTCACGATCTCCGGAAACGCCTTGTGCAGGAAATACATCCGGACGCCAAGGTCCATGACGCCGGCCGACCCGCCCCAGCCGCCCCGCGTGGGCGGAACGCCAAACGGCGTGGCCGAGAGCTCCTTGTCCAGTTGCGGGATGTAGGCCTTGACGGCGGACTCCAGTTGCTTGCGGAAATCCGCATCCATGTAAGGCAGCGCATACACAGCGGTCCACCCACCGAAGCCAAAGCGCTGGATCATGGAGGGGAACATCTCACGCACCCGCGCCTTGTACGGCTCTCCGCCGTTGGTGGCGATCAGCAGTTGAATCGCGGCGTTCCACTCGTCCCCGGAGGCCGCGCCTGCCCCGGCTCCGGGAGGACCGCCGCGGCTGGGAGCCGGGTTGGCGTGTTCTTCGTTCCAGATGCGGATCGCCGTATCCAGGCACTCTTTGGCCAGCGCGTCATCGTATCCTCTGAGAACCGTAGCCGCCGCTGCCAGGGTCGCTACCGACCCGTACTGCATGGCGGCGGACTTGGTGGTGAAGGCCCAGCGGTCATCGGGACGGCCCGAGTAGTCTCCCTGGACTTCGTTCGGCCCGAGCTTTTCGGAGTAGATGCGGTTGTCCGTCTTCGAGGCGCCGTCGCCGAGGTGGGTATAATGCCGCAGCGTGGCCTCGTTGATGGCCGGGAATGTGTGGCCCACGGCTTTGATCTGCGCCAGCACCTGCAACACGCCGTGCTTGACCTGTTGCAGCACATCGGGGACGCCGTCGGGGCGGTGCATTTCGACGGAGCGCGCGTCCCAGTCCACGGTGAGCTGGTCGTAGTCCAGCTTGAACTCGCGCCGGGCCAGCGCCAGATCCTGAATCACCGAAAACTGGCTGCGGGTCTGGATGTCGAAGTCGCCGGCATCATACCAGCCGCCGACATTCAAGCCGGGGATGTGTTCGCCGGCCTTGTAGGGCGAGTCGAGCTCCGGCCCCATGGACCAGCCGTCGAAGTGCCGCTCGTTGGGCGGCGCCTGGCGCGCGTCGTCGAGATGGGAAACGCCGTGCCAGAGCCGGTAGCCCTCGCGCACCGAGACGTGGTCCATCGCGGTAGCCAGATAGCCGGAGAGAGTGAGTTGCCAGGTGTTGCTGTAGACGTCGCGGGCGATGCGGAACAAGCCGGTTCGCTCGCCGGCGTACTCGATCGCGTACAGGCCCGGCTCCTTCACGCTTGAGAAGTCGAACTTCGAGTAGGCGTAGCGCAACCAACGCTGGGGCGAAGAGACCGGCCCCTCATGGACCGGCTTGTACTCGCCGTTTTCCTCCAGACGCAGCACGCGGGCCGTTCCGGGCGCCTTGTAGTTGGGATCGAGCTCGATGACGGCCACCTTGGAAGTGTCGGGATGATAGCCGACCTGGCTGTAAGCGACCATCGGAGGCCGCACCCAGTTGGGGATGACATCGGGCCGGATGTGCCACACCACCACTTCGCCCGTCTTGCCCGAAGGGATCAGCGTGCGCAGGACGAACCAGCCGTTCTGCGCCATCACCCGTCCGTCATAAAGCGAAAGCGGGCCGGTGTCAGAGACCACCTTGACGCGGTATCGCGGCTCATCCACGCCCAGCGTGATGCTCTTGCCGGTGGCGAAGGGCAACGGTTGCCGGTAACCCCTGTCCCGGTCCCATTCCTCCTGATACCGCAGCTTGGGCGGTTCGCCTGGGGGCGGAGGAACGCTCACAGTGGGGTCGCGGGGGCTGATCGGGAAAATCCCGGTGGCGCCCCCGTCGGTGATGTACGATTTGCCGGCGTAGATCGCCGGGAGAAACTCCAGATTGAAACCCGCCCGTCCGGCGAGCCTTTCGGGCAGAGGTTTATCCAGGATTACGGCCACCCGCACGCCGTCCGGCTCGGCAGCAACTTCCAGCCGGTAGAAGAAGTCATATTCCGGGTAGCCAACCTCCGCGGTGAGGCGGCGATTCTGCCTGTCCGCATTCCGTGACTTGAGCTGGGGAATGGGGTCCCATTGCTCGGGCGTGGGCAGCAGCCGGACGTCGCCATTGGTGGC
>Ga0068705_10001476_pt1 | contig 11845 bp, 7 predicted proteins | sample YNPMSTMetaG_FD_65631 | JGI IMG/M metagenome (GOLD analysis project Ga0068705, IMG submission 65631) | Anoxygenic and chlorotrophic microbial mat microbial communities from Yellowstone National Park, USA - YNP MS-T MetaG | ecosystem: Environmental > Aquatic > Thermal springs > Hot (42-90C) >... | reverse complement strand
CCCGCTGAGCGAAATCGCCAGCGGCAGGCGTTCGAGTTTCTCGCGCAGGCGCTTTCCTGAACCGGCGAAGGCGAGCAGGGTGGCGACCCCGCTCAGCAGGGCAGCGGCGGCCAGATTGGTGCCGCAAAAGGGATGAATGGCCAGCTTGCGCTCGCCGCTGCGCAGGCGTTGCAGGGCTTCGGCAACGCTTTCCTGCACCTCTTCCAGGCTGACATCCCCCAGAATCCAGAAACCGAAGAAGTCCGATTGACCGGCCAGGCTGGTGTGCGGCTTGCGCTGCGCCAGCACGTGCAGGGTGGCATGTTCGAGAGCATGGTTACGCCGCACGCGGCTGAGCAAGCGGGGAAGCGAGAAAGCGCCGATTGAGTTGTTTGGCCGAGAATGCTCCATCGTTTGCTCCTTTCTGAGCTAGGTCAACCTTGCCGGGCCGGGATAGCTAACGGCAGAAGGAACCAACCGGGTTCAGGGTCGAATTATACTATGGAGTGCGAAAACCCCCTTTCGCTTTTTAGAGTGCTTGCGCCAAGTTCTACAATCGCGAATGAACGCCAATCAACGCGAAGAAAAGGGGAACCACGCAAAGCCGACGCGTCCTTTATTCTTCGTGTCCATTGGCGTTCATTCGCAGATCCTATGTGTCCATTCGCGTCCATTCGCGGATTCTTTACAAAAAACCCTTGCCAAATGGGCAAAATGGGGTATAATCTAAAATGTAAAATGGTTTTGCGCACCCCCCCTTGAAAAAGGGTCAAAAACGGGTCGAATCGGGAGGGGGTACGCAAAAAGGAGTGGCACGTTAAAAAGTGGGAGAAAACCTTGAAAAAGAAGGCGGAATCAAGGTAAAAGTGGGGCGTAAGCAGCGGGCGAGACCCTGCTGCGAAGGGGAAAGTGGGTCTTGTGAAAAATCGAACAAGTGCGGTCCGAATCATCGAATGCCCGTCAGGGCATTAAGACGAGATAATCCCTCCCCAAATTCTTAAAGAAATTAAGTCCGAATCATCGAATGCCCGTCAGGGCATTAAGACTTAGCAGTCGAAGCTAGGCTAGATGGTACGCTGGGTCCGAATCATCGAATGCCCGTCAGGGCATTAAGACGCATAGATTGTCTCGAAGTCCAAATATAAATTGACATGTCCGAATCATCGAATGCCCGTCAGGGCATTAAGACCAGCGTTTATGCAATTTTGCAGGATTGTGTCGTCCGAAGAGTCCGAATCATCGAATGCCCGTCAGGGCATTAAGACCCGTGGACATGGCAGCGATTTTCTTGAGCAAAGCACGTCCGAATCATCGAATGCCCGTCAGGGCATTAAGACCCGTGGACATGGCAGCGATTTTCTTGAGCAAAGCACGTCCGAATCATCGAATGCCCGTCAGGGCATTAAGACTGATATCTAGTTTTTCCATTCTACACACTCCTTTCTTGTCCGAATCATCGAATGCCCGTCAGGGCATTAAGACAGGGCCTCCTGCGTCAAAGTCCGCACGGACTTTGACACGTCCGAATCATCGAATGCCCGTCAGGGCATTAAGACAAAACACACGGAGCAACTGGTTGCTAAATATATTAGAGTCCGAATCATCGAATGCCCGTCAGGGCATTAAGACTTTTGGGGTTTCTCCGATTTTGCTGAACTTGCCTGGGTCCGAATCATCGAATGCCCGTCAGGGCATTAAGACCTGTGCTTGTTGCGGGAAAAAACAACCTCCTCAAACTTTGTCCGAATCATCGAATGCCCGTCAGGGCATTAAGACGTTGGGCGATGAAAATTGCCCGGGCGAGTTCCCCTGCGTCCGAATCATCGAATGCCCGTCAGGGCATTAAGACTTAATATCGTATTGGCAACGATGGCAACCACACCGTTCCGTCCGAATCATCGAATGCCCGTCAGGGCATTAAGACGCATAGTATGCTGCCTTTGTGTAGTTCCGCCGGGCAGCGTCCGAATCATCGAATGCCCGTCAGGGCATTAAGACCAAAACGTTACGAATAGCGCCATCAGCAATATGGCTGTCGTCCGAATCATCGAATGCCCGTCAGGGCATTAAGACTTAGTGTCCATAGCACCTCCAGATTGAGAATTTCAAACGTCCGAATCATCGAATGCCCGTCGGGGCATTAAGACCCAGTCGCACCCGCAGGGTGCTGGAATTTGCTCTTTGGTCCGAATGATCGAATGCCCGTCAGGGCATTAAGACAAAATCCACTTTGTTTGAATAAATTTGGCATTATGGACAATTAACTGCCAACGACCCTTGGGCGTGTGATGGCAAACCATCCACGAATAGCTCACGAGTACACGAATGGGGCTATTTTGGGTGTGTTCGTGACGTAACACAGAATTTATCCTGTGCGACGACGGTATCATTGAATGCCTGCAAGGGAATTACGACCCTCGCAATAATGGGTGCCCTCATGTCGCCGCTCATGTCATCATCTTCAAATCTCCGTCAGGGCAATTTAAAAGGGCGTGGCGATGCTACGCCCTAATTTTAGCGACCGCTCAGAATCATGAAATGCCCGCCAGCGTAGGACAAATTTGCAAAATTTGTCCTACGACCCCATGCTTCGTGGTATAAGTTTCCTGCAACTGGGGTGTAGTCGCCCAGAGCACGCCTCGTGAAGACCGGGACGGTGGGCGCTCCGGCAGGCGCAGAGCTACCGGGTGGACGAAGGTGTAGTCCGGACGAGCACGCCGTCGCAAGACGGAGGACTGGGGAGTGTCCGGCCCCCAGACGTCAACCCGGTAGGGTCATCTCATCCTAGCCCATCCGAACCTGTCTAGGGGATTAAGATGATAAAGTAACCCGGTGGTGCAGATTACGCAGAAAGCACGCCTGTACAGGAGATGCGATCCTAGCGTAAGATCGCCTGGGTTTTTTGTTTGCGTTGTCAAATGCGCTCTCAGTACAAATGGCGAACTGGTCAGATTCATCCCATGCCCGTCAGGGCAAAATTGCGGAAGCATGGCTTTCGCACTCCAAAAGTGGAGGCACGGCTTCTGCGCTCCACAAGCGGCCTAAGCGCGCTTCCCCGATAGCGCCAGAAACACGTCCTCCAGGCTGGCTTCGACCGCCTGCAGGCGCGCCGCGCCAAAGCCAGCCTGGTGCAGTTCCTCGAGCAAGCGCTCTGGCTGCACCTCTCTGGGCAGGATCACCCGCAGATGATCGCCGCTCAACCCAACCCGCAACGGAAGCGCCGAGGCTTCTAAAGAAACCAAAGCCTCCATCAGCGGGTTGGCAAAAACGTCATAAGCCAGGCCGGGCAGGGCCTCTTTTTTCAGTTGCGCCGGCGTATCCAGGGCAAGGAGTTTACCCTCGCGCATGATCCCCACTCTGCCGCAGTACTCAGCCTCGTCCATGTAGTGGGTGGTCACCAGCGCGGTTACCCCTTCGTTGACCAGATCATAGATTAAATCCCAAAAGGCGCGCCGCGCCGTCGGATCGACCCCGCTGGTCGGCTCATCCAGAAAGAGCAGTTGCGGGTGATGCACAATGGCAATGGCGAGGGCAAGCCGTTGTTTCCAGCCGCTTGACAAATCGCTTACCCTGGTAGGCCGTTGAGGGGTCAATTCCACCCGTTCCAGTGTCCCCTGAATCTGACTCTCGTTCCGAACGCCATAGACCCCGGCATAAAAGCGCAGGTTCTCTTCAACGGTCAGCTCGTGGTATAGCGAGAATTTTTGCGACATATAGCCACACTCGCGGCGGATGGCTTCCGATTGGCGCCGGATGTCATAGCCCAAGACCTGGGCGCTGCCTTCGCTGGGCAAAAGCAATCCCAACAACATGCGGATGGTGGTCGTTTTGCCGCTGCCATTCGGGCCAAGATAGCCGACGACCTCGCCGCGCTGCACTGTAAAGCTGACGTGATCGACGGCTGTGAAATCGCCAAAGCGTTTGGTCAGTCCCTCCACCCGAATGACTTCATCCATGGCTTTCGCCTTCCAGGAGGGCAATGAACACATCTTCCAGTTGGGCTTCGATGGGCCGCAGGTGGGTGATTTTGCCACCAGCCTGGGCAGCGCGCCTTTGCAACCGGGCAGCGATTTGCTCGCTTTGTTCTGCCAGCACCTGCAAGTGCAGGCGGTCGCCGAAACGCTGGGCGTTGAGCACACCTGGCTCTTGCAAAGCTAGTTGGCGCAGGAGGGGTAACGGCTCTCCCCTCACTTCAAAGATTCTGCCGCTCAAACTTGCCCGCAGACTGGCCGGTGTGCCTTCGATCAGGATTTTTCCCTGGCGCATGAAGTGCACGCGCAGACAGCGCGCCGCTTCGTCCATATACGGCGTGCTGACCAGGATGGCCGTGTGTTCGTGGGCAGCCAGGCGGATGATCAGTTGCCAGAAATCCTGGCGGGTCAGCGGATCGACGCCGGTGGTGGGTTCATCCAGCAGGAGAACCTTGGGGGAATGCACTAGCGCGGCTGCCAGACCGAGCTTTTGTTTCATCCCGCCGGAGAGGTTGCCAGCCAGACGTTCTTTGAAGTCCGCCAGACCGACAAACGCTAGGATGTTCAGGCAGCGCGGCAGCCATTCTGCGCCGCGCAGGCCGCGCGCTTCGGCAAAAAAGCGGATATTCTCCATCACGGTCAATTCTTCATAAAGGGAAAAGCGTTGTGGCAGATAACCGATCTGGTCGCGAGCTTGTTCGGTTTGCCGTTGAATGTCATAGCCACCCACTCGAATCCAACCGCCATCTAATTTCAACGCGCCACAGATCAGGCGTAAGGTGGTCGTTTTTCCGGCCCCATCCGGGCCAACCAGCCCGACAATTTCCCCCGACTTGACCGTGAGGGTGAGCTGATCCACCGCGCAAAGGCTGCCAAATCGCTTGGTGATCTGGCTAGCTTCGATGAGCGTTGTGGGCTCATTCGGCGTAGGTCCTGCTGATGGTGGAGGAGGTTGAGCCATGGTTCTCCCTGTTCCAGGGTTGTTTCCGAGTCTTTATGGAACGAAACGCACATCTACCGGCATACCGGGTTTGAGTTTGCCTTGCGGATTGCTCAGTTGCAACTGAATGGCAAAGACGGTGGTGCGGCGGCCTTCTTCGGTCTGGACGTTGCGGGGGGTAAATTCGGCTTGATCACTGATTCGCTGCACCACGGCTTCAAAGCGCTCGCCAGGGAAGGAATCGGCCGTGACCACGGCTGTCATCCCCAGTTGGATGCGACCATACTGGTCTTCGGGGATGTAAACCGTGATGGTCAGTTTGTCCAGATTGCCCAATACGATTGCGGTAGCGCCAGCTTGCAACACCTCGCCGACCTCGATGGCGCGGCTGAGCACCACCCCATTCAGCGGGGCATAGACGGTGAGTTTGGCAAGCTGGGTTTCAATGAGGGCGACTTCGGCCTGGGCTTGGGCAACGGCAGCCCGGGCTTGTTCCAGATTCGCTTCGGCTTGGGCAACGCCGATTTGAGCCTGTTCCAGAGCTGCTTGGGCTTGTTTGACGCTGCTTTGCGCCGCCAGAATTTGCAACGAATCGCCGCCGCGGTATTTTGCCACCAGACGATCCTGAGCGAGTTCATATTGCTCAATCGCCACCATCCAGCGGGCGCGCGCCTCGATAATCTCTTTGGAAAGCTTGACCTCTTTGAGCAAGTTGAGATACTCCTTCTGAGCAACTTCCAGTTCGGCTTTGGCGCGATCGTAAACTTCCTGGGCGGCGTCTTCCAAGGCTTGTTCGGCGGTTTCAAATGTCTTTTGATCGGCGTGCTTCTCCGCTTTGTTCTGACCGGTGTTGCGGTCTTCTTCCTCTTCATTGTCCTCATTGGCAGCTTCGGCGCGATCAAGAGTCTCCTCGGCAATTTCAAAGGAAACCCTGGCTATGGCAAGCCGATCTTCCGCCTGTACGAGTTGAGTATAGCCTGCCTGCTCCAGCAAGGCTCGGTAGGCTGCGTGGGTCTCATCTACAGCCTGCTGGGCAGACTCGACCGCTTTTTCAAGGGCTGTAATTTGTTCGCTCTTCTCAAAATACCAGTCCGGCAAATTGAACTGGTAAGGGACACTTTCCCGCCAGGCCTTCTCGCGAGCGCGTTCATCGCTTTTGCGCGCTGTTTCAATCGCAATCCGAACCTGAATTTGGGCAAGCTCGAGATTTGCCTGAGCAAGGGATAGATTTGCCCGCGCTGCCTGGGTGCCGCTCTCGGCTGCTTTCAAGCCAGCCCTGGCAGCTTCCAAAGCAGCTAAGGCGCGCTGGTGTTGGGAAGATAAAAGGGCGTCATCCAGGCGAAACAACGCCTCGCCAGCCTGCACAGTTTGACCTTCCTCTACCAAAACCTCGCTAACCTTGCCGGATAGCTCCGCAGCCAGATTGACCTCGACCGTTTCCACCGTCCCGGAGGCTTTCAAAACCCCATTCACCCCCAGCGAACGCTGACGCAACCAGGTATAAAGGCCAAAGCTGCTAAAAAGGATGACGAGAAGGATGGGAATGATCCAACGTTTTTGATGAGCCATCGTTAGTCTCCTACTTGAGTTTGTGGGTTTAATCCAGCCGCTTGCGGAAGCGGCGGGCGGCCGCGCCCATCAGCACCAACCCGAACAGGGTCAACGCAAGAACCGGCTCTCTCAAGGCGCTCAACTCGACCCCTTTAAGGAGCAGGGCGCGAATGATGACCAGATAGTAGCGTAAGGGGAAGAGATACGAGATCCATTGCAACACTTTTGGCATCGCTTCGAGCGGAAAGAAGAACCCTGAAAGGAAAATGCTGGGAAGCAAGGTCATCCAGACGGTTAACATGGCTTCCTGTTGGGTGTTGGCAATGGTTGAGCCAAACAAGCCGATGCCCAGACTGGAAAGTAAAAACAGCCCCGAAAGGCCCAGGATCAAGCCAAGATCGCCCCGCACCGGCACATCGAACCACCAGGCACCCAAAACCAAAACCTCAATGGTGTTGATGATCGCCAGCACCACGTAGGGAAAGAGCTTTCCAATCACCAGTTCAAGCGGGCGAATGGGTGTGACGATTAGTTGTTCGATCGTCCCTCGCTCGCGTTCGCGCACAATGGCCGTGGCGGTGAGAATCGAGGTCAGGGCGTATAAGATCATCCCGGTCACCCCTGGGATCATGAAATAAGCACTGACCAGATCGGGGTTGTACCAGACCTGCGTGCGGACTTCCAGAGGGGTTTGGAGCTGAATGCCAAACCCCAGGCGCTGCGTGCGTTTGCTCAGAATGGTCGTGGCGTGGGCTTGCCCGATCAATTGAGCGGCGGAGAGGGCGGTTGAGGCGACAGTAGGATCGCTGCCATCCAGGACAAAGGCGACGCTTGCCCGTTCGCCGCTATTTAGCCTTTTGCCGTAGTCCGGCGGGATGATCAACCCGGCCCGCACAACGCCGCGATCGATCAGATCGCGCAATTCGCGCTCGGAGCCGACGAGGCGGTCAATGCGGAAGTAATCCGCAGCGCGGTAGGCATCCAACAAACGGCGGGCGGCTGAACTGCGATCTTGATCAAGAACGGCCAGGGGAACATTACGCACGTCGTTGGTGGCCGCATAGCCGAGCAAGAAAAGCTGCAGGATGGGAATGATGATGATCAACGCCAGCGTGCGCGGATCACGGCGGATCTGGATAAATTCTTTGCGGATCAGGGCCATTAAGCGCGAATTGATCATGTTGGATTCTCCTTCACCAAAATGCCGTGCAGGAAAATATCGATAAAATCATCCAGGACGTGGGTATCGCCGCCAAGCGTTGGGTTATTGGCGGCGATAAACCGCGTGACGTAGTAGGCAAAAAACATCCCCAGGAAAGCTCTGGCTAAGACGAAGGGAGGAAAGGGACGGAGATTGCTGTTTTGGGCGACAAAATTTTGAATGAAAGCGGTCAACAGCGGGGCGTTCTTTTCCAGCAAGCGCGGAATGTGAGCGGCGCGAAATTCGACCAGTTCGATGAAAAAGAGATTGAGGAAATCGTGCCGTTGATCTAAATGAGCCGCGATAAATTGGGTGGCGCGCTGAACAAATTCGGGGACGCTTGGGGCTTCCATCTCGGCCAGCCTGGGTAAAATTTCAAAAATTGGGTGATAGCGTTCTAAGACGGCGACGAAGATTTGCTCTTTACTTTGAAAATGATTGTAAATGCTGGCAACGGCGAGATTGGCTGCCTGGGCAATCTGGCGCATGGAGGTGCCATGATAGCCGTTTTGGATAAACAAGCCATAAGCCGCGCGCACGATTTCAGCCTGGGTTTGCTCACCGCGCAGGGATTTTTCGTCTGCAGACATTCTGCCTCCGTCTGTTTGAATAGAAACGAACGTTCGTTTGTATTTTGGCACTGAATGAGAAAATTGTCAAGCAAAAGATGATTAGACTTGTGACAACCTGCCATCACAAGGTGTTTTGATAATCTGCCGAGAGAACCATCCACGAACTGACCACGAATAAACGAATGGAAGCGCCTGGTTTCAATAGCACGAGGTCGCTTGCGTTATTCTGGCAAAGTATGTGCAAAAAGGGGAACCAAACCAATGGCAAAAATGTCTTAATCATTACTAATCTTTTTAGGCGCTATATTTCAATAATAAATTAATGAGTTGCTTGTCAAAATGGCAATTTAGTGTTACGGTAAAGGTACACTGGCATCAAGGTTGCAACAAATCATTGGAGACTGTCCCGCTACAGCTTGGACGTGTTTTTCATCGTTTTACCAGGAGTGTGTGATATGAAACCTCGTTTGGCGCAAATCTTAATCGGGTTGGTAGTAATTGGCGTGATGATCGGGGTGAGCGTTTTCCTCATCCAGCGCCATTTCCGTCCCGCTTTTGCTCCGTTGCAAGTTCTTGCCGAAGCAGGTCCGCCCACCTCGGTGGTGCTTCAAGCCAATCAAGCTGCCGAACTGGCTTCGGCGGATGGTAAAGTTCTCGCTACTTTCGCCGCCGGCTCGGTGAGCAGTCCCTTAACGGTCACGCTGCAGACCTTGAGCCAGCCCCTATCTGTCGTCGAAGACTGGCGGGGCAGCCCCTTACAAGCCTTCTTTCTCAAAGCTCAAGATGACCAGGGGCAGCCGGTGGGAAGCCTTGCTCAACCTTTCCAGCTTACCCTTTCCTATTCGGATGAAACGCTCAGCAGCGCGCAGGAAAGCCAGTTGACCCTTTTCCGCTGGGATGAAGATCGTCTGGGTTGGCAAGAGGCAAGCCGCTCCTGCGACCCTGCCCAAGACTCCCTGCTGGATAGCGAACAGAATCGGGTTCTCACGACCGTGTGCCAGTTTGGCGAGTTTGCCTTCTTTGTCAACAGCCCACCCCCCAGGTTCTCATTCCTGCCGCTGATCATGACGTTTCTGGAAGGGCAAACTCTGGAGGGAACGGTAACCGACCTGAAGGGCAATCCGATCCCAGGGGTAGCCGTGCGTGCCAATGGATCGCTCGCCACCTATACCGACGAAGAAGGCCAGTATCGCTTGAGCGGTTTACCGAACGGTGCGCTGACCATTGAGCTCAGCAAACAGGGCTATGTCTTTCCGGCGAATGGTTCACAAATCGATCTGACCGAAAGCAACCAGTTCAACTTTACCGCCTTGCAGCAAGCCGGATGTTATGAATTAATCGACAATGGCACGTTCGAGAAGAACCGCGCCTGGCAGATTTTGGGTTCTACCGCTCCGGCTTCCTATTCAACCGCTTTAGCCCGCAGCGGCAATCGCTCGATGCGCAGCGGCATTTTGAAAGGCGGCGAGAATCGCTATAGTTTTTCCCTCTTCAGTCAGGAATTTGACATTCCGCTGAACACCACTTCGGTCGTGTTGAACCTGTGGATTTACCAGAATACCACCGAAGATACCACGACCGCTCAAAGTGAAGCAGCCGCCGAAATTGAAACGATACCCTACGCCCCTGCGGCGGTGAATTTGCCCCTGGCAGGGATTGACATCAACTATGCCGGTCTGTTCGACAGCAACGACAACTTACTGACGGCAAATTATCTGTTCTGGACGCGCCAGAAATCCACCAATTGGCAGAACAAAGCCTATCAACTGGTGAACTTTGACGGGCGGCGCGTGCGCCTCAAAATCGGCACCTATAACGATGGCAGCGGCGGGGTGACCAATATGTTCACCGATGATGTCTCTTTAGAGGTGTGCGTCAATCCGCCGGCCGTGACCGATTTAATCGTCAACGGAGGTTTCGAGAACAATAAAGGGTGGGCGCGCTTGAACGCCGATAATCCGTCCCTGCAACCTCAATATACGACCGAACGCAAACGCAGCGGCAGTCGCGCGATGTTTGCCGGGGTCAAGACCAAAGGCTCGGCGCTGCAAGGGTACTCACCCTTCGAGCAGGTGATCACCATTCCGGCCGGCTCGACCAATCCGGTGCTGGAGTTCTGGTTGTGGACGCAAAGCGGCGAATCAAACTTGACCGCTACGGCTGAAGAGCTACCGCCGCCTGGTTCACTCTCCTTACAAGCGGAGCCAAATAACGATATCCAATATGTGGCTATTCTGGATACCAACCGTAAAGTGCTCCAGTACCTGGTCTGGCAGCGCACCGACACCCAAAGCTGGAAAAAATTCACCTTTAACCTGAGCGCCTACATTGGCAAAACCTTTATTTTGCGCTTTGGCGTGTATAACGATGGCGATGGCAGGGTCAGCTCGATGTTTGTGGATGATGTCTCGTTGACGATCAACACCAGTTCGGGACCGACACCGACCCCGACCTTGACGCCGACCCCGACCAATACGCCCACGCCTACCAATACGCCCACACCCACCAACACGCCCACGCCAACCCTGACGGTTACCCCCGCTTGCGGGCCGAATCTGTTTGCCAACAGCGGCTTTGAAAACAACAGCGGCTGGGATATTCGCGACTCACCGGTAAAACCCTTCTATACGACAGCGTGGAAATATCAGGGCGCTCGCTCCATGTTTGCGGGTGTCGCTACCAAAGGGTCAACGGCGAGTGGCTACTCGGTCTTTCAGCAAATGGTCACCATCCCGGCCGGCGCAGTGAACAGTCGCATTGAGTTCCGCATGTATCCCATCAGCTACGAATCGAACTTGCTGACCGCCGAACAGCAGGTTTTGGATGAAGCAGGGCTCACTTCTACTCCAACGAACGATGTCCAGTATGTGGCAATCCTCGATACCAACCAGAATCTTCTGGCTTACCTGCTCTGGCAGCGCAGCAATAACCGCGTCTGGGAGCTGAAGACTCTGCCGGTTGGCGCCTATGCCGGTCAAACGATTATCGTTCGCTTTGGGGTCGCCAACGACGGGGATGGCGATGTCACTGCCATGTACATCGACGAAGCCTACCTGTGGGCTTGTCCGTAGGACCCCTTAACCCTCACCCCCGGCCCCTCTCCCAGAACGGGAGGGGGGAGTTAGCCCTCACCCCCAGCCCCTCTCCCAGAACGGGAGAGGGGAGTTAGCCCTCACCCCCGGCCCCTCTCCCAGGGCGGGAGAGGGGAGCAGCCCTTACCCCCCGGCCCCTCTCCCAGAACGGGAGGGGGGAGTTAGCCCTCACCCCCAGCCCCTCTCCCAGAACGGGAGAGGGGAGTTTGCCCTCATCCCCGGCCCCTCTCCCAGAACGGGAGAGGGGAGTTAGCCCTCACCCCCGGCCCCTCTCCCAGAACGGGAGAGGGGAGTTTGCCTTCATCCCCGGCTCCTCTCCCAGAACGGGAGAGGGGAGTTTGCCTTCATCCCCGGCTCCTCTCCCAGAACGGGAGAGGGGAGCAGCCCTTACCCCCCGGCCCCTCTCCCAGAACGGGAGGGGGGAGTTAGCCCTCACCCCCGAATATCAGAATTTTATAAGAATTTTCAACTCACCTCTTGACTTAAGCGAAAAAATTCGATAAGATTTAGGCGCAAGTTAGCACTCTCGGAGTTCGAGT
>Ga0068705_10001475_pt1 | contig 11847 bp, 16 predicted proteins | sample YNPMSTMetaG_FD_65631 | JGI IMG/M metagenome (GOLD analysis project Ga0068705, IMG submission 65631) | Anoxygenic and chlorotrophic microbial mat microbial communities from Yellowstone National Park, USA - YNP MS-T MetaG | ecosystem: Environmental > Aquatic > Thermal springs > Hot (42-90C) >... | reverse complement strand
TGGTAGATTTCAGCAATTTCGGCTCGTTGAAGAGCACTGAAACCGCCTATCTGGGGGGCGCGCTCACAGGCGTGTATCTGATTTCAGCAATTTCGGCTCGTTGAAGAGCACTGAAACTGTGGTATGACTGATCTTATCGCCTGGATCATCGCCGATTTCAGCAATTTCGGCTCGTTGAAGAGCACTGAAACCGCAGCGGCGGCGATTGCGGACGCGGGCGCGGAAGGATTTCAGCAATTTCGGCTCGTTGAAGAGCACTGAAACTACGTTGCGATGGTGACAGTCAGAACGCCGTCGCTGCATTTCAGCAATTTCGGCTCGTTGAAGAGCACTGAAACGGATTAGACCCGCGTACTTCCCGTATTTTTCTCGTCCATTTCAGCAATTTCGGCTCGTTGAAGAGCACTGAAACACACAACTACGAACGTTGCGGAACACCGCGCCGCCGTATTTCAGCAATTTCGGCTCGTTGAAGAGCACTGAAACTCCCAACGCTCGACGTTAACAATGAGGGATGCCATAAATTTCAGCAATTTCGGCTCGTTGAAGAGCACTGAAACTTCCAATGAAACTGCCGGTCGCATCGAAAAATCTTGAATTTCAGCAATTTCGGCTCGTTGAAGAGCACTGAAACGTGACGTACTGGTAATTGTCGATGAGGCGGCGTTCGATTTCAGCAATTTCGGCTCGTTGAAGAGCACTGAAACCGCCCGAAGCGTACCGCGATCTCGCCAAACTGCGCGAATTTCAGCAATTTCGGCTCGTTGAAGAGCACTGAAACTCCAGACGATGGCGTTGATTGCGCCCTCGTTCAGTAGATTTCAGCAATTTCGGCTCGTTGAAGAGCACTGAAACACCTGCTGACCAGGTCCTGGATTGCCGTCTGTGCAAAATTTCAGCAATTTCGGCTCGTTGAAGAGCACTGAAACCCAGTCAACGCCGATCACCGCTGCTTCGTTGCTGCATTTCAGCAATTTCGGCTCGTTGAAGAGCACTGAAACGCAAGCGCGCGCGTCGCTGCGGCGCGGCTGTTTCTGTATTTCAGCAATTTCGGCTCGTTGAAGAGCACTGAAACTCCGGAGCGAGAAACGCGCTTCGGTAGTCCAAGTCGTCAATTTCAGCAATTTCGGCTCGTTGAAGAGCACTGAAACTTCCGACCGCCGCTATCGAGTACTGCGGGCTGCGCATATTTCAGCAATTTCGGCTCGTTGAAGAGCACTGAAACCTACTATTCTCTTCCTCCCACACACTGCCTAACTCAAATTTCAGCAATTTCGGCTCGTTGAAGAGCACTGAAACCTGATGCCGGTGAACGTTCCCAGTGTTAGCGTATAATTTCAGCAATTTCGGCTCGTTGAAGAGCACTGAAACGCGCAGAATGCCCTCGGCGAGCGGCACGCCAACTTCCATTTCAGCAATTTCGGCTCGTTGAAGAGCACTGAAACTTGAACACCGCGATGTAGCGACTTGAAACAAAACCCGATTTCAGCAATTTCGGCTCGTTGAAGAGCACTGAAACCCCGGTCGTTTGTCTATCTATCAATTGCCCGCGTGTCATTTCAGCAATTTCGGCTCGTTGAAGAGCACTGAAACCCTTTCCGCCTTGTACTCTTCCGCAACCGGCGCGCGATTTCAGCAATTTCGGCTCGTTGAAGAGCACTGAAACAGCACGCACCGAGGGTCTCGCCCTCAAACTCCTCGATTTCAGCAATTTCGGCTCGTTGAAGAGCACTGAAACTCTGCCGGTGCACCAGCGCCGCCTCAACGAGCATCCTAGATTTCAGCAATTTCGGCTCGTTGAAGAGCACTGAAACCTCCAGCGGGCGGGCGGGGCGCGCAAGGTGTCTCAGATTTCAGCAATTTCGGCTCGTTGAAGAGCACTGAAACACCAGAACCGAGAACGGCGCGCGGGTGGATCGGGAATTTCAGCAATTTCGGCTCGTTGAAGAGCACTGAAACCAACGCGACCGACCTCGAACACGAGTTTTTCACGCGGGATTTCAGCAATTTCGGCTCGTTGAAGAGCACTGAAACTTCTGAATAGAATTGTCGCACGCACAGTATACCGCATTTCAGCAATTTCGGCTCGTTGAAGAGCACTGAAACAATCACAGCGCTTGTCGATCTCGTCTATGCCATCCAGATTTCAGCAATTTCGGCTCGTTGAAGAGCACTGAAACACGTTCTGCGCCTTGACCGCAGCAGCCACTTCCTCGCATTTCAGCAATTTCGGCTCGTTGAAGAGCACTGAAACTTGCGATGACGACGCCCATAATTCCTTCCCACGTTCGATTTCAGCAATTTCGGCTCGTTGAAGAGCACTGAAACGATCCCCAATCGCCTTCCGCACCAGCCGCGCAACGAATTTCAGCAATTTCGGCTCGTTGAAGAGCACTGAAACACGCGGTGCTGAAAGCGCGGGTGATGCTGCGGGGAAATTTCAGCAATTTCGGCTCGTTGAAGAGCACTGAAACACGACCCAGCCGTAGCAGGTCGATGCTGTGATGACCCCATTTCAGCAATTTCGGCTCGTTGAAGAGCACTGAAACCTCGCCGTCGCGCGTCGCGGCGCGCGAGGTCGGCGTACCATTTCAGCAATTTCGGCTCGTTGAAGAGCACTGAAACTCTGGATCGCTCACCCGTTCTGGCGGTCGCGCTTGATATTTCAGCAATTTCGGCTCGTTGAAGAGCACTGAAACCGTCGTTGTCCCGCCGTCGTTGCTGGTTGCGTAGGATTTCAGCAATTTCGGCTCGTTGAAGAGCACTGAAACTCGAGCGGAAGAGCTCTTCCCCGCCGCGCGGGTCATATTTCAGCAATTTCGGCTCGTTGAAGAGCACTGAAACGAACGGTAACGGGAACGGCGGCGTTGCGTGTGTTTGATTTCAGCAATTTCGGCTCGTTGAAGAGCACTGAAACCGCCGGACGGGAGGTGCAGCGACGCGGGAAACGATTGATTTCAGCAATTTCGGCTCGTTGAAGAGCACTGAAACGCTGATTGTGTTGGCGACGGACATCATCGACGTTGTTGATTTCAGCAATTTCGGCTCGTTGAAGAGCACTGAAACCGTAGTCGCTCGGAAAGAGCAGCGACATATTCGGAAAATTTCAGCAATTTCGGCTCGTTGAAGAGCACTGAAACCGCGCAGGCACTACTATACGCTTGCGCTAGCCGTGATTTCAGCAATTTCGGCTCGTTGAAGAGCACTGAAACTGGGACGGGCTGAAGAGGCGGATAGGGCTTCAGAACGATTTCAGCAATTTCGGCTCGTTGAAGAGCACTGAAACACATACGCCTCACCGCTAGGGCGGCTCAGTTCCACGATTTCAGCAATTTCGGCTCGTTGAAGAGCACTGAAACCCGCAGTGCGGACTAAACCAGATGCACTCTCGATCCATTTCAGCAATTTCGGCTCGTTGAAGAGCACTGAAACATACATCCACGCGGCGAGACGGATCGTTGCGTGCACATTTCAGCAATTTCGGCTCGTTGAAGAGCACTGAAACCTACTATTCTCTTCCTCCCACACACTGCCTAGTTCAATTTCAGCAATTTCGGCTCGTTGAAGAGCACTGAAACCGGAAGCCGCGGGTTGTCAAGCCCCGATTTTGCGCAATTTCAGCAATTTCGGCTCGTTGAAGAGCACTGAAACCGCACAATGCTACGAAACGTCTATCGGTTAGTCATCATTTCAGCAATTTCGGCTCGTTGAAGAGCACTGAAACTGCTGCCGTACTCACCGACGCCGGCGACGCGCCCGGCATTTCAGCAATTTCGGCTCGTTGAAGAGCACTGAAACTCACAACACGCTCTATAAATAAAAGAGATGCAGGCGTATTTCAGCAATTTCGGCTCGTTGAAGAGCACTGAAACACTCTTCTCTCTCTGCGGGGCGCTCTCCGCACCCTCAATTTCAGCAATTTCGGCTCGTTGAAGAGCACTGAAACCCGGCGTCGTCGGGTCGCACCAGGTGTAGGCGCGCATTTCAGCAATTTCGGCTCGTTGAAGAGCACTGAAACTTCCCGTTACCGTTCCGGTGTGCGCAACGATCCGCATTTCAGCAATTTCGGCTCGTTGAAGAGCACTGAAACACCCGAACCCCCGCGCCTCACCCGCGCGGGGGTTTCATTTCAGCAATTTCGGCTCGTTGAAGAGCACTGAAACGGGTGACGCTGAGCGCGCTCGATCCGAGCGACGCAGATTTCAGCAATTTCGGCTCGTTGAAGAGCACTGAAACGCTCTCTTCCAGCAGACGCAGCGCGTCTTCTTTGGAATTTCAGCAATTTCGGCTCGTTGAAGAGCACTGAAACCGTCAGCGTGCTGTCTGTGCGGAAATCGATCGTCGATTTCAGCAATTTCGGCTCGTTGAAGAGCACTGAAACCGGTGCGGTAGAGCACACAGCGCTCTACCCAGTCGATTTCAGCAATTTCGGCTCGTTGAAGAGCACTGAAACTTCGCGGCGGAGATCGCGTTTCGGCGCGCGACGCGGCAATTTCAGCAATTTCGGCTCGTTGAAGAGCACTGAAACGCTTCGTGGAACGGAGGCGGAAATGAAACTCGACGTATTTCAGCAATTTCGGCTCGTTGAAGAGCACTGAAACCAAACCAACATCGGTCTGCCAGATTTCGACATCGACAAATTTCAGCAATTTCGGCTCGTTGAAGAGCACTGAAACTTTCACCGGCGACAACAACTACGAGGTCGTCACCTTATTTCAGCAATTTCGGCTCGTTGAAGAGCACTGAAACCTCGATCTTTACCGACGTGACCATTTTGCTTACCTCATTTCAGCAATTTCGGCTCGTTGAAGAGCACTGAAACATATTATCGACGTTGTTGACGAGACGGAACGTTTAATTTCAGCAATTTCGGCTCGTTGAAGAGCACTGAAACCGCAGAAGTCGCTCTGCTCTTCAGACAGCGCATCCGCCATTTCAGCAATTTCGGCTCGTTGAAGAGCACTGAAACACAGCGCCTCGGTCTCGACGAACGCCGGGCTGCGCGATTTCAGCAATTTCGGCTCGTTGAAGAGCACTGAAACACGACGCGGATCGACCGCGCGGCGTCGCCGGTGTTGTATTTCAGCAATTTCGGCTCGTTGAAGAGCACTGAAACAGGACGGGCGCGTGGCGGTGCATCAGATGCGGCTGATTTCAGCAATTTCGGCTCGTTGAAGAGCACTGAAACCTTCTTCCAGTTTGAGTTTCAGCGCAACAAAAAGCATTTCAGCAATTTCGGCTCGTTGAAGAGCACTGAAACCGGTGCAGGCGTGAATGCCGGGTTGTCCAGCATATCATATTTCAGCAATTTCGGCTCGTTGAAGAGCACTGAAACGCAGATCGACGTGGACGATCTCGTCAATCTGCCACCATTTCAGCAATTTCGGCTCGTTGAAGAGCACTGAAACCGCAACCTCATCCGGCGCGTATTTGACGGCGCGCAGAATTTCAGCAATTTCGGCTCGTTGAAGAGCACTGAAACCTTGCCCATCCGCTTCTCGCGCCCACAAGGCTTCCCAGATTTCAGCAATTTCGGCTCGTTGAAGAGCACTGAAACGTTCGGTACGAGATCGTCAACGATCTGGACGGCTACGATTTCAGCAATTTCGGCTCGTTGAAGAGCACTGAAACTAACTGCTCTCTTTCGCAAAGAAGGCGAGCGCAACGGCATTTCAGCAATTTCGGCTCGTTGAAGAGCACTGAAACCGTCAACTCTTTCCCTATATCGGCGGGAAATACACTAATTTCAGCAATTTCGGCTCGTTGAAGAGCACTGAAACCGTCGGTGAGTACGGCAGCAAGACGACTGCAGACGATTTCAGCAATTTCGGCTCGTTGAAGAGCACTGAAACGCCGTACCCGCGCCACCTACGCGACTTCGACTACGATTTCAGCAATTTCGGCTCGTTGAAGAGCACTGAAACCAGACCGCAATGCGCAGTTTGGGATTGTCGCCGTTGATTTCAGCAATTTCGGCTCGTTGAAGAGCACTGAAACCGCCGGAGGTGAAACATCAGCGCGGCGGTCACGCTGATTTCAGCAATTTCGGCTCGTTGAAGAGCACTGAAACTTGCCGGACGCGCTTGAGGGCGCGGCGGCGGTGCTGAATTTCAGCAATTTCGGCTCGTTGAAGAGCACTGAAACCCTTGCCGTCGAGGATCGCCCAGCGTACCCCGCGCTCGATTTCAGCAATTTCGGCTCGTTGAAGAGCACTGAAACTCGCGTATGTCAATACGTCTTCCGGTGATCTGAAAAGATTTCAGCAATTTCGGCTCGTTGAAGAGCACTGAAACTTCATCAGTACTACGAGTTTGCTGAATTCATTTTCGATTTCAGCAATTTCGGCTCGTTGAAGAGCACTGAAACCGAAGCGCGCCGGACGCGGGTCGGCGGGGTTGAACAAATTTCAGCAATTTCGGCTCGTTGAAGAGCACTGAAACTGGAACCCGTCTCGTCGAGAAATGTATACGTCACCGATTTCAGCAATTTCGGCTCGTTGAAGAGCACTGAAACTCAATCTGTCGAGCGTCGAGACGACCGCAACCGGCATTTCAGCAATTTCGGCTCGTTGAAGAGCACTGAAACCCCGTCGCGTGTCAGCCAGCCGCCGGGCTTGGTAAATTTCAGCAATTTCGGCTCGTTGAAGAGCACTGAAACATATGTCGGGTCTCTACAACGCGCTGCTGGCGGTTGAATTTCAGCAATTTCGGCTCGTTGAAGAGCACTGAAACTGATGATGCGCACCGGCGAAACCGTCCCGAATTGGGATTTCAGCAATTTCGGCTCGTTGAAGAGCACTGAAACGCGTCACTGCGGCGAACGTCGCCGACCTCCTCGCGTCTGATTTCAGCAATTTCGGCTCGTTGAAGAGCACTGAAACAAACGCCGGTCGCCAGTCCGGATGAAGATATCGAAAAATTTCAGCAATTTCGGCTCGTTGAAGAGCACTGAAACTCTGTCAACCCGCGGAGGATGCCTTCCGCGAGCGGCACATTTCAGCAATTTCGGCTCGTTGAAGAGCACTGAAACATCCCCTCGCGGCGCTCGCGTCGCAGATCGGGCTGGTATTTCAGCAATTTCGGCTCGTTGAAGAGCACTGAAACGCGACGAACAAAGACATCATCCGTCCGCTGAATTATGAAATTTCAGCAATTTCGGCTCGTTGAAGAGCACTGAAACGCTTGCGCCGGTGCAACGTCGTCGACCTTCTGTGGTTATTTCAGCAATTTCGGCTCGTTGAAGAGCACTGAAACTCGCCTCGTCGCAGTCGCCGACGGTCGCCGAAATCAACATTTCAGCAATTTCGGCTCGTTGAAGAGCACTGAAACACACCCACTGTGCTGCCGCCGTCAGCGCCTCAATCATTTCAGCAATTTCGGCTCGTTGAAGAGCACTGAAACTTCATCAGTAATACGAGTTTGCTGAATTCATTTTCGATTTCAGCAATTTCGGCTCGTTGAAGAGCACTGAAACCGAAGGAAATCGCTGTCCAGGTACCGAATGTGCAGTATTTCAGCAATTTCGGCTCGTTGAAGAGCACTGAAACCTGTTGGGCATAAACCCGGAGCCGACCGGTCTCCATTATTTCAGCAATTTCGGCTCGTTGAAGAGCACTGAAACATATGACGCGCTGGGCACCCGTCGGGCGGGGGTTCATTTCAGCAATTTCGGCTCGTTGAAGAGCACTGAAACCGATACCGGTGAAATGGAGGAATTGCGCTTCGAGATATTTCAGCAATTTCGGCTCGTTGAAGAGCACTGAAACGTCAAAAGTCCTTTACAGACGGGAACGTGCGTGCTAGGATTTCAGCAATTTCGGCTCGTTGAAGAGCACTGAAACCACATACGAATCACGCCCCGACCTGTGGCATCACGAAAATTTCAGCAATTTCGGCTCGTTGAAGAGCACTGAAACTTTCGTCGTAGCAGTCACGTTCTGCACGACCGAAATATTTCAGCAATTTCGGCTCGTTGAAGAGCACTGAAACTTTCGTCGTAGCAGTCACGTTCTGCACGACCGAAATATTTCAGCAATTTCGGCTCGTTGAAGAGCACTGAAACCGATACTGCGCGTAGACGCGGTTCGGCGCTTTCGAATTTCAGCAATTTCGGCTCGTTGAAGAGCACTGAAACCAAAGCCCGTAATGCGTCACGCTCCTTTCTTTTCCAGATTTCAGCAATTTCGGCTCGTTGAAGAGCACTGAAACCCGCAAACGGTTGCGGGTCGAAATTGAGGAATTTTATTTCAGCAATTTCGGCTCGTTGAAGAGCACTGAAACGTCGGGCGGGGGTTCGTTTCCAACCCCACACTCGAAATTTCAGCAATTTCGGCTCGTTGAAGAGCACTGAAACTAGCACAGTCACGAAATCGTCGGGATTGAACGATACGATTTCAGCAATTTCGGCTCGTTGAAGAGCACTGAAACCCGAGCCGAGCAACGAGTTCGGGCAGTCTGTCTTTGATTTCAGCAATTTCGGCTCGTTGAAGAGCACTGAAACTGTTCATCGAGATATACTGTCCATCTACGCCGCCGATTTCAGCAATTTCGGCTCGTTGAAGAGCACTGAAACTCTCAAACGATAGTTGACATAGAAAACCCGAACGCAAAATTTCAGCAATTTCGGCTCGTTGAAGAGCACTGAAACTCTGAATTCGTTTCGTGATGCCACAGGTCGGGGCGTATTTCAGCAATTTCGGCTCGTTGAAGAGCACTGAAACTCGCTCTTTACCCGCGACGGCGCACCGATCACGGTGACATTTCAGCAATTTCGGCTCGTTGAAGAGCACTGAAACAACCGATGCAATTTGTTACGGTACCGGTTGCGGGTGAAGATTTCAGCAATTTCGGCTCGTTGAAGAGCACTGAAACGACCGACGGCGTTTCTGTTTGGAACATCGTCACGCCGCCGATTTCAGCAATTTCGGCTCGTTGAAGAGCACTGAAACAACGGAACGATCTACGGCGCGCCGGGGTTTATTTCATTTCAGCAATTTCGGCTCGTTGAAGAGCACTGAAACATCCGCGTCTCGAAGTGGGTGCGCAAACCGAAACGGTATTTCAGCAATTTCGGCTCGTTGAAGAGCACTGAAACTTTGCGGCGGAGATCGCGTTCCGGCGCGCGACGCGGCAATTTCAGCAATTTCGGCTCGTTGAAGAGCACTGAAACTCCAGTAGCCGCGATACTGCCCGTAGACGCGGTTCGATTTCAGCAATTTCGGCTCGTTGAAGAGCACTGAAACACCAACATATGATAATGGAGGGGGCGATGTAAATACATTTCAGCAATTTCGGCTCGTTGAAGAGCACTGAAACACTCGCCCGGCGCGTCGCCGGCGTCGGTGAGTACGGATTTCAGCAATTTCGGCTCGTTGAAGAGCACTGAAACTCGCGCGGTTCGCGTGGAACCTCGTCAAAACGCTGAATTTCAGCAATTTCGGCTCGTTGAAGAGCACTGAAACAATTGCGCGTGCGGGTTGCGACGCCGCGCGTTCCGAAAATTTCAGCAATTTCGGCTCGTTGAAGAGCACTGAAACGGGACGGGTTGAAGGGGTTGGTTTGGCTTCAGCAAATTTCAGCAATTTCGGCTCGTTGAAGAGCACTGAAACCGCGTGTAGCAACGACAATCCACAGTCTTGACAAGATTTCAGCAATTTCGGCTCGTTGAAGAGCACTGAAACGACGGCTATGTGTTCGTCAATGCCGATTACGCTGCGATTTCAGCAATTTCGGCTCGTTGAAGAGCACTGAAACAGACGAGTCAACAGCACCTGGAACAACCCCACTGCACCATTTCAGCAATTTCGGCTCGTTGAAGAGCACTGAAACGGTAGATTCCGGTCTAAACCCGAAATCGCCGTTTAGATTTCAGCAATTTCGGCTCGTTGAAGAGCACTGAAACGGTGCGACGCAACGACGCCAGGCGCGGGCGGAATAACATTTCAGCAATTTCGGCTCGTTGAAGAGCACTGAAACGCGACGGAAATAAAGCACGTTGATGACGTCGTCACATTTCAGCAATTTCGGCTCGTTGAAGAGCACTGAAACGGACCACCAGAGCGAGCCGGATTGCACCTCGATCCAATTTCAGCAATTTCGGCTCGTTGAAGAGCACTGAAACCGCGCCGGCGCATGTACCAGACCGCCGCGCCGACAAATTTCAGCAATTTCGGCTCGTTGAAGAGCACTGAAACGGCTGCGGCGGTTGTATGATTTTGTTGATCCCGCGTATTTCAGCAATTTCGGCTCGTTGAAGAGCACTGAAACCCGCGCCAGAGCGACGCGAGCGCGGCCGCCTCGCGATTTCAGCAATTTCGGCTCGTTGAAGAGCACTGAAACTTTGTCGTTGTGACACTATACGTGAGGAAGGATATATTTCAGCAATTTCGGCTCGTTGAAGAGCACTGAAACTTTTCGCCGATATTCGTTATTTTTATGGCTTTATACAATTTCAGCAATTTCGGCTCGTTGAAGAGCACTGAAACATCGCGCAACTTAGTACTTGTACGTGTCATCATCAATTTCAGCAATTTCGGCTCGTTGAAGAGCACTGAAACGCCCAACAGGGGCGGGGGCGGCGCGCAGGAACCCTGCATTTCAGCAATTTCGGCTCGTTGAAGAGCACTGAAACTCAATGCGGGTTTGTTCAAACCCGCGCGCGTTCGACGTTTCAGCAATTTCGGCTCGTTGAAGAGCACTGAAACCTGAATAATCTGAGTAAGTTTGCTATTGACGGTCACGATTTCAGCAATTTCGGCTCGTTGAAGAGCACTGAAACGTTTACACGGTTACGTACACGTTCTTGGACGAGACCGGATTTCAGCAATTTCGGCTCGTTGAAGAGCACTGAAACTGAACAATTCCGTTGAGGATAGAGCGAATATTGCAGAATTTCAGCAATTTCGGCTCGTTGAAGAGCACTGAAACATAGTCCTGATTCTGTACGCTCAATGGCGCTATCACTTTCAGCAATTTCGGCTCGTTGAAGAGCACTGAAACGACGATTTCGTGACTGTGCTGCGGTGAGGAAGGAGTTTCAGCAATTTCGGCTCGTTGAAGAGCACTGAAACTCCGCACCAGCCGCGCGACGACCGGCGCGGTCAACTTTCAGCAATTTCGGCTCGTTGAAGAGCACTGAAACGTCGAGGCGCTGGTTGCGCTGTCGGTCGAGATCCAAGTTTCAGCAATTTCGGCTCGTTGAAGAGCACTGAAACCGCAATCGTCTCGATGTTGCGGCGCATTGCGGGATATTTCAGCAATTTCGGCTCGTTGAAGAGCACTGAAACGGCGAACGCGGGGTGTTTGTGGTGCGTCACAACAACATTTCAGCAATTTCGGCTCGTTGAAGAGCACTGAAACTCATAGGAAACCGCGTGACCGCGACCGCGCGGAGCACATTTCAGCAATTTCGGCTCGTTGAAGAGCACTGAAACATCCAGCACCTCAGCCGCGTCCTTCTCCGGCAGCGCATTTCAGCAATTTCGGCTCGTTGAAGAGCACTGAAACCTTTCGTAAAGAACTCGCGTTCGAGGTCGGTCGCGTCGATTTCAGCAATTTCGGCTCGTTGAAGAGCACTGAAACCTAGGTTCCGCACCAACCCCGCCTCGTCTACCACAATATTTCAGCAATTTCGGCTCGTTGAAGAGCACTGAAACTTAGCGGGTGAATGTGCGCCAGAAACCCGCGTCCGATTTCAGCAATTTCGGCTCGTTGAAGAGCACTGAAACCTTTATCGGCGTCGGCGCGGGTGTTGGTTGCTATCGATTTCAGCAATTTCGGCTCGTTGAAGAGCACTGAAACATAAGCCGCACGCCGCCGACGAGCGCGCTGCTCTCATTTCAGCAATTTC
>Ga0068705_10001472_pt1 | contig 11864 bp, 10 predicted proteins | sample YNPMSTMetaG_FD_65631 | JGI IMG/M metagenome (GOLD analysis project Ga0068705, IMG submission 65631) | Anoxygenic and chlorotrophic microbial mat microbial communities from Yellowstone National Park, USA - YNP MS-T MetaG | ecosystem: Environmental > Aquatic > Thermal springs > Hot (42-90C) >... | reverse complement strand
TACCGTCGCTGCCATGCTCGGACCTCCTTGCTTTACCGATCCTCTCCAATTTCCATTTCCTCCGACATTATAATTCACATAGTCATTTTAGAAAATGCCATTTTGGGATAGGCTCTAAGGTGACGGAATCGAGCTCTTGCCGCTTGCGATTCAACTTGCAAATTTGAAAAAAAACGTTACGATATTTGTAAGTTATCGCCAGTGAAAATGCGATAAAATGGGAGATCGCGGCGGACGGACAAATGTGGTGTAATTTCGAAGAGTGATCTCCCAGATATTGCAGAAACCGGCACGTGGTGTTTGGTGTTGTGGTGAAGTGTGCGTCGTGGATCTGTTACGTAGCATGTGGTCGTCCACGGCGCGCCAAGGTTGTCCTTCAGTAAGGAGGTTTCGAAGGTGGCCAAGCAAGTTGTGAAGAAGGCGGTCAAGAAAGCCGCCAAGAAGGCTGCGAAGAAGCCGGCCAAAAAGCCGGCGAAGAAGCCGGTCAAGAAGGTGGCTAAGAAAGCTGCCAAGAAGGCGGTGAAAAAACCGGCGAAGAAGCCGGCCAAGAAACCGGCGGTGAAAAAGGCGCCGGCAGCAGCACCTGCGCCCCAGCCGCAACCGGCGGCGCCCCCCGCGGGCGGGTGATCCGGGTGCTGAATGAGGAATCGGCAGCAGCCTGATTTCGTACAACGACGAGAAAGGGACACAACCATGCAGGATTGTGTCCCTATCTTTTTGGCCTCCTCAAATGGCAATATCTTCAACTTAGGGACATCGGCAAGCCACTTCTTACTTGTCATGCCCCATCCATCTTACCGTGACGAAAAGCTGGTCGTAGTTCGTCAGGCACTATTGCTCGCGCTGTCGATTCGGATGCCTCTTGCGATCCGGGTTAAGAAGAAATCAGATTCTCGAAAGCTTTTGGCGACCCGATCACCACAGGATAATTTCCCACTGGAAGGCCGCGAATCAAAGAGCTATTGTCTTTTTGCTCCAGCCTCAATATGCGAAAGAGTTTTCCGCTGAGCAAGTCCAGATACAACAGTTCTGCCGGACCAGGCTCAGTTTTGCGCACGGCCAAGGCGAGCGCCCGTAGAGGATTCGTCTTCATCAGGTCGCTTGCAAACCAGAAACACCAAAGCGGCGCCTCATTTCGGACAAATCCGGCAGGTGGGATCCAATCCTTCTGAGCTGTCGAACTCCCGTTCACCGGATTAGGTTGACCTGCCTCCAAGACTTCTACAGCAGCGTCTAGACCTGCATCGCGCTGAGCGGTGCGATCAAAGAGACTGCATACCCTCTGGTATGCAAAATAGGACGGCTTGGGCGAGTAATCGGTACCACGAAGCAGACCTTTGAAATTGGTCTTATCGGTCGGCCCCTGGCCCCAGTTATATCCTATCAAGTCAACCATGTGAAAATAAGAAGTCAATTCCAGTTCGAGAATTCGGTCATAAAGCACTCGGCGTAAAACCCATTTGCTTTGGGCGATTTCATTCCAATCAATTTGTCCCAAGGCTCCCGCGCTTCCCGGTTGCGATGGGCAGCCATTCTCGCCTTGCCACAGTCGCAAGTGATCATTGCCTGCCTCCTGAATGAGTCGCCTCCACGTTTCGAGTGTCTCACGATAACGATCTTCAGGGATGGGGCGATACGGATGAAAAGAGATCCTATCGACGTGCTGGGCAATACCGGCCGCCAGAAGCTTTTGCAAATAGTCGGTTGGCATTCCGGCCAGTGCACCGCCGATAATCGTGACGTCCGGGATTTCCTCGCGGATGATCTTGACGGTTTGCGCAACGAACTCGGCGTAAAGCTCGGGAGAGGGATCGCCGGGTTTCCAGAAATTCTTGATATTTGGTTCATTCCAGATCTCCCAATGCTTTACCCGATTGCGGAAATGAATCGCGAGGGCACGAACATACCGCAGCCACGCTTTTTGCGCATCCGGATTGTAGATGGGGATCCAGCCGACGGCCGAGGTATCCGGGGCTTCCGGCGTGTAAAGCTTATTTCCATATCCGAGGTTAAACCAGGGAGTCACCCCCTCGGCAATGACCGCATCAACAACATCGTCAAGCCAGCCAAAGTTATAGACCCCTGGAGTTTGTTCGGTTCGTGCCCAACCGGTTTGCAATCTCGCCCATTTCACGCCGAGTCTCCCAAGATGGCCGTAAACCCGCGTTGGATCAAACATGGATCGGTCGAGTGTCTCCAGCCCCACGGAAAAGGGTGAGCTCTGGATTTCAAGTGATCTCTTGACCGCAAGTTGGCCGACCACTGGCCCAACCCTTTGCTCCAACCAGGCAATGGCTCGTTCAGAACCGTCGAGAAAATTGGTGTCCGGCAAGTGATTGGGCTTGCCCTCAGGACTTTCCAAATTCCCGTAAATCTCTGCCCTGGATGCCCACCAAGCCTGGACAAGGGCAAAACCACATCCGATGCTGAGAAACTGCCTCCGCGTGTGCATTGACCTCTCCCTCTGTACGGGATGAAAACGAACGAAAATGCCGTCCTGGATGACAGACATATTGTGGGTCCGGTCAGCCTTGACTGCAACAGCCGGGCATGCCGCGCCAGCTTGGAGAGCCGACATTTGTCACCTTTGGGGCCTAACCTGTGTATATTGGATGACAGAGCAAATCACAATTCCATAGACACAGAAAAGTCATCAAAACATTTGACATGATGCAGAGATCACAGGCGATTCTCGTACTCATAGTGATGGGAGCGCTCGCATGGGCCGGGTCAGGTGCGGCGAGCCCGTCGGAGTTGGACTGGGGAAAGGTCCCAGACCAATGGCGTTGGATTGTCCATTTTGATATCGACGCACTTCGCGGTTCGAAGGTGGCTGCCACGCTTTTTTCGGAGGCCTGGGTAAATCACCCCGAGCGGCCGAAGTTAGAAGCCATCGCAAGTCTGGCGGGTGTTAATTTGACAAAAGATCTTCACGGGATCACGTTTGTCGGGACAGCCTTTGATCCGAAATCAGGGGCCGTGATTGTCCATTGCGATATGAATCCGGCTCTGTTAGTAGCCTTAATATCGGGCGAGAAAACATACCAGAAGGTCGATCGGCAAGGTGTTATTTTGCATCAATGGATCGATCAAAGCGATAACAGCCAGGTGACAGGTTGTTTTCTCGGTCAGACCCATCTTGTGTTGGGCAAAGATGTGGGAACAGTGGAGGCGATCATCGATCGATATGGTCAGAAGTCCTCCCAATCGCCGGTGGATTTTTACGCCACTCGCAGTGGTACGTATTTTCAGATTCATGCGAATGCGTTTCAGGAGCTGCCGGTGCCCTTTATGTCGCCATTGGTGCGAAGAAGCCGCCGGCTGACGGCAATGTTGGGTGAGCATGCGGGACAGGTTTTTGTGCAAGCCTCGTTTGAGGTCGAAGGGGCGGAAATTGCTCTGGATTTGAGAGATGCAATCGCAGGATTGGTGGCGATTGGGAAACTTCATTATGCCGACGATCCAGAGAAAGTGGCTGCCCTGTCGCATGTTCGTGTTCTTGCCTCCGAAAACAAGGCATCTCTGGTTTGGACGATGCCGACCGAACCTGCGCTGGAGTTGTTCAGAGAGATTATTTCCCGAATCAAGGTTGATGGTGATCGGATTGGAATCCAGCAGAAAATGGATCGCCGTTAAAGAGAAAGGCCAATAGCCTCGGATTGCCAACAGAGACGCGCGTTACGACGTGGCAAATCCACAAGACGATCAGAACCGTTTGACGGGTGAGATGTCGCATTTTGCCCCATTGACATCGTTATCGGACGAGCAACTTGCCGAGCAAGCCCAGGAAGGTTGCCTTGCGAGTTTTGGCGAATTGGTACGTCGATACCAAGTGCCTGTATTTCATTTTTTACAACGGAAGTGCCGATCGGTATCGGATGCGGAGGACCTGACCCAGGAGACATTTCTCCGGGCCTTTCGAAAGCTTTCGCATTACCGGGTTGATTCCCCGTTTCGACCATGGATATTTACCGTGGCCTATCGGATCGCTCTGAACAGCATGCGTTGCCGTCGGTATTCCACCGTTGGGGAAAACGAAAACAATTTCCGTGTTACAGAGGTTGATTGTCAGTTGGAGCGATCTGAGGAGCGCCTTCAGCTTTGGGATGCGGTCCAGGCGGAATTAACGCCAGTCCAGTTCACCGCAGTTTGGCTTTTTTATGTCGAGGAATTTAACGTCCGAGAGATTGCCAGGGTTATTCGCAAATCAGAGAGCGCAGTAAAAACGATGCTCTGCCGAGCGAGAAAATTGCTGGTCCATCGGCTGCGCGGTTATGCCGAAGACAAGGGAATAACCGTTGCCAAACACACAGTTGCTTCTTCAAAAACTGCGTGAAGAAAGCTGGTTGCGTGGCAAGAAAATATAACAAGACAATCTGGCATGATCAGCAAATAGTTTTGACGTTTCCTGGGCAGTGCAGTTTGAAATTTATCTCCTGCGTCGAAGAATTGAAGGGTCGCTCACGATTGCAGTGACATAGGTGGTCCCATGATGACCGGGCAAAAAGGAACGAGCAATTTCGGTCTCAACGACGATCAGTTGGCTCAGGCTCTGAAAGACGCGGCACGGGCCGAACGGCCTGTTTTTTCGGAGACTCTTTATGCGCAGATCATAGAACGGGCCGCTGCTTTGCAATCGGTGCGGCCTCGACGCGCAGGTTCTGTGTCGGTCGGAGTGGCGAGGACCTTGAAACGAATGGGCTGGATGGTATTGGCAACCTATGCCGCAATCGTAACGGTCGCTGTGTTGATCCAGTTCGCCCAAAAGGTTCAGGTGTTTTATTGGAGTCATCCAGAGGTCTCGTCAACCAATTCGATTGACTCGTCTAAACAGGTGGACGAGACTGACGAGTCATTTGTCGCTACAAATCAACTGGTTAAAGCAACCCCCACGGAGCCAATTGCACATTTGGTCTCCGCTCCTGGCCGGACTGTGGAACACATGGAATTTGCGTTGAGTCAGATTGACCGTCAACGTTGGGCCAATTTGGATCACGACCTGCGGCTCGCGCAACAACTTCTGCAAAACCAACTGCCTTTGGGTGTGCTTTCCCGCGCAGAGACGTTTGAGGAAAACACACCTTAGATATCAGCCGGCCAACCTTAGCTACATCAAACCATCTCCATTGAATGTGACTTCTGGGTTTCAGGTTAAGGGTTCGCTTCGTTAGGAGGAAAAAGGTATGAGAGCAGCGAAACGGCATCTTTGGATGACGCGATGGATGGGTGCAATCACGGGCATAGCGTTTGCCGTGGTTTCCCTGCATGTGTTTGCTTCGACACCAGCCGTTACCGTGCGGTTGGCGCCGGTGGCTCAATGGCGGGAGGATGCCCTCTTTTTGGCCGATATGCTCAAAGAAAGACCAGACAGCGACAAGCTTCGTGCTCTGGCGGGCGCGCTCGATGCTTTGGCAAAAAACGGTCTCGATGCGAATCGCCCCCTCGGGTTGATCTGCCACGTCAATGAGGATGGAAAACCTGTTGTTATTGGTTGTCTGCCCGTGTCTGATTTGGATCGACTGCACATGTTGGCCAAGAACTGGATGAGCGAACCTGTCGAGGTCTCGGCCAATGTTTATCGCGTTACGATCCGGAACCGTGATCTGTACGTGAGGATTCAAGGCGATTGGGTCCTTGTCGGCCTTGATACTCAGGCCCTCGATTCTGTCCCGGCAGATTCCGGCGAGTGGTTTCGTGGGTTGAGCGACTCTGCTGAGGTCGCCATCAAGATCGACCCCCAGCAGCTGATTCGGTTGGACAAAAAGGCCATCAGAGAATTCCTGAAACGGCAAGAGAGGGTCACCCGGATTGCTTCGCGAGTTGCGGGATCTCAGGAGGTCCGAGAGGCAATCATTGAGCCTGTGCTGGAGACCGCCATGGAAGCTATCCGACAGACCGATCACGTGACGATCAATTGCCAAATCGATCGCACCGAAAAGAAGCTGTTGGGGAGCTACACCTGGGCTGCAAAAGCAGGATCAGATCTCGCCGAACATTTTGCCCAGCAACGGTATGTGACCAGTCCGCTGGTCGCCATCCGCGATTGGAAGGATTCTGTTTTCACAATGGGTTGGTCGGCAACATTTCCAGCCCCGTCAGAAGAAAATCTGCGCAGTCTCGGCGGTTTAATTCAAAACACGTGGCACCGGCAGATTGACCGCCGCATTTCGAACCAATCGGCGGCGCAAAACGCCAAAGCACTCGCGGACGATCTCCTGGAACTCCTCGGAGATTGGGCCCGGGTCGGCAAAATGGATGGCGTGATCACACTCGTCAGCAGTCCCGACCAGATAACGCTGCTAGTCGGTGGTTATGTAGCCAACTCCGCAGGCCTTGAGAATTGGGTGGGAAATCTGATTGAATCCGCGCAACAGCAGGTGCCAAGGGCCTTTGACAGGGTCACGATCCTGCCCAATCACACGTTTCACGGTGATGCAACTATTCATCTCATGCAGATTTCCCTGAAGGATAAACTGGCTCCCGAACAAATCGCTGTCTTGGGAGAAGACATTGAGGTGGCCTTCACTGCGGTTAACGGTTACGCAGCTGTGGCAATCGGCAAGAACGCCGTCGGTGTAATCAAGCGTGCCATTGATGACGCCGTGGCCCTGGGAGACCGGACGGCACCGGCCTTTGAGTGCAAACTGAAAATCGACGATCTCGTCGCCGCTCTGGCCAGAGTCCTCCCGCAGGACAGTCGGCTACAGCAACTGAAATCGGATCTGGAGCAGTGCGAAGGGGTTCAGGCAGTCTCTAAGAAAGTCGAATTCAGCAACCAGCAGATGGCCGTTATGTTCGAAATGGATTTGAACTTGCTCACGCTCCCAAAGCGATAGGGCAGTAGCCCATCGTGCGGTGATTTCGATCATGACTGTCTCGTGCCACTGCCGCAAAGTGGCCTGAGTATCAACAATTAAGAAGCTCCCCGAGGCTTTAAGGTAACCTCGGGGAGTTTTCTTGTTAAAGAACGACTTCCGGGCGTCAAAAAAACAGGCAAGCTCATGTTGTGCGTGCGTCAGATGTGTGGGTGAGACAACAACGGGCAAAAAGAACGAGCACGTGTCTCACGCCCACTCTTCGAGTGGACCTGCTTGTCAGGTCCACCCCTCGGAGGGACGCGCTTGTCGCGTCCGCTGCGCAACACTGGATTATCCATTCCGCGTCAGCGGTGGAACACGTAATGGAGGCTTTCCGGCAAATTGGCCATGGCACACACTCAACGATTCTGATCGCCGGCTGGGGCGGGCTTGGATTTCAGGTAATCCTTGATCCAATCGGCGACGTCGCGGGCATGGGTGTCCACTTTGACATTCTTGTCAATGTGAAGAATCTTCCCGTCAAGTCCAATAATAAATGTCCAGCGACGCGCAAAATCCTTCTGGGAATTAACGACGCCGTATGCCAGGGCCGCCTTGCGTTCAGGATCGCTCAGAATTGGATACTTTGCGTGAAGTGACTCCGCAAATTTCTTGTTTTCTGAGGGCGTATCAACGCTGGCCGTGAAATAAATAACCGGTAGGTTCGCAAAGGCGTCAGATTGTTCGGCGAAAATCCGACACTCGCGGGTACAACCTGGAGTAAAGGCCTTGGGAAACCACGCCAGAACGACGATTTTTTGCCCCCGAAAGTCGGAGAGTCGATATGTCTTCCCGTCACTTCCTAGGAGAACAAAGTCAGGAGCTACGTCACCAACGCGGAGTTCTACCGGCGGCTCCTGCCGCTGGACAAATTTCTGCGAAACCAAATTGAAGATAACCAAAAGGGTCCCGGTCAACATTTTCAACATGGACATTGTTTCACCTCGTTCGACACAAACAGACGTTTGACGACCCAATTTCTGACAGTGCGCACTGTCATTTTACAGGCGATTGGCAGAAAGTCTACGCTTTCAGGAAGTGCGTTCTCAATACATCGCAACAGGCGAACAAAAAAAGCGGAAAACAGGAATGGGAAATCTCCCCAGAAAGCAACTGTGATACTTCGGGAATTGGGCATTGGTTTTATTGGGGATTCTCGTAGGCCATCCCCATTGACGTGGCATACGAAGAGAAGAAAAATATAGGTTTCCGATCGCAGAATCGCCTTTCTGACCGGGCGCGAACTCACGTGCGGGCCCGGTGTCGTTCTTTTGGGGGGCGTCATCACGTGGTGTTTTTGGTGCAAGTCGTTTTTTCCCAACGAGCGGGGACCTGAGCGTTGCAAAAAGCGATTGAAAAAGCCGATGTTTTGATCGAGGCCTTACGCTGGATCCGGACTTTTCGTGGCAAGATCACGGTGATCAAGCTGGGTGGCAGCGTGATGGAGGACGAGCGGTCGATGGGGCATCTCTTGCTCGATATCCTCTTTATGGAAACGGTTGGGATGCAACCCGTGATCGTCCACGGCGGCGGAGCAGCGATTAGTCGCGCCATGAAGGAAGCTGGCATTCAGCCGCGGTTTGTTCAGGGACGTCGCTACACCGATGAGGAAACTGTCAAAATTGTCGAACAGGTCCTCGCCTACGAAATCAACGAGAAATTGGCCAAGGGCATCGAAGAGTTGGGGGGACGAGCACAGGCGCTGAACTTCCGCACAAAGAACGTGCTTTTCGGTCAGAAGTTGGCGTTGACGGATGAATCGGGTTCGACGATTGACCTGGGGCTTGTGGGGGAAGTGACCCGGGTTGACAGCGACACAATCGTCGATTTGTGTGCCCGTGGAATCGTGCCCGTGATTCCCTCGATGTGCTTGGGTGAGGACGGAACGAAGCTGAATGTGAATGCGGATACGGCGGCCACGGCTGTTGCCCGAGCAGTCCGCGCCGAGAAGCTGGTGTTTTTGAGCGATGTCAACGGCGTCCGCTTGCGGAAGGATGATCCTGACTCGCTGATTCACTCGCTAACGGCGGAACAGGCGCGTGATTTGATCCGTCAGGGAGTCATCGATGCTGGCATGATACCCAAGGTCGAGGCCTGCTTGGAGACGCTCAAACACGGGGTTAACAAGATACACATTATTGATGGTCGGTTACGCCATTCCCTCCTCCTCGAGGTTTATACGACAAAAGGCGTTGGAACCGAGATTGTTCACAACGGCGTCGTTCGCAACAACAACGCCTGATCACGGTTTTCGGGAGATCATCTCTTTGCAAGGCAGTTATTTGTCCTGGAAATTTCAGCTTTTTCAGGTTTAAGGAATATTCACGGTGAGTCAAAGCAGTCGTTCGTCAGCCGAAATCATTTCGCTTTTTGATCGGTATGTGATCGGTAACTACCGCCGATTTCCGGTCGCCCTTGTGAAAGGGGAAGGGGTTTACGTCTGGGACGCGGAAGGAAAGAAATATCTCGATTTTTTTCCGGGCTGGGGCTGCAACTTGCTGGGACATTGTCCGCCGCGGGTGGTGGAGGCCGTCTGCGAGCAGGTCGCCCGGTTAATCCATGTCCCCAACACCTGGTACACGGAATTGCAAGGGGTGTGGGCCAAGCTGCTTTCCGAACGAAGTTTTGGAGGTCAGGCCTTTTTCTGCAATTCGGGAACGGAAGCGAATGAAGCGGCGATCAAGCTGGTTCGTCTGCACAGCTCGAAAGGGCGATATAAGATTATCACCTTCGAAGGAGGCTTCCACGGACGGACAATGGGATCGCTATCGGCAACCGCCCAACCGAAATACCACGAGGGATTAAGCCCCCTCTTACCCGGCTTTGTGCCGTGTCCTTTCGTCGGTGACCTGGACGCGGTCGCCAGGAGAATCGACGGCGAGACAGCCGCGATTATGATTGAGCCCATTCAAGGCGAGGGCGGAGTCGTCGTTCCGCCCGATGGATTTTTGAAAGGCCTCCGCCAATTGGCTGACCAGCATGGTCTCCTTCTCGTGTTCGATGAAGTCCAGACCGGCTGTGGACGAACGGGAAACTGGTTCGCGTACCAGTATTTTGATGTGACGCCCGACATCATCACGCTGGCCAAGTCTGTCTGTGGAGGTTTACCCGGCGGGGTCATGTTGGCCAAACAGGAAGTCGCTTCCAGCCTCAGGCCGGGGATGCATGCCTCGACTTTTGGTGGCAATCCCATCGCGGCGGCGGCGGGTGTGGCAACGATCCAGATGATCGAAGAGGAAAACCTCTTGGCGCGGGCACAACACATCAGTCAGGTGTTTTTGGAACGGTTAACGGCGTTGCGGCAGAGGTGTGCGATCATTCGTGATGTCCGCGCCGTTGGGTTGATGATCGGCATCGAACTGACCCTGGAAGGTGCACCGGTTGTTCAGGCGTGTTTGAATCGTGGGCTTCTAATCAACTGCACACACAATACGGTGATTCGATTGTTACCGGCCATGATCACGACGGATGAACAGGTCCACGCCGGTTGCGACATTTTGGAGGAGGTCTTGCAAACCTACGCCGCTGGGAAATTGTGATTGTTTTCAGCCAAAACGCGGCGACGCAGAATCGAGTTCTCTCGAAAGACACGAGGGCGGTGTGATGAGGAGTGAAACCTGTCGGCATATCCTGACGTTGAATGATCTCTCGACGAATGAGATCGAGCGAATCTTCTCGATCAGCGAGGATCTTAAGGCCAAATACCTGGAAGGAATCCGCGAACCGTTGCTGCCCCACCGGGTCATGGCATTAATTTTCGAAAAGCCGTCCTTGCGGACGCGGGTCAGTTTCGAGGCCGCCATGACCCACCTGGGTGGAATCGCCATTTTTTTGGGAGATGACGCGGGTTTCGGCAAGCGAGAATCGATCGCCGATTTCGCCCGAGTCTTGAGTCAATATGTCGATGTGATCGTCTTTCGCGGCAAAGCTCATCGAACTGTGGAGGAGCTGGCCCAGTTTGCCGAATGCCCGGTCATCAATGGCCTGACCGATTACGCTCATCCCTGTCAGGCACTGGCAGATCTGTTTACGGTTCGAGAATTGGCCGGGAAAGTTCGCGGACACACACTTGCCTGGATTGGCGACGGGAACAATGTCGCCCGCAGTTTGGCGGAGGGCTGTGCAAAACTGGGAATGCGCTTTGTCATGGCCACGCCGGAAGGCTATCGTTTTGAGGCGGGATTTCTCGAGGGGCTGAAGTCACAATTTCCTCAATTTGAATTCGAAGTCTGCGATCGCCCTGAGGACGCGGTGCGCGATGCATTGGTTGTGTACACCGATGTCTGGACCAGCATGGGACAGGAGGCGGAGGCCGAAAAGCGGCGTCGCGATTTCCAGGCCTATCAGGTCAACGGCCGGCTCATGGCCCACACACAGAAAGGGGCCGTATTTATGCACTGTCTCCCGGCCCATCGCGGAGAAGAAGTCACCGACGATGTGATTGACGGTCCGCAGAGTATTGTGGTCCAGCAAGCAGCCAACCGGATGCATGTCCAAAAAGGGATTTTGGCGTGGCTCCTGGGGTCGCATTCGTGATCGCCGCATCCCTGTCGCCAAAAAAAACGCCGCTCATGTCGCAACAATCAATCGTAGACACATGGAAAAAGGATATAGGCGATGGAGCAATCAGGCGTGTCATTCCGAGCGGACGGTCGTGCATGGAATGAGCTGCGGCCAATCATGATTGAGCGACGTTTTACCTCGGCCGCTCCCGGCAGTGTCCTGATCTCTGCGGGACAAACGAAAGTCCTTTGCACGGCCAGCGTTGATCCCCAGGTCCCTCCGTGGCTGGCCAGTCAGGGAACCGGCTGGGTCACTGCGGAATACAGCATGCTTCCCGGAAGTACATCCCCAAGGAAACAACGGGAACGGGTACGGATGGACGGACGCTCTGCCGAGATTCAGCGTCTCATTGGTCGAAGTCTCCGCGCCATTACGGATTTGACGGCTCTAGGTGAACGCACCATCACTGTGGATTGCGACGTCCTGCAAGCCGACGGTGGGACT
>Ga0068705_10001471_pt1 | contig 11867 bp, 9 predicted proteins | sample YNPMSTMetaG_FD_65631 | JGI IMG/M metagenome (GOLD analysis project Ga0068705, IMG submission 65631) | Anoxygenic and chlorotrophic microbial mat microbial communities from Yellowstone National Park, USA - YNP MS-T MetaG | ecosystem: Environmental > Aquatic > Thermal springs > Hot (42-90C) >... | reverse complement strand
GGGCCAGTCGGGAGAGTGTTCGGTGCTTTGCACACCCCCCGGCGGAAAAATACTTAGGTAATCCCCCCCACATAGAAAAACTATCGCCATCGTCCCCACCCAGAAAGTAGGTAAGGAGTACAGCATAAAGAGGGTTACGCTAATCACCCGATCGGGCCATTGACCCCGCCGCACCGCCGACTGCACCCCCAAAGGAATCGCAATGAGGTAGGCTAAAAGAATAGAAATAAGATTGATCACGATAGACCAGCGCACGGCATCGCCTAACTTAGAGGTGATAGGGCGTTTATCCTGGTAGGAGATGCCAAAGTCGCCTTGTAGAAGGCCCATCAGCCAGCGGTGGTACTGATTTTGGGTGCCGTACCAGTGGATGACTGGAATGTAGATTTTCCATGGGGTGGCTTCCTGAGGCAGGGCCTTGACAGCAGAAACAACCTCTTCGTAAGCAGGTCGCAAGGCCGGAATAAGATAACGTTCCAAAAGGCCCAGCTTATGAAGGATTTCGTCGTAGTTTTTTTCTTGGGGTAGGAGCACGAGCAGGGCGCGGGCCTCGGTACGGTTATCCCCTTTCCAGGCGGAGTCACCCGCACTGGCATAAAAGGCTTCCTCTAAGCGGCGAAGAGCCTGATAGTAGCGGCTTACCGCCTCCCAGTTGCCAAACTTATACACCAGACGACGAAGCGCATCCTGCACAGGCACCTTGGGAATCTTGTACAAGGTATCGGGTTCTGCCAGCGGCCCAATAGAGAAATAAAATACGGGCAAGTCCAACCCTAAATCTTTGCGCTTTTGGAGGTAGGCGGCTTCGTTGGCCTGCCGTTCCGCCAGCTGCTCGCCCCCGCTCTGCTGGCCCGACAGCATCTGCTCCACAGGGTCCCCCGGCGCACTCTGACTAATAATAAACGAAAGCAAAGTAATCAGGAGCAGCGTCGGAATAAAAAACAGGATTCGCCTTATCAGATAAGCCGTCATAGCTTAGGCCAAATTAAGGCATGGCTTCGGTTTTTCCATAGCGGATGTGTTCTTGGGGGGTCCAGAATCCATTTGGGTAAAAGCCGGGGCGGATGGCGCTGGTGTAGGCATTTCGGAAACGTTTGTGAATGGCGATCCGTTCGTAGGGAGAGGTGAGAAAGATGTAGGGCTGCTCCTCATAGACGATTTGATGGAAGAGGCGATAGAGGGAGTCGCGCCGGGCTTTATCTAACTCTTCACGGATGGTTTCAATTAGGCGGTCGGTTTCCTCATTACCAAAGCCCACGTAGTTGGAGCCGCCTTCGGCCCAGCTACTCGTGTGCCAGATTTGTTTGAGGTCTTGGGGATTGTGCGAACCGATCCAGCCCCCAATATAAGCGTCAAAGTCATGTTTTTTCGTGCGCTCTAAGAAGATAGACCAGTCTAAGGAGGCGATATTGACTTTCATCCCGACTTTTTGAGCCTCCTGCTGAAGGATGCGGGCGATTTGGAGGCGGACTTCATTGCCTGCGTTAGTGAGGATTTCAAATTCCAGTTTCACTAAGCGGCCGTCTATGAGTTTTTCGCGGATGCCATCGCCATCTTGGTCTATCCAGCCGGCTTCGTCTAAGAGTTGGGCCGCCTTTGCGGGGTCGTACGGAATAGGAGGCAAAGTGTCGTTATAGGAGCCCCGCTGCATAGGGTACAGCGGCCCTGTGATGCGCTGCGCCATTCCATAAGAGAACTTCTTGATGAGCATATCCACATCCACGAGGTGAGCCAGGGCTCGGCGCACGCGTTTATCGGTGAAGATGGGGGGGCGTCCCATGGGACGCATGTTGAGCCCTATGTAAGTATAGGCAAACATTGGCGGGGTGTGTAGATTAAAATGTGTAGTAAAGCCCGTATTGCTTTTCAGTTGGACGAAGTCTTTGGCTGGAATACTGTTCATGACATCCAGCTTCTGAGCTTTGAGGTTGGTGATGGCGGTGTTGGGGTCATTGACGACTCTATAAATGAGCCGATCCGGATAAGCCTCATAAGCAATGCCTTTGAGGGTGTCGGCCCACCAGCGGGCCTTACGACGAAGCACAATCTGTTGGCCTGTTTCCCACCGCTCCAAAGCGTACGGCCCACACCCGACTATGTCTTTGGGCTCCCGCTGCTTGCTATTGTACTCCCGAGCAAACTTCTGAATGTTGGGATCGTTTCGCAGCTTGTCTCCCATCTCATTGAGCTGGGGAATAGTATAGCGTCCCATTAGGTTTTCGGGGTCGTAGGCGTACCGCGGCAAAACAAATAAAGTACCCAGCGATGAAAGAGCCAGCATGTATTTTCGGTTAGTCACGACGATAAAGCGGCGAGGATTTTTGGGGTCTATGATGACATCCTTGACGAATTCATAATAAGGGCGCAGCGGAGCACAATCCACTAAGGGATTTTTGATGACTTTGATGGAGAAGGCGAAGTCTTCACCGGTGACGGGCGTGTCATTATCCCAGGTGGCTGCTGGGTGAATCTCAAAAGTGAAGCGGAGGCCGTCTGGGGAGATTTCGGGGAGGTCCTTGGCTAAGGCCGGCACATAAGGGAAGTTGGTGTCGCGCGGGTCTACGGTCAGGAGCGTCATGAAGAGATTGCCTAAGATGTAGCCGGCATCGGCCCCTTGGTAGTTGGTGGGGTTGAGCTGATCAGGGTCCGAGAGGGTATGAGTGATGACCCAGTCGCCTCGGGTAGGCTCCGTCTGGGCCGAAGCGTAGGGATTGCTTTCGGGCTGGCGAGAAGAGGAGCACCCCAACCCTAAAAGCAAAACCACTCCCACCCATACCTGAGCCAGCCTCCGTAGTCGATCCATAAACATAGGCAGGTCAAAGATAAGGGGTTTAGCGGTTTATTCAGCGGCATGGACTTTTTTATCTGTCTACCTCGCACATTACCACATCCAGAGAGCCTAAGAGGGCTATGAGGTCTGCCAGCCATAGGCCTTCACCTACGAGGGCGCTCAGCATGGATAGATGCGCAAAGGATGGGGAGCGGGCATGAAGACGTAGGGGACGGTCCTGCCCTTTCTGTCCCAAAAGAGAAAAGCCTATTTCTCCCCGGGCCCCTTCCGTAGAGACGTACAAACTCACGTCGGCCGGTAAGCGCATCTTTTTACCCGATAGGCCTCGGGGGTCAAAGCCCTCTCCCCCCCGATACCGCTTTTCTAAAACCTCTATCACCTGATAAAGGATGCGCACGCTTTCTTGGATTTCCCGGTAACGGACATAGGTGCGGTCCCAGCAGTCGCCTAAGGTGCCCCTTTCGCCCTTTCCGTAGGGCACCTCAAACTCCAGCTCCGGATACACACTGTAAGGTCGCACCCGCCGTAGGTCCCAAGCTAAACCCGACCCCCGCAAAACCGGCCCCGAAGCCCCATACGCCACCGCCACCTCTAGCGGAATCAACCCCACCCCAGCCGTCCGCTCTATGAAAATCCGATTGTCCAAAAGAAGGCGCTTTATTTCCTCCAAGCCCCGCTCCAAGTGAGGTAAAAACTCCCGCAGTTTCTCCAAAAAGCCCACCGGCACATCAAATGCCACGCCCCCCACCCAAAAGAGATTATACAGAAGTCGCGCCCCGCTCCACCACTCCAAAAGCTGCAAAATGTACTCTCTATCCCGAAACGCCCATAGGAAGCCGGTTGTAGCCCCCAGGTCAATGGCGTAGGTCCCGATAGCCAAGAGGTGGGAAGCGATGCGGTTGAGCTCGGCCCCTAAGACGCGCAGGTACTCTATGCGGGGGTGGAGTTGGCCTTCCCAGCCCAGGGCTCGCTCTATGGTGAGCACGTAGGCCTGTTCTCCCAAAAGCGCCGCCACATAATCCAGCCTATCCACATACGGGATAATCTGAGAAAAGGTAAGCGCCTCCGCATGTTTCTCAAAGCAGCGGTGCATGTACCCGATCTCCACTTCTATGCCGGTTACCCATTCGCCCTCTACGTCCAAGGTTAGGTGGAGCACGCCATGGGTGGAGGGGTGCTGAGGGCCCATGTGGAGCTTCATAACACTCAAAGTTAGCGCCGGGAGCGGCCTGAGAGAGGAATAGGCAGAGCTCGTTCGGGGCTTTTTTTCTGGCGGTGGAATGAATGGGCTTATGCGAGGCGTCTTTGGGCAGCGCCCAGTCTCGGCGCGCCGCACCGTCCCTCTTTCTGCTAAGTTTCTGAGTGCGAGTCGGTGATATTTTGTGGGGCCGCCGCCCGCCCGCAGGGCTGGCCGCCGCCTCCGGCCCCTCCCCTTTCAGAAGGTTTTTGATTGCAAAGGGTATAATCACCTAAGCTCAGAGAAAGATTTTCCCCGCTCCACATGTTCATTTTACCCTCTCCGCGCAGAGAGGGGAGGCGCTTCATACGCTACTGGGGAGGGGTTTTAGCTGAAGGAAGAGGCCTGCTTTATCCAATAGGTTTGAGGCGGCGATAGACATGCTTGGGTGGAGGGCGCTTGACGAGGCGCGGCCGCCAAATCTGCTCATAATCCGACCAGTTTCCTTCTACAAGGAAGACCCCTTCGCCGGGCTCAAAGGCCAAGATATGCGTAGCCAACCTATCCAAAAACCACCGATCGTGGGAAATGATGAGCACACTGCCGGTGAAGTTTTCCAGCGCTTCTTCCAAGGCGCGGATAGTATGGACATCCAGGTCGTTGGTAGGCTCGTCTAAAAGAAGGAGATTGGCTCCCTTTTGGAAGGCATAAGCTAAGTGCAGGCGCATTTTTTCGCCGCCGGAGAGTTGATGGACAAATTTTTCTTGATCACTGCCTGTGAAGCCGAAGCGGGCCAGGTAGGCTCGTACATTCAGGACGCGGTCCCCAATCTTGATTTGCTCTTGGCCGCCCGAGATTTGGTCAAGGAGTTTGAGGTTGGGATTGAGCTCGCGGTGCTCTTGGTCCACATAGGCGAGGATAGCTTTGGGGGAGATTTTGATTTGGCCGTGGGTGGGGGTGATTTCGCCGGTGATGAGGCGGAAGAGGGAGGTTTTTCCGGCGCCATTGGGTCCGATGATACCGAGGACAGCGCTGCGGGGCACGGCAAAGGTGAGGTTCTCAAAGAGGGTTCGGTCTCCGAGGCGGAGGGTGAGATTTTCTACTTGGAGGGCCCAATCGCCTAAGGGGGGGGCCGGCGCAATAAAGATTTCCTGGTCTTCGCGCTGGTGACGTTCGTAGGCGGCGAGCCGGGCTTTGCGCTGGGCTTCCCGGTCGCGGGGCGACATCTGAATCCATTCCAGCTCCCGTTGAAGGGCCCGGCGCCGCTCGAGAGCCGCGTTCTTTTCTTTGAGTTGGGCCTCCTTCTGCCGAAGCCAGGAGGAGTAGTTGCCCTTCCAGGGCACCCCATACCCATGATCCAGCTCCAAAATCCACTCGGCCACCTTTTCTAAGAAGTAGCGGTCATGGGTAACCGCAATGACCGTACCCTGATATTGGGCCAGGTGGGCTTCCAGCCAAGCCACAGCTTCTGCATCTAAGTGGTTGGTCGGCTCATCCAAAAGCAGAATATCCGGCTCTTGTATCAGCAGGCGGGCTAAGGCCAATCGGCGCTTTTCCCCTCCCGAAAGCACTTTTACAGGCGCATCCGGCGGCGGACACCGCAAAGCTTCCATCGCCTGCAAAATGTAGTTGTCTATATTCCACCCGTCTACCGCATCTATGGCCTCTTGCAGCTGGGCCTGCTCCGCTAAAAGCTTTTCCATCTCTTCTGGCGAGAGAGGCTCGGCAAACTTCTGGCTGATCTCCTCAAAGCGCCGCAGCAAAGCATCTACTTCGGCAGCTCCCTCCCGCACAATCTCTATAGCTGTCTTTTCCGGGTCTAATGCAGGCTCCTGCGGAAGATAGCCCAGGGTATATCCCAGCGAAAGCTTAGCCTCCCCTTGAAAGTCCTTATCCACCCCTGCCATGATGCGTAGAAGCGTGCTTTTTCCAGAGCCATTAGGCCCTACGACGCCAATCTTGGCCCCATAAAAGTACGAGAGGGAAATATCTCGCAAAATGGTGCGGTTGGGCGGAACGATTTTGGAGACCCGCACCATGGTATAGATGATCTTTTCGCCGGCCATGTTTGGGGCAAAGGTACGAGAAGGCCCTCTTGGGTGGGGTTCAGGGGGTGCTCTTTGAGCTGGAGAATACAAGGCCCCCCTAATACAAACCCTAAAGTCCTCTCAGCATTCAGCCGCCGGGGGAAGCGGGGTTGGTTTTGACCATGGGGGGATGGCGTACTTTTGCAGAGTGCAGGAAGAGCTTGGTAAAATAGCGGCGCAGGTGCGGCGGGATGTCATTCGGATGGTCTATCAGGCGCAATCCGGTCATCCAGGGGGAGCCTTAGGCATGGCGGACATTCTGACAGCTCTTTATTTTGCGTATCTTCGGCTCCAGCCCCACCCCTGGAACCCCACTGGCCTCGGAGAGGACGTCTTCATTCTTTCCAATGGACATATTTGTGCCGCTTGGTATAGTGTGCTGGCCCGAAGGGGTTATTTTCCTGTGTCGGAGCTGGCAACCTTTCGGCGCATTAATAGCCGTCTGCAGGGTCACCCTGCCACCAAAGAAGGCCTTCCGGGCGTACGAGTCGCTACCGGCTCTCTCGGCCAAGGCCTCTCCGTAGCTATCGGCTATGCCCTGGGCAAACGGCTCGCCCACGACCCCCACGAAGTCTATGTCGTACTCGGCGATGGCGAAATCAACGAAGGCCAAATCTGGGAAGCCGCCCTCTTCGCCGCCCACCACGGGGTAGATAACCTGATCGCCATCATAGACCGAAACTACAAGCAGATTGACGGCGATACCCGCACCGTCCTCAATACTGACCCCCTGGAAGCCAAATGGCAAGCCTTCGGCTGGGAGGTCCTCTCCCTCCATCAGGCCCACCACTTCCCCTCCATCCTCCAAACCCTCTCCGAAGCCCGCCAAAAAGCCCACCACCAACGCCCCGTCATCATCATCGCCTACACCACCATGGGCAAAGGCGTCGACTTCATGGAAAACGACCACAACTGGCACGGCAAACCCCCCAATAAAGAACAATTTGAAAAAGCCATCCAGCAGCTCCCCCAAACCCTTGAAGACTTCTAACTCTATGCGCCCTAAATACGAAAACCTCGGCTCCAAAGATACCCGCTCAGGCTTTGGAGCCGCCCTTCTGGAACTGGGCGAAAAAGATGAACGTATTGTAGCGCTTGCGGCTGACCTGGCCAGCTCCGTCAAAATGGATGCTTTTGCAAAGCGCTTTCCACATCGTTTCTTTCAATGTGGAGTTGCCGAAGCTAACATGATTGGGGTGGCGGCCGGGTTAGCGGGATCGGGATTTATTCCTTTTGCAGGGACTTTTGCGAATTTTGCTACGGGGCGGGTGTATGACCAGATTCGGCAAAGCGTGTGCTATTCGGGCAAAGCGGTCAAGATTGCGGCTTCGCATGCGGGGCTCACCTTAGGCGAGGACGGCGCTACCCACCAAATGCTGGAAGATATTGGCTTGATGCGAGGCCTTCCCGGCATCACGGTGATTAGCCCCTGCGATTATAATCAGACTCGTTTGGCGACGTTGGCGGCGGCTTACTGGGAGGGGCCGGTTTATTTACGATTTGGGAGGCCTGCTGTACCCAACTTCACCCCCGCCGAAGACCCATCCTTCCAAATTGGCAAAATCCAGCCCCTCTTAGAAGGGAAAGATGGGGTTATTTTTGCTACCGGGCATCTTGTTTGGCATGCGCTTCAAGCCGCCTACGCCCTGGAGGAAGAGGGCCTCTCCATCGCCGTCGTCAATGTTCACACGCTCAAACCCGTAGATGTGGAGGGCATTGCCCACTACTTAGCCCAGACTCCTATCGTTATCACCGCCGAAGAGCACCAAATGTGGAATGGCTTAGGGGATATTGTTTCGTGGGTAGCTACCCAGCATTATCCTCGGCGTGTTATTCGGGTGGCTGTGCAAGATACTTTTGGCGAAAGCGGGAAGCCTGACGAGCTTCTGGAAAAGTACGGCCTTTCCACAGCTCACATCATAGCCGCCATCCAAAGAGCCCTGGAAAAAGCATGATTTACCTGGGAGTGGGCAGTAATGAGGGTAACCGCTGGGAAGCCTTAGCGTATGCTTATCGGGCTCTTTCATCGGCTGGGGTGCGGGTGGTGGGCTCATCTCCTATTTATGAGACGATTCCATGGGGGGTATCGGAGCAGGCGCCTTACCTAAATGCCGTATGGCAGGTAGAGACGGATCTTTCGCCGTGGGATCTATTGGCTGCTTGCCAAGCCATAGAGGATGAGCTAGGGCGCCCACGGCAAAACCGCATGCGCTGGGGGCCTCGGGTTTTGGACTTGGATCTTTTAGCTTATGGGGAGGTAGTTTGCCATAGCCCTGCGCTCATGCTGCCGCATCCCTGGATACCCCATCGGCCGTTTGTGCTGGGGCCGTGGAAAGACTTAGCGCCGTACTTTTACCTCGTCCCATGGGAAAAAACCGTCTGGCAACTTTGGCAGCGATGGGCGGGCTCCTCTTGGGGGGTGCTTGCACACCCGCCCGATCCCCTGCGCACACAGCTCCCGCCGATACTTCGGTCTCCGATAGCGTGCGAGCCGCCCGAGCCCTCCAAAAAAGCCTCTCCCTCTTTGAAGTCGGTGATACCACCGCCGCCATAGACTCCCTCCGCATCGTCCTCTCCCTCGCCCCCCAAAATCCCTACCTCTACGAACTCATGGGCTTCTATCACTACACCCAAGCCCAGGACGACTCCGCGCTATATTATTACCGACAGGCCTTAGAGCGCGGAGGCGCCTCCGCAGAGCTGCATCACCGCATAGCCAGCGCCTTCCTGCTCAAAAAAGACTTCGCTCAGGCCCAATACCACCTCCAAAAAGCCCTCGCCTTAGACAGCCTCAACCCCAACTACTGGATCACCTACGGCCTCTGGGCCCACCAACAAGGAAAGTACCCCCTCGCCGAAACCTACTGGAAAAAAGCCCTCGCCCTCGACTCCACCGCCGACAAAGCCCGCGCCTTTCTTTTTGACCTGTACCTCGCCACCTACCATAAACCCGAAGAAGCTAAAAAGCGGTTCCTGGACCCCTACTGGCAGTTCAACCGCTTCCATCCCTTTCTCAACTACCAGCTGGGGCTATACTTTTTGTACCACCTTCAGCGAGAGCCAAACCCGCGCCGCCAGGCAACGCTCGCCTTCTCCGCCATACAAGCTTTCACCCAGGCCATCCTCGCTCACCCTACCTATGCCGACGCCTACTACGGACGTGGCTATGTGCTCTTCTTAGCGAAAAAATACGACCGAGCTTTGGAGGACTTTGCCCGCGCCTACGAGCTCAACCCCAAAAACCCCAAAATCACCTTCATGCTCGCCAGCCTCTACGAATACAAAGGCGACACCACTAAAGCCATCTCCTTCTACGAAAAAACCCTCCTCTTAGACTCTACTTTCACGGAAGCCCAAAAGGCCCTGCGAGAACTCAAAGCTAGGTCTTGAGTTTTTTCCGTCGGGCCGCTGGGAAAAGCACATTATTGAGAATCAGCCGATACCCCGGCGAAGTAGGATATTTACTAACATCCGTGGGCGGCTCTTCCACTAAATGCTGATAATCTTCGGGGTCGTGCCCCCCATAAAAAGTCCAAAATCCCCGCCCCAAAATCCCATGAATGTAGCGCGCCTCCTCAATCGCTTTGAACTCACCCATGATCACCACATGGGGTTTGAGTAGGCGCGGCTCATAGCCCGTAGTCTGCCCGTAAAAGCCTTTGATCGTGGTCTCATGATTCTGACAGAGCATCGTCGGAATAGGGTCCCACTTCGCTGAAAACTCCCGGAGCGTAAAATAGTCTTCACTTTCCCGAATATACCGCCGCCCCTCCCGACTGCCCGTGTCAATGTCCGAAAACTCATAGTTGTAAGGGTCTAAAATCACCCGAAAGTTCTGAAAAGCAATGCAGGGTTCGTAGTTGAGTTTGGCATTAGCTGACGGGTCAAAGGGGGTTCCGTCGTAAATCTCTCCCACGATGTCTATACTTTCGGCTGCCAGGGCAATATCATAGGTGTCGGTAGCAGAGCACATCGCAAAGAGGAAGCCGCCATTTTGGACCCATTCTCGGAGTTTTTTGGCGACGGCGAGCTTGAGGTCGGGCACCCGCCGAAAGCCTAACCGTTTAGCAAGCGCGGTCTGCTCCCGAACCATTGTCCGATACCAGGGCCGATCCCGAAATGAATAAAACTTCCCATACTGCCCCGTAAAATCCTCATGATGGAGATGTAGCCAGTCATAGTCTTTGAGCTTACCCGACAAAGCCTCTTCATCATAAATCACATCGTAGGGTATCTCCGCATAAAGTAGCACCAGCTGCACGGCATCATCCCATGGCTCTGCAAACGGCGGCGCATAGACAGCAATGCGGGGAGCCTTTTCTAAGCGTACTACATCCATGTTGACCTCAGGGCGGGCTATTTCGGCTAAGATAGCAGCGTACTGTGCTCCAGATAACTTCTCATACACAATCCCCCGACGCTCCAGCTCCATCTCGGTGCCTATTAAGTCCAGATACGCAAAGCTCCCTCCCCGATAGTTCAAAAGCCAGTCTACGGGAACGCCCTTCATCAGCAGAGCATACACCATCCCGTAGGCCCGCAGGTGCTGAGCCTGCGCATGATCCATCGGAATAAGAATGTACTGCCCCCACAAAAGTGAGAGACCGAGAATCCCCACCGTTAGCCACCTCATGTCTCAAAGATACAGAAAAACCTCTGACAGGTGGGGGGCCAAGCTTACTTTTGCGGGGGTGGAATATCGTCTCCTCTCTCCCCAGTGGAAGGGGTATGAGCTGATAGACTTTGGGGAGGGGCAGCGGCTGGAGCGGTGGGGAAAGCTGATTTTGCAGCGGCCGGATGGCTGGGCAGTCGGCCCGCCCGCAAAGCCCATAGAGTCTTGGCGACCCCAGCATCGCTTTCTTTTGGAGGGGGCTTACCAGGGCCGGTGGGAGCCCCCCCTTCCCGAAGCCTGGATCATGAGCTATACCAGCAAAAAAGGCTGGACCCTTCACTTAGAGGTTCGGCCTACTCGCTATAAGCACTTGGGCCTCTTTCCGGAGCAGGCTGTGCACTGGGAATGGCTTTATGCTGTCCTCCATTCTGAGGCGCGGGTGCTCAACCTTTTTGCTTACACGGGGGCTGCCTCCATAGTGGCGGCTCTGGCTGGTGCAAAAGTTACCCACGTGGATGCCAGCAAGCCCGCCCTCACCTGGGCCAACCGCAATGCCCAGCTCCATCACCTTTCCACCATCCGATGGATACATGACGATGTGCGCACCTTTGTCCAGCGGGAAAAGCGCCGGGGCCACCGCTACGACCTGATTCTCTTAGACCCACCCGCTTATGGCCTGAGCCCCGAAGGCAAACGCTGGGTCTTAGAACAAGACCTACCCCCCCTCCTTTCTGACCTGGCCACCCTCCTGGAAAAAAATGGCTCCTTCCTCCTCAATACTTACAGCGGAGACCTCTCCCCCGCTACCCTCCTGCGCCTCATACAAGAATTCTTCGGCCCCTCTGAAATAGAAATCGGCGAACTTACCCTCCAAACCCGAGAGGGCCGCCGCCTCTCCACTGGCTACTTCTTACGCGGACACCGACTGGGATAAGAAAGCAAACCCCCCTCACAAGGCCAGCCACAAACCCAAGGTCAAACGGTGCCCACCGCTCCTCAGACTAATACTACTTCCTGGCACAGACTTTCTTTTTAGGCGGTACCAGCCCCCAGTGCCCCCGCCCCACAGGGCGGGGGCGCTCAAAATGTCCCTCTTACCACTCGGAAACCCTCTACAGAAAATTGGTATTACATCCCCCCACTCCCTCCACCCTCTCCCCCCTTCTCAAGGGGGGAGAGGGTCGGGGTGAGGGGGGATCA
>Ga0068705_10001466_pt1 | contig 11878 bp, 11 predicted proteins | sample YNPMSTMetaG_FD_65631 | JGI IMG/M metagenome (GOLD analysis project Ga0068705, IMG submission 65631) | Anoxygenic and chlorotrophic microbial mat microbial communities from Yellowstone National Park, USA - YNP MS-T MetaG | ecosystem: Environmental > Aquatic > Thermal springs > Hot (42-90C) >... | reverse complement strand
TTTCGACGACAGCTCTCTTGCAATCTGTCCGCACTAAACTATGTGTCACCACTCGGGATGACACGAAAACAAACGCGCCCGGAGGGACTCGAACCCCCAACCCTCGGTTCCGAAGACCGATGCTCTATCCAATTGAGCTACGGGCGCTTCCGGCAAACTTCGTCATCGCTACGGCAATCGCGACTCGAAATTGGCTCGGGTCTTTTAATATGTTACTCGTTCGCGGAATGTGCGCGAAGGGTCTGCCAGTGGGCGAACACATACGGGGTACATTCGAGGGCGTGTTCCGCCCTGCGTTGATTCAATCATTAAAACAATGAAGACCAATTGTGTGTCCGTGGGGTGGAAACGATCAGCCGTGTCTGCGCCTTGCTCGCAGGAAGACCTTTTCCCCTTGAGATCAGGTTAACTTGTCCGAAGAAAACGCCTGATGCCATGCTCAAATGATAAGCGACTGTCGTGAAAGAACAAAAGCGGAAGCTCCACATTATGTCCGCTGCGGTTGGCTCGATCAACCGTCCCACTCGGGGCAAATAACAAGTAAAGTAATCAGCTATTGTATGTATCATGCCGCTCTTGGAGGGGTTATATTGTGCATTTTCCTCCGAAGCGGGGGTTCGTCAGGATATTTTTGGTGCGCCAAGCTCGCCGGACCGGCAAATTCGCGCTAAACGATCAGACCGGTATTCCGGAATCTTTCCTTAATCGGTACGCTGTGTACAATTATGAAAGCAGTGCATGCAGAATCTTTTTGTGGGGGCGACGGGAACGCATATGCTGGTTTTGTCCCGCAAGTGTAACGAACAGATTGTGATTGGCGACGATATCGTGGTTACGGTCGTCGCAATCCGGGGGGGAACCGTTCGCATCGGGATCGATGCCCCTCCCCATGTGACGGTTCATCGACAGGAGGTCCTTGAGGCCATTCGGGCGTCCGAGGCGAATCGATCAAGAAGTGGCAACGAGCCTCAAGGAAACGAGACCCTGTAACTTGTTGACTCCCTGGGTGTGCGGCCGATCGAAGCCATTCGCGGCCTCGAGTTTTTGTGCTGCCACGATTGCAGGCCCGCCGGTAAGGACTTTCGACTCCCAGTGCGTTTTCCAGTTTGTATTTGAACTGTCCTCGAAATAAGCCTGATGGTAACGTCCGCAGCAAAGCCGTTGTCGAAACCTCTCGTCTTCTGGTGCCCATCGACGATGATTTCGCTTTCTGATAAAATGTCCCTGTCCAGTCGACACTCAGTACAGATTTGACGTAAATTATTCCAACGGAGGTGAATTCTCATGGCCTTGACCGTGACGGCAACAGATATTCCGGGATTGCAAAAACGGAGTGGCAAGGTTCGGGACATCTATGATCTGGGCGATCAATTACTCCTGGTCAGCACGGACCGCATCTCGGCGTTCGATTGGGTCCTTCCGAACGGTATCCCTAATAAGGGTCAAGTTCTGAACCAGTTATCTGCCTTTTGGTTTGGTATCCTCGGAGAACCCAATCATTTGATTTCCGCGGATATCGACGCGATGCCTCTTCCCAGTGGGGTCGATAAAGAGATGCTTCGAGGTCGCACAAGTCTGGTCAGAAAGACACGTGTCGTCCCGATCGAATGCGTCGTCCGTGGCTACATCTCCGGTTCCGCCTGGAAGGAGTACCAACAGACAGGGACGGTTTGCGGGATCAAGCTGCCACCTGGTCTGCGGGATAGCGAACAACTGGAAGAACCTATTTTCACGCCAGCAACAAAGGCGGAAACCGGTCATGACGAGAACATCTCATTCGATCAAATGGTGAAGATCGTAGGGGAGGAAACGGCCCTGGAGCTTCGTGAACGAAGTCTTCAGATTTTTAAGCGCGGGGCTGCGTATGCCCTCGAGCGGGGAATCATCATTGCCGATACCAAGTTCGAGTTCGGATGGTGGCAAGATCAATTGCTGCTTATTGATGAGGTATTAACACCGGACAGTTCGCGTTTTTGGCCGGCGGACTGCTACGAACCCGGCAAGCCTCAACCGTCCTTTGATAAGCAATTCGTCCGCGATTGGCTGGAGGGTGCCAAATGGGACAAGAATAGTCCACCGCCGAGTCTTCCCGAAGAAATCATCAGCAAAACGCGGGAGAAGTACATTGAGGCCTATGAACGCTTGACAGGAAGGCAATTTGTAGTTTGATCGGTTGCCGAAGTGAGTTTTAAGGAAATTACGATGCCGTTGTACGAAATCGAAACCGAGTATCACATTATCATCACATGGGCGGATAACGAAGACCAGGCGAAACTCGTTGTTCAGGACAGTTACCCACGAGAGGCAATTCTAAGAATTACCAAACGGCCGCGAAATAGCTGGGTCATCTCCAAGGCAGGCCTGGGAATCACGGGTCGTACCGATCCCTGTCATATCGCCCGGGACTGTTTAGCAAAGGCTGCCGGCGATAAGGTCCACGCAATTCGATTGTATATGCAAGAGACCGGGGTTGATCTGGAGAAAGCCCGCAAAGTCATCGAATCGAATATGATCATGGGCTGGTAATCGATCCTTTCCGAGAATGCGGACTTTTGTGATCGGTTGACGGGGTGCGGGCAATCCAGCGGAATTCTTTGAACAAAGCGGGGGGCCGACTTCTTGGTTAGTTACGGCCTTGAGATTGTTAAATCGGCAGTCATCGTGACCTCGCCCGCCCAAACACTTCGGCCTATTGTCAAGTTTTGGAAAAGCTGAGACAGATCATCAAACCGCGGGGTTTCTTGTTTCTCTGATCTCTTGCGACGCCGATTGAGGATCACCATCTTTTCACGCCGCATCGTTGTGGACCACAATGAGTGGAAAACATTCGTTGGTCGTTCCACACTCTCGCCAGGTTGGGGATTAGGAATGCGTCGGGAAACATATTCGGCAATGTCCTGCCGGCAAACTTCGTATTCAGTCCTTTGGGGAACGAAGCCGTTGCCTTCAATCTTGGTCTTCGTGTTGTTGAACGCAGGACTGCAAATTGAGGCGTTAGCAGAAAGCCAGTGGGTCGTTCCAAATCAAGTACCGTTTCAACAAAGTACAGAAGTCAATCCACAGCGCGAACAACCGGCGGCTCCGCCTGGTGATAGTCGTCCCTCCTCAAAACAGGGGGAATCCAAAACTAGCGGCGATTTACCGCAGCGACAGACATCGGTACAGATTCGAACGACGTTGGACGCTCGCCTGAAACTGGCCTTGCAGCGAGCTCGTCCGTCAAATGCAGAACCTATTGAGCTTGGAATAATTGCTCAAAAGTGTCCCTCAGCGGAAACACGGCAAAAGGCCGTTACTACGTTTTGGCAAGTTGCGCAGGTGGCAATTACCATTGATTTCGTCACTGAGGCCCTTTCAGAGCTAGAGAGTATCCAAGCCCGTCCAAACGATCAGGTCACGCTGGACAGCGTCAAGCAACTGTACATGGCTCGTCTGTACGAATACCGCGGGGATTTGCAGGCCAGTATGACTTCTCTTTCAGAGATCGTGGGGGCGGGCGTCGATCAGCAACCATTATTTCCAGATGATATTCCCCACACAGGTGGTTACTCAACACAGTTAGAAAGACTTTACAAGGAAGCACCACCGCTGGCACTGCGACGTGTCCACGAAATGATTCCTCTTGCCCGCCAGTCTGTCTATCTCCACTTTGGAGCAGGTCAAAGCAGTCGTGATGCTTGGCTTGCCTTCAAAGAGGCCTATGATGCCCAACGAACCGACTTATGGACTGTCCTTACCTGCTGGCGACTTTGGGTCGAGGAGCAAATTCGCTTAGCAGAAGCCGTCGAAACATACAATCGGCTCATTCTGGAATATGTCGTGACATCTGGGCACGGTCATATAGACAGCGAGAGTTTTGTGCGGATGCTTCTGGAAGACGGCGCACGCCGAGTTATTTCCGGGGCAAATCGCTCGACAAGTGACGCCCAAATGAAGTCTGACCGTCCCACCGGCGGAGAAAATGGCAGCACTGTCCCCGTTGATCCACGGCAATGGTCGCTCGTTAACTCGGAGATCGCGGCGATCTTCGCCAAGGTCACCGACAGCGGTAGCCGGCTACCGCTCTTTTCACCAGTAGAACAGAAACAAGGGCGATGTCCAGGTCTTTTCGTTTCGACTTCGGCTGAGCATGAAGGTTGGGTCCAGTCGGGATTGAGCACTCCTTATTTTCTGACATTGCCCCAAAGCTCCGCCGGAGTCTTTGTTCAGAAGCTTGCCGAGCAGAGCTTCAAAGCAGGTGAGATCGCGCTGGCCGAGTCAAACCGCGGGGAAAAAGTTCCGTTGGACAGCCAGTTCTTGAATAGCAAGCATCGACAGGATCGCGTTCGGCTGTACTGGGACGTTGCGGTTGCCCAGGGGAGATATTGCGTTCTCGTTCAGTATTCGGCCGCACTGAGCGAAGTTTTTCCGATTCTGCTGTCGCGCTGGAACGAACCGGGAGTGGCAGAAGAAATGCTTCAACTTCAGGCATTCCGCCGGATCGCAGATGCAGCCTTGGAGGACGCTCATCTCGAGATGGTTAAGAAAGGTTTCCAACTGCTCGAAATAACGGGGAAAACAAACGGTGTGCAACCGATCGCGAGCACCGTGCCATACGTGGGCGAGTACGATACAAAGTGGGAACAAGTGAAACTTTTGTTAACCTACGCGGCACGTGCAACTGCTGCTCGCGCTACATACGAGCTTTCCGCAAGCTACGCCGCGTTGTGTCAAAAAGGACTAGCGTTAAACGCGGCGGATCAATCCAGGGTCGCTGCTGCCGGTCGCTTTCTCCAGGGACAATTGGGGATAATGCCTCTTTTACAGGCTATTCAGTTGCAATGTGAAATCTGGCTGGACTTCATCGAATTGACAGGACGGTATAACCAACTTATCGCAGATTATGTCGCTTTGGTTCGACCTGACTTGAACGAGAAAGAGTTCCTGACAGCTATCGGAATAGTGCCCCAATAGCCCCACAGCTTTACTCACGTTTCGCATGTCCAACTCTTTTGGGATCAATCCTGAAAACGACCGATCAAACATCGGGCAGCAGTCCGCAGGTAATGGCGGTGAATGCCCACAACCCTGTTTGCCAAAAATAAACCAGGTCCGTTTGGGATCCCTGTCTGTGTCGCCACCCTTGTTTCAGGCTCCCATGGCCGGGTACACAAACTATGCGTTTCGCCTCTTATTGAGATCGCTCGGTGGGGTGGGGCTTCTCTGTACGGAAATGGTGAGTGCCCGAGGTTTTTTGGAACTGGATCGCCGATACCAACGGTTGCCGGAACGATTGTGGGGAGTCCGTGAGGAAGCACGACCCTTGGCCGTGCAGATATGGGACAACGATCCCGAGAAACTTGCCCTGGTTGCCGAGCGGCTGGTTGAGGATTTCAGGATATCGCTGCTGGACATCAACTTTGGTTGCCCGGCAGAACAAATCACAAAAGGAGCGGCCTGTGGTGCGTATTTACTCCGGCATCCGCAGGTCATCGCCAAGATTGTCGAAGAAGTCGTAAGGAGAGTCGCCCCGGTCCCCGTGACGGCAAAAATCAGACTCGGCTGGAGTGCTCAGGAGGTCAATGCTCCCGAGGTCGCCGAAGCTATCGAACAGGCAGGTGGCGCCGGCGTATTCGTCCACGGCCGCACAGCCCAACAGAAATACCGCGGCACGGCAGATTGGTCGCGAATCTCCCAAGTCAAGCGACAGGTCAAGAGGATTGCTGTCATAGGCAATGGGGACATCCGATCGGCACGGCAGGCACTGGACGCTCTCAGAGTCTTCGGGGTGGACGGCGTCATGATTGGCCGGGCAGGCCTCTCGCGCCCCTGGATCTTTCGCGAAGCTGCGGCACTTTTGAACAACTCGGTGGTGCCTCCGGAGCCGACGGGCGAAGAGCAATACGAACTTCTGGCAACGCTCTATCACCAACTCGAGGTTCAATTCGGAAATGTCAAAGCAGGTATCTTGATGCGACGATTCGCAAGTCGGTTTGTCGTGGCGCGAAAAGGTGCAAAGAGACTGAGAGAGCTCATTCATACGTCCAGTTCGCGGTCGGGTTTACTTGACCTTCTGCGGGAGTTTCTCCTTCGTGGTGACATTCGGTCAGATCGGGCGGATGCTTAAATCATGAGGTATTGTGAAAAAAGCATCAAGAGAAGACGAACCATCTCTTCATTCTGCCTACTGGCTATTCCTGATGGAGTGCAGGACGTGCTCTCGCGTTCGTCCTTCAGCATCGGCTTGCCAGATGTGTCCGGATTCGACATCGAGCGCCGTTAGCCATCCCCCGCCATAGCAGCACGTGTCGATGCAGATGAGATATCCAACATCGAGAATCTCAAAATTTCGTTGTGCAGTGTGTCCAACAATAGCCCGCTTTCCTGAAATGTGAGGTCCAGGAAGACGCAACCGCAGCGATTCCCAGCGAAGTGTGAAGGAATCCTGTTCACTTAACGGAGTGGTTTCATGGTAGTTCGCATGGAGAAACATGCAATCGTGCGTCTCGAAGAAGACACAGCACCGCTGCAAAAAACGAATATGATCTTCGGGAACACCCTCTAGTGTGGTGACACCGTAGGATGCAAGGGTTGCCGTACCACCATAGCGCAACCAATCATCAAAAAGCTCATGCTGGCCCTGCCAGATCGATAGCATCATCTCGTCATGATTCCCAAGAATTGAGACGAGATGAGTCTGATCTTCCAGATCAATCAAAGTTTCGACAACCTCGCGACTGCCGGGGCCACGATCCACATAGTCGCCGAGCGTGACGATCGTATCGCGCTGTGTGGGACAAATCTTGTCCAGAAGAGCGCGAAGGGCCGCATCGTAGCCGTGAATGTCACCGATGGCAATCGTCCGTTCCTTCATTCTCTTATTTGCATTTTCTTCAAGTGGTCTTTGAGTGAAACAAGGTTATTTCCCAAGAAGGTTGCCATAACAGAACGCAAAACTCATGAGTGAAGCGCCAGATAAATCTGTGTGAGATGAAAAAAGACAGGGGAAGCGAAACAAAGAGAATCGATGCGATCAAGCACACCAGTATGGCCGGCCACGAGCGTTCCGTAATCTTTGACCCCACGATCCCGCTTAATCGCAGACATTGTGATCCCGCCTGCGAACGCCACAAGCGAGATAACCAGCGACAATCCGGCCGCAATCCAGATCGAATCGAAGGGTGTCGCCCACCAAAGCATGGCGCCCACCAGTGTTACGCTGGCCGATCCTCCGAGGAGTCCTTCCCATGTCCGCGTAGGATTAATATTAGGAACAATGACATGACGACTCGGAAGCTGTGACCAGGCAAATTGCAGGGCGTCGCTGAGTTGCGTCATAAACACGAGGAAGAACAGCAATCGCAGGTTGTAGGCGTCATTTTTCAAATCGAGTGTTGTCAAAAGGGCAGGTGCATAACTCAAACAGTACACGCAAATCAGAAGTCCCATCTGGATCTTGGCAGTCCGTTCAAGGAACCTCACTGGATCGTTCGAAAAGGCAATCCGTGTGTGAAGAAAGAGTAAGGCATAAACCGGAATAATGATGGCAAAAAGGTCATACTGGGCATAGCCCACCAAAATGTATTGGGCGGGTGCACATAGGACAAACACCCAAAACAGTGCCCGATGATCACTCGGTCGAGTGGGTGTGAGGGTGATGAATTCACGCAATGCCCAGAAAGAAATCAACCCAAAAAAGACGACGGTGGCCGTCTTTCCCAAGACAATGGCCCCGGCTAAACCGGCAAACAGAAGCCACCATGCCCGCAGCCGTCCCGAAAAGCTCTCCATGATTTCGGAATTGATGATTTCTCGGCGACCACGGCGCAACAGTTGGACCACAACCGTTGCAATGATGAGGAGGACCAAAACGGCGCCGAGTAGTCCCCAAGTGACTGCGTCATTCATGGACTCGACCACCTCGCCCAAACGCCGGGAACACGTTTTCTCTTGCCATCTGTATCAGGTTTCGAAGCCGAACGCTGCCCACAACCCGTACGTCCTTATTCTTTTTCGCCCAGGGTCAAGATCTGACGGCCAAGCCTACTGACAACCTCGATTTTGATCCCCGCCTTCTGAGGAGCCGCTTTCATCGCTGCCTGAAAATCGTCCAGGTTATTAATCACTTGATCATTAACCCTCACGATCACCATCCCGGTCCGCAACCCCGCACGATCGGCAAGTTTTCCCGGGTCGGCGTGAATGACGACCACCCCCTGAGTCACACGGACACCAGTGTCGGGCGCCAATGCCGCATCGAAATCCATGAGCATTAGTCCTAGGTCTTTGTTATACACTCTTTGACGTTTGGTCTGATCCTCCGAATCGGTTTGCTGCTTAAGCCGCTCCGCCAGTTCTCGCTCCGACAGACTCTCTTGCAATTGAATCTCAAGCTCCAGGGATCGCCCCTCTCGCAGGATCTGGATCTTGTGTGGCACGTCGAGTGATGCCCGTTCCACCATTTCCTGAAGAGTCGCGACATCATTTACCTCTCTACCATCAAAACTGAGGACAACGTCATTTCGTTTTAGGCCAGCCTTGTCCGCCGGCGTATCCCGAATAACCTGCCGAACCACAACCCCACCCAGACTTTGCCGCGAATCACCAGATACAGCTTTTTGGGGGAGTACAACGTCCTCAAGGGTCACTCCCAGATAGGCCCGACGAACCCGGCCATGGGCCAGCAACTCCGAACTGACCCATTTCACAAGATTTGCGGGAATGGCAAAACCCACACCCTGATACCCGCCGCTCCGCGAGAAAATCGCCGTATTGATGCCAACAACCTCACCATCCAAATTCACGAGTGGTCCACCAGAGTTGCCCGGGTTAATGGCCGCATCGGTCTGAATGAAGCGGACGCGCCCAATCGAGCGTAGCGTACGGCCCTTCGCACTGATGATCCCCGCACTAACGGTTCCCTCAAGCTCAAACGGATTGCCAACAGCAATCACCCAGTCACCGATATCTAACTTGTCCGAATCGCCCAGTTGAGCCGCCGGCAATGGTTCTGTCGTTTCGATTCGCAACACCGCAAGGTCGCTCAACTCGTCCGACTTCTTGTCGATAACGGGAAACTCACGACCGTCAATCAACCGCACTGTGACGACATCGCCGCCCTCCACGACATGCCGGTTGGTGATAATCACGCCTGTCGGGTCAACGATAACGCCAGCCCCCATCCCTAGGTCCGGATTGCGGGGAATATCGAACTGAAACCCTGGTTCTGACGGCTTCTGATCATCCTCCCATGGCAACGCTGGTCTCTGACGAGTCGTTCCACGTTCCTCTTTTGATGCGGCTGTTCTGATCGTAACAACAGTCGGCAAGACCTTCTGTGCGGCACTACGAAACGCAACCGACAGGTTTTTCGCCTGCTGGATTGCCTCTTGCTCCGTCTCTGCCCAAACCAGGCCACCATGTGTGATAATAACCGCCACAACACACAAAAGACCAACGGCAAGCCCAACCGCCGACGGACGTTTTCCCCACAAACCGCTTCGAACACGACGCTTGACTACTGGCATAACCCAACCCTTGCGAAGGAATAAACATGACATTGCCAAAGTTGTCTTGGAAGTTACGGCCTTCACTCATGACGACCATGAAAAACTACCCTATCTTGCAAGTTTACGCCATTCTCTCGTGAATAATCAATGAACCACCATGTCATTTGAGATGTTTTCCACGTATAATCCAAACAACCGACACGATTGTCACAGCTATCAGCGAATACACCCAGCCGCTGCGGTGCCCCGATCAGACTGGAGGTGTGTGCTGGTGCATTCCTGTCATTGCAGTCCGCACCTCACAAGGCTACGATGAAAGGCAGAAAGTTCGTCGATTGACCCGGAACCAAAATCGGCAAACGGCTATCCGCCCACCAGGAAACTGGCTTACTCACGGTACACGCAAAGTTCCTTTGTTCACATTAAGCATCTCAAATCTGGAGGATCAATGATGAAGGCAAAGAATTGGCAACGTCGTGCGTTTCTGATCGGATCCTCAAGTGTCGTGATCGGATCAATGATGCCTTGGCGATTCACTCCCTTGCATGCAGCTGAAAAACTTGCGGAGGGTGCCCCACACGCTGAAAAACTCGGTTGGCGATTGGGATGTCAGGCCTATAGCTTTAATCGGTTCACATTCTACGAGGCCATCGAGAAGACGGCGGCTGTCGGACTCAAATACATCGAGGCCTATCCTGGCCAAAGCCTTTCAAAAGAAAAGCCGGAAGCCAAAACGAACGATTCTCTCTCTGCCGAGGATCGAAAGGAAGTCAAAAAACGGCTTGCCGATGCAGGCGTGACACTTGTCAACTACGGTGTCGTCAGATTGACGGCTGATGAGGGAGAATGCCGTCGCGTGTTCGACTTTGCCAAAGATATGGGGATCGAAACGATCGTCTCGGAACCGCCCTTCGACGCCTTCGACATCATCGAAAAACTCTGCGAAGAGTACCAAATCAACGTGGCTATCCACAACCATCCCCGTCCTTCGACGTACTGGAACCCAGATACGGTACTTAAGGTCTGCGAAGGCCGTAGCAAACGCATCGGAGCATGTGCCGATACCGGCCATTGGATGCGGTCAGAGATCAACCCGCTCGAAGCCATCAAGAAGCTCGAAGGCCGCATCATTTCGTTCCACTTTAAGGACCTGAACCAATACGGAAAAGGCGCGCACGATGTCCCTTGGGGCACCGGTCAAGCCGATGTTCCGGCGCTCCTCAAGGAAATCAAACGACAAGGGATCAAGGCGGTCTTCTCAATTGAGTATGAGTACAACTGGGAGAATTCGCTCCCCGAAATCGCAGAGTGTGTCAAGTTCTTCGACAAGGTTGCGGCGGAATTGGCATAGAAGCCCCTAGCCAGTCGCAGCCCGGCTCCATTGGCCTGTGCCAAAAGTTGGCCCCTACCAGTAGGTGAACCACCAGAGACACCCCACCAAATGGGGTGTCTTTTTTATTCAAGGTCTCACATGAGCGACGCTGGTCACGGCCCGCGACAATAGTAGTCGCACCAAATGCAGGCTGCTTTAACGATCTCTGGATATGCTTTCACTGAAAGCACTTACAGCAATGCGGAACTGTCGCATCAAACATTTCCGAAAAAATATACCTTTTCTGTTGACTCAGGTGCGATGCATGGACACAGTTTTGCATGGACGGATTTGGGTTTGCCACAGTTTTGCTGAGCTGTGCCAAGAAAGAGGTGTCAAGTCTTTTTTCACTCCCCCTGGCCGGTGTTTAATCACGGCTAAGAATACGGAAAACGCCCACTGGCAGGAGGCAGGTTTTTCCCCGTTTTCCGCCAAATGCGAAAACCTTTACTCCGGAGGTGACGAGATGGAGCGCAAAAAACAGGACACATTCTTGAGTCGCTGCGGCCAGGTAGAAGCCGCCGCACAGCGTCTCTGGGCAGATGGAGTCGCTTGGACAACGTTTTTTCGAGATCTGCTGGGACCAGAAGGGCTCGTCCGCAAATTGTTTTCCACACCAGAGCAGCTTGCCGAATTCGAGCGGACCGACACGTATCGAAAAATTCAGGAAATGCTAGCCACTCTTCGCAGGTTGCAGGAAGGCCGATTGTCACATGATGAGCCGTTAACGGTCATCACAATCCGGGTCCCGCGGAGCCTTCATGAGGCCCTCGCCGAGGAGGCCCACGCTTTGAAGACGAGTATCAATCGACTCTGCATTTCCAAATTAGCTCAAATCATTGACACGCGGTTTGTTCCGCCCCTTCGGCACCTGGACAGAAACGCCACGCCGGTTGCCGAAGAAACTGCGGATCCTCTTGAGGAGGCAAAAGAATAAGGAGGACAAGGGCGAACTGGTAAGCCGGGTTCTGTTCTTCGAGATTCTCGAAGCGATGGCCATTCATCTAGGAGGCCGATT
>Ga0068705_10001448_pt1 | contig 11942 bp, 6 predicted proteins | sample YNPMSTMetaG_FD_65631 | JGI IMG/M metagenome (GOLD analysis project Ga0068705, IMG submission 65631) | Anoxygenic and chlorotrophic microbial mat microbial communities from Yellowstone National Park, USA - YNP MS-T MetaG | ecosystem: Environmental > Aquatic > Thermal springs > Hot (42-90C) >... | reverse complement strand
CCATAAGTTGCGTTTACACAGCCGACAAAGGCTAACGCTCAAGCGCCTGGCGGAGGTCTTCCACAAGGTCTTCTGGGTTCTCGATGCCGCAAGCGATGCGGATCATGTTATCCGCAATGCCCACCGCGCGGCGCTGCTCCGGCGTAAAGTCGTGGTACGACATGACGATCGGCTGCTCGATCAGCGATTCTGCGCCGCCCAGGCTCGGGCCGATCCGGGGAATCCGTACCGCATCGACCACCGCGGCCGTCTGCTGCGCGTCGGCATCTTTCAGATAGAAGGTCACCAGACCGCCGAAGCCGCGCATAGTTTTTCGGGCGATATGGTGATGCGGATGGCTGGGCAATCCCGGATACAGCACCTTTTCCACCCGGGGATGACCGGCCAGGAACTCGGCCACGGCCTGTCCGTTCTCGTTGTGCCGCCGCATGCGCAGCTCGAAAGTCTTCAGCCCACGAAGCAACAGGTAGATATTGTGGGGGCCGTTTATCATTCCGATCACGCCGCGGAACTTTCGCAGCGGCTCGATCCGCTCGGCGCTGGAGATGATCACCCCGCCCAGCATATCGTTGTGCCCCGAAAGATACTTCGTACAGGAGTGGACTACGTAGTCGATCCCGTACTCCAGCGGACGAACGTTGTAAGGGGTTGCCAGCGTGGCGTCGATGACCGTTTCTACCCCGTGTTTCTTGCCCAGGGCGGCGAAACGCTCCATATCGACCACGCTGAGGTGCGGGTTGGTGGGCGATTCGCTCAGCAGCAGTCGGGTGCGCGGGTTGATGGCCGCCTCCATCGCCTCGTAGTCGCAGGTCGGTATCTGATGTGTCACTACCCCGAACTTGGACAGGTGCTTCAAGCAGAACTCGCGGGTGCGATGATAGCACTGGTCGAACATCACAATCTCGTCGCCCGCCTGAAGCTTCGCCAAAAACAGCCCCGCCAGCGCCGACATGCCCGACGAATACAGCAACGCCGCTTCGCCCCCTTCCAGCGCTGCCAGTTTCCTTTCGGCCACCTTTTCGCTGGGGTTCCCGTATCGACCGTACTCTTCGCGGGGCAGCTTCTTGGCCACGAAGTCGATCGCCGCCTGGGTGTTCTCGAAAGTGTACGTGGCCGCGCAAAAGATCGGGTCGGTTATCGAATTGGCGTACTTCTGCCTGTCTTCGCCGCCGTGTACCGCCAAGGTCGAAAAGCCGATTGCGCGACGATCGTTACCGGAGGAATCTGGTGTGCTGCTCATGGGCTACCTTCTGTGGTGCTGAAATTGGCCTATCTTTTGCGGTGCTGATATTAGTCCGTTACGGCGTAACTTGTGCGCGCCGTGCGCGCATGTTTTCAAGTGATCTGGAGGGCCACGCTCTGTCGTGGCCGTGTTCGCGGTAGTAACGGACGCGACGGAGCGCGTCCCTCCATTTGGTTGCGGCCGCAGGCCGCTTTAGGTTAACTTCGTGGCGCCGATATGCATCATTCGCAGCAGTATCTTGGTGCAGGCATATGTCCAGTCAGCAGAAGCCAGCCCGAGTATTGCAAACAGTCCTGATACAAAAAAGCCGCGACGGGCGCCACACGGGCGGTCGCGGCTGGCTTGTCGTTCGGATTGTATCGCCGCCGGCGGGCCGCTGGGCCTGCCGACAGCGATGGCACTTTAGCAGATTATGGCTGCAAGCGGCCGCAAATCCCAGTCGGCCCCTATTCTACCGAGCCTACACCGCCGCTGCAAGCTATTGATCTTCGCAAAAGGTCGTGACCGGCTGACATAACGTTTTCGCAGGGGGCCGTGTCAGCAAGTATTGCGAATGTCAATAGTACACCTCAGACCTCAGGCCTTTGCAAAAACGGTATCGAAGGGTTGGGAAGCAGACCACGGCGGTAACCGAGCGATTGACAATTTACAACCCGAGATCGGCACAGTCAGTTCTTTCCATGCTTCTTAGCGCCGTGGCCGGCCATCACACTAACCGGGTTATGGTGCGGATCGGCTGGTTCTCTTGGTTTTTCCTTCCTGGCCGGAGTATTTGAAACTGCGGCAGCCGGTGAGCCGGTTGCAAGAAAGGGACCGAACCAAAGAAGACGGAAACAGGGGTGATTCAAAGGTTGGTAAATCTATGTGTTGAATCGAGGTGGTCGTGGTCTTATAAGCTCAATCGACGCGCTGTGGCCTATGCCTGTAATACGGAAACCAGATGACATGACCGCGGTGTTTGAAGATTGAGGTGGCTGATGGTTGATGTTTTCATCGTGCGTCCAGCAGACGGTCTCGGTTCCGACTTCCTCGATGGTTACGAGGTTGAACGATTCGTCGAAATCAAGGGACGCACTCTCGGGTAGGTCGAAGCAAGCATCCAGACCCCGATTGCCGCGGGACAGCGTGAGGTAACGTCCGCTCCATGGGGAGCAGTGAAGAGCTTGGAAGACGCTCAGCGCCTCATCGAAGCGCTGCGATCAGAATTACCCAACAAGAACTTCGTTGTGGAGCGACGAGCTTATCCAGACGCCGATAGAGTGCAATGGCACTCCTTTCACGCCAGATAGGCGCATTCGCCGGGCAAGATTCCGATGGAAATCAGACACCAGCGGGGGGCAAAGGATGCCGGAAGAACAACTTCTTGAGCGCATTATACTGAATCCCAAAGTGATGGTTGGCAAGCCAGTTATCAAGGAAACGCGCCTGACGGTGGAATACATCCTTAATCTGCTGGCTCATGGCGCTACAGTCCCCGAGATTCTTGAACAATACCAAGGCCTGACGCCTGAAGATATCCAAGCGTGCTTGCTGTTTGTACCAAGTCTCTGGCACACAGCTAAGGCGGCCTGCGGCCACAGCCAAATGGTCTCATGGAGGGACGCGCTGCCGTCGCGTGCATTGTGGCGTTGAAAAATGTCGTCATGCACTGCTGGACAGGCCAGCGGTGGCACCCGGCCAACCGCGAATCTCAATGGCCGGGCACGAATAGCAATTTCCAGCCACGCAGTTCAACCGCCGGGCTTTATAAAGGCGGCACCAAGGTCCGGTGGCGTGCGCCCGGAGAACTGGTCCATGGTATGAGAGACCAGACGGCACGGCCTGTCGACTACTTTCGTGGGCAATGCCCACGCGACAGACGGATGCCGCCCCTACGGATGCCCACCAGTGGTCTTTGCAGTGATTTTTGGTGGGCCGTGCCTGCCCTATGCTACGGACTCTCGCTGCCAGCGAACTGAAGATATAATAGCGCCATTCAGGAGAGCACGATGAACGAGAAGAAGAGCAACGAGGGTACTTCGCCTGCCAGAGTGGGTAGCCTCGTACTGAAATTGAAACACCGTGCGTGGCAGATCGCGAAACTGCTAGCGGTGGTCGCGATTCTAGGGGGCATCGTCTACTGGCTCAAGTTCTCCCCGGTGCCAGTCAGCGAGCACGAGGTAGTGCTTGGGGAGATTGTCGCCGAAGTGATGGGCACAGGGACACTGGAGGCCCATTTCAAGTCCACCATCAGTCCACGTATATCGGGCCGCATCCGGGAGGTCTTCGTGGACATGGGGGACTACGTGACGGCAGGGAAACTGCTGGTCAAGCTCGACGATGTGGATATGAAGCCGCAGGTCGAAATGGCCCAAGCGACGGTTGAGGTCGCACAGGTGGCGATCGATCGACTGCAAGCAGATCGAGTCCAGGCCCTTGCGGTCCTGGAACAGGCTAGTGCCAACCACCAACGAGCTATAGAACTTCTCCAGAGCCGAGCCATCAGTCAAGAGGACGCGGAGAAGATCACTGCCGACTGGAAGATTGCGCAGGCCGGGGTTGCCCGCGCCGAAGCCGCGCTCATCGAGGGGCGCAAGCAATTGATTGCCGCGGAGAAGACGCTTGCTTATCGGAAGTCGCTTTTGAGCGACACGGAGATTATCGCTCCGTTCGACGGGCTGATCGTCCAGCGGCAGCGCGATCCTGGCGACATTGCCGTTCCCGGAAGCGCCATCCTGATGCTTGTCTCGACCAAGGAATTGTGGATTACCGCTTGGGTCGATGAGACGGAAATGTCACGTATTGCGGTCGGGCAGCCTGCGCGGGTCGTATTCCGCTCGGAGCCTGAACACGCCTATCGCGGCGAAGTGGCGCGGTTGGGACGGCAAGCGGATCGTGAGACGAGGGAATTCACCGTGGACGTTCGCGTCCTTGAGTTGCCGAGAAACTGGGCGGTCGGCCAGCGCGCGGAAGTCTACATTGAGACGGCCCGCAAAAGCGGAGTGACCGTCTTGCCCGCCAAATACATCCTTTGGCGTGATGAAAAACCGGGCGTGTTCATTCGTCAGGCGGGGCACGCCGTTTGGCGCGACTTGACGCTCGGGCTCCGAGGCAGGGAATCCGTCGAAGTGGTGGCCGGGCTGGAACCGGGGGATTCGGTCGTCATTCCGGCCGACGGCAAGGCGACGGCCATCGACGGTCGGAGGATTTCGGTGCCATGAACCTCGCCGCCAAAGACATCCAACACAACCTCGGCCGCTTTGCCCTGACCATCGTTGGCATCGGGATGCTATTGACGATCGTCATGGGCATGGGAGGCATCTACCGCGGACTCGTCGAAGACGCCACCCTGCTGGTCGAGCGGATTGGCGCTGATTTGTGGGTCGTCCAACGCGACACCCGTGGTCCTTTTGCCGAGGTCTCGCGGGTGCCGAAAACGCTGGTCTACCGGGTGCTGGCGGTGCCTGGCGTGGAATCGGCACGTGAGTTCGTCTTCCATACCGTTCAGCGGGAACATAACGGCAAGGCCCTGCGCATGGCGATTCTCGGGCTGAGTTGGCCGCTGGATAAGGGAGAATGGCTGCCGTTGGTGGCCGGCAGGCCCTTGGCGCAGAACCACTATGAAATGGTAGCCGACCAGACGCTGGGGCTGCGGCTCCACGAGCGGATCAAATTGGGCAAGGAAACGTACACGATCGTCGGCATTACCACCGGCATGGCAAGCACGGCTGGCGACGGGATGGTCTTCGTCACCGCATGGGACTCGCAAGCGATTCAGTTCGATACTCCGCCCGAAGCCATTCGCTTGGAACGCGCAGCCAGGCAGCGCCGGAGCGAGGCGGAGGACCTCTTTCTCAGTCAACCCATGCTCACCGAGCGGCTTTCTCGGCCCGTGGCGGAAATCCCCGCCGTTGCTTCGCCCCAACTCAGCGCCGTGGTGGTTCGGGTCGCTCCCGGCGCCGATCCGGCGGCGGTAGCCGCCACTATTTCCACCTGGAACGACGTGTCGATCTTCACGAAGGACGGCCAGAAAGAACTCTTGCTCAAGGGAATGGTGGATAAATCCCGCAGGCAGTTGGGCATGTTCCGGGCGTTGCTGACCATCATTGCCGCTATCATCATGGCGTTGATCCTCTACACCTTGACGCTCGACAAGCTGCACTCGATCGCGCTGCTGAAGCTGATCGGCGCTCCCGACCGGGTGATTCTTGGCCTGATCCTTCAGCAGGCAATCGTCCTGGGTGGAGCCGGCTTCGGAATTGCGTACTTGGTGGGGCAGAAATTGTTTCCCTACTTTCCCCGGCGCGTCGTCGTCACCAACGAGGACTTGCTCCAGCTCGCGCTGATCGTGCTGGGGATCTCGGTGCTGTCGAGTCTCCTGGGGATTTGGAAAGCGATGCGCGTGGAACCCAACCAGGCCTTGATGGGGTAAGGTGACGATGCACGAGAACCTGGCCATCGAAACCCGCGGGCTGACCAAAGTTTATGGCAGCGGCCATACCGAAGTGGTCGCCATGCATGATGCCACGATGGGCGTGCGCCACGGGGAACTGGTCGCTTTGCTGGGCCCCAGTGGGGCCGGAAAATCGACGTTCTTGACCGCAGTTGGGCTGATCAATCCCCCTACATCGGGGCAGATTTTAATTGGCGGCGTGCTCGTCCTGGATGGTCCCGTTCCCTCGGTCAACTTGCGGACTTTTCGGCGGCAGCACATCGGCTTCATTTTCCAAAAATCGAACCTGATCCCTTTTCTGTCGGCGCGCGAAAATGTCCAGATCGCGCTGGAACTCAACGGAGTCGGTTCCCGTCAGGCGCGGCACCGGGCCATGGAACTTCTGGAAGAGCTTGGAGTTGCGGATCGCGCCGAGAACGATCCGCCGATGCTTTCAGGCGGTGAGCAGCAGCGGGTGGCGATCGCGCGGGCCTTGGCCAATCAGCCGAGCGTGATCCTGGCCGACGAGCCGACTGCGGCCCTGGACAGCCAGCGTGGCCGGCAGGTGATGGAGCTTTTGCGAGGGGTTGCCCACCAGCACGGGGCCGGCGTGATTGTAGTTACGCACGACCACCGCACGCTGGATGTTTTCGACACGATCTACGAAATGGAAGACGGCTTGATTCGCCAACGGACAAGCCAACTCAACGTCGCCCAATGAGGAAAAGCGTTGGTTCGCGGCACGGAACCCATGCGAGCCCCACGCCGCCGCCATAGAGGCACACGAGGTGGCCCCAAAACTGCGCCACCGGTCAAACTCGGCACACAACTTCGCGGTCATTCTTGGTGGGCGATGCTTGCCCTACAACTACGGGGATCAAGCGCGTCCGCCGCCGCAAAGCGGCGTAGCGTCAATAGCCAGGGGCGCTAGCTGTTGGGAAAAGGCTGCTTCTTCGGGGCAAATTGTGGTGTGCCCAACACGCCGATGAACCGTCGTTTGGGTACAGCGGCGGCCGTGCATTAGTTGCAGTCGAGACTTGACTTGCCCCAGTTTTGTTCCGCAACACCACCGTTGTGCGACTGTCTGCCCAATCCTTTTGCATCGCGCCCGTCTCCGTTCTCGCTTTGTATCGGCGGCGGTACACGGTCTGCGCACGCGGCCGCTTCTTTGCCCCAGATTTGGCAGGCCTGCATTCCGCCGGCCTGGGCGGTGAAGTGCAACCGCCCGTTGGAGGCCACCGCCCCTACGCACTCACGCGGATCCAATGGCGGTCCGGTGGAAACCAGCTTTGCACCGTCGGACACGTCGATCAGATCGCAGTTTGTGCCCAGCAGGTACGGGAAGGAAAGGCTGAATCGGGTGCAGGCGTAACGAAAGCTGAACTGCTGGGTTATCTTGCCGGTGTGTTTGTCGACCAGATAGCTGTCGCCCCCATAGGCCGCGGCGAAGACCCAGCGCGGCCCCACGGTCACTACGTTGCTTGCCCGGCGGATCGGCTCGGAGCGCCACAGCAGCGAGCCGTCGCGGGCATCCAGGCAATGGATGTATCGCTGCTCGGTTTGCAGGTGCGGCTGGTTGTATCCGCCCAGGTACAGCCGCCCCTCGGCGCCGGAGATCGCGCAGCCGCCGGTGGTGCTGTACTGGGTCGTCAGCCACTTGACGTTGCCGGTCAGCGGGTCGAGTGCGGCGGTGATTCCGTTGGGCGATGGGCGTCCTTGCTGATCTCGGGCGGCATACCCGAAAAAGCACGAGTAATACAGCCTGTCGCCCAGCAGGCACAGACCGGCGTGATCTCCGCCGCTGCCGTAGCGGGAGAAATCTTGCGTCCACACGATCTGGCCGGTTTGCAGATCGTACGCCCTGACCAGCGGCCGGTGGTCGCGCGGATAGAACGGGTTGTCGTTTGAGAACAGCCAACTGCTGATGCCTTCGTTGCTGTCGGGCAGTTGCTTGACCGGCCCCATGCGCATTACGAATATCCCGCTTCCCTTGGCCGCATATTTGCCCGAGCTGAACATGTAGATCGCCAGATTCTTGTAGATCACCGGCGGCTGGGGGCGATTCCAGCTTGGCGAGCCGCTGAAAGGCGCCTGCCAGAGCAACTTGCCGGTGGCAGCGTCCAGACATCGCAGCCATGCCTGCTCCAGCCCCGCTTGTGGAACCAACAGCCGCTCTTTGTAGTACAGCGGCGCCGTGAAGCAGGCGTGCACACCGGGAAAGAAGCGGCGCCACAACAGACGGCCCGTCTCCTGCTCGACTGCGAAGATTTGCCCTTCGGCCGTGTGGTTGTACATCCGGCCGCCGCCGCAGACGGGCAGATGCTTGAATGTCCCCTCGTAGCGGCGAATCCATTTCAGCTTCAGCGGCGGCTCGATCCCCTGCCGGTTGCAATTGGTATTGGCGAAATCGCCGAAGGTGGTGTACCAGTCGTGTTCCGCGCCGGCGAGTTTGCCTGCCGGCGGGGTGCGTATCCGCGTTAATTGCAGATCGTCTGTTGGCAGCGGCGCTGTACCCTGTGGGCCTAGCACGTACAAGTAGCCGTCTTCGCAGCCGAAGTATATGTGGCCGTCGCAGACGCACGCTGGGGCAGTTATCGGCTTCCCGAAGGCCGTGGCAAACGACCACGGCTTGCCTTGCCCGGCCAGCGGAACAACATACAACCGGCCGTCCAACCCGCCGTAGACCGCCCACTGGCCCACCAGCACCGGAGAGGCGATCGAGGCCGCGGGGCACAGCACCTCTGGGGCTTGCTGGTCGGGGGCGTAACGGCGCAGTCCCGAGCCTTCCTCGGGCCGGCAGCGGAATACCTGATTGCCGCGGATGCTGACCGAGCAGAAGCCCAACGAGTCGGGCATGTCTTGGGCCGTCAGGGTTCCGGGAACATGCCCGGTGACTATCTTCTCGCCCACCAGACGCAGCGTTTCTACTCGCCCAGTGTTATCGCGGCGGTGCCATTGCTGGTAAACCGTGCCGTCTGGCCCGATGCTGGTGCCGAAGTCTGCCGCCCGCTCGCTGCCTGCATACGGGGGGATCGCGGTGGCCGCCTTCATCCGCGGGTGCTCGCCGGCGTCTTCCAGCCAGACGATTTCGCCGCCGATCGGCGCCACCAGCGTGTTGCCATAGGCGGCGATTTCGCGGGCGCAGACGAACTGGTCGCGCCACGTGACGCGGTTGCCACCCTTGTGCTTCAGCCAATCGGCGGCGCTCCACCGATTGCCCTGGAATTTCAGCCGTTCGGTCACATAGTCCCAACTCCAGCATTGTGTGCCGTCAGGGCGGAGTGCGTGAACCTTGCCGCCCAGGGTGGCGAAGTACACCCGGCCGCCGGAAACCACCGGCGAGCTGAAGATCGGTTCGCCGCAGTCGATCTCCCGCACCAGTTTGCCGGTTCGGCGATCCAGCACATAGTACCATCCGGCCATTGTGCCGAAATGCAAATAGCCTTCCGCGATTGCCGGCGAAGAAGTATTGTTGCAGTTGACCGCTCCGCCTTTGGTGTCGAACTTCCAGCGAAGCTGCAACTTGGGACAGTCGAAGCACCAGGCCGTTCCTGCGCCGTCGACTACGCACACCAGTCCATCGGCAACCACCGGAGCGGTAAACACGGCGTCTCCAAGCGGTGCCGCAGCCACCAGTTGCAGCGGGACGGTCAGTTGCCGGTCTCCGGCGTCGCCCGAGCGGCGGGCGTCGTACTTGAACTGTGTCCAGTTCTCACCGGCAACCGCCATGCTGGCAGCCAACAGGACCACTGCACAAGTGCGAATAAGCGTTGCCATCGTTTGCCCCCTGTCTGCGTGACTGGTAGTCCGGGCCTTTCCGACAATTGTACTCGATCAGCAGCACACGGTGGCTGGTTTTCTATTGCTATCGCCGGCTGCCGGACACCACTGCTGGCTGGCTTGCCCTGCAGTGCGGCCACGGGCCGCAACCAAATGGGTTTGTTGGACGGACGCACTGCGGTCGCGTCCGTCGCGCTTCGGTCGATGGCCGTCTATCGCAGTGCGGCAAGGCGGGCGAGGATGGGCTTCACAACTTCATGCGGATCAGTGGCGGGGTGTCCGTGGAGGCTTCAATGGCAGCGATCGTTTCGCGGACGCACCTGGCTTTCTTCATGCTCAGTTCCTTCGGAAAGTCTTTTTCCTCCTTTTCAAAGTACTCGGCAATCTTAAGCAGTTCCGCAGTGACCGCCTTGGCGTGGGTTCCGTAGCTGAGAAGGATCTTCATGACTTCCGGCGTCCGATGCTCGCTGGCCCAGGGGTTCTGATTGCGGACGTAGTCCACGCAGGCGCGAATGCCTTCCTCGATCCGATGCCTGGCCAGGAGGCGAAGTCCCTCCAGCCGAATCGAGTCGGCAAACATCTCGCCGCTGGGGGCATATTCTATGGCTGCCTGATAGATGGCGGGCAACAGCGGTTTGATTTCTTCAAAGGACAGGTTCCCATAGACCGATGCGATGCAGCCTCGGGCGCGGCCGTCCTGGTTCTTAAGGCCAGCCCGCACGGCCTTGTAGAGCGCCTCGCGATCCACTCCTTCCAGCGACCGGCTGAGCATTCCGGCGCCATGCTCGCCACCCTTGCTGAACAGAGCGAAGGAAAGATATCGCTGTTGCATGCCGCGCGGGTCTTTCTCCGGGTCGAACTGGGCCATCAACTCGAGCATCTCCGGCACGGCCTCCATCGCGGGCTTGCCGATCGCGACAAGGGCGTCGGCAGCCTTGATGCGCAGCCAGGGGTCGTCGCTGTGAAGCAACTTGCGCAGCTTCGGAACAGCCGACGCGGCTCGCCCTTTTAGGTGAGCAATGGCCTGGCACGCCCCCAGCCGCGCGTTGAGCGATGGCGAGTCGAGCAGCTCTACCACGCGGGGAATCGGAGCGTCTTTGCGGCGGGCAAATGCCATGGCGGCCCGTTGGCGGACCACCGGCGACCAACTGCGGAGGCGTTCCAAAAGCTGGTCCGTGCTGAGTTGATCGTAGAAGCTGTGGCGGTCCTTGTTGGACCAGCCGCGACCGTCGTCAATAAGCGCCTGCGCCGCAGCCGGCGTGAGCTGCGGTGCAACACTCGGGCGTTTGCCGGTCAGATGGATTTTCTTCAGGGGCATGGCATAAGCGATCATATAAACACCCGTACAGTCCCAACCGGCATAGCTGTCGTTGTTCGGCTCGGGCGGCCCTTGGTGAATAAATGTGCCGTCCCACCGCCGCGCAAGATCGAAATACCAGGTACCGAATTCCTTCATCCACGCCCCGGTAGCGTGGGGGCCGGACAGAGCAACACCAGGCATGGCCCAGAGGATGTTGAAAAAATTCCCCGTGTGGCCACAATCGCGCTCCGATCCGTGAGAGGCAACGCTCATGCGGGAGAAAAACTCCTCCCCGCTGGCTTCTCCCAGCAGGTTGAACAAGACAGCCGCCATTCCGCATTTGCCGTTGTCTTCGTGGGTCTCGATCCACGGGTGATGGTCGCCATAGGGAATGGCGCCTTTGCCGATGTAGAAGCGCAACAGGCGGGCGCTGCGCTGGATCGCCAAATCCACGGCCGGGTCTTTTACGCCCGCCTCGCGAGCCAACACCAAGGAAATGGTCAAGGGCACACCCGGAGAGTTCATCATCCCGTAGCCGCCCAGCCGGCCGTCAGGCCGGGCAAAGCCGTGCCCCCAGGAACCAACGGCGCTTTGACCATGAGCGGCTTCCATCGCCAGCCGCTTCAGGCCCGGCATGACCGATTCATCGCCCGTGGCAAGTTTGTATTCGGCAAGGAACATCATGACATAGCCGTAATACCATGTGGGGAAGCTAGCGGTGTGGAATTGTGCGGCCCACTCGGCTTCCTTCTTGAGCAGCGGGCGGTAGCCTGGCTCACCGCTGGCCAACAGGCCCAGCGCGTTGAGCGCTCGGGGGATGGGATTCAGACCCTTGGCATAGGAGGGAGACGCCATGCGCTCGGCCAGAGCCTTGCACCCCTGCTCGAGAATGCGTTTGGACTTCGGGCAGTTGTAGGGAGCCGTGGCAGCGTAAGTGCCGAGAACCGGCAGTTTTAGGGTGACCTTCTCCGTTTTGCCGGCCCGCCAGCGGGTCAGAATCAACTTTCCTCCGCCCATCGGTGTTTCGGCAGCGGTGATCGCCTTGCCGAACTCGGCGCGCGGGTCATAGGAAAACGGCTTGCCACCCACGCCGAGGATTACATCCCCGACCTGGAAAATGCCATCGGCCGGGGACCCCTTTTCCACTTTGGTAACAAGAATCTGCCGGGCATCGGAGGTCACCAGCCTGTCGCAGAACATCCAGCCGC
>Ga0068705_10001442_pt1 | contig 11986 bp, 6 predicted proteins | sample YNPMSTMetaG_FD_65631 | JGI IMG/M metagenome (GOLD analysis project Ga0068705, IMG submission 65631) | Anoxygenic and chlorotrophic microbial mat microbial communities from Yellowstone National Park, USA - YNP MS-T MetaG | ecosystem: Environmental > Aquatic > Thermal springs > Hot (42-90C) >... | reverse complement strand
AATTTGCGAAGATCAATAAGCGATATTAATCCTTCGATCTCCGCGGGCTCATCGCACTGCTTATCAGCTGCAGGAAAAGGACGAGGCAGAGACATTCCAGCAGCGGCTTGAGGGAGAGAAAAGTCAGATACAGGCCAGCCAGCTGGATCAGCGCGGCCGGGACAGATTCCCGGGACAAACAAGAGGGAGGTCCCTGGGAACCCGACCGTTGGACACGACGTCGCACAGAGTTTTGGGGCATATTCACCTCCTGCGACCCCTCGTAAAAGGGGTCATGACTAGGACCAATAAAAAACCGGCGAAGACCACCGTGGTCCTCACCACAGATTAATGCCGTGTTTTTGGGGATTTTTGAGGGTAGAGAAGGACGCGTCAGAGGAGGTTTAGACGTGATAACAACCAAGGCGTCGTGCTTATAACGTGGGGTGAAACCAGCCCGTGCAATTGCGATATATGTTAGCGGAGATTGAGGTTCAGGTTTGGGTGACAATCACAAAGCGTATCCATTGGTGTGGGGCATAACTCGTGTCCTTGCACTTCGATAGCTTTTCTGTGCAAAAATAACGCATTCTGATTCAGGAATCCTTGCTGCCAAAACTCGTGGTCGACCCGTTGACACATCCAGACGCAGAGGTAAAATGCAGTCAGGTGAAGAGGACAGACGCAGAGGTTAAATGCAGTGAGGTGAAGAGGATTTGCAAAGCCAGGATAATCAAATCTCGATTCTGTAAGCTAATTTCTCAAGCTTGATATTTAAATCGCGATTCCTCAAAGCCATTCCCAAAAGCTTATTCTGAAAACCGATCTTATTAATGCCTTTCGAGGCGTATCTTAAGTATCAGCCCAACTTCCAGATGGGCAAGCCGTTACCCCAAAGCTTTTTACTTTAATGCAGTTAGCTTCTGTATTAAGGATTCTGTATTAGCCATTCTGTATTAAGGCTTCGGTACCTCCCTCCGTGTCTCGCCCCTTTCAGGTGAGGCCAGAAGGGCGTAAACGGAGTTCACAACGGTGATCACGGAAGCCGAGACCGATGGTGCAATAGGAGAAAGCCTGGGGGCATTCGCTGGCTGATTGTTTTATTAAGGCTGGCGAAAAACCCTCGGTAGAGGCGGTATCGAATGACAGGGCCAAGAGCTCGAAAGCATTATGGTCATTTCTCCACAACCAGGGAGATCGCATCGATCGTGTTTTCTGCAGGCGTTTTTACCATAACACAGGTGTTTTTTCCGGAAACGATTTCCCGATGATTCTTTCGCCTGGGTGGAGCAGGCATCCTGCAGGGTATTTTATTTTTGCTGTCATCGCTTGTTATTCGAAAGGAGATTCAAGTATGAGCCAACAAGAACAGCTGTGTGTGTCACTTCGAGAAGCGGCCGAGCTGATTGGAATCTCGCCCCGACTTCTCTGGCAGCTTGTCAAGGAGGGAAAAGTTCCGTTTGTGCGGATCGGGTCGACAACACGGGGACGGATTCTATTTCCTCTGGATGTGCTCCGCCAGTGGCTGAGCGAGCAATCCCAGGGCAATCGGGGTAAGGCCGTTGAAAATGGGGGGAGACATCAATAAGAGACGCCGGAGCCCTTGATGCGGCATCTCCACAGTCTGGAAAGGCGATCCGTTCGGAATGCATCACAGGTCGGGTTCTTGGAAGACAATTTGCTGATTCCCGAGGGCTGGTCTGACACGAACCCGGCCTGGTGGTGCAAAACCCCGCCTGTATTTCAGACTCTGCGCTGTCCCCATTAACGCTGGATGAGGTGCAGAAGATGGCAGAAGGCGCCTCGCGTTAGTTATGTGGCGATATTTATTCCCCTAGTATGGGTAGTATGGGAAACAAGACTCGAACGCAGTGATTCGGATGGAGAAAAAAATATGGCAAATAAAATGATCGAAACCAGGGATATCGTGTTTGACGTTGCTCCCGCTGGCCGCAATACCTTGCGTCTGGTCAAAGCACGGATCCCAGACGGACAGATCTTCGAGGATCAGATGGATGCCCGTCGTGCGGGGGCCAGGAATCAGTTCGCAAGCAGGTCGGTGGAACACTCGGGACTGGACGTTCCCTCTGTTCGCGAGCATGTGCATGCGGAACTGCCCCGAATGGCTGAGGAAGCCGATGCCAGGGTGGCGGAACCACATGCCTTTTGCGTGCCGGGGACCGAACCCTGGCCGAGGCCCGTGACACTCCCGGAGGTTCTGGATGAGGCCTATGCGGCCATAAAACAATATATCGACATCACTGACGAAGCAGCGTTCGCTTGTGCCCTGTGGTCGGCCTGGACCCATGTTTTTGACCAGTTCGACGTGGCGCCTCTGCTTGTCCTCAAGTCGCCCGTCAAACGCTGCGGAAAGACATCTTTGCTCACTGTCTTGTCGAAATTTGTGACCCGCCCAATCCCAACATCCAATATCTCACCGGCGGCCCTCTATCGTGTTGTCGAGGAACAAAGGCCAACGCTTCTCATCGATGAGGCCGACACATGGCTCCCGAACAACAGGGAAGCGCGTGGCATCATCAATTGTGGCCATACCAGGGACACAGCTTTCATTATTCGTAACCAGCACTCACGCCCACAAAGGTTTTCATCCTGGTGTCCCAAGCTCATTGCGGGGATAGGAAACCTTCCTGGCACCATTGAAGATCGCGCCATCATCATCCCCCTGGACCGGAAACCTCGTGATGTCCAGGTCGATCGGCTGACCCGGAAAGCCAAAAGAAAACTCGAGGTGATTGGTCGAAAATTTGCCCGCTGGGCAGCGGACCATGCTGGGGCATTGGACAGCGACGCTGAACCCGCGGATATCCCACCATGTTTGAACGATCGAGCCGTTGACAACTGGTGGCCTCTCTTTATCCTGGCTGACCACGCTGGAGGCCACTGGCCCCGCCGAGCGAGGGAGGCCGCAGCCAAACTGAGTGGCGAAGAGGATCTGGACGAAGAAGACGTAGGCATCCGTCTGCTGGCAGCGATTCGGGAGATTCTCCCCTCTTTGCCCGCCACCGATTTTATCCCGACCAGCGATCTCTTGAAGGCACTTCACGTTTCGGATGAATGGTCAAGCTTCGGGAAGGGTGGTCGGCCGATTAGTGCCCCTGCTATGGCCAAGATACTGCGATCCTTTAACATAAAACCAGTAAAGACAGCGTGGAACCGGGGTTATTGCCGAGAGTCACTGGAACAGGCTTTCCGAAAATATCTTGCGGCATCTCCCGAACAAAGCGCCATAGCGCCATATCCTGCAGCAAATGACGATGGAAAAACAACATACGATGATGACATCAAGCACCATAATGAAGCCGCAGCGGAGGCAAACAGCTGTATTGGACGTGATGGTGACCGGGCAGGTTCTCACGACTGCTGTACCGCGAAGACCGTAAGAGCAGAGGAATGGGGTGTAAAACGAAAACGCCCCTTGTCGCATTCATTTCATGCGGCACCGGCAACCCCCTTCGTAGGGGGACCCCGCTACACCGTGGGTTTTAAGTCGGAACTCGACCTTCGCCGCAGCGGGGAAAAGGACGAGAAACTCAGCATTTTCGATGCGATAAAGCAACGGTTGATTAAGGAAATGAATCAATCGGAGCGAGATCCCCGCACTGCCAGGACCAGAACCACCCATTTCCGCCCTTCCGGATGCGGGTGTCGCAATCTGGCACAAACAAAACGAAGAAGATGACCTGGACCTCTAGCATATGGGAATACCGAACCTTCGTCGGTAACCATCTGAAGTCCTGGCAAGACAGGACGAATATCTCGACGTGGCCAGTTGAATACGGCTGGCCGGATTGTTCAAAGACACTGCGGATATCCCAATTGGCGGTGTGAGAATGTGAAGACTTCGCACACAACGGCATAGCGACGCAAACATTCGACCGTGCGTTTCGGGATGCCTCCAGTGTCATAGGACTCGACTGCGACGAATTTTTTCGACACATTTTATTGACCTTTGCACAACCAGGAGACACAGACGCGGGTAAACACCGGACATTCTGGTGTCTCTAGAATTTGCGAAGATCAATAGAATTGTCTGGAAGGGCGGTCCATTCTGCGAGAACGGCCGAACGATGACATGACCGAAAAGTGAGTGTGTTTGTGGGGTCAAAGAGGATGATAACATCCAATGAAAGCCGGAGCAGTTGTGTTTTCCCGGTCACGTTCCACAAAGAACACGGAGTCTTTGCCCGCAGAAAACACGCCATCATGATGTCATCGGTATGTCACGAAGCCCTGGCTCTGTCGACCTTATGGCGCCTGTCCTTTGCTTGGTTGGCCAGGGCTTAGGAGGACTCGTTATGGCCTGCCCGATGGTGTTTTTATCATTGCAGATTATCGCAAGAGTAGCACATTTGAAAGGAGACGGACGTAATGAGTAGCCTTTGTAAAGACACCCGCCCCAACATGTGGCGGATTCTTTTCGTAGCCCCGGACGGAAGCCGGAAAACCCTCCGCTTGGGCAAAATGGCCAAACGTTCTGCGGAGGCGATCCAACGACATGTGGACGCCCTGCTGGCAGCGAAGATTGCCGGACAACCCATGCCCCGGGAAACAGCCGTGTGGCTGGATGGCATCGGTGACAGGCTCCGCGCCCGGCTGGCGGGCGTCGGGCTGGTGGGATCGAAGCCTCGATTGACGGTAGACCAATACTTAGCCGAGTGGCTGGTGTCGAAGCGTTTGGAGGGACTGAAATCCTCTACGCTGGCTACCCTGAAGCACGACATCGCCGACGCCGAGCAATGGTTCGCAGGACGGTTGCTTAGCACTGTCACTGGGGAAGACGTTGAGCAGTTCGTAGCCGCGCTTCGAAAACGACTGTCGCCAGCGACGTTGGCGAAGCGGGTCCAGCGAGTGCGTCAGGCCTTTCAGGATGCCTGCGAACGTAACTTGTTGGAGCGAAACCCGTTCGGACGCATTCGCGTGTCGAGCGGTAATCCAGCGGAGCGGCGGGTTTACGTTCCAGTTCAGCAAGTCGAGCGTGTCATCGCCGTCTGTCCGAACGTGCACTGGAAATTATTGTTCGTCTTGAGTCGCTATGCGGGGCTAAGGATACCGTCAGAGGCTCTGCTTCTGAAGTGGGGCGATGTCGATTGGGAACGCGGCCGGATGACCGTTCCGAGTCCAAAAACGGAGAGACAGGGCAAACCATATCGCGTCATTCCACTATTCCCAAGTGTTAAGCCATACTTGGATCAGGCGTGGGAGATCACACCTGAGGGAGAAGAGTTCATATTCCCGGAGGCATGGCGACGGCGGGCGCAGGGCCCGGCAGGCTGGGTGAACGCCAATTTTCGCACTGTCGCCTTGAAGATTCTTCGCAAGGCCGAAATCGAGCCTTGGCCCCGATTATGGCAGAACTTGCGTAGCTCGTGCGAATCGGACCTAGCGGCCACATTCCCAATCGCAACGGTCACCAAGTGGTTAGGAAACAGTCCATCGGTTGCCCTGCGGCACTACGTGGATCCGACTGACGAGGCTTTTGAGCGTGCCAAAAACTGGGTTCCCGGCACGCCTGAAAAGCGCGCAAAATCCGGCGCACTAGGGGCGCAGAATTCGGCACAGCAGGAGCGCGCACTGATTTGCACGAGTCGGAAAGATTAGCCGTAAGTCTTTTTATATCGTCATCTTGCGCTCTGGGCTGCAATTCCATGCGAACTAGTGCAAAAACCCCAAGCTACCCGGCCAGGATTCGAACCTGGAATTAGGGAGCCAAAGTCCCTTGTGTTACCGTTACACCACCGGGTAATACGACAACCATTAGGAAGGGGTTCCTTTGGGTGCAACCTTACATCATTTTTAGCGTTTCGAGGCGGTCTCGGCAAGCCCGGCGGCGATGCGATTGCTCGCGGCAGGCCGCTCAGAATATCGCAATCAGGAACAAATTGTGCCGATGCCTAGGATTCCGAAGATGGCCACCAGCTAAACCAAATTATTGATCTCCGCAAATTGTAGAGACACCAAAATCCCTGCTTTTGAGCCACGTTTGTGTGTCTTGGTTCTGTCAAAATGAATAGTGGACCTTATGCCCAAACATGTGGCTGAGAAGGTCAAGTCAGCCTTGGAATCCAGCGAAGCATGACAGTTACTGCAATTTCGCCTTTGGAGGGACCCGGTTGTCAGGTCCGCTGCACAACGTTGGATCGGTCGTCGCGGCTCCTCGGGCACGACAAGCGTGCCCCTCCGAATTCATTCGCACACCCCTCCGGATGGGCCCGCCAAACGTGTGGCGTGTCATTGGACGTAATGGATTGGTTAACCCGACGGACGATTGATCATGCAATCTCGTTAACGAGGTTCATCCTGGCCAGACGCGCGAATCGCTCCAGGTCTTTGGTCAAATCGCCGAGGCAGGTCGAGCGGTGCAGACCTGCGCTCCAGTTTCGCCAGAGCTTTTCCACACTGCCATCCACGCGGACGGTGATCTTGGTTCGACATCCGCGTTCGACATCTGGGGCATCCACGACCTCGCCCGTGAAATACAGCAGTGTGTTGGTATCGACGAATAAGGCCTGCGTCGCTCGTTGACCAACCGGTACAAACACCTGCGGGACCACCCCTTCCTGCCGTTCCATCACAGTGCGCAGCTTGTAGGGCATGGTTGGGGAATTAGGACCATCCATTTTGACCGTACCCATGCAGTGCGCCAGGATGATGGTGTTGGTGGATTGATCGACCGTAGGATCGCTGATGAAGCCCGACTTGCCGGCCAGTCCCTGAAAGATGATATGGGTCATAGCACAGCGAAGATCGGATTCGCAGATTCCGCCAAGCCCCATGCTGTTTAAGCGAGAAAAGCCCAAACAGGGATAAGCCGGCAGTTTGATCGTCCGGTCCCACATAGTGCCGTAGCAATCGACCGTGAGGACCGTCGCATCTTCCTCATCGAGCAACCGCTCGAAGGCCAGGGCCAGTTTGCAGGCGCGAGTCACCTCTTCCGGAGTTGGCTCAACGAGCTGCTTGGCCCCGTCGATCCACTTCTTGGCCTCGGCTTCGGCCTCCTGATCACTTACTCTCTCGTAGAGAGCGACGACGGGTTCCAGCCCGATATGCTTGATTTCCGTGCCGAACTTGTCTTTGACGGCTTGATGGAACTCCCCTGGCTGGCGGAGTGTTACGTTTACAATCTTGGCCTCTTTGAGGTGATGAAGTGCCCGGATGGGACGGACGGCCACCGCCAGATCGCGTTTATCGGCGCTCAGGATGACATCCACCAACGGCGGCTCCGGTTGACGGAGAACCGAACCGAATCCGGCCCATTCGTGTCCCGAATAGGGTACGGCAAATATCATTGTGGGGCGACCCGTTTTATAGATTTCCGCCAGCATTGCCCCAACTCCCATCCGCATGTGGATTGCCAAGATGCCGTCGGCTTGAGCCAGTTGGTCAGCCAAGGCGGAGATCTGCTGAGGCGACGTGATCAATTCGTCGATGAAGAAATCCACATCGGCAAACTCATCTGCCATTTCGGCAAAGGCCTGTTCGTACGATTGCCGTTCGGCCTGGACGTCCAGCTTGGGATGCGGCCAGAGGCCCGAGCCTGCAAGATACAGTTTGGCGATCTTGACTTTCGACCGACGGCAACCGGGGCTAATGAGCTTTCCTGCCGGTGCCGATGCCGACCACGCCCATCGTCCCATTCCCAGAGCTGCCGTTCCCAAAACCGTTAACTCTAAGAACTCTCGCCGTCGCAACGAATGAATCATGTTTGACCCTCCCAACCAAGACTTTTCACATCGGGTAAAGCCGACCATTACCGCGAGGTAATATGATTGACCTGAGTGGCGTTGTCAAGATGGCAGCCGAGGCCGCGCTCCGAAGGTTGGAGGGGCATGCTCGTCATGCCCGCCGAAGTGCGATGGATCATCAAACGGTATTCAGCGGACCTGACAAGCAGGTCCCTCCGAAGGGCGGACCTGACAAGCAGGTCCCTCCGAAAAGCGGACGCGACAAGCGCGTCCCTCCGAATGCCCGCCGAATCTCATCATCCACTGGCCGGACCGGCCTTACCGAGGAGGTTATCACCCAGGCTGAGTTTGCGGGTCTCACCATTAATTTCCACTTCCACATCCCGAACGCCGATGCGCAGGACTCGCCCTTGGGTCTTACCCACCTGGAATGTGTCATTCTCCGAAAGTTTCAGCGTCTTGTCCTCCGTGCGGGAATAGAGCCACACCTCGCGCCGCCCGTTGATTTCGACAATGCCATTCACGTAGGCAAACTGGATGGGGTCAAGCAGAGGTGGCTCCGGCGGTGGTGTCGGACGGGGAGGTGTCCTGGGCGGTGTTGGACGCGGAGGTGGTGTCGGAGGTGGCGGCGAATAGGCCACGAACACATTCCGTCCTCCAATCACCTTGGCGTATTCTTTGTAGTCATCCAGCTTTGCTTCAACGATATCCCCTGTTGGAAGGCTATTTTTCGCCAAAGCGTTATCGAGGGCGGCAGCCTCGATCGAGAACAACAGGTCCACGCGTTTTCCGTCCTTCAATGGGGTGATAGCAATCCGCTGGATCGCGTGCAGGTAGTTGCGAGAGTAAAAACCATACAAAAATCGGGTGAGCGATTCCAGCGATCCTTGCCCACGAACTGTGAAGGGAAGGCGGTAGAACAAATCCTTTTCCCGCCGAACTTCCCCGCTATCAACCTGGATGTTCTCCAATTGAGCCTTTTGGGCGCATTCAAGCAACCAATTCTGATACAAACGACGTGCCAGGACGGGATCGGCGGGGAGGGACCGTGCCGTCCATTCTTTGAGCTTTTCTTTGGCCTTCTCTAATTCCTTGAGTTGTCTTTCTCTCGTCTGGACATTATTGACAAGTGTGGTCAGGGCCTTTTGACGGGTCGTAAACGGTGTGGCCACCAGTCTCCAGAGGAGTTGTCCCAGGACAATAATCGCCACTGTGCCAACGATCAAAATCAGGAGCTGTTCTCGTCGTCCAAGTTTCATGGCATCACCTCCCGACCAATCCTGAGTTGGGTCCAGGCCGCGAGGCCGCGGGCCTATTTGCCGGCTGCTGGGAAGGGGGGCGAGATGCCGGGGCCGCTGGTGGTGGAATTATCGCTACCGTTGTTCCAAAGCGGAGTTTGTACGGTTTTTGCGAGTCATCTTCGGCCTTACCTTTGGAAATGACCCGGTGCTGCTGGTCGTCCAGGGCCTGCTCCAGTTTTTCGATGCTTTCGCTCCGGTCGGCAAAGCCTTCCAGATTGATTTCTCCGCCCCGTGCCCCCGCCGCCATGGTCAATTTGGTGAGCATCACCTCCTGGGCCGGTGGGATCTTCTCATTGAGTCGCCTGAGTTCATCCAGCCAATGGACATGTCCTCCGCTCCAGGACTGGACGGCATCCGCCAATTTCCGGATCTCGGTTGCCTGTTTCAGTTCACGATCAAGCACCGCCTGCCGATTCCTCAGGCGTTCCATCTGACTATCGAGTTCCTGGATCTGCAACCAACCGTACATGATGCCTAACAGGATGATCAGGCCGACACCGGCCCCAAGAAGAACGTAGCGATTGCGCTGCGAGGGCGGCTCCGGCCGACGATGCGGATGGAGGAAATCGACCGCTGGGGGGACCTTTTCCAATTCGTCTGCAAGAACCCCAAGTAATGGGGCAAAGCGTCCCGGGTGATCTGGCAGATTCCCAGCCAATTCCGGTCCCAGGTCAAAGTAGGAAAAAGGATCAAAACAAGTTGTTCTGAGCTCCAACCGCTCTTGCAGGGTCTGACCAAGGGATTGATGAGCCGGCGTATGCCCACACAGGACCAGGTGATTGGCGCGGCCACCACCGAGTTGATTTTGAGCGGCCATCATTGTCCGCCGGATCTCGCCGACAAGAACAACGGCTGCATCCGCATCACTTAACGGGTCGCCCGTCATCCGTGCTGTTCGCATAAAAACGAGTTTTTCACCCACGACGACGGAAAGATCAACTTCATCGCCCAGCAGATCAACAAGGAGCCTGATTTCGTCAGGCTCAGGCGGCAGGCAGCGGTGAGCTAACGTGGCTGCGGCACAAGGTCGAAGGAGGATCCGTTCCGGTCGAATCTGGGCAATCTGGCAGGTCTGTTTGATGTCCCCGAGCAATTGGGGGGCCAGGGCTGCCACCAGGGCATTTCGCGGTTGTGAAGGGTCATTATCCAGGAGAAGGTAATCAATGATCCACTCTTCGTTGACGTTAGTGAACTCGCGCAGTGCTTGAAATCGCACCAGGTCCGGTAACTCCTCATCCGAGACCGGCGGAACAGACATCTGGCGAAGTTCAACCAAGGACCGACTAATGGCGACGAAGGTCGTCGGTCGCCGGATACCCCGCGCGGCCAGGGCCGCCGCCAATTGTTTTCCAATATCCTCCGCGGTCCGTTGCCGGGATTCTCCGGACCCGGTGTCGGACGGGGAAATGGCCTCCGCCAACGTCACGGCAAAGGCATGTTCGATCACCAAACGATCGCGCCGCCGCACCGCGGCGACAGCCCGCAGTTCTTCGTCGTTCCACTCGATGGCCAACCAGTACGGCATGGATGTCAACTCCCGGGAAAAGCTGCCCCAGCCTCAGAAGTCCCTGGACCGAGCAGTCCTTGGATACTACTCGATGGGGTTCCAAGGACCTCCGCTTGGAAACCTCGGCCTAAATGGCTCATATCTCTCCAGAATAATAGCCGGGCTGGACGAACGGTAGCGTCAAGAATGGCCTCGACACGACAGCTTGGCCCTCCCCCGGCAAAATAGCCCACAACCTGGGCCTTAAAGACACTCCCTCCGCATGTCACAAACGGCATGAGGGCCTTCATTTCCTCGACCGTAACCAACCCCTCGGCAAGAGGCCATGTCTCGTAGTAATAATTGTCATCATCGATATAAGTGGGATCGAGTGGACGGGACTCGAGAATCAAATCGGCGACGCCCGGGTCAAGGTTCGGAATCCCGTACAGAATCGATGACGGGGCCAGGTTGATGTTAATCCGCCCTGGAATAACCTTGCTCGATGTCGCCGTCAAATTGGCCATGATCACCGGCAAAATTGCACGGAGGGCCACAGGGTCATCCGGGACCACGGCATCGAGTACACGCGGTTCCTCTTCCCCGGCAAACTGGACACGCACTTTGGCCCCAATCAGATCGAGAACCGTATCAAACTTGACTTTCGCCTGTCGGGAAAAATCCAGTTCAACATCCAACGGAACGGGTTCGCCCTCTTCTTCGCCCGTATAAGGCCCATTCTGGCGATAGGCCACAATGAATGTGGCCAGTTCAGGCCCGAATTCGGCCTCGATCTCATCATACAGTTTTTCCAGGTCGCTCTGGTTGATGTCGATCTTGGGTGAACCATCCGGACGAACATTCAATTCCATACTGAAAAGCGTCAGATAGGCCGACCATCCGCGGTATGCGACGGGATCATCCGCGCTCAAGTCGGCAAAGACCTCGGGAATCGTCTCACCGGCATCGATCACCCCGTTGCGATTACGATCAGCGCCGAAGAGAAGCTCGGGGGTGACGCCCCGCACGAGTAGAAGCTCTTCGATGGTCTCAAGCGGACCGTTCTTGGGGGTGTAGGGTGTAGGGAGCGTTGTATAATATTCGAGTTCGGCCCCAAATTCGCGGGGTTCATCGTCAGGGTCGAGCCAATCGAGGATTGCATCAGCCACGTCCTCGGTCATGCCGGGTAAACCCATGAGCAACCGTCGGCCACCGTTTTCCACGGTTTTATCCGCGAGGAGCAAGCTGTTGACGTTCAATTTCGCCGATTCGTTCTCAAGACCGTAGCGAATGGCCGAGGCCGAGTAATCACTCCAATCGGGTGCAACAATTGCGAACAGGCCGGTTTCACGAGGGTCTGCCGATTCCTGCACAACCATTCCCGCAAACCAGGAAGGATTGTTAAACCATCCGCCGTTGTCGGTTTGCCACTGTTCATCCATGGAGACAAAAAACCGGGCGGCCTCGACGCCGGACAGGGCCAGCGAACGGGCTTGGGCCATTTGGGTTGAGATCTT
>Ga0068705_10001423_pt1 | contig 12062 bp, 10 predicted proteins | sample YNPMSTMetaG_FD_65631 | JGI IMG/M metagenome (GOLD analysis project Ga0068705, IMG submission 65631) | Anoxygenic and chlorotrophic microbial mat microbial communities from Yellowstone National Park, USA - YNP MS-T MetaG | ecosystem: Environmental > Aquatic > Thermal springs > Hot (42-90C) >... | reverse complement strand
TGGGATCGTATCCTGGCAGTTCATGCCACGGGCACGTACAACTGCATTCGGGCCGTGCTGCCTAAGATGAGAGATGCAGGTTCCGGCTTGATTATCAATATTTCGTCAATTGCCGGAAAACGTGCCCTGGAACTTGCAGGCGCGGCTTACTGCGCAGGCAAATTCGCCATGACCGCACTGGGAATGGCGGCGGGGCTGGAAGAACGGCACCGCGGTATTCGAATCACCAATATCTACCCGGGAGAAGTCAACACGCCGATCCTTGAGCAACGGCCTGAACCCGTGCCGCCAGAGCGCCGCGCTCAAATGCTTCAGCCAGACGACCTGGCCGAAATTGTTCGGACCATTGTTCGGCTTCCCCCACGAGCTCATGTTTGGGAAGTCGTTGTCACGCCTTTGTACCAGGCGTACGCGTGAATGATTGTGGCAGGATGTTAGCTTTGGATCGATGTCACTAACCTCGATTGACGATGACGCGGATTCGTTGCCCCGTTTGCGGTAAGCTGTTTGATCCATCAGCCACTGAGGCAATGCCCTTTTGCAGCCGACGATGCCGGATGATAGATCTTGGCCGCTGGCTGGGCGAACAGTACACCATTCCTATCGCTGAACAGGACGATGAGGAGGATGAAACTCAGCCACCCGAGTTTCCCACCGAGGAATAACATCGGTTTTCCAGGGACCAGGGTTGACCTGTGTTTTTCCTCAATCGAACGGAGCAAAAAGCATCTGCATCGTATTCGTTGATCGGTGTCCTGAGGTTGATGCGACGGGAGGGGCACGCTTGTCGTGCCCGCGGAATTGCGATGGACTACCAAAGGGTATTTCATGGACGCGACAAGCGCGTCCCTCCGAGCGGACCTGACAAGCAGGTCCCTCCACTTTGCTTGTTGGGTCGCCTACGAATCTGACGCACACACCGGCGATAATGTTCCAATCTTTCTCGTGTAAAGCCTCAATCAAGGCTATTTTTTCCACATGAAGGCTTGCATGGTCACTGTTTATCACAATTGGTCAACATTTCTCGGACATCTTTGTATAGCCGTAACAAAGCGGGACCTGTGCCGTTCTGCCCGGGATGAGGTACATTACAATAATCAGAGAAGGATTGGCCCTTTGGCAACTGGATGCTGTGGTCCAGTTGTTGTTTCTGTTGTGTTTCTGGCGTTTTCTCCAATTCGGCGAACTCACGAACGGGGTTGTGCATGTCTGAGAGTTCCACCCGGAAAGATCGCGATTTCAATCCCTTGAGTGCCTGGCTGGGCTTTCCGGCCGATGCACTGCCGCGGGATTATTATTCTCTCCTGGGGCTTGAGCTTTATGAAAATGATATCCAAGAAATCAATCGTGCAGCCGAAACCCTGATCGCGCACGTTCGCGAGATTCGACCGGGGCCTTATTTGACCGAATGGACACAACTTCTTGATATTCTCCGTGCGGCAAAGGCATGCCTTTGCGATCCGGATAAAAAACGTGCCTACGATGAAGCTCTTCGTAGTCGCCGCGTCCACTCGTTATTGCCAGATTCGTGGTTGCCGTCGGAGACTTTGCCGGGCGTAACCAGTGCCTGTGCTGGAAGTGGCGTCCCTGCAGGTTCTGTGATGTCGGGAACGTCTCGTGTTTCAGAGGAAAGACGACCAGCATTTGAAAGCCGTTCTGGCGGGGCGGAAATCATCCATCTGGATTTGCGGGAGATGCCCGTGTGGAGGCGAAAACCATCAGGCACTTTGGTTCGTGTTTGTGCTCTTGGTTTGCTTGTCCTGGCAATTATCGTCGCATACCAGATGTTAACTGCACCAGAGTGGTGGAGGCCACGGTTGCATGCGCTCATGGGTGCATCATTCGCCGGTCATAAAAAGGTCAATACCGCTCCAGGCTCTTTACCTGAAAGTGCGAGCATGATCTCAGAAAAACAGCCCGCTGAGCTTGCCTCGGCTGGTGGTTTGCCACAGCCTGAGGCAAACCGACCGGAGCAGGGAGGTAACGGAAGACCGGCGAGTCATTCACCGAATGGAAACGACCACGTGAATTCGCAGGAGCTGGACGGCACGGAATCGCAAGTACAACCCCCGACAGTGCCCGTGCAAACCCCTGCGTTGCCGGAATCAACTGAATTGCCGGAGGAGCAGGGCGGAACAATGCCACCTCCGGATCTGCCAGGTCGTGAATTGCCAGGGGAACCGATGTCTCAAGTGCCAGAGCAGGGGGGAGCACATGAATCTCAACAGGATGGGATGGTGCCTGCTGGTGAACGGCTTCCAAACGAATCGCCTTCGAATGAGGGCTTGCGTCCGCAGTTTCGGGAGCTGATCGATGAGTTGTGGCAGGCCATGTCAAAACGGGAATTGGAGGTTGCCCGATCCACGTTAAATCGACTGGCCGCGGAGGTTCGCAATGAGTCTGAGCGGCGGGCCGTCGAGTCGCTCGATTATCTCCTCCGGCATGTGGAAGAGTTCTGGCGAGCTTTGTTGAGGATCGTGCCGTCAATGAAGGCCGGAGAGGAGCTGGCCATCGGTGACATGTACATCGTGATCGTCGATGCCACAACGGATGAACTCGTCATCCGTGCGGCGGGGCAAAATAGGCGGTACCGCATTCAGGAAATGCCGACGCCACTCATTCGCTTGATTGTTGCGCGGCGATTTCGCCCTGGACCAGAAACGGACGCCGTGTTTGGCGCTTTCCTGGCAGTGGACCCCAGAGGGGATCCCAGCGAAGCGGAAAAACTCTGGCGGAGGGCCGACGACGACGTGCTCGATGCCGACTTGCTTTTCGAGGCCCTGAAATTCTGTCCCTCCCACGTTGAACAGTAGGTTGCGCGGATTGTGAGCTGGTCGTTACTGGCTTGGGCTGCGGCTTCTTTGAACCTTGGGCTTTGGCCCTTGAGTTCGTGTGCCTGAACAACGGCTTAAAGGGTGATTGAACACCCGAGACGCCTCCATGACGACCCGTGGAGGGACCTGCTTGTCAGGTCCGTTTCTCGGAGGGACGCGCTTGTCGCGTCCGTGGCGTCAAATGGGATTATGCACGCCGCTTCGCGGGCGTGACAGGCACGCCCCTCCGATTTTGTCCCTCGGAGGGACCCGCTTGTCGGGTCCGACTTTCGGAGGGACCTGCTTGTCAGGTCCGCCGAAAAATGTTTGATCATCCATCCAGATTTCGCGGGCACGACAAGCGTGCCCCTCCAGGTTGTGAGTCAGCGTGCCCCGCTGATCGGGTCCAGTAAGTAATTCGCAAATCGACGGATGCACTATGCCGAACTTAGCCTCGTTTTCGGATATTCAACGGCGGTTGGCGAATATACCGGTCGCGTACCAGATGCCATCGGACCCTTTCTTGATGTCGTATCCGTAAGCGTCCTGATAAGAAGATACGGATCGCCAGTGTCCCGGAGATAATCGCCAACAACGGACGCATTCCAAAGCCGCCGCCAGTAGCCCCTGTCCCGGCCAGCTCTCAGCACAAACTTCGCTCGCCGTTGACTCGCCCCGCAACGTCTGAATGATTCTGTGAAAACGGGTCTCCCAGAAATGGTGGCCGAGAAGCCGAATCCGTGCCTGATATGCCGAGTGTTTTTCTGCCTCTTTAAAGAGGAAAGAATCGGGACGGCCCAGGATGCTTTTCGGCCGTTCTGGATGAACTCTTACGGCGTAAATCATCGTCCGTTGCGTGAGGGTCCCAGATGGTAGCGTGAGAATGATGCTCATCTGTTCCACGTTATAAGGACGACCGTTCAAGAATGGAAACACGCTCACGACCTGGCTATAGTACTCGGCCTCTGTCGAGGCGTAATCAACAATGAATAGTCCAGGCTGATGTTCCATCTCAACCAAGCTTGGATGATCCAAGAGCCTCGTTTTCGTGCCATTCTCCTCAATCACGTATGTCTCAGGGATGCGAACACAGACATATCGTAGAAGCTCTTTCATAACCTGCGGATCAAGGAGTGTTCGTCGTTCAAACTCGCCGATTTGAGGATCCGGCTGTTCCGGTCGCAGATATACGAGAAGCATCTTTTTCTCGTTTTTGGCCTTTGCGACTGCACTCTCATAATTGGTCATCCAGATCGATGTTTGCTGCGGTGAAAGGTGTGTGGTAAGGACAACTTCATTCTCCTGTTGCGGGGCACTCGAATTGCTCTCGGGAGTGCTCGGTATAAGCTCTGCCGATTCCTGCCGACCGTGATATGAAGCAGCTAACTCGACAAGAGAAAGCCTGATCACTTCCTGGTGGGCTGCCCAATCGCGGTCCTTCAAAGAAAACGTCCAAATAACCCGGCCGTATTCGGGATCGCTTTTGTCTGCTGCCAAATTGACGACAGCAACGCCCGGTTGGCCGGTCAGGCCTGCAAACGCGGCGTGGTTACTCAGGACGATCTGTTCGCCGTTCAATTCTACAGTCGCACCTATCGGGACAATCACCGGCACGTAGTGTGTTTGCAAGTTTGCCTCCTGTATCAGCGACTGAATCTGTGTTTTCGTCGGTTCTTCATCTTCCGCGTTCACAAAAGCGACAAGAAGCATCACCCTTTTTTCCTGAGCAAGACGATAGGCAGAGCTGTAGTCAGAGAGCACCACAGTCTCGTTTTGCGACTGCGATGCTAAAGCGGTACTGCCAAGTGCCCTCGAAGAAGCTCGCATTGGAAAAAGAACCGACACAAGAGCTACGGCAAGCCACACGGCCGGTCTCATTCGTGGCCATTCAGGATGGGGACGGAGCGTCTCTGTCGTGTGGGTGTGATAGTCAACCATAAGCGGCCCTCGAAACAGGAAGCACGTGATCTGAAAACCCTTTCTCTTTTTTGAGGTATTGACCTGACGATTTTCTGGTGAATCTGCATTAAATGCACAAACAGCGTAAAATGCAAGGCACGGGATGTCTGTGCTCTATTGAGAAAAGGCATTGTGTTTAACGGCTCGGAAAAGTAAAACATTCGTGTAACATATTCCAGCCAAAAGTGGAGGAGCTTGGTTACGGGCGTCGCGAAAGTATTCCGAAAATGGCTCTTCACATTGCTTGCGTCAACATTTTTGCAATGGAGGCTTAAGAATGAGAATCTCGTTCTCGCGCGTTTACGTGAGGTGTTCTTCCTTCGTGGCGGTGTTTGCCTCTCTTGTCTTTCTCAACGTTGGCTTTTCACAGACTAAGGAAGAAACACCCGATTGGGCGGGTTTATGCCAAAAAGCGGTGTCAGAATTCCGCCCAATCACTCCCCAGGATATCGAGGCAGCTCGACAGCAGCTCCTTGCCGCCACCAAGGCCCTCGAGAATCGTCTTAATCAAGCGGGACCCGAAGCAGAGGGCTGGAAGAACTACCTGCTTTTCGATGCTTTTCGGACGGAGCTGAGAAAAGCGAAACCGGGGCTTGAGGTCCTGGAAGTCGTTTACCAGAGGCTTTCGGCCGGACACGAAGGTCTAGGCCTGACGTGGTTCCGTCAGCTTCGGCTGGCGCTTGAGCGGTTCATTCGACTTTCCCGCGGCCTTGACGAAAAAGACGTCGAGAAAAACTACCAACTCGTTCTCGACGAGCTGGGAAAGTCGCTCGTGGCCTACCAGTCAGATTCTTCCCCCGAAAACGCAAGCAAAGTTCAGGAGCTTCTCCGCTGGCTTGAGCTGGCGAATCAGGCCCCGACGCTCCGGCGGGCTGTTCTCGATCATTTTGCCCAGCCTAACGCCGTGATCCAAGTTAGTGGTGCGTGGATTAAGACCGGCTCTCAGGTGCCTGTGGATGTCCACGAACCAGTACGAGAATGGATCCTGGGAACCGATGTTCGGGGGACCGGGCATATCGTTGGTTCGCGAGCAATTTGTCTTGTTCCTTCGCAACATTGCGCCCAATTTGCCATCAGGGTTGAAGGAGTTCTCGAATCCGACACGATTGGTTACAACGGCCCTGCCCGGATTTACTCTCATTCACGGACACCATTTGTTGCCCAAAAGATGATCCAGTTTGGTCCTGAAGGGCTGGAAATCAAACCAGCGTTTTGTGATGCTTCAGCGCACACGGATATCAAGGACGTCGATGTCACATGCCGTAGTCAATGCGTGGAAAAGATCGCCTGGCGGCGGACGTGGCAACAAAAGCCGGCGGCGGAGCAAGAAGCTGCATGGAAAGCGGAGCGAAGGATTGCACGACGCGTCGATAGTGAGGCTGAATCACGACTCACCGAGGCCCAGTCCCGATACCTTAAAAAGATACGTCAACCTCTCCTCGAACGAGATTTGTTTCCTGATTTCTTTGCGGCAACAACGAGCGAGGAGAGTTTTCAGTTGACCCTTCGGCAATTGGGCCATTCAGGGCTTTCTGCGGCAACATCCCCTCCTCCGGCAGCCAACGGAGACATCGTGGTGCGAATTCACCAAACGTTCTTCAACAACTTTGTCGAGGGGTTCTTTGGTGGGATGATTCTGAACGAGGAGCGATTTCAAGACGTTGTTCGGAACCTCCTGGGGAAACTTCCAGAAGAATTGCAGCCGGAGCCTGGTGAAGAACCATGGACGATCCGCTTTTCCGACCAGCGTCCTCTGGCCGTCTGGTTTGCTGACAATCGCGTTTCCATCGAGTTTCGTGGAGCGACTTACTGGAAAGGGGACCGGAGTTATCCGGGGATGGACGTGAAGGTGGTCTATGGGATTGAGGCGAATCAGGCTGAAGGTAGGATCCGGTTAGTTCGCGTGGGTGGCCTCTCTGTGTTTCCCCCTGGATTCGACCCCAGCAAAGACAGATTTTCTGTGAGGCAGCAAACGATCCGGCGTCTGCTCGAGCGGCGGTTCGAAAAAATCTTTCGCGAGACCGTTGAGTTCCAGCCGATCGAGCTGAAAGATGACTGGGCCAAAGGAGGTCCTCTGGAAGTCAAATCCATCGCGTGCCAGGACGGTTGGCTTGTAGTCGCGATGGCACGGGGCGATTGAGAGTCCCAACCGTTTTTTGGAAGATCATCTTTCGGCGTCGGACTGGCCGATGGCCGTAAGATTTGTAAAAGCCATCACCACAGTCGATGCAACGATCTGCGGTCCGTTGCCAGATATCTGGTGCCGGAGATCGGCTCTAGCAGTTTCAGAGGATTATTGTGTTTGAATGCGTTCGGGGACAAACCGATGTCGGCGCTGCAACGAGATGGTTGTTGAGAAGGCGAGTATGACATTCCATGGAATCGGGAAGTTTTGCAATGAGTGACTGCACCGAACATCCCCGTTGGGTCGAGGTGACTTTCGATTGCGTGCCTCTCCGGACGGTCGTCAGAGCTGATCCGCCGCTCGACGCATCGCCAGGTTTCCTCGCCCTTTGGGATCGCGTTCAGCGAGCTATCCAAAAGTACGGACGTCACAATAGCTATTACCTGTTTCATGGGCAGTGCACGTTCCATCTGACGAATGATTCCACTGTGGGAACCCTGAGCTTTGCCTTTGAGGGATGTTTGCTGACAGATTCTGAGGATAAGGTGGCTGTAGCGTGTGACCTTGAAACGACACTCAAGGGCGATACGTGTGATTGGGCTACCGAACCGATCCTGCGTTGGTTCGCGGAGAGTGTCCGACACGCAGTCCTCGTTGAGTTCAACCGGTTTATTGCCGCAGGAGATTTGGAAAAGACGGTTGAACGTTTGAAAAAGCTCGAGGAGGAAACAGAATTGAAGGGCGGCTATGTGGGCTTCGGGCTTTAAGGTTGGATAACCTTCTCCGCGTTCAGGCGCTGCCACAATGTTGTGATCCAATCATCGATGAGAATCGTCAGATTGGCATTTCGCTCGATGTCCTCGCAGGCTTGAAGGCAGATCTCGATGCAATATTGCAGTGTCTCTTCAGCGTCGGGTCGACGAGCTTCGCCGAGAAACCGAATCAAGCTTTGATGCCCCGTCATCGTCGAACCCACAGCATCGGCACCAGCCAACAGGAGAATCGTATCTCGAAAGAAGTTGGCGGTGAATGAAACAAGTTGATACAGCCTTTTCCGGCGGACAATAGCCTCTTTTCCCGCACTGTCCACAAATGTGCGAAACTCTTGCGACCATGTGATGGCGTCGAAGGCCCCCTGGCTGAGGGCAGCCTCCCATTTCGACCAGAAAGGCCACAAGGCAGGGTCAGCCAACTCCCGTGCGCGATCCAGACTTCCGTCGCTCAATTCAGCCAGTCGTACTGCGTCTTGCGAGTCCTGGGCAAGCCCTTCCTCGATAATCAATTCGGCCAAGATATCTATGGGAAGCGGTGAAAAGCGAACAATTTGACTTCGTGACCGGATTGTGGGGAGTTGCTTGCTGGCCGATGTGCCGATCAAGATTAGCACAGCCTGCGCCGGTGGTTCTTCCAGGGTTTTCAATAGGGCATTGGCCCCCTCCGCGTTGAAATAGTCCGCGTCGTCAATGATGCCGACGCGATGCCGTCCGGAATACGGTTTCAGGGCCAGGTGGCCAATTAGGCCAGCTCCTTCGGCATTCCGCTGGCCGCGTTCACCAATCAGCATTTCGAGGGGAATCGTGGTCTTCTCCGGTGGTTTAGAAACCATCATGACGTCAGGATGGGTTCGTGCCGTAACCTGAACACACGAATGGCATACCTCGCATGGATCAAAGGACTCAGCGGAATTTTTCTCGCAAAGCAATGCCTGAGCAAGTTTCAAGGCGAACAGCTTTTTACCGACACCAGGAGGCCCCAAGAAGAGGTACGTCCCACCGATTCTGCCGCGCTTCATAGCCCGGCGAAATCGCTCAACAAGCTCGTCATGTCCCTTGATCCCATGCCACATTGGAGTCCGTATGGTAACTTATGAGGAAGCTCTGCACTTCAGAGGCCGGACAGTGATAATTCTCCTCAACATCCGAGTTTAGTCCACGGTGTCACTTTTCCACGAAACCGCTCGCATAATCTGGGAGCCGTGTGATGGCCCACCCCATCGGCTGCTTTTTTGGCTTTCCATTCATTTTAGAAGCGCCTGGACGATTCTTCGAATAGCCGCTTCGACTTCGTCGGGATCCCGATCGGCACGGACAACGATCACCCGATCTGCAAAACGACTGGCCTCTTGAAGAAAGCCGTCTCGAACACGTTCCAGGTATTCGATGCCGCGGGACTCTAATCGGTCAGGAGATCTCTGGATCCTCTGCAAGGCCTCGGCGATGGGCATATCCAGGATTATTGTGATATCCGGCCAGATCCCACTTGTGGCGAACTGTCCAATCTGTCGTAACGATTCAACAGATAATCCGAAGCCGTAACCTTGATATGCAATGTTGGAGAGCAGGAAGCGATCGGAGACGACGATGGCCCCTGACTCAATGGCCGGGCGAATGACCTCCGCGACGAGCTGAGCACGAGACGCCATGTAGAGTAACGTCTCTGTCCTGGGATCAACCGCAATGGTCTGTTTGTGCAAAAGGATGTCACGGACGGCCTCGCCGAGGGCTGTCCCACCTGGGTCCCGACAACGAACGACATGATGTCCTTCCCCTCCAAGCCACCGGCAAAGCCGATCAACTTGTGTCGTTTTTCCCGTACCGTCCGCACCTTCAATCGCAATAAACATATCTATTATCCCAGTCAATCGATGCCAACACTCCCGGTGTTTTCCACATCGTGATCCGTCGCTCATTTCTCGTTTTAGCAGACGATGACCGAGCGGAGCAGCCAGGGGGAGCCGATTCCTACACGGGGAGGGAGAAAGTGTTTCCGTCCAGCGTTCAGGAGGTAATGCGCTCTGATTCGGCGGGTCTCGGGCGGACCCGCTTGTCCGGTCCGCCCTTCGGAGGGACGCGCTTGTCGCGTCCGACGTAGATGTTGGATGACCCATCGCGCTTCGGCGGGCATGACAAGCATGCCCCTCCAATTGCGCCCTTCGGAGGGACCTGCTTGTCAGGTCCGCTGCGTCACGTTTGATCATCCATTCCCGCTTCGGTGGGCACGACAAGCATTCCCCTCCGATATGGCACGACAAGGGCGCTCTCTACTTTGTTCTATTGAATCGGGCGCACACACTTACCGTCGGGCACGCCAGCCGGAGGTCTCTGCGGCCTGGTTTGCCGCACTCGAAACAACGGGTGTTTCACTCTTTGCCGAAGATGGGTGGGGCGCCTCCGTGTTTCTGGTCTTGTTGCTATTTGAACTGAGCGGCTGCGACCGAGCCGAGGAGCTTTGCGACATGACAGAGACATGTGACGCCAAAGCCACAAGTTGATCCTGCTTGGTTGCCGAAGTCGAGCTACCGCCACCGGTTGTGCTTTCCCAGCCGCTGCTTGCTGGCTTGCCTCCGTCCTTCGAATGATTCACAGGTCGGTTTTCGACCACGGTGCTATTCTGTTGCAGACCGGTCGTTGTCGTGTTGTCGGGTGTTGATGTTTCATCAGGCGGAGGGCTTGGTAGGATGTCAATCGGCAAGCCATCTTCCCGGAGGTTCCTGGGCGTCTCTTCCTGCAAGGTCTCAATCGGAACCTCTTCCGTTTCGTGCCGCCCAGCATGCAGATCATATGCTCCCCGGCTGAAGACGGGCGGATTAGTCATCCCGTAGTTGAGATAGATTCCGGCATCTCTAGCACGGGCGCGGCGTAGGGCATCGAAATACGCTTTTTGCGGCCATGGTCCCTCTGTCAGATAAACGCCGTTGTATTCAAGCAAGGAACCTTTGCGGAAGTGCAAATGGCTGATGGCAAACATGTACTTCGTGATCGATTGATAATATTGGATTTCCGCCTCGGCACGCCGTTGCTGGGCGTTCAAAAGCAAATCAAGCGTTGCCGTGCCCGCGTCATACATCGCGGTGACTGCCCGGACTTCGTTTTCTGCGGCCACAGTTCGGTTGTAGTTCGTCTGGGCCAGTGTGTAATACTCATCAATCTCACGAAGGACCCAGGCCACCTGGTGGGATATTTCCAGTTCTTGCTCTTGAAGGATTGCCCGTTCACGAGCCAAATTGAGCTGGGCATTCCGCACGGCAGCTAACTCTTTTCGAAAACCAATGGGGACTTGCAATTCCATCCCAAGCTGCCAGTCCTGGTAATCGCCCGAGGTCAATGATCCATAGGCGTTTGAGCGACTATTATCTGGGTCGAGCAGGTCATGGCCTAAACCGTTCCATCGGTAGAAACCGAACATATCGAGCTTTGGCAAGAGATAGTTTTTCGCGGCAATCAATTCCAGCTCGGCCTTCTTGACGCGCCATTTCTCTCGCCGAAGGAGTGGGTTTCGGATCAGGGCCTCGGCGTGGACGTCGTGAAAGTCGAACTCCACTCTGGCCCTTGTTGGTTCATCCTTGGGCCGAATCAGACGACCGTCAGTTGCGGCAAGACCCATCAAATATCGGAGGTTATTTTCCGCTTTGTACAAAGAACTCAGTGCCTGTTCGACGGCTGCCCGAAAGGCCAGATATTGCTGCCGAGATTGGGCTTCCTCTTGAGCACTTCCGCCACGTCCTCCGACTTCGTATTTGGCTCGCACCTGTCGCCATGTTTGTAGCGCGGCATCTCGTCCGGCGATCACCGTGTCCAATTGGCGGTAACTCAGATACAGTGTCCAGTATGCCTTTTCCACATCGAGTAACAGCTCAGAAACGGACTGCTCAAACTCGGCAAGCCTTTGATCGGTTTCCAATCGGGCGAGGAGAACGCCGTTGTAAAATCCGGGAATACTGTTAGGACCAGCGATCCGGTTGAATGTGACGCCTGCTCCCTGGAGCAATGGCTGACGGAAACCGGCCTCGACATTGGTCGTCCAGTTACTTGGCCATTGCCGACTGGTGAAGGCATTGTTCCAGTCGTAACCTATGGTATGCGAAATCGAAAACCTTCCACCGGTCGCGTAGGTCTTGGAGATTTCTGTCTCGAAATTTCCGGTGTCCTGGCGAAAGGCCTGGGGACGGAATGCCTGCACAAATCCTGCCACGTTTTGGGGTGTATCCAGTTTTTGCCAGAAGAAACGGGTGCTCCAGTGGGCATCAAAGTCGGCCAGGACGCCTTCGACACCGGTTCTGGGGTTTGTTTCCTGCCGTGCCGGGTCATAGACCGTGGGAGTGCCTTCTGGAGCCACGGTTAACGATGTCTCCGGAAGTCGTGGTGCCCCCACATCAGGCTGGGTGA
>Ga0068705_10001420_pt1 | contig 12068 bp, 13 predicted proteins | sample YNPMSTMetaG_FD_65631 | JGI IMG/M metagenome (GOLD analysis project Ga0068705, IMG submission 65631) | Anoxygenic and chlorotrophic microbial mat microbial communities from Yellowstone National Park, USA - YNP MS-T MetaG | ecosystem: Environmental > Aquatic > Thermal springs > Hot (42-90C) >... | reverse complement strand
CATATACCAGGGAGGGATTCGACAGGCGACTGCGACATGGGGTTTTCCCCTTTCCGCAGCATGCAAAAGGGCCACAAGCTCTTCCTGTGCAGCGGGGTAGCCAGCGAGGAATTGGAGATCGTCCAAGACGACTAGATCGGCATCTTGCCACCTTCTGCGCGACGTGAGAGTATGCCTTGACGTGATCGCCTCGACAAACGCCTGTCTGTATTCTGAGGCCGGCAAATAGATCACAGAACAGCCAGGCCAAATCTCCTTCCACAGACGACATAAAACCCCAAGGAGATGCGTCTTGCCGCTCCCTGGAGGGCCAAAGAGCGTCAGGCAACCCGGGGGATGCGGCTCGACCATTCGTTGGATCGCCGCCAGGGCCAACCAATTTTCCCCTCCGGCAACAAAACACCCTGTCCCGAGGGAATCATCCAACCGGTCGGGATTACTTTCGCCGGGTAAGAAAATGACTTCGGGTAGGAAGATCCGGGCGGCTATGGCGTCCACAGTGCAACACCCCTTTGGGTGATGTCAACCAACTTTTTGCCCGATATTGTTGCTTTTATCATAACTCTTTCCGATTTCCTTGGCGAGCGAAGATAGGTGGGATTTTGGGAAGATCCTTCGTGCAGGGATCAAAATGCCATATCTGCCTAGGGAAAATCGCGAATCTCGGTTGGATTTCTGGGTGGATGCACACCGGACCCGACAAGCCGGTCGGCAGTCGGAGCGGCAGGTTTATCGTGCCCGTTCGGAGGGGCATGCCTGTCGTGCCCGCGGAATCGCAATGGATGATCCAACGTGGCGTAGCGGACCCCACAAGCGCGTCCCTCCGAAAGGCGGACGCGGCGAGCGGGTCCCTCCGAGGGGATACCTCACCCAAGACCGGCTCAAAATTCGGGAACGAACAGACGTGAAAAATCCCCGCTGTCATAAAGTGGGCCATCTGGATCAACCACCATGACATACCCTGCCGGGTTATCGCGGTGAATATGATTCCAGCCGTACACATCGCCACCATGTTTGATCGCCAATTCCCGAAAATGGTAGGCAATTTCCCAGCAGAATGGCGAAACGCCGTCGTCAAAATTGCCGCGAAAGAGTTTATTTGTTGTCGCACAAAGGAAAAGCAGGGTTCCTGGGGCTGCCCCGAGGAACACATCATTATTAACCGTCCCCTGCAACTCGCGGATAGCCTGCCAGGGTGGTCCCACAACTTGCCGCCAGACCAGATGATGATCGGTGAAAGGGATGGTATGCGTCAACGGCACATCCGCGGAGAGTGGGGTCTGCGGGTCATCTTCTGCGAAAAAGCCGGAGGCCAGGACAGGCCGCTCGATTAGCCCATATTCCATTCGGTAAGAAAGATGCGTCTGTTCGGGAGCTGCCGGTGTGTCGTCCCTCTCTGTGGGAGTTACAGTGGCATATTCCACGACGGCCTTGGCAAACGAGCCGGAGTATCCAGCCAGGCATTCCTCGGGCGACAGGTCGGCTTCAGAAAAGGTTTGGATAGCATCGGGATCAGCGGGGGCGAACCGGATCGCCACTGCGTAAACCCCGTCTTTGCCCGGATACGGTGCCCAGGGTCGTCCCCCATGGTTGCCGCCCGTCCCTAAAATTTCCGCGGCGAAGGCATGTCGCTCTTCCCAGGGGACGAGGAATGTCCGCCTCGCCCGAAATCCGTCCAGGGTGTATTCCTCCTCGGGTGAACCGGCCAATTCACGAAAGATCACAGGCATGAGTGTGTCTCCAGGATTGGACAGGGAGTCCAGGTGGGAAACCGTGTTTTCGAGGGGCGGCAGTGCCCGGCCCCATGAGCCAACGCCTGTTTATCCGAGGACGCCCACGAGGATGATATCGTAAGTCACGGCCCCAGACTCGGCGACGAGCTTGAGCGCCTTGGCGGATGATGAGACGTTCCAACCTGTGCCGGGGTGAACAACGAAGAGGACACCGCCGGGACTGATCCGCAAAACACTGTTTGCCGGGCTGAACGGCCCCAACCAGGGATTGCTGGTCGCCCCACCCAGGGCCAGAGTTCCAGCACTTTCGCTTCGGTTGGCGAGCCAGAGGGCCTTCACGGCGGCAAAGGCGTGCACGACCGTCTTGCCAAAGAGTTGTCGGGAAAGGGCATCCAGGAGCCATTCCGTACTGGATCCAGTGGCAAGTGTCTTTCCCATAGCGTACCAGAGGGCATTGGCTTCACCCGCTTGGGTGCCCTCGTTGAGCGCGACCTGCCAGGAGCATCGATTGGTGTCGGCAACCACGGCGCGATCCTGCTCATCTCGCCAGGTCCACCCCAGTTGCGTCATGAGTGTGCTGCGGAACGATGTTGCCATGATTCCTCCAAGCTAAAAGTGATGTTTCTCGGTTAGGTCGGGATCAAGTCACAACAGGCCGGAGCGACAGACCTTCGAAGATGATTTCGCCTTGCCACGATGCGTCGTGGCGGGAAATGTCCTGTCGGCGGTAAGTCAGTCGCAAGATACGGGCGTCGTCACCCAGATCGAACGATTTGCGGTCGTAAATGGCCTTGATTCGGTCCATGATGACTCGCAGTTTCTCAAACGAAATGTGCCAGATGAGAACGGTCACGCGGACCCGCTCTGCGATCTCTGCGTGCGAGGTAATCCAGAGGCGATCCTCGCCGGAACAGATGATCTCCGCGCGGGGAAACTGGGTTGGATCCGACCACTCCGTCCAGACGTGATCGGCGGGGATCAATGCCGATAGGTCTGAATCGTTTTTCCATTGATCGTGGAGCGCCTTTTCCAAACGAATCATGCAGTTTTCTCCACAAGAAATCAGTTGCCGCGAGGCTGAGACGCAACGATATTTGCATGACGAAAAGCGCCGGGGAATTAACGATTGTTGTAGTCGTCGGGGTCGGGGCGGATGTAAAACACAGCCGGATGACCCGGTAAGGCTGGTCGTTCCAGCTTGAGCACGCTGTAGAGGTGACCATCGTCGGTTTTGATGCGATAACGTCCAGGTGGGCCATCCCAAAGAATGAGGACACGGTACACGGGGAAGTGGTTTACAGATGCTTCGACCTGCTGGGATTGGCAGGAGACGAATTCCGCGGGGACTCCGGCAGCTATCGTTCGCCAGCGAATGATCGGTTCGCCGCTTTCGCCCTGGATGAAATCTGCTTTTTCCACATCGACAGTGCGTGCCACGGAGAATGAAGCCGACCAGTCGCGGGTCCAGGCCATGACTCGCCCGCTGGCCGTTGGCGATACGACCAGGACTGTCCAGTGGCGGTTCATGGCATCGATCAGGCGATCGCCTGGTCGGAGGCCACCGGGCACCGCATGCTCCGGGACGTGCCAGACGGCGTCGGCCCCTGACCAACCGTTATCACGGTCTTCGCGCCGCAAGGTTACATGTCGTCGCAAGACCCCGGGGATCGTGATCCCCCGCGTTTGTCCCCGGCGAACATACGTAATGGTTTCGAGACGGTCCGCGAACTGGGAAAGCTCGTCCCAAAAGGGCTGTGTGGTCATGGTGCGCTCCCTCAGGTGAGACCTAAAGAACGGATCTCGCATGGCGTATCAGCAGCAAGACGCTGATCACACCAGTTAACAACGTCAACGAGACGGGCAAGGTACTCTGTCCAGGTGACCTTCTGCCCGTCGAGTTCGTAGCTCGGCTTTGGTTGTGCCGTGATTTGCTGAATGAGGTTCAGCGTTTGTGTCCGGATTGTCTGGATGATTTCGCGATCGTCAGTCATCAGTGATTTCTCCCTGTTGCGTTGATGCAGGATATTTGTCAGACGGTTCGGATCCAGCGGAAATCAGCATCAAATGGTCTTGACGCGAAAACGGACGACGATCACCTGGCCTGTATTCGGGAAGAAGCGGTATTCAACACGGTAGTGCTGTCCCGCTGTCGGAAAGGCCGGTGCCTGTGAAACGTCAATTACGTGGCGGAAGTTGTAGCCCACATCATCGAGGTCCCAGAGGACATCCTTTTGCAGTGTGGCAAAGAGGACGTTACTGGGGTTGAGGACCACGTTGGTGTGGCCTGCAACGGGCGTGAAGGACGCCGGGTCATCGCCGCACTCGGCCACGGTGTACTGGATGGACGCGATCTGGGCTGGAGTCACCACCTGGCCGTCGTAACCCAGGACACGTGCCAGGAAGGTTGCCGTGGCATTCTGAAAGACAATACCGTAGATTTCGTTGGCAGACACGGATTTGTCTCCTGTCGTTTTCTGGTTGCGAAGGAATCAGTGAGGGATGCGAATCCGCCCGATGGCGAGCCGTCCACACACTTGCCCGGGTTCCGCGCCAGCCGACCGACTCCGACCCGCAACGGCGCCTGGCGAGACGATCGAGCCGGCGGTTCCCAGGAATTCGGGCAATGGTTCGGGCGGCTGGGGTGGTTCGGGTTCCTGCGGATAAGTGATGGGAGGATGGTCAACCCAGGTAGGATTGCCGTAAGCCGTTAGATCGTAGTCCTTGTCCGAGTAGTCCTGGTCGTTATTGCCGAAGGGTCCACCGAGGGGCCAGTAGGCGATCAGGTCTTGCGGACGGACCAGGAGGGGTGAAGAGCCTGCAGCGAGCTGAGCGATTTCCGAATCATTGAGGGCCACCCGCCAGATGGCGGCCTCCGCGACGGCGCCGCCGAAATAGGCTGTCCATCCACCCAGTCGTTCCCATGCCCCGATGAGCATGCGGTCCACGGATGCCACGTTAAGGGAGGTGGTCTCGGCTGTTCCCGCCGTGCCGTTGAGATAGGCACGTCGGGCGTTCGATGATGGGAAGACCCCAGCCACGTGTTGCCACTGGTTGAGGTTATAGCTGGTACTACTGCGGGCGATGGCGAAGGTGTTTTGAGAGGCCGTCACAGCGGCGACACGCATCCCGTCTGGACCCCGCATTTGCAGGAACCAGCCTGTGTTGTTGTCCGTGGACCGTGCCAGGGAAAGGACTTCCTCATAGGCTGTGTTCCGCTGGGGATAGACCCAGGCAGCCAGTGTCAACGGTAAGACAAGGCCAGCTCCATCCACCCGCCGCAGGAATTGGGATGTTCCGTTAAACAGCCGGGCCATACGTGGACCTCACATGCGTCAAATCGGGGACATTTGGGAACTCTTGGATTCGTCATCATTCGCAGCAACGGACGATGTAGCGCGGATCGAGGACCGCCGCGGTCCCCCGTTCGCTGGCCTTGAAGCGGACGACGATGTCCTGGGCAAAATCGGCTTCGCTTCCTGGGGCCGATTGCGTGACGGTCAGAGGCCAGTTCTCCATGTAGGCGAAGGCCCGGGAGAAATCGCCCAGGAACCACCATGTCTTGGCCACTTCGGCGTTGATTCCCGACGCGACGATCCGCTGGTAGAGCAACTGGCTGTCAAAGACGCGGTAATCGGCCAGCGGGTTGGGCGATGTGGTGGCCGTCGCTGAGCCGTCTGTGGCGAAAGAAATGGCCGTGGCATGAAAGACCCGGCGGGCGGTATGACGGAGCGCACTCGGTACAAGCACGGTGTTGGGACGGATGAGAATTGGCTCACCGGTGACAGGATCTGTCATCCCAGTGAACAATTGCTCGGCGCGGTCCACGCTGGTCCAATCCTCCAGGGGATTCCCAGCCAGGAGATTGACCCAGGGACCGCCGGCTCCGGCGGCATAGTAGGTGTCGTAGGCGACGCCATTTTCCCGGTAGGGATTGACCGCCCCGACGATCACGTCGAGGATCCGTTTTTCTTTGAGACGCCCGAGCGTCTCCCCAACTTCAGCCGCCTGACGCAAAACGACATGCGTGCGGTCGAAGAAGATCGCTTCGCGTGTCACGGCCACAATCAATCCGTGCTTGGTTGTGGACGGCGTCTCGACATAACGCTCGCTGAAACCAACGTGCGGATAGGGCATCCCGGGCAGGACCTCGGTCATCGTCTCTGGAATCCCCGATGGACCGGGGATCTTTTCGCCATCCAGTCGGGTTGGGATTGTACGGACCAATCGCGAGGCGACAAACGCTTCGTGGCGATAGGTTTCGAGAATCTGGGAATAGATGATCTGGCCTGTGACGTTCAGGAAGGCCGTCACGTCAACGGCGTCACCAGCTTCCAGGATCGAGACGGGCGATGACTGGCGTGGATCGAGGGCCTTGACCCACTGGCGGCCCTCCGGGATGAGGGCCTCGGCCAAATCGCGGAGACTGAAATCGTCGGGTCGCAGATGCTTTTGTTCGAGCGCCTCGGCGAGGTGGCGGATGGTCTTTTCGGCTCCATCCAAATCATAACGGCGGCGGAGTTCACGGTACGAAATTGCAGGCATGGTTCACCTCTTTCTGGAAAGTTGAAGATTTGTCGTTGAACGGCGGAAATTCAGCGTCAGCTCGCAGTGGTGCCCTTGACGCCGCCGGCCATGATGGTTGAACAGATGGCCACCCAGACTGTGCTGCCGTTGGTCGAACGCCTTGCCACGCGACCGATGGCCAACTGTGAATTGGTCACTTTCACGAGCCGCTGATTTTCCAGGGCAGTCCCGGCGGCATTTTCATCCACGCCGACCCAATCACCCAGGTCGAAGGAACCACCGGGCGTGGTGAATTCAAAGACGCCCGCCGTGGCAACCCGGATGGGCTGGCTTTCTCCGCTCGGGCTGGCTTGCATGGCCACGCCCAAAAACTTGGACGCGAACAACTGCTGGTTTGCTGCCTCGGTCCCTTGATCAGGCTGGAGGGCAGCAGGTTTGGCGTCGTCCCCGTCCCAGAACAGCAAATCCCCGAGTTCGATGCTTGTTTGGGCATCGACGGTCGCAACGACAGGTTGCGTGTCACCATAACGCCATCGCATTGCGTGAGACATGAAAACCTCCTCTCGATTGAAAGACCTTTTTCAGGGGCAACAACACGATTGATCGGTGTTAGCGGAGCCCTGGCGGATCACGTATCCCGTTGGGTGATCGCCGCCACAAAGGCAGCGGTGCTGGGACATTCGCCACCGTTCAGAGGATCGCGGCAGACAGGGCGAAGGGTGTGACGCTCTCGCTGTTGTGCCGTCCGCATCAGATCGGCCATTTCGGCGAGGAGACGCCGCCGCTGACAATCATCCGGTTGAGACAGGAGCATGTCCCAGAGCGCCGGCCCCATCTTTGCTTCGCCCTCGCTTCCCGATTCGTCAGGCGGTAGCAAATGCCATTCGCGAAGGGCGCGCCTCAGCGCCAATTCACGTCGCAGACGGGCAATTTCGTTTGCTTCCCGGCATGAGTGATCGTCACCTGTGGGATGGGCAGGGTGATCGGGTGAGGGCTTGATGGCCTCGAAAAGTCCGGAGGTCGTTGCGGGGTCGGCCACCAGATCGACGCTCAACACGCGGTGGATTTCCGTGACCACGGGCGTTTGCCCGCGATGTTCAATCCGGGCCAGGACGTTGTGCGAGAGACCAACATTCTGGGGCGCGTGCTGGGCGTCCCAGATCAGGCGTTCTGCCACGTCGTGCCTGGGATTGAAATGAAGGTCGGCGAACAGGCCTTCGCCTTCCCGATAGTGGACCGCCCGCAGAAACCCCAATCGGTCGCGATAGTCTCTGGGCGCTGTTGCATCACCCTTGGGGTGATTGACATTAACCCTGGCCCCTTCGTAAAGGGGGACGGCCTGTTGCAGGGCTTGCTCGCTGTAACGGCGCCCGTTTCGGGACAAAAGCCCCAGGACCTTGACTCCGTGGATGATCCCGGCCTGGGCGTCAACCCTCACGGGGTGGTCACCCCATCCAAGATACTCGCAAAGGGAAACGTGACTCATCGGCATACCTCTCGAAGTAAAGACAATGGAAAGCCCGTTATGACGATGCGTGTAGGAGTTTTCGTCTCACACGGTTGGTTCATCCGTGGCATGACCGTCGAAATCGTTCGGTTCCAGATTGTGGCGCAGGGCCAATGTCTCGCGGGACAGCGCGCCGCAGCGGAAGAGGATGGCGTCGGCCTGGGCCTCTTTGAGGCGGTCTCGCACCACGAGGGATGGTGGAACCGTCTTGATTGTGACGTGTTCCAGGATGTCGGCAGGGAGCAGACCGGCCTCGGCTGCTGTTGTCAAAGCCCGTTCCAGGACCATACGATCTTCCTCGATCATCTCGGCCTGGAGCCGCTGAAACATCTTGACGGCAGGGCCTTCTGCTACCAACGTCGAGGCATAATTGGCGTTGCTGGCATCGCTGGTGAGCATGAATTCCGGCATGACGAGACGGCTGGCCACCGCCCGGAGTTCTGCTTGCAATAGCGTGACATAGCGGGCGGCGTCAATGGCGGCGACGGGAAATTCATAGTTCACTCCAGCTGTGGCGTCGAGGATCGTCCCCGGTGCAAACCGTTGCACTGAGGCGTAGGAAGAACCTGGTGACGGGCCTGGGGGAACGGATGTTCCGGCATCGCTGAGGAAGCGTTCCACGCTGGCTCGCCCTCCCGTGTGTTTACGGATCAAAGCGACGGCCGACTGGAGGCCTGCCACGACGCTCATATTTCTCAAGAGCTTTTCCGCCCGGCGGAGATTCTTTCGCACCGGGTAGAACAACGGCAGGCCACGTTTGATGTTGCAATCGACGTTGGCCTTGCGGTGCTGAATTTCCTGGGCGGAGACCCATGTCTCGTTCACCCAGTAGCCGCGGACGGTCTCCACGTGGGCGGGGTCCGTTGCAATGCCAAAACTGTGTTCAGGATGCTGGCTGTATCGAAAGGGTGTGCGAACATCTTCGGGATCGAGAAAACGCACGCGCAGGATGCCGTCAGGACCGGGAAAGAATCGGAGGAAGGCCTCGCCATCGCGGTCTTTTCGACGCAGAATCTCCTGCTGACGCAGATGCCAGCGGTTTTCTTTGAGAAAGCGGTCGAGTACGGCTTGAACCTGGGCGAGCGTCGATTTCGACACCGTATGCCCGAGACGGGGGACGACCTGATAACGGTGCCCTGTACCCACGACGTAGCTGATCCGGTTTTCGTGACCATTGATGGCGAACTCGTTTTCGGCGGCGAGCTGGCGGCATTCGCGGCGGATCTGATCAAGCTCGATTTCCGTTTGGAAGGGAACACTCGTCCGCTGGCAGCCGAGGGGGATCCAGAGGCGGCGACCGTCAAGGTCCCAATCGTCCGGGTCAGTCAGCTCTTCCACTAAGGTTTGAAGCCGGTGATGGTTAAAGCGTTCTGACTGAAGACGTGGCGACATATCTTGCCTTTCGTTCATGCTGTGTCGTCTCGATTGTTGCAGGGATTAACCGAGGGCCGTTTCACCAGACCACGATTCGCTGGTGAGGGGGTGGCGACGGTGTGGATCGGGAAAGCTCGCCGGCGAGGCGGATAGCCATCTCCAGGGCGTCCGCGCCGTCATCATGATCCCCGATAGGAAATGTGCGGAGCTGTTCGACCAGGAGCTTGGCCCCTGCCGAAGCCCGCCGGAAGCGGAGGTGCCGTCGCGCCAGAAGTGGCCCCAAGCGACGAATCCGCACCAGTTTGCTCGTGTGGTTGCGGATCAACCAGGGTGAAAACCCTATTAGCCCTCGGCGACGGAATTCCGCTTCCAGCGGTTCGGCGAGAAGTTCCTGGAACTGATTGGCCTCGACACCGAAGGCCTGGACGGACCACCGGGCGCACCAGTCGGCAGCGTCGGCCACCATTTGCGCCATCGGACGGCGGGCCAGGTCCGCATCCACATACATGCGTCCCTCACGATCCACCCCCAGAACGATCAGGGCCGAATAGTCGCCCCGCCGTGCGTCGGAGCCCTTGCTGGGATCGAGGGTTGCCACACAAAGTTTCAGGTTTGGCGGCCAGGTGTCGAACCAGATCTCATCGTTGAAGTATTCATCCGGCCATTCGCAGAGATCAGGCGAGACGGGAGCGTTTTGTTTTTCCCGGGCGAAGGCCGCCCAGCCGATCTCTGCCCGCAGACACATCAGGCTGTAAAGGTCCTCCCGCTCCGGCCAGAGGACAACGGCATCCTCCTCCATTTCCCGACGATGCTGTTGGAAAAACAGCCGTGCCCGATGGGCGGCCTGCGGGTTGTCGGTATCGCAATACATCTCCTGCCATTGATCCCAGAGGTCCGTGCGTCGTGGAAACCGCTCGATGGCGCGGAAAATAAGCGTTTTCCAGCCGGCAGTCCGCGAGAGTTCCATGGCCAGGGCGTCGTAGTGTAGGGCTGTGGCAAGATGGATGACATTCGTGGCAGGACTGCCCGCCGCCATCAGGGTGCCGTGAAACCACGTGCGGGAACGGTCTCGCAAGCGTGGGGAGAGGATGTGTCCATCGTTTTGAATGTCGTCGGCAATGATCAGGGTGGGGCGGTCGGCCCGTTGTCGTCGCCCCCGCATCCGCTGACCCGTGCCAAAGGCTTCAATGGTGGCGCCCGACGGAAGCACGATCTTTTCTGCCCGCCAGACAGAACCCTTTTGCTTCGCCAGGCCGTACCGTTCTCGCAGATGGGAATTGTTGAGCAACTCGGCCTTGATGTTCTCCAGGTGCGCGCGGGCCTGGTGCCGTGTATCCGAGACCAGCCAGATGTAGTGCTCTCTTTCTTCGAGCAAGCACCAGAGGGGTATGCCAGGGAAACCAGTGTGGACTTGGCGGAACCTCGGGGACCCAGCACATTGAGCTTTATCCCGCGATGGGAGAGGGATTGCTCAAGATGGCGGGCGAGGATTCGATGCATGCGGGACGGCGGCAAGCGAAAGTGTTGCGGCAGGTATTGCTGCGCCCAGGCGAGGAATCCCTGTCGGTCACCGGCGCCGCGTTGAAGTCGCCGTGCCTGGGCGTGGAGTGTTGCCAGGGACGAACGCAACCAGCAAAGGATACTTCCTGCCTGAGGATGTTCCAGAATCAGGTCGCTTTTGGAGAATGTTGTGACGGTCATATTGCTTGCCCTTATTTGTCGGAAATGGGCGCATCGTCAGTCGATGTTGGACGAGACACATCCCAGTCTCGCCCCAGACGCTCCAGGCGACGGAGGATCCGCTTTCGGTGAGCTGCCAGGGGGACCTCCTCGACGATGATGCGGGCAAATTCCGAGACCAGCGTGCGGATCTGCTCGAGGGTCACAGAATTTGGGGAGCGGGCTGCGTAATCCTCCGGATTGAGGCGTTCCAGGGCCCAGGCCGCCGCACGCCAGTATTGCTCCTTTCGTGCTGCCGCAGCGATGTTTTTCATGAAGAGGATCTGGGCCTTACTCTCGGCCTTGTGCAGCGATTCGGCGAAAGCGGGATCGCGCTCCGCGGTGCGGCGGATCGTGGAAGGGGAACAGCCCACGTACCGGGCCGCCGTTCGCCGACTGCAACCGACGCTGAGGATGGCCAGGATCTCTCGTTTGCGGAACTCATCGAGGCTGCGACGTCCCGTGTCGCTTTTTCTTGTTTTCCTCGAGGTAAAGTCCTCTTCGTGCATGCTGGTCATCGTGTTGACATCCTGGTTTGAAGAATCAAGTTGTGTTGTCGGGTGGCGCAGCTTCGGAGAGACCTGCTTGTCAGGTCCGCCTTTCGGAGGGACGCGCTTGTCGCGTCCGGTGAATTACGTTTGATGATCCATCCCGCTTCAGCGGGCACGACAAGCGTGCCCCTCAGAGTTTGCCTTTCGGAGGAACCTGCTTGTCAGGTCCGATGTGCAGCGTTGGACAATCCATCTGGCTTGGGCGGGCGTGACAGGCACGCCCCTCCGAGGTCCGCGTCGCAACTCGCAAATTTGAGTACGAACTTCAGGCGGCGCAGCGATGTTGGGTGGATGCTGCACCAATAAACTCGAAGGACATCACGGCCCGGCCGAACGAGCCTTTGTATTGCGGCAGATTATGTCCACCACCGCGGGAGCCGTATTTGCGGAGTGACCGCAGCCGCCACTGCGGTGAGCGGCAGAGATGGGCAATCATGGCGGGGTGCGAGGTGGTGATCCCCACTCGCTGGCCCTGACTGCGGTAATACCGGGCCACAGCGGCGAGAAACGCGGATCCAATTCCCATTCCCTGATATTCCGGTAAACAACCAGGCGACTGATGCGGCGATAATTCCGCTGGCCGATTTGCGAGGCCACGGCACAAAAGCCGACCGCGTTGTTTTCCCAGAGGGCGAGATAACACTCGGCAGCCGATGGCAA
>Ga0068705_10001411_pt1 | contig 12105 bp, 11 predicted proteins | sample YNPMSTMetaG_FD_65631 | JGI IMG/M metagenome (GOLD analysis project Ga0068705, IMG submission 65631) | Anoxygenic and chlorotrophic microbial mat microbial communities from Yellowstone National Park, USA - YNP MS-T MetaG | ecosystem: Environmental > Aquatic > Thermal springs > Hot (42-90C) >... | reverse complement strand
GCTTCAGCAACTTTAAGAAAGCGTTCTCTTTTTGAAGAAAATTTTTGTTTAGGCATAAATATGTTAATTTATATTACTTATATATTATACCATATTTTTTTCATTTTTTCAATATGTATTTTAAAAATAGAATATAAGAATATATTTGAACATAGTCTTAATAATTTATTTTAAAAGACAATGTTGGAGTATATAACCCACTAACTCAGTTTTGCAATTTATTATCATCTTATCTCCGAATCGGAGTCTTCAGGGTTAAAAGATAATTGTGATCCCGACTTATTCGGGATGACAGATAGTACTCTTGTCATCCTGAACTTGTTTTAGGATCTTATTGGATCCCGAAATAAATTCGGGATGATAACAAGGTAAGTTATAAATTAAAATATTTCGAATATAGATTTTTTGACACCGGTATCAAAACCACGATGGGGATGGGGCAGGTTTTGGTTGATTTTTAGTTTTTTACCCCCAAAATCTCACTTAGTCTTTCTTTATCAAACCCGATAATATATTCCTCCTCACCATTATCATAAATAATTTCTGTTACTGGTACGCCCATTTGGCCAGTTTTTCTAACCATTTCCTCACTAGCTTCTTGATTTAAATCAACTAAAGTATGCTCATATTTTATCTTTTGACTATCAAGCCATGTAGCTTCCATTTTACAATAAGGGCAAGAGGTGGTGGCATAGAGTTTTATCTTTTTTACCTTTAATGGTCCAACGCCACAAGCATTATTAACTAATTCCTTTAAAGTTTTATCAACATTCTTTGCTGTTTCAAAAATAGCTTTATCTTGGATGACTTTTCCCAAAAGTGAGGCGTTTGATGCGCCAACTAAAACTTTTTTATCTTTTTTTAAAATCACCAAAGAGCAAGGTAAAAGACCAATTAAATTTTTATCAACGGTCAAGATATTACCCATCCAAAATTCATTGCAGATATTAAAGAGTTTTCCTTGATTATTAGGCAAATCTGCCTCTCCTAAAATTTTTAACGAAGCTTTTTCCACTTCTTTTTTGACATTTTTTAACGTTTCCTCATAAGAAAAAGTTGATTCACGAAAGTAGGCTAGATTCATAAGCTCTTATAGAAAACTAATAATTTTTCGGCAATTTCGGCGGCATTTTTTTTATTTAACTTATAATAAACTTTTTTTCCTTGTTTATAATAAGAGACAAGCCCCCAGTTTTTAAGTTTTTTAAGATGTTGAGAAACAGCCGATTGCGATAAGCCACAATTTTTTATAAGTTCACCAACATTTTTTTCTTTCTCTTTTAAACAGCGCAAAAGCTTAATTCTTGGTAGCGATGAAAAGGCTCTTAAAATATAAGGATTTTTCTTCATAAAAAAATATTAGCAAATGCTAATATGTTTGTCAAGAGTGTTTTAATTTGGTAATATTAAAAGCGATTAAAAAAGGAGAAGGGTAATTATATAGATTCCTGATCAAGCTCGCCCTCCGAATCGGAGGGTAAAGAATGACAATTATATAGATTCCTGAACAAGTCAGGAATGACAATGGATTGTAAATTTAATTAAAATTTAATTAAAATTGATATAAGTCAATGGAAAACGATTTTCAGTTTCTTTTCAACAAAGCCTTATTTTTCTTAAAATTTCGGCCAAGGACGGAAAAAGAAGTTTTTGACTATCTTTTAAAAAAAATAAAAAAAACTCACTATTCAACCGATGATATAAAAAAAGTAATCGAAAAACTAAAAGAGATGGATCTTTTAAACGATAAAAAATTTATCGAAGATTATGTTTCTTTTTACTTAAAAAACAACCCCAAAAGTCAAAAAGTTTTAATTTTAGAACTTCGGAAAAAAGGTGTCGATGAAAATTTAATCAGTGAATACTTTTTTCAAAACCAAGTCGATGAGGAAGAGCTAGCTTTTTTATTATTAAAAAAACGCTGGCCAAGATGGGCCGGGATTGATAAGAAAAAAAGATTAAAAAAAGCCTTTGATTTTTTAGCCCGGCGGGGTTTTAGTTTTGATATTTCAAGAAAAACAGTTGAAAAATTATCTCAATCAGGTAAAATAGAATTAAATATTTAAAAGTTTGCTTGAGAGGATTAGAAAATTTAAAGTTTTTAAATTTTAAATTATGACGATATTATTTTATCAGTCTTATCTAAAAAAATCTTTTTTTTATTCTTTCTAACTCCTTCTCAAGCATTGATTTTGTTTTATGCTACAAAAAATTTTTCGCCGATTTCTTATCGATCGGGAACAACCAAAAAAAATTATCGCTGAAGCCCAAGAAAAAGCAAGTCAAATCGTCAGTCAAGCCCAACAAGAAGCCCGGCGGTTGATGAATGAAGCTTTGGAACTGGAAAAACAACTGGTTTTTCGACAACAACAACTAGAAAAAAAAGAAACTATTTTAGAGAGTGAAAAAAAAGAGATTCAAAAAAAGATTAATGAAATTGAGGCTTTAAAAAAACAGATTGAGCAAAAAAAAGAAGAAATGAGATTAAAATTAGAAAAAATATCGCGCTTAACTCAGGAAGAAGCAAAAAATCTTTTGATTTCAATTTGGGAGGAAAGACTTAAAGAAAAAATCGCCAATGAAATAAAAGCGGCGGAAGAGGAAATAAAGATAAAAGCCGATGAAAAAGCCAAAGAGATTTTGGCTGATGCGATGCGCTATGGGGCGACTGATTATGTAGCAGAATATACTTTATCAACCGTTAATCTACCTGATGAGTCTTTTAAAGGCCGAATTATTGGAAAAGACGGCCGAAATATCCGGGCTTTTGAATTGGCAACGGGAGTGGATGTTGATTTGGAAGAAGAGAAAGCAATAAAGATTTCTTCATTTGATGCTATAAAAAGGGAGGTGGCTCGTGTTTCTTTGGAGCGATTGATTAAAGATGGGCGAATTCAACCGCAGCGGATTGAGGAAATTGTTAAAAAAACTCAAGAAGAGATTGAAAAGGTAATTTATAAAGCCGGTGAAGAACTGACAAGAAAGGTCGGGGTTTATAACTTACCTTCAGAAATTATTCGTCTTTTGGGCCGTTTTAAATATCGTTATTCTTATGGTCAAAATATGATCGCTCATACTTTAGAAGAAACAAGAATTGGGATTGCCTTAGCTTATGAGTTAAAAGCCGATGTTAATGTCGTTCGTCTTGGTTGCTTACTTCATGATATTGGAAAAGTAATTGCCGATAAAGAAGGATCCCATGTTGATTTGGGGGTACAGCTTTTGCAAAAATATCACTTTCCAAAAAAGGTAATTGATTGTGTTGCTTCCCATCATGAAGATGTGCCATTTTCCTCGGTTGAGGCGGTGATTGTTTATATTGCTGATGCGGTATCTGGGGGAAGGCCGGCAGCGCGGCACGAAGATTTTGAAGAATATTTAAAGCGAATCAAAACCATTGAAGATGTGGCTAAATCGAAAAAAGGAGTCGCCGACGCTTATGCTTTACAGGCAGGAAGAGAGCTGCGGGTGATTGTTAAACCACAAGAGATAGATGATAATGAAGCCAAAATATTAGCAGAAAAAATAAGAGAAGAACTGGAAGAAAAGTTTGCCGTTTTTCCAGGACAGATAAAAGTAACTGTGATTCGCGAATATCGGGCCGAGGCGGTGACGAAGATATAAATGTGATGCTAATCAACGAATTTAATGCTAATCTACAAGTATGCGAATAATAATAGAGATAAATAGAGATAAGTAGAGATAAATGGAGATTGGGAGATTGAAATTTAGTTTAAAAATTGTGTAAACTTAGTGTAAACATTGTATAAACATTGTGTAAAAGTTGTGTAAAAGTTGTGTAAAAATAGTTGAAATCAGTTGCAATCAGTTAGAATCGGTTACAATCAGTTGAAATTAGATAAATCAGAAAAAGAAGTTAAACGTTAAACATCAAACTTTAAACATCAAACATTCAATATTAAACATTTAAAAACAAACTTCTTTTATTAAAATAATGCAATTAAAAGAATAAAAATCAGTGCGATCATCTCAAATTTTATCCCCTTAATTTTATTTTTGTAGAGACGTACAGTCTGTGTTTGTAAGTAGACACACGCCATGGCATGTCTTACCTTTATTTATCTTCTTTAAAAAAATCATCCAAACTTTACCAACTTAGCGCGATCGTGACAAGATGGTAAAACCACGTTAGACGGGGTAAAAGATTCGATAAATTTATTCTCTCAATTTCTGCTTATCTCCTCAATCTTTATTTCTATCTTTTAAACGGCCGTCGCAAAAATAGAATTTTAACGTTTAATGTTTAATGATTTGTGTTTGGTGATAAAATATTAGTTGATGACAATCTTTAAGGATCGAGTGGAGGCGGGAGAAAAATTGGCTGATTTAATTAATCAATCAAATTTTTTTAAAAAAATTAAAAAGAAAACAAATATTATCGTTATTTCTTTACTTCGTGGTGGGGTGGTTGTTGGGCAGCAAATTGCAAAAAAAATCGGGGCAAAAAATCTTCCTCTTCCAGTAGCAAAAATTTCCTCACCCCAAAATCCAGAACTAGCCATTGGCGCTTTGTGTTTTTCTCAAATTTATTGGGAAAAAGAAGTTTTAGACTCCTACTTTTTTTATAAAAATGATATTGATAATCAATTAAAAAAAGCAAAAGATAAATTTTTTTCTTACTGTCAAAAATTTAATATTGATGAAAGAAGTTTTGATAGTTTAAAAAATAAAGTTATCATTTTAGTTGATGATGGAATTGCGACCGGCGCAACGGTTTTGACTGCTTTTTATTTTTTGCGGACAAAAAAACCAAAAAAAATAATTCTTGCTTCACCAGTGGCTCCTTATGATTTTAAAAATCCAGGATTTGATCAGGTTTTTATTTATCATCAAGAAAAGTATTTTTCCGCTATCTCCCAGTTTTATGAAGATTTTTCGCCGGTTGAGATATTGAAAATATAATACGAATGATGCGAGTATGTGATGCCAATCTACGGATGAAATGCGAATCTACGGATATGCGAATAAATAATGTGTAAATATTGTGTAAATGTTGTTAATATTGGTCATTCCCGCGAAGGCGGGAATCTATAAAATTCTACCTTAATAAAAAAAGGGTTGAAAATTTTATAGATTCCTGGTCGAAGCCAGGAATGATAATTTTTTCAATTAGAAATTAGGTTAATTAAGTTAATTAGATTAATTTTTTTTGAATTTTAATATGTCATTTTGATTTTTGATATATGATTTTTGATATATATTTTTTAGTGTTAGAGGTTAGGTATTTGGTCTTTGGTTGGGGGTTGCGATTTTTTTGTTTTTTGGTTATTCTAAAATTATGGAACAAGGACATCCAATACCTAGGCAAATTACTACCTTTGAGTTTAAACTGATTGGTTTTTTAACTCTTAAGCAGTTTATTTATTTAGTGATTTTTATCCCGGCGGGATATTTAGCTTTCATCCTTTTCCCAATTCCTTTACTAAATATTTTAGTTGGAATTATAATTGCCGCCATTGGTCCAGCCTTGGCTTTTTTACCAATCAATGAGCGACCACTTGAAGTTTGGATTAGAAATTTAATCAAAAGATTAACTTCACCAACTCAATATTTTTATAAAAAACAAAATCAACCGCTTTATTTTTTACAAGATTTATTTTTTGTTGCCGATCCTCATCGAGTAACTGCCCATATTCAATCACAAAAAATGTTAAATCAATACCTAGCTCAAAAACAACCCCAACCAAACCAAGCTCTTAATCAAAAAAAACAACAGATTAATCAACTTTTAAGTTCGCCTCCCAGTTTATTGTCGATAAAAAAAGAAAAATTAGTAGTAGAATCATCTTCTACCCAAGTAATTAATAATTCAATTCCAAGTCCTTCTTCGCCTAAAAAACCTTTTTTAACTGGAGTGGTAAAAAACAATAAGATGATTCCTTTATCAGGAGTTTTAATTTATATTAAAGATCAAAATGGTAAAACCCTTCGCCTTTTAAAAACTAATCCTTATGGTGTTTTTGCTACCTTTAATCCTTTACCCGATGGTGAGTATCTTTTTGAGTTAAAGGATCCACAGGGCGGTTATTTTTTTGATACAATGAAATTAAATGTTGAAAGCAAAAATCAAAAACCATTAGAATTTTTTTCTAAAGAGCTTTTGTAAAAGATTATGTCAATACAAAAACCAACCTCACCAGTCAAAGCCACCACCCAACAATTTATCGAAATTGAGGAAATCCAGGACGATATTATTTTAATGAAAGATTATTCGGCCGCCTTAGTGATTGAGGTTTCGGCAGTTAATTTTTGGCTTTTATCTTCAGAAGAGCAGATGTCAATGGTTTATGCTTATGCCAGTCTTTTAAATTCGCTCTCTTTTCCGCTACAAATTCTTATTCTTTCCAAAAAAATGGATATTTCAAACTATTTAGACTACTTGGATCAAAAAATTAATACGACAACTGATCAATTAATAAAAACGCGACTACAAAGTTACAAAGAATTTATTAAAAACATTGTTAAAAAAAATACCGTTTTGGAAAAAAGATTCTTTTTTGTGATTTCTTTTTCTCCGTTGGAACTTGGGATTAGTGGCGTTAACACTTCCTTATTAAAAAAAGATTATGTCTTAAGTCGGGCAAAAACTTCTTTATATCCTAAACGCGATCATCTTTTACGGCTTTTAGCCAAGATTGGTCTTTCGGGAGCGGTTTTACAAAAGCAACAATTGGTAGAACTTTTTTACAATTTATATAATCCATCAGCAACCGGTAAAACATTAGCTCCGATTGAAAGTTATACCGATGTGGTTTTAACTAATAATTAAAAATTTATGTTTAATTTATTGGCTAAAAAACAGTCGGCAACCGAGACAAAAAAAGAAACCGTGGCTTCTTTTCTAGCCAAAGGATCAGTATCAATTAAAGATATAATTGCTCCTTCATTTGTTGAAGTAGATTTTAACCATTTAAAAATTGATGAAAGATATTATCGAACTTTATATGTAGTTGGATACCCGCGTTATGTTTCGGCCAATTGGCTTTATTCTCTTATTACATTTGACCACCCACTTTATGTTTCAATGTATATTTACCCAACAGAAACAAAAGGTGTTTTAGATGATTTAAAAAGAAAAATTGCCGAAATGGAAGCAACAATTGAAAATGATATTAAGGCGGGGAAAGTGGTTGATCCATCACTTCAAGTAGCTTTAGATGATGCTTTAGCTTTGCAGGCAGAGTTAGCTAAAGGAGCAGAGCGTTTTTTTCAGTTTGGTTTGTATATCACTATTCCCGCCGAAAGTAAACAAGAATTAGATGAAATTACTAAACAAGTTGATTCGGTTTTATCATCACTTCTTATTATCGCCAAACAAGCAACTCTTCAAATGGAGGAGGGCTTTAAATCAACTTTACCTATGTTTTATGATAAATTAGAAGTTTGGCGCAACATGGACACAACTTCTTTATCATTAACCTTTCCTTTTGCTACCGCTTCATTGACAAGGAACGAGGGGATTTTATATGGAATTAATCAACATGATGGATCTTTAATTATTTTTGATCGGTTTACTTTAGAAAATGCCAACTCAGTCATTTTGGGAAAATCAGGTGGGGGAAAAAGTTTTTTAGTCAAACTTGAGTCTTTGCGACTTTTAATGATGGGCGTTGATGTAATTATTATTGATCCAGAGAATGAGTATCAAAAACTAGCTTCTTCGGTTGGGGGAGAGTTTGTGGTTTTTTCAACGACTAGTCAGTATAAAATTAATCCGTTTGATTTAGCCACTGCCGAAGCCTCAGCCGATGAACTTTCCAATAAAATTTTAGACCTTCATTCTTTAATGCGGGTGATTATGGGGGATTTGACCCCATCTCAAGATGCCCTTTTGGATCGGGCTTTGGTCTTAACTTATCAACAAAGGGGGATCACTCAGGATCCGGTAACTTTTAAGAACGAACCACCGCTTTTAGAAGATTTATATAAGGTGTTTTTAGGAATGGAAACACCGGAGGCAAAAGAATTGGCTGATCGGTTGGAAAAATTTGTCCGCGGGTCAGCCGCAGGGATTTTTAACGCCCAGTCAAACTTTGATATTAAAAATCCGTTTACCGTTTTTGGGATTCGCGATTTAGAAGAAAATCTGCGGCCAGTGGCAATGTATATTATTTTAGATTATGTTTGGAATCGAGTAAGAAAAGATAGAAGAAAAAGAATTTTAGTCGTTGATGAGGCGTGGTATCTGATAAAACACAGGGATTCGGCTTCTTATCTTTATTCATTTGCTAAACGGGCAAGAAAATATCTTTTGGGGTTAACGGTGATTACTCAGGATGTGGAAGATTTTTTGTCAACTAATGAAGGAAAAGCGATTATTAACAACTCTTCTTTGCAAATTATTTTAAAACAGTCAACCGCCTCGGTTGAAAAAATCACCGAGACTTTTTATTTGACCGGTGGGGAAAAACATTTTCTTTTGTCAACTGGTGTCGGGGAAGGTCTTTTTTTTGCTGGTCGCTCTCATGTTGGTTTTTCGGTTATTGCTTCGGAGGAGGAAAAAACCTTGATTGAGTAAAATAAAATAAAAAAACAGGGCGCCTAAGACGGCGCCCTTTTTCTTTTTTAAATAAAAAATTCTTATTTGACTAATCTTTTTAAGCTTTTTCCAGCAGTAAAGCCTGGAGTTTTAGTGGCTGGAATCTGAATCTCGGCTCCAGTTTGGGGATTTCTTCCTTTACGAGCGGCTCTTTTTCTTACCATAAAGGTACCAAAGCCGGTAACTACCACCTTCTCACCTCTTTTTAAAGCGTCACTGATAGTAGAGAAGACAGTGCTGACAGCATCTTTAGCGGCTTTGGCGGTAAGACCCGCTTTTTTTGCCACTTGGGCGACTAAATCAGCTTTTGTCATATTTTTCACCTCCTTCCGCAAGAATTAACTGATAATAATCTTCAATTGTTATCAGCATATTACTTTTTGGGCTTTCTGTCAAGCCGTATTTAAAATATCTTAATATAACAATCTATATCAAAATTAGGGCTTTGCGATGGGAAAAATATAATACGAATGATACGAATATGTGATGCCAATCTACGAATGAAATGCGAATCTATACCCCTTCGCTTTCAAATAGCAAAGGGTTATACCCAACGAAGCTTTAGCGAAGTGGTATACGAATATGCGAATAAAAAAAGAGATAAATAGAGATTGATAGAGATAAGTAGAGATTTATGGAGATTGGGAGATTGGTTTAATTTTATGTAGAGACACGCCATGGTGTGTCTCTACAAAGATTCTTTGTCATCCCGACTAAGTCGGGACTATATAATTGACAATATTATTGTCATTCCTGCGAAAGTACGAATCCATATATCTTAAAAAAGAGGTAAAAATTGTATAGATTCCTGATTAAATCAGGAATGACAATTAGGTCAATTTTTTTTGAATTTTAATATGTCATTTTGCTATTTGACCAAGTCTGACCAAGTCTGACTTAGTCTGACTTGGTTTGATATATGATTTTTGATTTATTGTTTGGTGCTTAGTGATATAATTATATCGTCTCGGAGCGTAGTTCAGATGGCTAAGAACGCAGCGTTCGGGACGCTGAGGTCGGCGGTTCAAGTCCGCCCGCTCCGACTTAATTTATTCATTTATTTTTTCTAACTGGATTGCCCAAATTGAATTGGGGATCATAAGAAGGGTAGTTTTCAATTGATTAGCATTGACGGTAATTTTTTCTTTAGTTTCTCGACCTAAAAGATTAGTTTTTTTAAAATAATATTCACCATTGCTAAGATTTTTAATCATAATTGGTACCATTTCGATATTTTTTTCTTGCGGATCGAAGTTGACTAAAACCAAATTAACACGATTATAAGAAAGACTGGCTAAAGCCGAAACATAAGTTCCTTCACCTTCAACCAAAAGACGCATATCAGAAAGATCATTTAAAAGTTTTAAAGCAAAGTATCGAGGTTTTGGTTTGCCATCATTGGTAATAATTCCCCAGCTTGGTGTTACCCCATCTTTTATTTCAAATAAAAAAGCTAGTTTATAGTTGGCTTCAATGAAGTTGCGGATGGCTTTTATTGTATATGCCGCTCCTAATTGAGTATCGGCAATAGAATTGGGATTGGAGTCGTAGCCCCATTCACTGATAATTTTTTCTAGATTTTGAAAGCGATAATATTTTGGGAAAGCTAAATATTTATTTAAAGCAATCATATCATCGGTAAAGTCTTCGGGATTTTTTGAATAATGATGCCAACTTAAAAAATCAAGGCGTAAATTATTTTCTATAACAAAATCTAAAAATTTATGAATCCAGTTTTTATATAGGGAAGTAGTTGCTGGGCCACCAATTTTAAATGAATAAACATTTTTTGCATTTTGGGCTCCTTTAACCGCATAAAAATAAAGTTCATTGTAGTTTTTTGAACCACTATAATACCATTTACCAAAAGTCTCCAAATCCGGCTCGTTCCAAACTTCATAATAAAGATCAGTTTTCCAAAAGTCTGAAAGCGCGCCACAAGGTAAGACGGTATTTTTTCCACTATAGCGCTCAATTGTTTTTTGGACTAAAAAAGACCAGTTTTCCCAGCGTTTTGGTTTACCGATAAGACTACCGTCTTCTGATAAAATTTCTGGCATATATCCTAAAACTAAAAAAGGTTTTGCCCCAACATGATAGATATCGCAAATAGTTTCATCTAATTTTTTCCATTGAAGGATAATATTGCCTTGATTGTCCAAAGAAACAACATCATAAAAATCATAAAGATGATCAATTCGAATATATTGAGGATAAAGGTTGGCAACAAGATCGATAACATTTTGAAACATCCGAATTCCTTTTTCTTCACCGCCTTGAGCCAAAGCTTTAAAACGATCAGGAAACTTACCCATGGTTTTTTTGGTATCAACAACAATATTGGCTTTTACTGGGGCCGCTTTTGAACGATAAAAAAAATAAAGAAAAAAAAGAGGAGTTAATAAAGTAGAGAAAATAATAAAAAAGAATAGTTTTCGTTTCATTTTTTATATTATAATCAATTTTAAAGTTTTAATTTGGTTAATGATTAGGCTAAAAAAATTAATTAATATTAAAAAAATATTTTTTTATCTTCTTGTTTTTTTAATATTAATTTTTTTCATTTTTTACTTGCTTTTTTATAAAAGAAACTCTAATTGGATTTTTTATTCAATCGAAGGAAAATCTTATAAACTTCTTATTGCCAAAACACCCCTTGAGCATCAAAAAGGACTAATGTTTTATCGGAGTAAAAAAGAGTTAAAAGGAGCCCACGGGATGATTTTTATTTTTGATAAAAAAGATTATCGGACTTTTTGGAATAAAAATACTTTTTTGGATTTAGATGTTTATTGGTTTGATGATGATAAGATAATTGGCAAAGACTTTTTGCCATCAATTGAAAAAACCAAAGAGATTTTCACCATAAGCTCACCAAAACCAGTTGATAGAGTGGTAGAGATAGTTCGTTAATTTATTTTTACCCTCTTGCATCCGAAACTTTTTGGCAGCGCTTTAAAAACTCTTGTTGGGCTAATTTGATGTTTTCATTTTTTCCTCCCCAAGCTTTTAATCCTTCTTGTTGTAAAGCTCTTCCGAAAGAATAGCTTAGCTGCCAAGGCACTTCATTTTTGTATTTTTCATTCATCACTTTTAAATATTCGGTTGCCTCATCTGGAGAAAGACCACCGGATAAAAAGACGATTCCTGGCACTTCTTCAGGCACAGCTTCTTTTAATGCCTCAATTGTTTCATAAGCAATTTTTTCAGCAGAAGTTTTATCTTGACAGTCTTTACCAGGAAGGACCATATTTGGTTTTAAAAGAATACCACTTAAATCAACCCCAAATCGCCCCAACCATTTAAAAACTTTTTTCAAAACAGCAATGGTTACTTCTTTACTTTTATAAATATTATGATTGCCTTCATGGACTAAAACTTCTGGTTCAACAATTGGCACAAGACCAGCTTTTTGAGTGATTAAAGCATACTGAGCTAAACCAATAGCGTTTGAAACAAGAGCTGCTTTTGAGGGTAAATCATCGCCCACTTTATAAACCGCTCGCCATTTAGCAAAAACTGCCCCCATTGTTTTGTATTCTTCG
>Ga0068705_10001407_pt1 | contig 12119 bp, 7 predicted proteins | sample YNPMSTMetaG_FD_65631 | JGI IMG/M metagenome (GOLD analysis project Ga0068705, IMG submission 65631) | Anoxygenic and chlorotrophic microbial mat microbial communities from Yellowstone National Park, USA - YNP MS-T MetaG | ecosystem: Environmental > Aquatic > Thermal springs > Hot (42-90C) >... | reverse complement strand
GTTCAGCAACGCAATATGCTCTGGGAATTCCGTAAAGCAGGGTTATCATTACTCACAGGAATGAAAGGTTCTGCCAAACCTGCCACAGGTGTTGAGGATACAGCGGTTCGTCCTGAAGATTTACATTTGTATGTTCAGGAATTGTCGGAAATTATGAACCGCTACGAGGTGCAGGCTTCTTTTTATGGACATGCTTCTGCGGGGCTTTTGCATGTCCGCCCTGTATTAGATTTGCATAAACCTACGGATATTAAAAAATTTCGCAAATTAGCGGAGGATGTTTTTACCCTGGTTCGAAAATATCGGGGAACTTTTACCGGGGAACATGGAGTAGGAATGGCTCATTCCGAATTTATGAAAGAGCAAATCGGAGAGAATCTTTTCCAACTCATGGCACAAATCAAGCATACCCTTGACCCTCAATGCTTGATGAACCCCGGTAAAATAACAGATGTGTCTCGTTTCCGTTTTGATGAAAACCTGCGATGGCGGAAATTAACCCTTCCCTTTGAACCTTGTTTAGCCTTTTCTGCAAAAGATAACTCTTTTATTGGTAATTTAGAACAATGTAATGGATGTGGAGCCTGCCGAAAAGAAACCCCTACTATGTGTCCTACTTTTATTGCTCGCGGCGAAGAAATTCTCTCCACACGAGGTAGAGCCAATATTATCCGCCATATAATCGAGGAATCTGCACATAATCCGAATATATTATATTCCTCTGAACTTGAACAAGCCCTAAAATATTGCCTTGCCTGCCGTGCCTGCACTGTGGAATGTCCCTCTAATGTAAATATGTCCCTCTTAAAAGCGGAATTGCTCCATGCTCTGAACTCAAAATACCTACCCCGATTTACAAAATTCCTGCTAAGTAATATAGATACATTTGGCAAAATAGCAAGTTTGACACCTTCATTGGCAAATTTTAGTCTAAATAATAAGTGGTTGCGGAATATCTTGGAGCATTTCTCCGGAATTATAGCAAAGCGACCTTTGCCCTTGTATGCTCGTGAACCTTTCCACCGCTGGTTTTATAAAACCTATAACGGTTGGAAAACTCCTAAGGGAATACGAGGAACTATTTTACTATGGGATGATTGCTTCACACGCTACCATGAACCCGAAATCGGGAAGGATGCCGTAAAAATATTGACATCCGTAGGATTTCGAGTAGAGATTTTGCCTGACAGAAGTTGTTGTGGTAGACCGTCATTCAGTGTCGGAAACCTCGAAAATGCACGAAAAAAAGGTGAACAAAATTTAAATATCTTAAAGGATAGAAAAGAACCTATCCTATTTTTAGAACCTTCATGCTTTACCATGTTTTATGAGGATTATAAAGAATTAAAACTGGAATCAGCGGAAATGATTGCAGAAAAATCCATGCTTTTAGAAGAATTTCTGGTAAATCTACTGGATAGCGATTCTTCTGCTTTATCTTTTTCTCGAAATAAATCTATGCAGATTGCAGTACATACTCATTGTCATACAAAAGCAACTCGTGGAAGCATACCTATGAAAAGACTTCTATCTCGCATTCCGAATGCGCAGGTTCAAATACTACCTTCTGCCTGTTGTGGAATGGCAGGTGCCTACGGAATAATGAAAGATACTTATGAACTATCTATGGATGTAGGTAAACACCTAAAAGAATTGATAGAAAAATTACCCAATAGTACAAAAGTAGTCGCTTCTGGCACCAGTTGTAGACAACAAATCTCCTATATAACTAATCGGAAAGCAGAACATTTTATACAGGTTCTTGCACAAACAATAAATTAAAAGGAGACTACAATGTTAACAGGGAGAAAACGAGAATTATTATTTTGGAGTTTCTTCATTTTAGCCCCTATCTTATTTCCTGTTATTACATTCTTTGCTCTGGCACATTATAGTGCCTATCACAATCCCATGCCCCAAGATTTCAGACAAAGCATATACAAAGATACGGAACGAAAACCTCTTGCTCAACCTATAACACTAAAAATCGTAACCTACAACATTCAAGATACCTGGGTTGTGGGCAGAAATCGTCCTGAACGAATGTATGCCTTATCTCAAAAATTAGCGGAACTCGACCCGGATATTGTTGGTTTTCAAGAATCTTTTATAAAGAAAGACCGTGATATTCTTATAAAAGAACTTACATCCAAAAGCAGACTAAAATATTATCAATATTATCCGAGTGGTCTGGTAGGTAGTGGAAAATTTACGATGAGCGCTTTTCCTATTCGCGAAAATTTCTTTTACCGTTATAAAGTTACGGGTGACTGGTATCGTTTCTGGGAAGGGGACTGGTGGGCAGGTAAAGGCTCGGGACTGGCTCGAATTGAAATCCCTGGAGTAGGTTTCCTCGATTTTTATAACACACACTTACAGGCAGGCTACGGAAACCCTCGTTATCGTGCTGTAAAAGAAGCACAGGCAAAAGAATTAGCAGATTTTATTAATACATCCTGCTGGACAGAGTTCCCCGTGATTTTGGTCGGAGACCTAAACACACGAAGAGGTGAAGATGCTCATGACAGTTTGGTAGTTATTGCTAATCTGGTGCGGATAATGAATATTGACTCAAGCATTGACCACATTTATGCAAGAAAAAGCCCCTACTACCAGTTTAAAGTATTAGAAACCGTAGAAATTCAAGAAGGAATAAGTTCTACCGGAAAACCTATCCGATTAAGTGACCATAATGGCTATATGACAACACTAACCATAACACCGATTGGCAACTAAACCTATAAGGAGAATAAAAAATGCTAAAACAATTTAACAAAATTCATTGCTTAACTCTTATTTTATTATGTTCCTTCTCTATATTGACCTTTGCAGAAGCGTCTCTGGATGAAGTTTCCGCAAAGTTAATATCCGCATGGGAAAAACAAAAAACCATTAAAGCCGATGTAGGAGCAGATGCTAATATCCCCATAAATAATACCAATAGTATGAAGTTAAAGGGAATTGGGGAATTATTCATCAAGCGTGATGGTGATAATGATAAATTCGCCCAGAAACTTTCTGCCTTCCCGGCTTCAGCAGTAGAATCCGGAAATTCAGCACTTATGAATACTCCTGTTGCAAAAGCCACAGTTATCTTCGATGGCAAAGAATTTTTCGTTACATATCAATTACTTGCTGTTACTGATACCATCAAAACATCGCCCGACATTACTAAAGGGGCAATTCCTATCGGAGGGAAAAAAATGTTTGATACCGTTAAGGAAAAGATGAATATCACTGTAGGACCTGAAACGGAATGGGATGGGAAAAAGATGGTAGCCTTAAAACTTGAACCGAAAGAAGGACCCGGTGGTGATTTTTCTTCTGCCAATGTGCTGATGGACCCCGATTTAGGAATTATCCGCAGATTGGAAATTATCGGCAAGGACCAAACACCCATGTTCCTTCTCGAATATAAAAATGTTAAAACAGGTATTGATATTCCCGATGAAACATTTCAGATACCGGCACAAACTACACCTACTCCTCCCACAAACGGGAAATAAAAACCTTCAAATATGCAGGAAATAATTAGGAGGGATATATTTTTATATACCCCTTTTTTCCTCATTAATTGCAACAATTTTGTTAGAAACCCTATTAATTATATTCCAGGGAACCTGAACACAAATATAGTCATAAATCTTTTTTTATATTTCAAAAATAAGTTATACTTATTCAAAAAAGAATTACACCTTATTTGGAGACAAACTTATGGGACATATCGTCAATCCAGAACGGGAATATCGGTTATTGCAACAGCAAATGGATAACTCTATAACCACAGTCCCTCCATCGCCCATATTAACAGAAATTTTAAAGATTTTATTTACTCCAGAAGAAGCACAACTTGCCCGACATTTACCCACACGACCTATATCAATAAAAAAATTAGCAAAACAATTAGATATGGAACAAATGGCTTTGGAGGATAAACTTTGTGATTTAGCCCTTCGTGGACTTGTGGTAGATGTTAAAAAAGGAGATGAACATTTCTTTTCACTGTCCCCAGTGTTAGGTGGTATTTTTGAATTTATCATGATGCGTACCCGTGATAATTTGCCTATATCTGAATTAGCCAAACTTTTTGATGAATACTTAAAAAAGAATAAAGAATTTATATATAGTGCTTTTGATACGGACTATCCTTTTGCTCGAACTTTTATTCGTGAGGAAACATTAGAAATAGCAGTAGCAGATAGCACGGAGATATTGGATTGGGAACGAGTCTCAAAGATTATTGAAACGGCTACAAATTTGAGTTTGGGATTGTGTGCCTGTCGTCATAACAATCACCACCTTGGTAAAGCATGCTCTGCACCTTTGGAAACCTGTATATCTATAAATGGTGGTGCAGATGCCATGATACAAATGCAAATCTCAAAGCCAATCACAGCGAAAGATGCATTGAAAATTGTGGAGGAATGCAAATCTCAACAATTAGTCCAGATAGGCGATAATGTTCAACAACAGGTTACCTTTTTATGCAATTGCTGCTCCTGTTGTTGCTCTTTATTGAATGCAATACGCACATGTAATATTAAACACGCTATCAAAACTTCGAATTGGATAATGTCGGTTAATACGGAGCAATGCAAAGGATGTGGAAAATGTTCCCAGGTCTGTCCCGTCAATGCAATTGATATAAAAAGCCCGATAAACACAGATGGAACAAATACTCATAAAACTGCCCAAGTAGATGAGACACTATGCTTGGGGTGTGGAGTATGTGCGACGGTGTGCAAATCGGGAGCCATTACTATGAAACCCCGTCCTCAACGAGTATTCCCTCCTGAAACGGCCTTTGACCGCATGGTTCAACGGGCTATTGAAAGAGGAAAACTCGCCGATTTAATTTTAGAAAATCCTGAAAAATTGTCCTATCGTGCCTTTGCTCGTATATTATCTATTCTTGAAAAGACTACTCCCGGTAAAGCATTATTGGCTATAAAACCTCTCCAATCCATCTTTTTCCAGCAAGCCATTAAAATTTTAAGTAAAACATAAATATAGTTCAGCATAAATTTTCTCTAATACATTTTATAAGGATACTTTGTGAAAGAAAACCGAAACAACTATTTCTGCTTAATTATAAATATCTTCATTCTCTCTACTTTATTTTCTTTTATGTGTTTACCACAAGGGCATTCTGAAGAAGCCCCCGTTTCATATCAAACAAAGGACCTTGTCCCTCTCTGGACAGCCACAAATGGGTATATCTCAATAAATAATTCAGAAGAACTGCAATTAGAACCCAAAGGAAATCGCATAACCTATGCATTTCCCATCTTTAATCAACCTATAAACATTCTAACCTGGGAAGTTACTTTTCGAATTAGGAAGAAATACAATGAAGACTTTCGTGCCGGGTTAGGACTTGCCGAAATGAATTTGAACAATCCTAAAACTTCCGTAGAAATAGGGATATTAAAAGGAAACGAAATAAGAGCAAATCCTATTGGTTTTTCCCCTAAAATGCTTTTTACTGTTTCAGAGGACCAAGATGTAAAAATATCTATACAAAAAGGAAAAATAACATACGGAATTTCAGTAAACAATGAAAATTTCTCTACTATCCCCGTTACTCATCTCCCTCCCCATCTTTATCCTGTGATATACATTCAATCTTGTTCCGCAGTTTTTAAAGATATGAAATTATCATTGATAGAACAAGAACAGAAAAAGACTGCTTCCGAACTCCATCTATCCCAGCTTTCTACTGGGAAAATAGAGAAACAAAATCTTAAAACACTTCCCCGTATTCGGTTGGGAGAAAGAAATGGGAAAAAAGTTTTTGTAACAGATAGTAACAATGAACTATTTGTTCCACGGGGATTTAATCATGTAGTTTTAGAACATGGCAATTCTGGCTGGCACGCTTTATTTAATACAAATGTTTACCAATCCGATAAAATGGATTCTGTATTGAGACAAATATCAGTCTGTGGAGGTAATGTTATTCGTGTATGGGCATGGGGAACGCAAAATGAATATGGTTTTATATCCAACCAAAAAGAACAAATACTCAATGAAAAATATATGCATAATTTCATTGATTTTCTTCGTAAAGCAACGGAACACCATATCTATGTAATCCCTATACTTGATGAATATCCTAAGTACGGCAACTTTGAAACGATACTAACAGAATTCCATGCTCAATCTGAAAGAGATGACCTCCATGTAACGGGCTATAATCGTCAATTTTTCTGGGATTCATTTATAAAGGCAAAAGCCATTGCTATAAAACAGTTCATTCAATATATAAAAGACACAGAGCCTTCTTTACTGTCTACAGTTCTTGCCTGGTCTTTACAAAATGAGGTTTTTTTGATGAATTCTGAAGGACCCTTTTCTGCATTTACAGCAGAGGTAATTCTTCCCGATGGAAGTATAGGAAAAGTTTCTACACAAGAAGAAAGACAAAAAGTATATGACAAAACTATATTATATTGGGCAAATGAATTAACAAAGGCAGTCAAGTCTGTTGACCCCACAGCATTGGTAACTGCTGGAATGTGGACAAGCGACGCCGCTGGAAGAAAACCTTTCAGCGGATTGTTATTTGATGGTAAAGATATTCGATTTCCTCCAAGACCCGCAATACTTGGTGGAGACGAATCTTTGCTCGATTTTATTGACATACATATCTACCCCTGGGATAATACATCCAAAGTAAATCCTGAATGTCATGAACATGGTTTAGTAAAAAAGTCTGTAATCGTTGGAGAATATGGTATTTTTCAGAATGTTTCTGTTGGACAGGCAAAAACTATGTTAATTGAATTTTTGCAACAGGCTTACCAGATGGGATATATTGGTGATTTGTATTGGGTCTGGGATTTATCCGCTATTCCAGAACAAACTTATAGCGCAGTAGGAGAAGGATTGGCACAACATGTCATGCAATGGAACGAATGGAAACAATACTTTAAATAAACCTTCCCAACATGTAAAATGGAAAAGTATCTTAAAAGGGAATGTCCTGTATCTCGGACTTACAAGTTTGTTTACAGATATGTCCTCAGAAATGGTATACCCGCTTTTACCTTTATTTATTGCAGGACTTGTTCCCGCAGGTAGTGCAGCAATATATATAGGACTTATGGAAGGTGTCGCAGAAAGCACCGCAAGTCTCTTAAAACTTGTTTCGGGCTATATCAGCGATAAATTATCTCGCAGGAAGGCACTCACAGTTGCGGGTTATTTCATTTCAACAATATGCCGCCTCTTTATAGCTTTTTCTCAGACGGGATTACAGGTCGTTTTTTTCCGATTTCTTGACCGTATTGGCAAAGGTATCCGAACATCACCCCGCGATGCATTACTCAGTGAATCAATTCCTGTGGAACATCGAGGACTTGCCTTTAGTTTTCATCGGGCTATGGACCATTTAGGTGCGGTAACAGGACCCCTCTTATCTGTCATTATTCTTTACCTTCTGCTAAATGAAAAATTTCTTCCCTTTATGGAAAAGGCACCGGAACGGGCTAATCTATTTTCCCTGCGAGTCCTATTTATTCTATCTATTATTCCGGGGCTTATTGCGGTTTTTATTCTTATACTTCTACTCAAAGAGGTATCCCCGACTAAAAAGGAATCAAGCATAGATACAATGACATTAGGGAAAAAATCACCTTCATTACCTAAAATATTCTACCTTTATCTTGCAAGCGTTTCCGTGTTTGCTCTTGGTAATAGTTCGGATTTATTCCTTGTTTTTTATGGGAGTGAAAAATTTCACTATGGACCTTTAGGTGTTATTATTGCCTGGGTTTTATTGCATATATCAAAGGTATGTTTCAGTTTCCCGGGTGGAAGGTTATCCGACAAATTTGGGCGTTCCAGAGTAATACTTACCGGATGGGCAATTTATACCTTTGTATATCTTGGTATGGGTTTCATACAGACATCTTTATTATTCTGGATACTGCTTTGTATATATGGAGCTTACTACGGGTTTACGGAAGGTGTTGAAAAAGCATTGGTAGCCGATTTGGTTCCATCTGAATTACGCGGTTCTGCCTATGGCTTATATCACTCACTCATAGGTATATCTGCTTTGCCTGCCAGCCTTATATTTGGTGTTTTCTGGGGACTTTTAGGACCTTCAACTGCTTTTATAATTGGCGCATCTCTTTCCAGTTTAGCAATGATTATCTTTGTGATATTCACATTATTCTATTCAAAGCAATTATCGCAGGAATAAACCTATTGGGGAATAAATATCCATACATGATAACCTGTAAAACAAAGGTAACAGATTTATATTTCTTTCTTAATCGTAGTGGCATGGCATACCGTGCCCCTACTTTGTGGTAAAAAGAATTAACCACAGAGGACACAAAGGATATTTTACACAAAGGACACAGAGGAGGTGGAGGTGAAAGATTTTTCGCATCTACATTATATTGATTGCATATCAATTTTTATATGGTGATTTGCTATATTGAAAGGGTTTTAACGGAATACACGAATAGGGCGATGGGTCAATCGCCCCTACAAGATATTTTATTTTTATGAGGGTGTAAAATTAAATCCCCGAAGCGGGTTGCTTCATCTACGGTAAGGGCAAAGACAGAAGAAAACACAGACAAAAATGTCTGTGCTACATTAATACCTATAATGTCCCCTATGTCTCATCTGTCCCATGCGTCCCATGCGTCCCATAAATTCCCCATATGAAAAATAAAAAAAGCAGGGACTTAATTTATAAGTCCCTGCAAACTGCAATTCTAAATATCTAACCCATTATAGTCCCGGACAGAAGTTATCTTCACTTTCTCCCGGACAATAATGATAGCCACCGATATTGAAGATTTGTATCAACCGTAGTAACTCGGTGAAACCTATTTTCCAATCTTGAGGATTATAATCGGAGGTATGCGGAGTGCAAGAGGTGTTTCCACCAGCACCCGGGGCAAAGCCATCTTCGGTTCCATCCTGACAATGATATCCCCAGGAATTAAACAACTGAATAACACGAAGCAATTCAGTAAAACTTATTCTTTTATTGTTATCCTGGTCTGCACTATGTCTTCCTATTATTTCTCCTTCACCTTCTTCTATACCTTCAGGGGTGCCTTCGGGAGTGCCTTCGGGGATTCCTTCTCCTTCAATTACACCTTCAGGAATACCTTCAACAGTGCCTTCAGGAGTCCCTTCAGGGGTGCCTTCGGGAGTGCCTTCAACAATTCCTTCTTCTATACCTTCGGGTGTTCCCTCGGGAGTACCTTCGGGTGTTCCCTCGGGGCTTCCTTCTCCTTCTGGCGGACAGGGACCTATAGATACCCATAGATTGACCATAGAACCGATTTCAACTATGGACCCACCAACAGGTTCTTGAGCAATTATAACGCCAAACGGATATTCATCAGTGCAAACTTCAGTAATTACCCCAACCACCAATTGAGCATAATGTATAGTGAACACCGCATTTACAAATGGTTGTCCAACGACATTTGGAGCAATTACATTTTCTCCTTCCACAGAACCTTCAGGGGTGCCTTCAGGAGTACCTTCAACAACTCCTTCTTCTACACCTTCAGGAGTGCCTTCAGGGATACCTTCAATAACTCCTTCTTCTACACCTTCGGGGGTGCCTTCAGGGATACCTTCAACAACTCCTTCTTCTACACCTTCGGGGGTGCCTTCAGGGATACCTTCAGGAATTCCTTCTACTATGCCTTCCTCAACTCCCTCAGGGGTGCCTTCCGGGGTACCTTCTCCACAAGGACCTGAAGATATTACTACATCAACATAACTCCCTGGAACAGCCTGTGCTCCTGCTACTGGATTCTGGCTAATAACTCTACCTTGTGGAACTGTATTGCTACAATGTTCTGTTACTATACCCAAGAATAATCCTACGGATACTAAGGTTACATCTGCATTTTCTTCGGTCATACCTACAACATTCGGCACTGTAACAGGACACGAACCTGACGATACCACAATATTCACGGCATTACCAGGTTCTAATTCCTCACCTCCGACAGGTTCCTGGCTTATAACATAGCCTGCAGGAATAGTATTATCACATTGTTCTTCTATTGTTCCCACAATATATCCCGCAGCAACTATTTCATTCTCAGCAACGGATTGTTTTAATCCTACAACATTAGGAACTGTATTGGGTGGACAGGGTCCTGTAGATATAGTTACATTTACAGGACTGCCCGGTTCTAAATATTGTCCGGGGAATGGCCGCTGTATAAGTATTAATCCAGCAGGCACTGTAAAACTACATTGTTCGGATACTGTCCCCAAAACATAGCCCGTGCTAACGAGGACACTTTCTGCTTCTTCCACAGTCAAACCTAATAGATTAGGGACGGGATGTGTCCAGATAAAGTAGGGATAGGTTACTCCGGGAACAATACCCCAAACGGTTCCAAAAGACCAATTGGTATATGTGGATTGTTGCTTCATTTGTTCTGTTGTTTTGCCCGTTCCACCACTCGATGTGGCAAGACCTGATGTCTCCTTATCCCAATAACTCATAAACATAAATGCCAGGAAGAAACGGTATCCTATAAGACCTCCTACTCTTGAAGAACCACTTACATGGCCTACAGAATAAGTTTCAAATCCCCAACCCCAGGACATACTTCCAATAAGTCCGCCTACATTGGATGTTCCTGAAACATTCCCTGCTGCATAACATCTCCGCAGGGACGCATTCCATGTGGCACTTGTACCAATAAGACCACCTACAGCGGATGTCCCTGATACATTACTCGTGGAATAGCATTGAGAGATTGTTCCTGCATTTCTCCCTGCCAAACCACCTACGGTCGTTTCACCGGCAACTGTATCTGTAGAATAACATTTGTTCAAAGTCCCTGTATTGTTACCGGCAAGTCCACCTACATTATTTGTACCGGATACAGAGCCATTTACATAGCAAGTATCTGCACGGCCTTCATTCGAACCGATAAGCCCTCCAACATAATTTTTACCAATAACTAAATTACTTTCCAGACCTAAGTTTAAAACATTGCCGCTACTACTTACCCTGCCGAACAATCCTACATAATCTTCCGAAGGACGGTTAATATATAGATTAGAAATCTGATACCCTTTACCATCCAAAGTGCCACTAAATGGATTGGATGACGAACCTATTGGCTGAAAACCAGCCCCTTCATTCCATGTTTGCGTGCTACTCGCATCAATATCTTGCGATAACTCATACGACCCGTTTATTGGATACGCCGGGTCATTTCCGATTTTCTGCAAATCCACAATATTATCAATCGGGATTGCAGACCAACCGACATTTGCAATTATAAGAGATGATAGAATTAAAAATAAACCTATCACTCCTATGCGATTTTTTAATAACGGTTTAGAAAATTTTTTCAACATAGACATATCTCCTTAAATTAGATTTTTAAACATAAATGGAAAAATTTATCGACCAAAGGTACAATTCCCTTTCCAAAAAATATAATAATATTATATCACAATTATAATTATTTTGCATTATTATTTTTTTATTTTTTCTTTTTATTCTATAAATACACTGTAACTTAATGGTAATTAAGCACTTAAAATTCCAATATAAACTAATTATTTATAACTAAATTGCACATAACAAGAAATTTTTTTATATTATTTCAACAAAATTGTTAAATATTTGTCAATCGAATAAAAAAACTTAAAAATTTTAGTATATAAATTTATAAATGAAATCTAATAATAAAAAACATTCTATTTTATATCTTTGCAATAAACAAACAATAGCCAGGAAGGTAAGATTAAATAATTGGAGGAAACACACATTTTGGAGAAACATGCTGAATGTATGTTGTATTTGTATTTTAAAACCACTGCTTCAAGTCAATTTTTGTATAAGGACGATGGGAAGCAGTAACCACAGGGTTATTTCCTGCTACCGATGAATAGATTATCAGATTTTTGGGGTCGAACACACAGGAATGAAGTGTCTCGGGGTTATGAACAGGTCCATTTGCCAGCCATTCCATTGCTGTTTGAATAGTAATAGGACCTTTCCCTTCCTGAGACTGGAATTGTTTGCCTAACCAATCATATCGCTGGTAAGTATTGTGATTGGTAAACAGGAATAGAACCAGTTTGAACTGTTCCCATGTTTC
>Ga0068705_10001405_pt1 | contig 12127 bp, 8 predicted proteins | sample YNPMSTMetaG_FD_65631 | JGI IMG/M metagenome (GOLD analysis project Ga0068705, IMG submission 65631) | Anoxygenic and chlorotrophic microbial mat microbial communities from Yellowstone National Park, USA - YNP MS-T MetaG | ecosystem: Environmental > Aquatic > Thermal springs > Hot (42-90C) >... | reverse complement strand
CTCATCGAACAGGAGTTCTCGCCCAAACCGGAGATCGATATCCCTGGGGAAGTGCTCGACATCTACCGGCTATGGCGCCCCACGCCGCTGTACCGAGCGCGGCGCCTGGAGGCGGCCCTCGATACGCCCGCCCATATTTATTACAAATACGAAGGCGTCAGCCCTGCCGGCAGCCATAAGCCGAACACAGCCGTGGCTCAGGCTTACTACAACAAGCAGGCCGGGATCCGCCGCCTGGCCACCGAAACCGGCGCCGGCCAGTGGGGCAGCGCGCTGGCGCTCGCCTGCCGCATGTTTGGCATGGACTGCACCGTCTACATGGTGAAGGTCAGCTTTCACCAGAAACCGTACCGCAAAATGCTCATGAACGCCTGGGGCGCGGAGGTTTATCCCAGCCCTAGCGACAAAACGAATGCGGGGCGCGCGGTGCTGGCCCAGCATCCCGACTCGCCGGGCAGCCTGGGCATCGCCATCAGCGAAGCGGTCGAGGATGCCGCCACTCACGCCGATACCAACTACTCGCTCGGCAGCGTTCTGAATCACGTGCTGTTGCACCAGACCGTGATCGGCCAGGAGACCAAGCTCCAAATGCAGCAGGCCGGCGAGGAGCCGGACGTGATCATCGGCTGCTTCGGCGGAGGCAGCAGCTTCGGAGGCATCATCCTGCCGTACTTCCTGGACAAGCTCAGGGGTTCGCCGGTCCGCCTGATGGCCGTTGAGCCTTCGGCCTGCCCCACGCTCACCAAGGGCGCCTTCGCGTACGACTTCGGCGATTTGGCGCTTTTGGCCTCGAACATGGGTGGGACGACCGCCCTGCGGGCCAGCACAATCGGATGCTTGGCGCTGAATTCTCTGGCGACCAGATCATTGACCTCCAGGTAGGTCGTGCCCGGCAGCACGATATCGGCCATGGCCGCGACGTCGTTGGGGAGAAAATCGTACACCGCGATGAAGGGGATGGTCTTGAGGGCTTGAGTGATTCGCAGCGGGTTCGGGAATCCGAGCATGGTGTACTGGTTGATGAAGGCCGCCTGGATCATGCCCGGATACTTGTTCAGTATGCCGTCGGCGAGGGTGGAGAACAGGCCGCCGCCGTCTTCCAACACCAAAGGCAGTTGGTCTTTGCCGTCCACCCGGCGGCCGGTCTTGGGCGGATAAGCGGGGCGCGGGTATACGGCGTCCACCGCAGGGATGTTGATCTTGCGTGCCCCATAGCGGCCGCCCGGCCGGTCAACGGTGCCCGCCAGTATATTTAGGATCATGATGGCGTGCACGAGCTGCGTAGCGTTGGTATAGTTGGCCGCCAGCGTCTTTTTATGGACCGGGACAATGGCCGGGCCCATGGTTCCGAACTCGCGCGCCAGCCTGCGAATGGCCGCGGCAGGAACTTCACTCTGCAATTCGGCCCACTCTGGGGTGTAGGGGGCGAAGTGGGCGCGGATGGCAGATTCGTATTCCGGGAAGTTGGTGTAGTTGGCGACGAACTGTTGGTTGTAAAGGTTCTCTTCGAGAAGCACGTGGATCATGGCCAGCGCCACGGCCAAGTCGCTGCCGGGCCGGATGGGATACCATTCGTCGGCGAAGCGCGCGGTGGCCGAATACTGCGGGTTAAAACACACCACCTTGGCGCCGTTGGCTTTGGCTTGCACGATGCCGCGCGCGAACACGAGTTTGGCCTTTGCCAGCAGGTCCCAACCGAACAGCAGGATGAATTTGGAATTGGCGAAATCGTGGGCCCAGGTCATCGGGCCGGTGCAATAGCGCTGAAGGATGCGGTTGGTCAGGAAGCATTCGTCCAAGTGATCGACGCGGTTGACCACCCCCAGGGCGTTCAGCAGGCGCATCCAGAGGTCCGGGGCGGGCCGGGAAATCACCAGCAAGGATTCGGCCCCGTACTGGCTGATGGCGTTGGAGAACCGCGCCGCAATCGTGTCCAGCGCTTCCGTCCAAGTGATCCGTTCCCAGCCTGGATCCACTCCAATTCCCTTCTCGGGATTGGTGCGTTTCATGGGATACTTCAGCCGGTCCGGATCATACACCAAACCGATCCCGGAGCCGCCCTTCGCGCACAGCCCTCCGCCGCCGCCATCGGCGTCTCCTGGAAGCCCGCCCAGGAATCGCAGCACGCCGTCTTGCAAAATGGCTTGAACCCCACAGTTCGAATCGCAGACGCCGCAAGCCGTCGCTACAGCCCGCATGCCCGCGGGCAATTCGGCGGCTTGAAAAACTTCCTGAAATGCCTTCGCCAGCCTGGTGGAGCTGAGCAAGGATGCACCGGCTCCGCCCGCCAGCCGCAACATGGATCTTCTGGTCAACATTTTCTATTTCCTCCTTGCTTGCTTACCAGCCCTGGGTAATAAAGCGAATGTGCGGGCGGGTGTATTTCGGATCGGTGAATCCTTCCACCATGCCCTCGCCTTGAGAGGAGATATCCTCCCACTTGCCCCACTTCAGCGCGCCCGTGGGGCAGTTGGCCGCACAGGCCGGCTGAAGCCCCTGGTCGATCCGGTCGTAGCACATATGGCACTTCTCCATCTTGTGTTTGACCGCATTGAATTGCGGGCGGGGCGGGTAGGGGCAAAACTTTGCGCAGAACCGGCATCCCACGCACACGTCGTGATCGATGTAGACAATCCCGTCCGGCCGGCGCTTGATCGCCTTCACCGGGCAGGCCATCGCGCACCACGCTTTCTCGCAGTGGTTACAGCTCAGGGACAACACCTGCAAGGCCGGCGAGGGATAACCGGCTGTTTCGCGTTCGTACACCTGGCGCCAGCGCACGTTGATCAGGGTCTGGACGCCGTTCCACTGTTTGCACGCAGCTTCACAGCCGCGGCATTCTATGCATAATTTCGGATCGAATAACCAACCATACGACATATTGCGCTCGCCTCCTGATTACTTTCCGCTGTTGTTGCCGTAGCCGGACTCCGCCCTGGCCGGGGAGGCCGAAAGGGCGGCATTGCCGTCCGGCGCCGAGTCCGGAGGGCCATGTTTCGAGCCGTCTCCGGCAGATACTTCTGTCTTCCCTTGCGCTGCCCGCTGGGCGCAGCAAGCCCGCACGGCGGCGGCCGCCTGCTCTATGTCCTGACCTCCAGCTTCAAACACCGCTTCGACCTGCCAGTTCCAGCGCCGGCAAACGTCTTCGAGCAGGCTTTCGCGGACGACTAGAATCAGAACCGCGGGCCCCCGGCCTTCGGCCAATTCATCCAAGCGGGGCGCCCACCCGTTGCCGCGCAGTTCCAGGGGGCCGACCTCGTCCACCATGCAATAGTGGGCCCGCGAAAGCCTCCGTGCGCTCAAAGCCTTGTGGCCGAAGCGCCAGCCCGAGCGGCGGAACCGGAAGCGCGCCGCCGGCTTATCCCAGCTTGCGCCGGGCTGGGCCTCCGCCAGCCGCACCTTCCGTCCGCTCGATAAATCCACAAGGTCGAAGCCTGCCCGCTGCCCGCCGTCCCACCAACCCGGGGCCAGAATCCCGCCGGGGCGGAGGCCTGCAAGCGAGAGTTCCTGCACGAGGCGCGCGGCAAAGGTCGTCTTGCCGTCGCCCGGCCTGCCCGTGATCAAAAACACCGAGGGCGGGCTGAGAGGTTCACCGATGAGTTGCGCGGCCGTCCGCACCAAGTCCCTTAGACAACTTTGCGGGTGTTTCCAGCGGCCCCGCATCTCGGAAATTTCGGCCGTGAGCCGAGGCAGGGCCGCAAAGGCCAGATTCAGCGCCTCCGGCAATCCTTGCATCCCTCTGCGTTCGAACCAGGCCAGAATCCTGGGGTTGCGCAGCTCGACGCTGACCACGCTGAAGCCTGCCATGACCATCGCCGCGCGGAAAACCATGGATGCGCCCGCCACCAGGCCGGCCCACCACCACGAGCCGGGTTGCCCGCTGGCGCCGCCGAGCAACAGGCCCGACAGCAGCACGATGACGGCGAACTCGGCCCACAGCCGCGGCCGGCCAAGTCTCTTGCGCAACGGCGCATAGGTCCACAGCGCGAAAGCGAAATAGACCGCCGCTGCGGCGCCCTGAGCCAGGAGCGGCAATCGGGGGAAGAACGCCAGCGTCAGGGCCAGAATCCCCAAAAAGCCTGCCATTCGCGCCAGCGAGTAGGAGCTTAAAGAAGGGGCATGAAGCCATTCCACGAAGCTGGTGCTTTCCTCCGGCGCTGTCGCGGGCTTGGCGGAGCCGCCCCAGCGGCCACTCTGGGCCAGGCGCCACCCGAGCAAACCGGCTGCCGCTCCCAGGCTCAGCTCGGCCGCCACGAGCAGACCGAGCAGATGTTCCCCGCCCAGGTGCTGCATGCGGAAGGTTTTGGCTGCCTGGCTGACTGCGGCGAGGTAAAGCTGAGCCAAATCGGGACCGTAGGTCAACAACAGGGCGATCAACTTCTGAGCCAAGGTCCAACAGACTGCCAGAGCGCCGCCCACAGCCGCCGCCACCGGGTTGCCGCCCAGCAGCCGGAATGCGCCCTCCATCAGCAAGCCTTCGGCCAAGATCCCGGCCATCGGTCCCAGGATCACGGAACTGGGCGAAATGGACTTCATCATGGCGCAGACCACGGCGGCCCGCCAGATGAGTCCTTTCTCCGGCCAGAGCCTGCGCCCGGCCGCCATCAAGAAGACGCCGCCCGCGGCCAGCATCATCCCGGCGAAGGGTATGCGCAAGCTATGCAGCAGGCTGCCCCAAAGGATCTCGAAGGCCGCCCACAGGCTCCCCAGGATGGCAGCCTTCTTCCACAAACTGGAGAGGGGTTCAGAAGCGGTAACGGAGCTTCGTGAAGACATTGCGCCCCTCCTCGGGATAGCCGTCTGCCAAATAGTACGCCCGGTCGAGCAGGTTGGAGGCCCCGGCCTGCAACTCCAGTCCGCGGGCCAGCCGGCAGGCCGCACTGACGTTGAGCACCACAAAAGAACCGAGCCGCACGAGCCGCCCGGCGTCGTTCTGGACCGGCCGGGCTCCTTCGTAGCGTGACTCCGCGTAGAGAGTCAGACGGCCAGGAGGCGTCCAACTGGCCGAGAACGATGCGATATGGCGGGGCACATCCACCAGCAGCGGGGCCGGTTCGCTGCGCCCCCGGCGGTTCAGGTAGGTGTAGTTAAGCCGGGTCCAGAGCTGAGAACGCAGTTGGAGACGCGAGCTGAACTCCGCGCCCAAATACTCCGCGCGCCCCCAATTGCGGACCTGGTAGAGATTCGGCTGCAAATAGTAACGCTGCGCGGTGTCAGCGACGCGGTATAGGAATCCGGCCGCCTCCACCCAGAGCCAGGAGTATGCGGACCGGCGATAACCTGCTTCGAATTGCCGCGCCCGCTCGGGTTTGAGATCCGGATTCGGGAGGGCTTGCCCCATCCGGTACGAATACCGCTCCTTCATCGTGGGCAAACGCGTCCGTTGGCCAGCCGTCCAGTAGAAGGTTCCGGCCCGGCCGGCCTGAAACAGGAGTGCTGCCTGGGGGCTGACCGCGAGCTGAGTGCTGGCCGGAAAGGGCACGAGGGCGCCTTGGCGAAAGTCATCCGCCCGGCGCACCCGGAGATGGGCCAGGCTAAAGCCGGCCGATGCTTGCCAGCGCGGTCCCAGGTTCAGGCGGTCCTCGACGCCGGCCGTAAAGACAGAATCCCGGAAATGGCGCTCCGGCTCCCCGACGTTTCCTTCCCGGTGGAGCTCCTCCCGCCAGTGTCCGCTCAATTTGAGTCTGTGGGTACGGTCCGCCTGGTTCTCCCAATCGAGAACCGCGCCGGTAATGCCGTCACGGGTGCGGCTGTTGAACGAAGACCGTTTCAGCTGGGTGGAGTAGGAAGAGTCGTCGAAACTGCGGAGGTATGTCGCCGTAGAGTCTGCGTACAGACGAGCGCGAAGCAAGCCCAGGCTGCCCAGGTCCTTGGCCGCCAGCAGGTAAGCATCCCGTTTGTCCCATTGGGGCCAGCGCCAATAGCGTACGGCCACGGCTGGATCCAGCCCCGCATAGGGCGGTTGTCCCTTTTCGGCCGAGTGAGCGGAGTAACGGAACGAGTAACGGGTCTTGCCCCGGCCGAGCCAAGCCGCTTGCATTTGACCGCCATGCTCGGACCGGTCGCTGTTGGCTCTTCGATGGGAAGCTCCGAATTGGGATGCCAGCGGCAGCCAGCCACGGGCCGAGTAGTCCCAGCCTCCCTGGAGCCAGTAGCGGCGCCGCAGCGTACCGGCATGAACGGAGGCATCTCTGCCCCGCCCGGAGCTAAAGCCGTTCCAGAGGTCCAGACGCAGCCGCGCGTCGGGTTCGCGGGTAACGAGGTTGATGGCCCCGCCGAGCGTGTTGGGCCCGTAGGAAGCTGAAGTGAAACTCTTGCTGACCTCCACCTCCGCGACGGCCGCCGTCCAATAGCGCTCCAGGTCGGTCGTCCCGTCATACGGCTGATAGACCGGGATGCCATCCACATAGAGCGGAACTTGCCTGCGGTCAAAGCCTCGCAGGAAGACTCCGCTCTCATTGCGGGAGCCCACTCGTTGTACGTTCACTCCGGGGATTGCACTCAAGGCCTCCACCAGGCTGCGCCCGCCGCCGGCAAGGCTTTGGGAAGGATCCACCGACTCCGCCGATAGTCCTCCAGGCGCGCGCCCTTGGACCCGCACTTCCACCCGGCCCAGATGGAAACCGGATCCGGCGCGAGTGCGCTCGTAGTTTTCCAGGAACCGCCGCAAGGAAGCGATCTGCCGCCGCAATTCCTCTGGCGTGGCCGGCTTCCCCGCTGGAGGAGGAAGACCCGGACTGGTCCCGGTTGCAGCCGCCCAGTCCCGAACCTCAGTCAGGACCGTGTCAAAGTGGGCGGCGGCGGTTTCGAACTGACCTCCACCCGTGAGGGCGGCCTCCAGCTGTTGCAGCTCAGTCAACCAGCCGATGACCGGATCCCCCGCCCCAAAGAGCAGGCAAGAGGCGATAGCCCCGGTCCAAAACAGCCGGTTGGCGGAGCGCATGAATCCCCGACTCACCATTCAATTCGGATGGGCTTGCAATCCTCAAACCAGAGATAAACAGACCCAATAATCCTTTATGTGATCGGTTTGAGAGCATCCGTTCGCCCATCGAGCACAAAGGGCATTGGGTGATCCAGCGCATGTTGCGGGGCATAGCACCCAATGTTGATTTTGTCTACACATCCCGATGGGCAAGAGGACTCATCCTCCACCGGAGCCTATAAATAGACGAGAGCTGAAAGTATACGAAGAAGTCTCAGGCGGAACAACCGCACTGATGAGCCTCGGCCAGTTGAGGAGGCAGGCCGATGCCAACTAGGACTCAGACGAAAACTAGATAAAACAGATGGACTTAAGCATTATTTCGTTGGGCGAATGCGGATGGCGGCTCCGCCGCCGGAGGCCAGGCGCAGCTTCAGGGTGCTCGCCGGGGTCACTTTCAGCTCTTCTTTAACAGAGTTTTTGGGGTTGCGATCGGAGTCCGGCGCATCCCTGTAGATTTCGGCGATGTAACTGCCCTTGCCCAGGAAGTTCAGCGGCAGGGTGAGATCGCGAGCGCTCCAGTTGGTGATGGCCCCGATGTACCACTCGCTGCCGCTGCGGCGGGCAACCACGGCATGGCTTTCGGGGTGCCCCTCAAGGAAGCGGGTTTCGTCCCAGGTGGCGGGGACCACGCGCAGGAAGTCCAGTTCTTTTGTGCCCGTGTAGGCTCCGGGCCAGTCGGCCACGCACAGAAATGGACTTTCGAAGAGAACCAGAAGTGCGGTGTGATGCGCGCGCGTTCCCATGACCATGGGCTGGCGGTTGCGCGGCTCGAACTCTTCGCGGGTGACGTTGTTGAAGCCGCCCGGCGTGAAATCTCCAGGGCCGGCCAGAAGCCGCGTGAAGATGAGCATGACGCGGTGTTCCGGGGTATCGCGCGCGCTCCACTTGTTGTACTCCAGGCCGAGGATGCCTTCGCGGGTCATCAGGTTGGGGTAGGTGCGGCGCAGGCCGTCCGGTTTGAAAGCGCCGTGAAAGTCGACCATCAAGTGATGCTCCGCCGCCTTCTTCACCACGCGCCGGTACCAGTCGACCATCCACTGGTCGTCGCGGTCCATGAAGTCGATCTTGACGCCGGCGATGCCCCACTTTTCAAAGAGCGGGAAAGCTTCGTCCATTTGCTTGTTGACGGAGGTCCAGTGGGCCCAAAGCCAAAGCTTGACGTTCTTTTGCCGCGCGTACTCGACCAGCTCCGGGATGTTGATGTTGGGATTGCTGCGGGTGATGTCGGCGGCCGAGGTGCTGCCGGTGCCGCCGGGCGTGCCGGCGGCCCAGCCGGCGTCGATCAGCATGTACTCGAACTTCGCGCTGGAGGCGAAGTCGATGTAGTACTTCATGGTGTCGTTGTTCATGCCGGGCTTGAAATTGCCTTCGGCATAGCTTCCGCTCCACCAGTTCCAGGCGGCGCGGCCGGCTTTGATCCAAGAGACATCCGCAATGGCCGCCGGCGGGTTGAGGTTCAGGACGATGTTGGACTCCACAAACCGGCCCGGCTGATCCGCGATCATCATGACGCGCCAGGGGCTCTGCATGGGCGCGGGGGTGATCACCGCGATCTTCGGATTGTCGATGTGAGGGGCCAGACGGCTCTCCAGCTCCCGGGGGCTGGGATGCACCAGGTACATGCCGGCGTAATTCTCGATGTGCGCCTCCGTGATCGCCACCCAGGCGTTGCCCGGCAGCTCGGCCAGCAGCGGCAGCGCCACGAGCGAATCGGCCTTGAGCGCGCTCAGCGGCAGCTTCACGTAGTTGTCTTCATAAGAGGTGCGGAAATTGGCAAGGATCAACGGGTAGGTCGTGGCGTCCTTGGCGAAGTTGAACCGGGTGCGTTCGCCCACCAGGCGCGCTTCCTGCAATCCCGTTTGGGAGGGCAGCAGGTAGCGGAATGCGGCCCCGTCGTCGAACACGCGCACCTCGACGCTGAACCGGCGGTTGGGCGCAGCCAGCTCTTCCAGCTCCACCACCGCGCCGTTGTAATGGTTGCGGGCGGCGCTGGACTTGCCGGCCACCAGCTTCCAGGTTTCATCCACGCTCGAAGTCTTGCTGGACACAAGCCGGACATTGGCGCCCAGAAGCGGCTGGCCTTCGAGCTCCAGTCCCATCTGGGACCAATTGAAAACGGGTTTGCCTGCGAAGCTCACCCGGTAGGCAAGCTGTCCCTCCGCGGCGGAGGGCGAGTTCTGCGCCACGGTCGCGATGGTCAGTTGAATTCTTCCATCGGGTGAGGCAAGTTGGACGGCGCCTTCTTGGGCGGCAGCGCCCGAGGCGAGCGCCAGCAGGGATAGCACGAGAATCAGCTCACGGATAGTCACGGCACGACCTCCCCTCCGCAAAGTATACTGCGCCGTCCGATTACCTTCCCGAAGAACCGAACCCGCCGCTCCCCCTCCGGGTGTGGTTGAGTTCGCCTTCGTCCCATTCCACCTGCTCGTAGCGGGCGACGACAAGCTGCGCGATCCGATCGCCGCGGAGCATGTGATACGGCTCGCGGCCCAGGTTCAGAAGGATAACCTTTATTTCACCGCGGTAGCCCGGGTCGATCGTGGCGGGTGCGTTCGGCAGAGTAATCGAGTGATTCAACGCCAGGCCGCTGCGGGGCCGCACCTGGGCTTCAAAGCCGGGGGGCAGCTCGATGGCGATTCCGGTCCGCACCGTGCGCGGCACGCCCGGTTCGAGGACGGCATCTTCGAGCGCCCGCAGGTCCATGCCGGCGTCCTCTTGCGGGCCGTGGGCGTATTCGGGCAGGAAGGCTTCTGGATGGAGACGCTGGATTCGGACACGCATGGAACTTAGCTATCATAACGTGTCATGCCTACGGACCGACCCAGCCGGGTTCTGACTCTGGCGCCGATGCCTCCCGAGAAGTGCGCTTACGCCCTGGCCCGCTACAGCCGATCGCCGGATTCCATCCGGGAGTCGCTGGCCTGGGTGCGCGAGCACGACTCGCGGCGATTCCTGGAGCACTTCTATTTCCAATACGGGCACTCCTCGATTGCGGACCTGGGGCACGTGGCGTTGTGCTTCGAAGGGATCTCGGAGCTGGCGGCCATTGAGGTCGAAGACGAACCGCTGTGGGACGGCCAGGCCAAGTCTTCGCGCTATCAGGATTTTTCCAAGATGGGGTTTGTGACGCCGCCCGAGCTGAGCGGCGCGGCGGCGGAGCGGTATCAGAGGGCGGGGCAGGCGCTGCTGGACGCTTATAACAAAGTGCACGCGGCGGTGGCGGCGCATCTGGAGGAGAAGCACCCGCGCCCGGAGGAGATGAAGCCGGACGCCTACCGTCGCAATATCCAGGCGCGCGCTTTCGATGTGGCGCGCTATCTGCTGTTTCTCGGCGTGCCCACAAACGTGGGCCAGATCACAAGCATCCGCACGCTGGAAAAGCAAATCCGCCGTCTGAAGGCGTCCGAATTCGCCGAGGTACGGGAATTGGGAGCCGAGGCGGCGGCCGCTTGCGCCGCCCCGCCATCGTGCGTGTGGGAAGAACAGTGCTCTGCCGAACCGGTTGCGCCCACGCTGGCCCAGTGGGTCGACGAGGACAGCTATCTAGCGCAGAGCCGCCGTGAGCTGCGGCAATGGGCGGAGGCGTATTTGCCGCCGCCCGCAGGAATCGAGCTGGAGGCGGTGGATTTGCTGAAGCCGTCTGAGACGGCGGCGGACCTGGCGGCCACTTTGCTTTATCCCGAATGCAACCGGCCGTTCCGGGAGCTGTACGAGCTGGCCCGTTCCTGGAGCCCGGCGCGGCGGCGCGAGGTGATCGAGCTGGCGGCGCGCGGGCGCACGAACCGCGACGAGCTGCTGCGCGGCTTCCGGAGCGGGCTTTACGCTTTCGACATCGTCATGGACATCGGCGCTTACCGCGACCTGCACCGCCACCGGCGCTGCCAGCAGTTCCGCCAGGCGTTTACCAGCGAACTCGGCTATGAGACGCCCGCCGCGATCGGCGAAGCGGGGTTGAGCGAGTTTTACCAGGGGGCGGTGGGGGAGGCCCTTCTGGTGCAGCGGTCGCTGCCTGAACCAGCTGCGCAGTATCTGCTGCCGTTCGCCGCGCGGAGCCGGTTCTTGTTCAAGATGGATTTCGCCGAAGTGGAGTACATTTGCCGGGTGCGCACGGGGGTGAAGGGGCACTTCAGTTACCGGCAGGTGGCCTGGAAGATGAAGGAGAAGCTGGAACAACTGGAGCCGGAGCTGGCGGGCTTGATCGGGGCCACCCCGCCCTGGGTGGAAGATCCGCTGCGGCGGTGAGCTATACTCGGTCCATGGGGATGCGAACCGTTGGAATCCTTTGCTGCGCTCTGATGGCGGCCCTGGCCGTGGCCCAGCAGAGCAGCGAGACGTCGGCCAAGAAAGCGACCCCGGAGGAGATCCGGGCCATGCTCGGAGGGGACCAGAAGGTCTTTTTCCTGGACGTGCGCGAGCCCAAAGAACTCGAAGAACTGGGGACGCTGCCGGGCTACGTTAATATCCCGCTGGGCCAACTGGAGAGCCGCCTTTCGGAAGTTCCCAAAGACCGCCTGGTGATCACCGCCTGTAACCGCGCGGTCCGCGCCGCCAAGGCCGCGGCTATTTTGGAGAAGGCCGGTTACAAGCACTTGATGCTGTGCGCCATGAACGACTGGAAGGAGAAAGGCTATCCGGTGGTGTATCCGAAGCCAGCCGAGAAGCAGGAGGGCAGTTCTTCCGGTTCCAGCGAGCAGCATCACTAGTGTTCGCAGCGGCGCGGCTTCAACCCCGCGCAACGCCGGGCTGAGGTACACTGCGAGTCAGTTCTGCTTTGAGAAGAAGGAGGACCAAATGCGCCGCTGGATCTTGTTGTGCGTGGCCCTTTTTTGTGCTTCCGCTCTTGCCCCTGCCGCCGACACTCTCGACATCTGGGTGGTGGATGTCGAAGGCGGCAAGGCCATGATCGTCATGAGCCCGTCGGGACAGACGATGATGATCGACGGCGGCATGCCCGGCCTCAACGACCGCGATCTGAACCGAGTGGCGGCTGCGGCGGAGGCGGCGGGCGTCAAGCAGTTCGACGTCTACCTGGTGACCCACTACGATGTGGACCACGTGGGCAACGTGCCCAACATCTACAACCGCTTCCCGGCGAAGCTGCTGGTGGATCACGGGCCGCTGTTGCCGAATCCGAAACTC
>Ga0068705_10001401_pt1 | contig 12164 bp, 10 predicted proteins | sample YNPMSTMetaG_FD_65631 | JGI IMG/M metagenome (GOLD analysis project Ga0068705, IMG submission 65631) | Anoxygenic and chlorotrophic microbial mat microbial communities from Yellowstone National Park, USA - YNP MS-T MetaG | ecosystem: Environmental > Aquatic > Thermal springs > Hot (42-90C) >... | reverse complement strand
ACGAGAGCGGCTGAGGTCGGGACGCCACGTCGTGATTTTCACGAGTCGGCAGTACGTAGGAAGTGAGGATGCACAGGAAAGCCTTGCGATAGGCCGCAAAGTCGCTGACGCATTAGCGCGGATCGTTCGCGAACTGGAGATTCGGCCTCGCTTCCTCATCGCGAAAGGCGGTATCACCTCGAGCGAGGTTGCCACGAGCGGGTTGGGGGTGACCCGGGCCATTGTCCGTGGCCAGGCCTTGCCGGGAGTCCCCGTCTGGGAATTGGACGAACATGCTCTTCATCCTGGCCTCAAGTACGTCGTATTTCCGGGGAACGTGGGGGGACCAGATGCCCTGGTCTCTCTGGTCAAAAGTCTTTCGGGTGAGGCAATCCGCTGAGCGGATCACCAACTTCTTCCTTCTTCGCCTCATGCTGATAAGGATTGGGCAGGGTCGAATCTCGTGCCTGTTGCAGAAAAACGAGCAGTCATTGTCGGATCGCGGCAATGAATTGGCCAAATATTTCGTCTGCTTGTTGACACTTTAGGTTTGCGGACGTAAATTAAGCGGCGGGAAGGTCCAGCCGAAGGTACCGGGGAGTCTTAGCGGCGGGGTGCCCGGGTCTTTGTGATTAAGATTCTTCCATACGCGTTGTTTTGTTTGATGAGATGGTGCCCTGAATCTTGACAGAATGATTCCGGGAGGGTGACATGGCGGAAAAACAATCTGTGACGCATCGGATTGACCGACGTCAATTTGTCGCGGGAAGTTCGGCCAGTGTGGCGATGTCGCTGTTAGGGGGAACAACTCTCGGCCAAACAGAAGCAAGGACCACGGTCGCGGCCAAGCTGGCGATCGAGGGAGGCGAAAAGGCGGTTTCTCTTTCTCCTGGTTCAGGCAAGCGATGGGGCGACCGCGAGCTTAAACAGTTGCAAGAGATGGTTGAACAGGACACTCTATTTTACTGGGGCGGACCACAAACAGCCCTTCTCAAAAAACGATTCCAGGAAATCTGTCCCCTCAAGTATGTCCAGACCTGTTCTTCAGGTACGGCAGCCATCCACATCGCCGTGGCTTCAGCCGGAATTGGTTTGGGAGACGAGGTGATCACCTCACCGATCACGGACATCGGGACGGTTATCGGTATTATCTATCAGCAGGCGGTCCCAGTTTTTGCCGATCTGGGAAAAGGGACGTATAACCTCGATCCGGCCGATGTCGAACGGCGCATCACACCTCGCACAAAGGCGATCATTGCCGTTCATTTGACCGGAAACCCATGTGACCTGGAGGCCCTGAAGGCCATAGCTAAGCGGCATAACTTGGTATTGATCGAAGATTGTTGCCAAGCATGGGGGGCGAAATATCGTGGGCAGCCGATCGGAACGATCGGGGACTTTGCCTGTTTTTCGCTCCAGAATAGCAAACACGTCACGTGTGGCGATGGTGGGATTGTTGCCACCAGTAACGACCGGTTCGGCCCCAATATCCAGCGCTTCGGTGACAAAGGCTATGATCGAACCCGGGGCTTGGGCCTCGAAGTCTTCGCGACGAATTACCGGATGAGTGAACCTCAGGCTGCGGTGGCGGCTGCTCAATTGACGCGACTGGAAGAGATCGCCGCACGGCGGTTCAAACTCGGGCGTTTGTTAAGTGAATTATTGTCCGATGTGCCGGGAATCATCCCCCACGAGGTCCATCCGAATGATCGTCCCGTCTTCTGGTTTTATATGTTTCGCATCAAACCGGAATCGCTGAAATGCAATCGCTCGCAGTTCACGCGGGCTTTGCAGGCAGAGGGCGTTCAAGCCTCGGGCGGTTACATTGCCAAGCCGTTGTACAAGGAACCGGTATTTCAAAATCACGCTTTTTTCGCCGGGCACTGGCCTGTTAAGGAAATGGGACTAACAACGATGGATTTTACCAAGCATCAGTGCCCGGAGGCGGAGGCCATCCTTGAGACGTGCATTCGGGTCCCAATTAGCGAGTTTATGGAAGAGGACTACATCCGACAGGTGGCGACCGCCATTCGAAAAGTTGCCACATATTATTCCGCATGACATGTTGTAGCCGGTACTTTCGGCCGTGAAATCTCAAATCGGCGTGATATAGGCGGGAAACGTTGAACAGTCAATTTGATAGGGAGGGTCGTCCCATGTTTCTATCGACATCAGACCGGCGTGCCTTTTTGGCAAAGTTGGGGATTTTAGGCGCTTCTGTCTGGACCGGCAGCCTGGCGAGTGGTCGTGAATCGCCGTCAGGTGCCGAAAAACTGGCCGTTGATGGCGGAGAGCCTGTACGAAAAGAAATGTTGGCTGCCCGTCCTTACGGGCCACAATTCTATGATGATCGGGAAAAAACGGAGCTGATTCAGGTCCTGGAGTCGCGCCAGCCATTCCGTTGGTGGCACAGTGATTCGAAAGTTTTTCAGTTTGAGAAGGCCTATTCGGCCCATCTGGGAGTCAAGTACGCCTTGGGCGTGACATCGGGAACCACCGCCCTGGTGACGGCAATGGCGGCTTTGGAAGTCGGGCCAGGCGACGAGGTCATTCTTCCCGCTTGGACCTGGTACGCTGACTATGATGCCATCATCCTTGCCGGTGCGCTCCCGGTTTTCGCGGAAGTTGATGAGTCGTTCAATATCGACCCGAACGATATCGAGGCCAAAATCACTCCACAAACCAAGGCAATTATCGCGTGCCATCTTCAAGGGACGCCGGCAGATCTCCAACCGGTCATGGACATTGCGAAAAAGCATGGCATCCGCGTCCTCGAAGACTTCGCCCAATGTGTAGGGGGAAAGTACAAAGGCCGCTATGTCGGTTCCATGGGCGATATCGGTATCAACAGCTTTCAACTGAGCAAGACAATCACCTCAGGCGAAGGTGGCGCCGTGGTGACCAACGATCCAACACTTTTCGAACGGAGTCTGCGGTTCCACGATGTGGGCTCATTGCGAGCACCTTATACGGACATATTGAAGGGGGGATTATTGGCGGCCTTCGCGGGTTGCAACTTCCGGATGAATGAATTTACGGGGGCGGTGTTAAAGGCACAGTTGGAAAAACTGGAAACGATTTGCGGTAAGCTCCGCGCGAATTCACGCTTTGTCCGCGACGGCATCAGTGATTTGCCCGGGATCAAATTGAGAAAGTCACCCGATATTGAAGGTGATATCGGGGTTGCCGTGTACCTCGACCTGGGGAATCGCGCCCGGCGTGATCGTTTTCTCCGTGCCCTGCGGGCGGAAGGGGTCTCCGCTGTTGGGCCTGTCGGCTCGGTGATCCTCCCCATCGACAAACGGATTGAGAACAAGGCTACGGTTCATCGAGAGTGGCCTTCGTTCCGAAGTCAGAGAGGTCAAGAGATCCGCTACGGGGCCGAGTGCTGCCCACGGACGATTGATATTATCAATCGCTTCGGCGGTGTGATTATGGATCCGAATTTCACTGAGGACGAGCTTAAGGATATCGTTCGCGCGATTCGCAAGGTCTATCTTGCAACGCGCGATGTTTGATTGAGCGAACTTGCATGTTGGCTGTAGTGAGAGATGCTCCCCACGGAACACCGGTTGGGAAGGAATGGTTGTGCCAATCTTGGATTGTCATTTTGGAGTCTGAATATGGCCAGGTCTTCTGAAAAGCGAAATGGTTTATCGCGTCGCGAATTGTTGGCGAAGTCCGCAAAATCTGCTGTGGTTCTTGCTCTGGGATCGCAACTTGTGGGTTGCCCAAAGCAAGGTGGCGATGTGCCGCAGGTCATTCCTGAATCGGCAAAAGGGGCCAATGAGCGAATCGGTGTGGGAATCATTGGCTGTGGACGTCGCAATGGACAGTTGATCATGGGTAAGGGTGGACAGGGAAAACCACCGAAGGAAGCCCACATCGTAGCGGTGGCCGATGTCAATTTGAAGCGAGCAAAACAGTGGGGAGAAAAGTATAACTGTCCCTCATTCCAGGATTACCGAAAACTCCTCGAATTAAAGGAGGTCGATGTCGTCATCTATGCCACGCCGGAGCATTCCCACTATTTGCCTTGCATTCATGCCTGCCAGGCCGGAAAGGACATCTACGGTGAGCAGCCGTTAAGTCACACCATTCGAGAGGGGCAGGTCATGATCCAGGCCGTGCGAAAGTACAAGAGAATTTTCCAGGTCGGCGAGCAGCAACGATCCCACCCGGCGACGCGCAAGGCTGTGGAACTCATCCTCAACGGTCGGATTGGCAAAGTGCACACCGTAATCGGTTTCAATTACCCCAGCCCCTGGGATGCGGAATTTGCGGCTGAACAGGTCCCCGCAGATTTGGACTGGGATCACTGGTGCGGGCAAAATGAGGTCATTCCCTTCAATACCAATATCTATCTTTCTCGAATCCCGTACAACAGAGAAAACTACCCGGCAGAGCCGGCTGAGAAAGCTGCCGTTGGGCCGGGTTGGATGTCTCTCCGCCCCTACTCGGGAGGCGAACTCGTCAACTGGGGTTGCCATGGTTTGAGCATGGTCCTCTGGGGCCTGGGAATGGATGACTCTGGACCGGTTGAGATTTGGGTGGAACCGGCTAAGAAACTCGACAAACTGGTTTACACGCAACCGGAAGATCGAAAACGTGGGGACGAGTTGATGAGTCAAGGGATTATTCATTATCGATTTCCCAACGATGTCGTTCTCAAGCTCGAGGGAACGGACGAACGACTCGGAGGTGGGGGAACATTTATCGGTGAAAAAGGCAAGATCACCATTTTCCGAGGTGGCTATGAATGCGATCCGCCGGAATTGGACAAGGAACCTTTACCCGCAAATGCCGTCCGGGTCTATGAGAGCGACAACCACATGGAGAACTTTTTTGAATGTGTCAAAACGCGAAAGGATCCAATCACGCCAGTTGAAGTCGCTCATCGAATTGCCACACTGTGTCATCTGGGAAATATCGCCCGCTGGTTAGGGCGTCCATTAAAGTGGGATTCAGAGAAAGAGATTTTCCCGGGTGACGATGAGGCAAACCAGTATCTTGATTGCCCCAAACGAAAGGGCTTCGAGTTGCCCGAGGAAGTCTGACGGTTGATTCGGCAACAAGCTGCCATCTGAGACAGTGAAGATGAAGGATGTACCGGGATGGACAAAAAACACCTTTGGTGGATGGGTTGCTTTGTCGCGTGCTTGTTGATTGCGGCTGCGGGATGCCGGAAGCCTTCTTCCGTACCGGTTGACGAAAAAGGGCGGACTCAACCGCAAGGCGAAGTTGGTGCAACGCCCGGAACGATTCAAATCAGTACTCCAGAGGTCCGTTGTGTGAAGTTGGGGGAACAGCAGGAAGCTCCGTCGGCTGTTTGCATTCAAGGTTATCCTCTGGTTTTTACGGGACAGGTCTTTGCCGAAGGTCGTGACGCCACGCAGGATGGTTTCGATGCGGAAATCAAACTAGCGTGGACCCGTCTGGAAGCCGTCCTGGAAAAAGCGGGTTCGCAAAAGGAAAAGATTGTTCGTCTGAACTTCTGCATTTCCCAGGAGAGCGACGCTGCTCAGGTCATCGGCTTTGTTCGGCAGCAGTTCACGAAGGACTGGTTGCCAGCGATAAGTATGGTTGTCACTCCCCTGCCCCGGGAGAAGGCTCGCGTCGCCTTCGATGCCGTCGCTTATGTGGAGGAAAAGGCTGCGGACCTGACAAGAGTTCGACTTTCCGATGAGGCCGTTACGCCTAGCGACGCCATTGTTTCCCCACCGGGTGGACTTGTGTTTTTCTCCGGGCAACCAGACAAGAATCCCCTGCCCGCCGCAGCCGAAAACGCCATGAAGGCACTTCTTGAAACGGCCGAGAATCTTCACGTAGAAAAAAAGGACATTCTGCAGATCCGGGTCTTTCTCCAGCCGGTCAGCGAGGCGTCAACTGTGCTTAAGGTTTTGCAGCAGGTCTTTCCGGAAGGGACGATGCCGCCGGTGGTCTTCACGGAATGGATTGCATCCGCGCCAGTCGAGATTGAAATGATTGCCAGGCTACCGCAGCAAGCGGTTTCGGGGAGTGATCTTGTTCGGTTTTGGAATCCGCCGGGCGTCAAGGCGTCGCCGACGTTCAGTCGTGTTACGATTGTCCAGACAGATCGCCTTATTTTCTTTCCCGGGTTTTTGTCGCGGAAGGATGGCTCGGGACAGGAACAGGTTGACGATATTTTCGCTCAATTGACAGCAGGATTGAGTCTGACTGGCAGTGACTTGCAACACCTGGCGAAGGCCACCTACTATGTGGTCGATAAAGAGGCCAGTGATGCCATGGATGCCGTAAGAAAGAAGCTTTATGCCCCCGACCGTCCGCCTGCTGCCTCGAAGGTGACCATCCACGGTGTGGGACAAGCTGGCCGAACTGTGAGTACGGATATGATTGCGGTCCCCGCTGCCGGTCCGGGCTGATGGGAGTCCATCTCGCGGTCCATTATCCGGGTGTATCGAGATAAGGGTCCTGGCCCATCTGTCGTTGCATCTTCTTGCGTTCTCGCTCGAAGTGCATGAGTGCCCGCCGGTCGCGGAAGTGCCGCTTTTCCATGATTCTTTGTGCCTTACGGAAGATGGGCAAGTATTCGTTAAACAGGCCTGGTCGGCTACGTCCGATACTGGCGTACTTCTCGGCTTTTTTCGCGCCAAAGGCCTTCATAAGGATTTCGTCATCGAGGGCCAAAAACTGACGAAACGTTCCGGGATCTCCCTGGCGGCCGCAACGCCCCCGTAATTGCCAGTCAATCCTGGCAGCGTCGTGAATCTCGGTACAAATGACATGAAGACCGCCCAGTTCCAGAACGCCAGGTCCAAGGCGGATGTCCGTCCCTCGACCCGCCATATTGGTGGATACAGTCACCCGACCCCGTTGCCCGGCTTCGGCGACGATTTTGGCTTCTTCTTCAACGTGATGAGCGTTCAAGACCTGGTGGTCGATACCGCGTTCATGCAAAAGTTGCGAGAGATACTCAGATTTATCGATCGACCTGGTTCCGATCAGGACGGGTCGTCCGATGGCGTGCATTTCGCAGATCTCATCAACCACCGCCTGCCACTTCGCTTCCTGTGTGCCGAAGACCAAATCGGGGAGTCGCTTTCGAATGACCGGCCGGTTTGTGGGGATGACGATCACCGGGCATTTGTAGATCCTCCGTAATTCCCAGGCGGAATCGCTTGCCGTTCCGGTCATCCCCGCCAGGTGGCGATAGCGCAGGAAGAAGTCCTGGACTGTGACTCGGGCTGCCTGACCTGTGGCAATTGTGACTTCGACCCCCTCTTTGGCCTCGACCGCTTGATGAATCCCATCGCGCCATTTTCGCCCTTCGGCCAGGCGTCCCGTAAACTCGTCAACGATCACGATTTCGCCATCTTTGACGACATATTCTCGATCGCGGATGAAATCGCGAGCAACCTTGATCGCCCGTTCGACATACTCGTAAATGTGGAACATCCCGACCGAGGCCATGGCTTCCGGCTTTGGCAAAGCCCGCGCCTTCCGCCGACCTTCGCGTGTCAACTCGACAGTCTTCTTCTCATGATCATACTCGTAATCCACGTCTTCAATGAATTCGTCCGCAATTTGTGCGGCCCACTTGTAACACTCGACGGCGAGACGTTCTTCTTCTGTGGGTAACGCACTGATAATGAGGGGAGTCCGAGCTTCATCGATCAGAATACTGTCGGCTTCGTCCACCAGGGCAAAGAATGGCTCACGCTGGACAGGCTTTTCATCCAGGTCGGCCCGGCTCCCTTCGAGCATGGCCCCAATCAGGTCGGTCTGTCCCTCACGAATCCGCCGCAAGAGCAGCCGATCACGCAAAAAGTCAAAGCCAAACTCCTTGGCCGTCCCGTACGTGACGTCTGCTGCATATGCCCGACGACGCTCCGCCTGGGACATCTGGGTCTGAATCACGCCAACCGAAAGCCCTAGTAGCTCATAAATGGGATTCATCCATTCGGCGTCACGTCTTGCCAGATAATCATTGACGGTTGCAAGATGGCATCCCCGCCCGGCGAGGGCGTAGAGATACATGGGAAGGGTCGCGGTCAGTGTCTTCCCCTCACCCGTTTGCATCTCGACGATCGCATGATGGAACATGGCGATGCCGCCCAGAATCTGAACGTCGAAATGCCGCATGTTAAGTTTGCGACGCCCGGCCTCGCGAACGATGGCATAGGCCTCTACGAGGAGTCGCGATAGCGGCTCGCCGCTCCGCGCACGATACCGTAAGGCCAGACTTCGCTTGCGCAAATCGCCATCGGCGAGGAGCTGAAGCTCCGGCTCCAGGTCCCGGATCTTTTGGAGAAGCGGCTTCCAGCGACTGATCCAAACGTGCGACGGAATCGGTAGTGTGCTGGCGATCGTCATAATAATTAGTATGTTGATCAAAACACTATTGTTACGCGAATGGCATTGCCGCAAACATTAAGTCAGGATACTTGATTATAAGCCGTATAAGAGCCGCACTTTTCGAGTCTTTCTGTTTGCATCATTTGCATCGAGTATAGTCTTTTGGGAGAATTTTGCTCGCGCGGGATCCTGATCTCACCGACACACATTCCATTCTAACCTATGTTTTTTTAGGAACATCGTCATCGAAGTTTCAAGGCCGTTGGGAGGAGGATCGAGAGTCGGCGCCATTTTGTTCCATAGTGGGATTCAGCTCATGAGCAAGACTTCCTTTGCGCGTAAGCGTCTTTTTGTGGACCCCGAAGTGCAAGGCCAATTGGTCTTGCGGGTGATTCTGTACTGGGTGACGTGCCTGGTCACAGTTGCCCTAATGGTCATGTGCTGGCGGATCGTAAATGGGCCGGCCCGTCCGTTCTATCGCCATCTGGACGATATGTGGTTTCACCTCGGACCAGCATTGTTGGCGTCTCTGCTGCTACTGCCCATAGTCGTTGTGGATGTGATCCGCGTAAGTAACCGATTTGTTGGTCCCCTCCTCCGTTTGCGGCGATCTCTTCGTGGTCTTGCTCGCGGGGAGGAGGTCGAGCCGATCCGTTTTCGCCAGGGCGACTTCTGGCAGGGTTTCGCCGACGAGTTCAATTCACTCGTCACCCGCGTCAAGGAACTTGAGATAGCTGCTTATCGGAATACCTCATTCGAGGCGGCTCCGTGCCACCACAGTGAATCTCCGGACCTGAAGATGAAAGATTTCTCTTCACCCGGCGGGGCAGTGGTGACGGCTTTCGAAAATCCGTTGCAGCAAACAGCCGGCGATTTCGCCCTTCAGCAACAGTTGACCTGAAAGATTGCGCTGGAGCTGACAAGCGGGTCCGTCCGAGGGTCGGAGAGGCACGCTTGTCGTGCCCGATGAATCGCAATGGATTATCAATCGGTGTTTCGCGGCCCCGACAAGCGGGTCCCTCCCAGAAACGGCCCTGACAAGCAGGTCCCTCGAGCCGCGCGAGGGACACGTTAATCGTGGCCGTGTCGGAGGGGCACGCTCGTCGTGCCCGCGGAATTGGGATGGATTGTCAAACGTTGCGCAGCGGACCCGACAAGCGGGTCCCTCCGAGCGGAATTGGGATGGATTGTCAAATGTTGCGCCGCGGACGCAACAAGCGCGTCCCTCCGAGAAACGGACCTGCTGAGCAGGTCCCTCCAAAGGTTCGGGCAACCGTGACAAGGGTAGGACACCTACCTGTAAACAATGCCCAGGCACCACCGGCATCTAAACCTGTCAACGTGCCCCTGTCGGGGTGGTTTTGTGGCGGCAACTTGGTAGAATTCCCATGAGCAGTCGTAGGGCGGCTGTGATCAGTCGGGGTAGGACGTCCGGCTCGTCGCCCTTGGTGGATCATCGAGGAGGTGTCGGCCATGTGGGCACATAAGTTATCGGTCATTGGGTGGCTTTTGTGTCTTGCGTATGTCCTGCGACTTACTGGGCCAGGAGTTGCGCTTTCTGAGCAATGGGGGGCTGCTAAGTCACGACCCGGGAATCTAACCGAAGAGCATGACCGTTCGTGGTCTTCACGTCATGCAGAGACACCGGCGCTGGGTTACCCAACTTTTCACCCATTGCCCGGTGTGGGGAAATACTGTGCCCCAACTGCGATACATTTGTCCCGGACCTACACGGTAGTCGCTCCGGGATTGACACCAGGGTACGTGTATTATCGGGAAGATGCTTGGGTGGGCACGTGTTATGGGGTACCGATAGGATGCTGCTGTCCCCATGTGGTTGGCTACAGGTATTTTTGGTATCGGCCTTCAGTTACCTATTTTGATCCGGCCGCCCCGCTACTTCGGGATCTCGCTGCGGTAACCAACCGTTATGTGGGAACTTCTCGAGTTCGCTCCGTGCAAGACCTGACGGGATTTGAATCGAATCAAAGGGCAGCGGCCCCGCAACAGAATGATATTCAACCGGATTTCAAGCAGAATGTCCCCCGGCCGTCGGTGGTTGAGCCGATCAAGTTTCGACCAAGCAATGAGCAGCAACGGGACCTGGCAAGTCGCTTCATGAGCTTCGGTGATCGCTGCTTTGCCGAGGGGCAGTATCGAGATGCATACTTCAGGTATAAGGAGGCGGAGAAGGCGGCGCCTGATTTGCCTGAATCGTTGTTTCGTCAGGGATTCGCTCTACTTGCGACGAAACAATATGAGTTGGCTTTTCAGGCATTCCGCCGGGGATTGAGGATGGATCCCTCCTGGCCGAAGAAGCCGTTTTCCCTCGTTCGGTTTTACAACGATCGCCAACTTGATCTGCGAGAGCACCTTGCCGCTCTGGCCGCGGAATGCGAAAAGAAAAATCACGATCCGACGTTGGCTTTTCTGCTCGGCATCATGCTGTTTCGTTGTGATCGCGCAGATGATGCCAAAGGCTTTTTTGAAATTGCGCGATCAACCCCATCGTCCGGTGAATTGGCGGTCCTTTTCTCCGAGAACGGCCATTAGTTGCTGGTTACACTACAAGAGGTCGGGCTTGAGTTCGGCTGTCTCGACATGCGAAATGGGATCCTTGACCAATGCCTCCTCGGGGATTCGGGAGAAAACTGGATTAGCGATTGCCAAAAAAATTGCTGCGACGAAAAACACGACTCCGACCACCGATATCGGGACGCCCCACGTGACGAGCCGCGCCTGATCCAGAGCGAACCCCCACCCAAGGAGGATTGATCCGCAGCCAAAGGTGGTTACACCGCAGAGGAATAGCCACCACGCGGCCCCGCGATCGGCATCGCGTGTCGAGGATGAAGTGGCGAACCGCCTGCGACCAGTCTTCTGATGAAGGTGGCTGGGCTGCACGGACAGATGCGGCGGCTCAAAACGGCTGATGTGGTGGCCGGCGAGGTACTCCTCGGCCAGTAACCTCTTGATATGGAGTAATTCTTGTTCTATCTCCCAGCCATCGTAATGGGGTTGATATTCTACCGGGGCGTCCGTGTCCAAACGGCAAGATCCCTCTTTAGCCGAGGGGGAATCAGACTGAGATACCGTTGTGTCGCTCTTGGATTGGGTCTCGTCTCCTTGGCCATAAATCCAGCCGCAGCGGAGGCAGACTAAATCTCCGCCGGTTTGTCTGACGGTCGGTATGTCTTGCTGACAACGGTTACACCACATGGCGTTTCGGTTATCGGCAGAACACACCCAGAGACTTTCGTTATTCCGCTGAACCGGGTGATGTGACCGTTTTGGATTGCAGATTTCCCACAGGTTTGCCGCGTAACTGCGCAAAAAATCTGTGAAAATAAGATGCTTCGCTAGTTTGGGTAACTATAAATGGGCGAGCAATCACGCCCGAGCCACGGGAAGGAAACGACCGTCCTGTGTGATCGCGGATTGGAGATTCCGCAACATCTGGACCTCTTTGCGAACGGTTTGAATGGCCTGTTCTGCGCTAAGTCGCCCAAGTCCTTCGTTTTCAATGCACAAATCGTTGCTGTAGCCGGCCTTTCGCAAAATGGCAATAACCTTGGCAAAATCGATGTCCCCCTGGTCAATGGGACAATGATATTTCTGGTATTCCCAGCCCATGGGACGTTGTTTATCTCTCATCTCAGGGGGATACGCGATGCTTTTGCAGTGGGTGTGGAAGGCACGGCCCGCAAATCGCTCATAAATCTCGTAGAGGCGGCTGAGCGGATGCCCAAACCAGTAGAAATTCCCTGTGTCGAGAGTCAGACCTAACCGCGGAGACGCAACCCCTTCGAAGACGGCATCGAGGAAAGCCGGATCGTTGGTTGTGTTTC
>Ga0068705_10001399_pt1 | contig 12180 bp, 8 predicted proteins | sample YNPMSTMetaG_FD_65631 | JGI IMG/M metagenome (GOLD analysis project Ga0068705, IMG submission 65631) | Anoxygenic and chlorotrophic microbial mat microbial communities from Yellowstone National Park, USA - YNP MS-T MetaG | ecosystem: Environmental > Aquatic > Thermal springs > Hot (42-90C) >... | reverse complement strand
CAGGGCCTTTTGTGGTGACAGGTCAATAAGTTTCCGAATGGCCAACGAGGCACGAAACCGCGCACGACTCTCCAGATACTTACCCAGCGTAATGAAGGTCAGGATCATGACGGCGTCGCTGAAATACATCGAGAGCATGGCCTCTGCCTGATGGCCGGACCCATGCACAGGACGCAACCAACCCATCGTATCGGCAATGGCAGCCCCGTAGGCGGTCCAGGTGCCGATAGCAATCAGCGTATCCATGCTGACGTCACCACGTGTTGCCTGTCGCCATGCTGTCAGGAGGTATCCCCATCCCAAATAAAACTGGACAACTGTTGCCGCAGCAATGGCCAGCCAGGGAGTCGTGACCTGCCTCACACCCGGGACAAGCATGACCACCAGCACGATAAGAAGCCCCGCTATTCCCACGATCACCTGGCGTGCTCGGACACGTTGTTCCGCAGCCTGGGCTTCCCACGGGCTAAGGGCCTGCAACGCCGAGGGAATTTCATCAGGAATAAGCTCTGCTTGATAACCCGCGTCAACAACAGCCTGGATAAGTTTCTCTGGAACAACGTCAGAACCAGTGAATTGCACTACAGCCTGTTGTGTGACGAGGTTAACGCGGGCATTTTTCACCCCAGGAACAGTGCGGAGTGCCTTCTCCACGCGGAGTGTGCATCCCGCGCAATGCATCCCTTCAATCTTCAGTCGGATAGTGGATGGTTCGGACCGGAGAGCTGTCATAAGCTGAGATCTCAAATCAGATCGACTCCCGCTAACAAATCCCATACCAAATCATAGAGCCACATCCTAAAAAGACGAGTGTTTAGCGTGGGACTTGTTGAAAGCGCGATTGCGACATAGAATGCGGTAGTCTTTTGGCGACCTGTGCGCCGTGGGTTCGGAAGCAGCAAGTGTGCGCGACAGTATGTCCCATTGGGCTTCAGGCACCAAGAAGCAAATAGTCTGGTATGAGTAAAAGAGGTGCCTTATGACTTCCGACACGCCCTTCGCCATTGTCCTGTTGAAAGACCCGGACAGCGTATCCGTCCCCCAGATGGCGCAATTCTTCCGGGACCAGTGGCCCAATACCGCCGAGATATCTCATGAGGACTCGGAGCCTATCCCGAATCCGCAAGGGGCCTTGTTGATCCCTTTCATGATCAACGACTTCCCCGCGTTCGTTGTGGTTGACCACGAGTCGATTCCTCCCAAGCATCTGGAGCTGGCCATACTCACCGCCTGGTATTGGCCGGAGGCATCGCAAGCTGTTGATCAAAATCGAGGATTCGCGATGGTCGCGCTCGCGAATGTGCCGTTGGATCCATTGGAGAAAACAATCCTTTTAACCAAGCTGGCGGCGGCGCTGGCAAAGACTTGTGATTCCCTTGCTGTCTTTTGGCCCGCTGCTAACCTCGTCCATAACCCGGAGGCGTTTTTCGATTCGGCAACAGTGCTCAGGGAGGACGCCTACCCGATCGAGCTGTGGGTGGGCTTTCATGCTGAGCGGGAACCCGACGACACGGTCTCGTTTTTCACACGCGGGATGATGAATTTCGGATTGCCGGAAATCGAAGTCTATAATAGCAGCCGAGACCTGCAATTTATCTACGAACACGTTTACAATATCGCTCACTTCCTGCTCGAAAATGGGCCGGTTATCAAAGACGGTGAAACTGTTGGCACGGCCGAGACAGAACGCTTTCTGGTAACTGTCGCCCCCTCCCGATTCGATCCTCGAATGAAAACGATGCAAATTGATATGTGACACGACGGGCATTGCCTCGTTCAAATTCCATTGGCTCTCTTCGCAATGGGCATCAGCGCTTCAATTTGTGGAGCAACTCGGAAGGGTATGGTTGTCGTGCCCGTTCGGAGGGGCACGTTTATCCTGCCCGCTCGGAGGGACGCGCTTGTCGCGTCCGTCGTACCAGAACGTAATTCAGCGGACCTGACAAGCAGGTCCCTCCGAGAAGCGGACCTGACAAGGAGGTCCCTCCGAGAAGCGGAGGCGACAAGCGCATCCCCTCCGAAAACTTCCTCCGTGGACGCAACACGCTCTTGGGAAACCCACATGAATTGCTATATCATGTGCGTAAGAGCCTTCAAATGACGAGTCATTTATTCGAGTTCCGCAGATTCAATCGATTGCTAATCAAGGGAGGAAGTCAGATCAATGCTCTATGCCGTTATCCTGGCCGGTGGCTCCGGAACCCGTCTCTGGCCGGAAAGCCGCAGTGCCCAGCCAAAACAGTTGTTACCCATTTGCGGTTCACGGAGTTTGTTGCGGGCAACCGTTGACCGGGTGGCTCAACTCGTCCCTTTTGAGCAGATCATAATTGCCACCAGCCGGGATCTGGCACCGGCGATTCAAGAGGAACTCTCCTTTCTGCCCCGTGATGCCATGCTCATCGAGCCGGCCCCACGGAACACGGCTCCATGCATCGGCTTGGCAGCCTTGCGACTCCTCCATCAAGACCCCGACGCTGTGATGGCCGTCATGCCTGCGGATCACATCATCGAGCCAGCCGAGGCATTTCTCGCCGACATGCAACTGGCCGTGAAGGTCGTTGAGGATGATCCTTCCCGTTTGGTAACATTCGGAATCCGCCCAAATTACCCATCTCCCTCATTTGGTTATATTGAACGAGGAGATCCAATCTTTCTTCCGGACCACCGTATCGGGGATGGGCACAATGGCACCAATCGGACCGATACCCGGGTGTTTCGGGCGAAAGGCTTTCGCGAAAAACCCTCTATAGCCGTGGCTGAAGAATACCTTCGTGCGGGGACTTTCTTCTGGAATGCTGGAATTTTTGTCTGGAAGGCACAAACGATATGGGAATCGCTGCGGCGTCACCGGCCTTCAGTGGCAGATCCGTTGTCCAGAATTATCAAGTCATCACAAAATCCCCATTTTGCACAGATTCTCGAATCAGAGTTCTCCCAGGCAGAAAAGGTCTCGATTGACTATGCCGTCATGGAGAAAGCCGATAACGTCGTCGTGATCGAGGCCCAGTTCCGCTGGGATGATGTTGGGAGCTGGCGAGCGCTCGAAAGGCTGCTCCCAGTGGACAATCACAACAACGTGGCGGACGCCAAAAAGTGTATTCTTTTAGACACAAAAGGCTGTATCATTCGCTGCCGGGATTCACGGCATCTCGTCGCCACCCTGGGGGTTGATGACCTCGTGGTCGTGGTCACACCGGACGCAACGCTTGTCGCGCACAAAAGCCGCGAGGAAGATATCCGCAAGATCCTCGACAAAATCGCGGAATCGGGCTGGAGCGAATATCTTTGATCGGGGAAAATCAACGTCTTGCGGTCGGACGTCAAAATGCAAGGAAAAAACACCCCCCGAAAGGTGGCGCAAACGACCTCGGTGCACCAAGCATTCGATACCTGTTAGGCATGGTGAAGGCAAAATGATCTGTCGATCACAATGATGGAATTTAGTGTCCAACTCGATATCTTTCGCGGGCCGCTTGATCTGCTCCTTTATCTTGTCCGCAAGCATGAGGTCGCCGTTACGGAAATCTCTGTGGCGGTCATCGCCGAACAGTTTCTTCGCTTCCTGGAGGGTCTCGACTCCCTGGACGTGGATGTCGCGGCTGATTATCTTGCCATGGCCAGTTGGTTGGCCGAGCTGAAATCCTACGAGCTGCTTCCGCACGCGGAAGAGCTTCCCGACGATGAAGTATTGAGTGAACCTCGTCAGGAACTTGTCCGCCGCCTGTTGGAATACAAGCGGTATCGAGATTTGGCGTGTGTTCTGGAAGAGCGGGCGAAAGAGTGGCAAAAACAATACCGGCGACTATCAGACGATCTCGGGTCCCGGGATCGGGATCCCGCAGATGAACCGTTGGAAGATATACACCTCTGGGATCTTGTCAATGCTTTTGTCCGTGTTCTTCAGGAAAATGAACTGCAAACGGGCACAACGCTGGTCTATGACGACACGCCGCTACAGGTTTTCATTGAGCGGGTTTACCGGCAACTTCTCGAACGACAGCATATTGCGATGAGTGAACTTTTTTATCCTGGGATGCACAAGTCGACACTCATCGGCGTCTTCATGGCGTGCCTGGAGCTGGTGCGATTTGGATACGCTCGCATCGAGCAGCATGCCTTGTTTGATGAAATCCATCTTTTCCTCCGTGAGGATCGCCCGAAGTGCCTCCCCTGGGAATGGTCTCCGGACGAATCTGCGGCTGCGGAGCTTCCGGCAAACCGCGAAGCCAGTGGGAGTGAAACACCTTCCCGGAGCGAGGTCATGCCATTACCCCCTGGGCAGGCCGTTGACGATCAGGGACAATAGTTTGTCGCGTGTTTACGGGGGCGCGTCGCCAACTGGGGGGTGAAAATCCAGGAGTCCGTGTGAATTGTGAGTACCGGAAACGAAATGAATCGACAGGGTCAGAATACTCCGGAGCAGGAAATTGTCGCGCACACCCTTCTCGAAGATCTGCCGATACGCCGATTGATTCACAAAAATTTCACGATTGAGGGATATTCACGAGCGGCGTTTCAGACGTATTGGCGAATTCCCGAATTTCGACTTGGATTTGATTTAGGTGGTCAGCCCTGGGCCTTTATGGGGACGCCGCATTGGTTCGTGTCGCATACCCATATCGATCATTTTGCCGCCCTTCCTGCCTATGTGTCCCGACGGCGGATGATGAAAATGGAGCCGCCGACGATCTACTTGCCCGAGGCGTCCGTGCCCCTGGTGGAAAGATTGCTCCATCTTGTCAGTCGTTTGGATCGAGGGCGGTTGCCATGTCAGCTCGTTCCGGTGACGGCCGGACAAGAGTTTGAGATTTCCCGCGAGCTGGTGGTCACCACCGTAGCGACACAACACACGATACCGTCACTTGGCTTTATTGTTTGGGAGCGACGAAAGAAACTGAAGCCCGAATTTGCCGGGCTGCCCGGTGAAAAAATCCGAGACCTGCGGCTTAGCGGCGTCGAAGTGACCAATGAAATCCGCATGCCGCGGGTTGCTTACCTGGGCGACACGCGGATTGACGTCCTCGATGAACACCCGGAGCTTTATCGCAGCGAGGTCCTCATCATGGAGGTCACCTTCGTCTCACCCCATCATCGTCGGGACAAGATCCGCAAGTTTGGGCATGTCCACATCGAGGACGTTGTTGAGCGACGCGACCTTTTCCAGAACGAACTGATCATCGCTTCGCACTTCAGCATCCGATATAGTCCAAAACTCATCGATCGCCTGACGCGCAAGGCCTTGCCCGATATGCTTGGCGGACGCTTGCAAATCTGGTTGTGAAAATCGCTTTTGGCAAACGAATCGAGATGCGGGGCATTCGCTTTCCGCGGCCGGGCACGAAGTCAGCTCGCATACGGATTGAAAGGAATCAAGGCTTCATACGTCTCGAGCGGCGCACGATCAAGACACGCGCGGAGGATCCGCCGACCCAGGGGATCGAGTCCCGGCATGGCAACCAGGTCTATCAAGGTCTTGTGGAAAAACCGATAAAGGATTTCTGCTCCCTGGTCATAGGCCTCCGTTCCCACCTCGGGCTGCGAATCCACTTCCAGGAACCAACTGGGTAGCTGTGTCCCTTCGATTTGCATAAAGGAAAGGGCATAACCCAGGAGGGGACATCGGGCTGGTTTCAATTGTTCTGGGCGGAATCGAGCGCCGCCACGCCGTGCCAGGTATTCTCGGACGAGCCATTCGGGCATAAAGCCAACCCTCCAGGCCCCGATGTGCTGGTTTGGAACAAGGACGAAGCGAGTTTCCGGTGTCTCCAACATCTGCCGGAGGAGAATATTGGCCTGATCGACGCGACATCCTGTGGCAAAAGGCCAGTACGACCCGACGCCTTCGCTCTGCAACGAATCGGAATCTGTGATGCTAGGATTAACATGGCCGCGGGGTGACACCATCCGCCATAACCAGGCCAGGGCCGGCGGCAATACGTGCATGATCCCGAGAATCCCATAACTTGGATTCTGTTTGGTGCAGGGGGGAGTACGAACGCCAAAACTCCTGACATCGACAGCCACCGGCTCATTGACCACATTGGGAACCAATCGGCGGGGCAGAATGACACGTGGATTCGGACATGGCTTACCCGGCGCATCTTCCACATGCTCCCAGATCAAGCACGTGGCCTGTGGAACCGCATGGATGTTCAGAAACAACACCGGCTCCTTCGTCATCGTGCAAATCCGCTCGAGATAGGGATCGGTTCCGTACTCTTTGATGTGGTCAACCCGCACAAACCAGGCGGTTTCGGCATCCGAGATCACAAGCTTTCGGCCTTTTTTGTTTTGGAGCTCCGGATGGCATAAGGCCATATCGTCAGTGACGGGGAACAGCGTACAACCTTGCACGAGCGAAATGTATCGCTTTTGACCAGTCAGGACGTTTTGACCGAGCAGCAATCGACCATCGGGTTCCCGGTGGGGGTATTCCAGCATTTCGCTCTTTCCCCCGCCACTGGCGCCCTCATGCATAATCGTCATAATATTGTCATACGGTGTCATGACTTGGACCGTGGAACCATGCAAGGTGACCCAACCTTGCTCTTCACCCAGGGAAAGCAAAACGCCATAGACGCCCTTTTTGGCACTCGGCCCTGGATAGAGGTTGAGCGAAAACACTTCGTAAACCGGTGGTCCACGGTGATGAATGACCACCTGTTTCCCATCACAAAGCGTGTGACGAAACGGCGGCGCGAGATAAACAATCGCCTGTGGCACAAAATCCTTCGGCAACTCGGCGGCAGGGATCATTTCCTGTAACAGTCCCAAACCCGCCGCAAAAAAGCTTGCATTCATCGGCGCTACAAGAGCCGCCCGAAACCCCCACCTTTTGCCACCAGCATAGAAGGGAACCAGAACCAGATCCTGCTGTGCCAGCCAACCCAGAATCTCTGCCCGCGCCTGGTCAAACGGTACCGAGAACCTTTCGGAGAACCGTGGCTTATCGGTTGGCCGGTCGTCTGCTACCACCATGCAATCAGGATCCCGACGCCGCATGTAGGGATCCGTATAGTTAACCGCCACGCCGTTGCGGCAGCGAACGACGACAGCCTCCACCACTGGACCTCGCCCTGGCACATCGTAGGTGACTTCGAAATAATCCTGATCGGGCCCGCCGACGGCCAGCTCGAAGAGCTCGCTCACCTTCTCGGGAATCAAGACACGCGGCGCACTCCGAAGCACCCCGAGCAAATCAGGTGGACCGACAATACGACCTCCGATCGCACTTTCCAAATCAATTGCCATTGACGTACCTCGTCATTGTCCCTGTTCTCGATTCCCCCGAGCTATTTTAACCATACACCTCACACCTCGCCCCCTTCCCCTGGAGGGTTGACCCGCATCAGACACCCTACGGCCGCCCTTGGCCCCGTGATATCAATAAGGTCGCCCCCGTGACTCGCCCATCATTCTTACCGACCATTTTGTACCATATTTTACCACAAAAACTAAGCAGGTAATGACCTAAAGGATGGTGAATCAATGCCCCCAGATTTGCCTAATAATAAATGTTGCGAAATTGACACGCAACCCTCTTAAGGGCATCGTATGCTCATGTGATGATCTGCGATCGTTACACTCGTCATTTCAAACCCAAGAAGTGTCCTCTTTTTTTGTGATCAATGTCTTGACATCGTCGCGATCGAGCGGGTGCCAATCGCGATTCGCCCCCACAACACAAAAATGGGGGAATCTTGTCGGAGGGACCCACTTGTCGGGTCCGTCGCATTAGGTTTGACAATCCATCCTGATTCCGCGGGCACCACAAGCGTGCCTCTCTATTTTGTTTTGCTCGTCGTCCCACCTCCCGATCTGACGGACGCACATCCAAAAACCAAGAGAGTCTTCAACGCCATCACCGGTTCGCGCCCTGATAATCTGGGGGAATAAGCACCCGTATGTTGCGGGAGAGCTTTTGCGATTAACGCGATGGGGACCGCAACTGCGCCCCTCCAAATTTTCCCCTTGGATGGACCCATTTGTCGGCTCCGGTGAATACGCCCGACAAGCCAGTCCGCCGCAACTGCGGGAAAGCGACATTTCAGGCCGCCAAGAAGTTATAACAGACAAAACAGACAAAATCGTTTCGCTCGCAGTTGTACCACATTCCCAACTTGAACGATTATACTTTTCTCATGCGTTTGCATGTGCACTTTACCGCCACGAATCCGGCAAGAGAAAAGGACAACAACCATGTCGTGGACAAGGCGTCGTTTTCTGAAGGTTACGGCGGGTGTGATGGCAGCCGGAACCTGGACTGCAAAAGGCACATTGCCCGGGGCCATTGCGGGCGATTCAGCACGTCTGGAGGGCGACCAGGTCACCGCCATCCCCATCGTCGATACCCATCAGCATCTCTGGGACCTGTCGAAAGTTCGCCTTCCCTGGCTCGCTGGTGACGCGAGACTGAATCGGAATTATCTCTTGGACAACTATCTGAAAGCTGTTGAGGGCCTACCGGTGGTCAAAGCTGTTTACATGGAAGTTGCGGTCGCCGATGAGGACCTCATCAAAGAGGCGGAGTGGATCATTGACGTTTGCAGGAGTGGTCAGGGGCCTACGGTAGCGGCCGTCATTGGAGGACGTCCGGCAAGCGAAGGCTTTCGGGATTACATTTCGCGATTTCGTAACAATCGCGTGATCAAAGGGGTTCGATGGATTCCGCCGGCGAGCAAGCTGGGGCACAAACTCTATTTCAGCCCACAAATGAGGGACAATCTCCAGCTATTGGGCGAGTGGGGGATGAGTTTCGACATTTGTGTCTCACCCGATTGGCTCGAGGATGCCGCCCAACTTGTGGATTCCTGTCCTGAGACTCGGTTTATTCTCGACCATTGTGGAAATGCCGATCCACAGCAGTTCGGTCGCCTGGGGTATGACAAAGGGCGGGAAGCCGCCGATTACGTCGATCGTTGGCGTCGGGGCATAGATGCCTTGGCTGCCCATCAGAATGTGGTCTGCAAAATCTCGGGGATCATCGCGCGGGTGAACCCTGACGATTGGCGAGCGGAGGATTTGGCCCCCATCGTTAATCATTGCCTCGAGGCCTTTGGACCTGATCGGGTGATGTTCGCCGGTGACTGGCCGGTCTGTACGAAGGGAGCGCCGCTCTGCGAATGGATTCTCGCGCTTCACCAGATTGTGGCCGATCGCCCCCTCGAAGAACGCCGAAAACTGTTCCATGATAATGCTGTGCGGTTCTACGGCCTGGATGGAGGTTCCTAACCAGATTTGCGGGCAAGCCGTCCGCGGCGAGTTCCGAGCTATCCTGTTGGGTTTTCAATCCAGCGGGCATAACAGCGGGCACAGAGATAGAAACTCAGACGGCGGTAAACCTGATCCATGGCCTCCTGGGCCGACAGGTGGGACAGTTCTTCCAGGACATCACCGATGGCCGAATTGAGGTCGTTCGGATAATCGTCGAAATCCAGTTGCGGTGGAGTCGGGTCAGCCATGGCTTCGATGTTGACCAAATAGCAAGCACCTCGGCCAAGCTGAAGCTCTGCACCGCAGCGCTGACAGGCGACAGGATAATGGAACCGCGGATCATCGTTTTCCATGCCCTTATTCTAACTCGAAAGCCTTTTTTGAAGCTACTGTTAGGCATGCAGAGTTGTTTCCCTCCAGGATTGTCGTTGCGCTGATTGACTCTGGCGCAATCTTTATTAAAGTGAAACTGCGGAAAAGGCGGCCCGGCAGGCTCGGCTTGTTGGTATTGAGCGGGGAAATAAGGCTGGGCCGCAATTCGGTTGCGGCGTGTCGTAGGCGGTTAAATTTCTTTCATGGGGAGGTACCACACATGACATGTGAAAGATGGCGGATGTTGCTGTTGGCGCTTTGCGAGAGTGTGGCTCTTGTTTTCAGCATGTCGGTCTTCGCAACTGAGGCGACAAAACGCCCCAATGTCCTGATTATCACAACCGATCAGCAACGAGTTGACGCCGCCAGCGTTGTTGGAAACAAGTGGCTGAAGACGCCGCATCTGGATGCGCTGGCCGCGCAGGGCGTCTATTTCACCAAGTCATATTGTTCTTATCCGCTGTGCAGTCCGTCACGGGGAAGTTTGCACGCTGGTCGATTCCCCCATGAGATCGGTGTGGATCACAACAATATGTCGATTTCTCCTTCTGTCAAGATTTCTGGCCAACTCTTTCAGGAAGCAGGGTACGACACAGGTTATGCGGGCAAGTGGCATCTTCCTGATGTTTACCCTTCCGACGGGATCGCGGGCTTTTCGGTCTTGAACAAGACCACACGTCAAGGGAAACTGGCGCACGATGTGGACGACGCCACGATGCAGGCTGCCATAGAGTTTATCAAGCAAAAACGCGAGAAGCCGTTTTATTTGGTTGTTTCCTTCATAAATCCGCATGATATCTGCTTGCTGGCGGGAGAGGATAGCCCCTTGTTCAACCAGGTGTGGGAGAAATACGGTCCTCCGCCGGGCGCGGAGCTTCCCCCATTGCCCGCCAGTTTCGCCCTTCCTGAGGATGAATCAGCGTGGCTCGTTCAGCGGCGTCCCAAGCATCCGCAATGGGATGAAAACCACTGGCGGCGCTACATTTACGCTTACTATCGTATGGTTGAAGATGTGGACCAGCAGATTGGGCAAGTGCTCCAGGCCCTTCGCGAAACCGGGCAGGATGACAACACCCTGGTTGTTTTTACGAGCGACCATGGCGAAGGTTTGGCTTCTCACCGCTGGACGGGCAAGATGATGTTCTTCGACGCAGAGGCTGCTGTTCCCCTCATCGTGAGCTGGAAGGGTAAGACGCCTGCCGGACGGATTGATCGCGAACATCTGGTCTCCACCGTGGATGTGCTGCCCACGATTTGCGATTATGCGGGCATCAAGCCGCCCACTGAGGTTCGTGGGCAGAGTCTCCGCCCGATCATCGAGAATCCGGGTAAGGCGTGGCGATCCTTCGTTGTTTCCGAGATGGCTCACACCCCGGCCCTGGGACGAAGCTTTATGGTCCGAACGGAACGCTACAAATACATGACCATCCCAGTTGCCAATCAAGGACCTTTGGAGATGCTCTTCGATATGGAAGCCGACCCCAATGAGCTGAAGAACCTGGCTGGTGATCCAAAGTTCTCCGATCAGCTCGAACTCCATCGCAAGCTGCTCGATCAGTGGAAACAGACGACGGAAGAAGCTAAGTTTCCCGTTCTCGCCAATCCCGAGGCGGCACGTCCTAAGGCACAACGACCGAAGAAGGTCTCGAAGTAAGCTTCTGGGACGCTGTCTGAAGAATTCATCGTCATTATGTGCCGGATGAGCCCTGAGGCGAAAGGTTGGATCTTGATCGCAGCGGATCGAGAAAACGACTGACACCTCAGGTTGATGACATTTTAGGAGTCGCAACCGTGAAAACATCTCCTGGGCTAGCTGGACGCATGAGAACGTTCCTGGCCATCGCGGCTGGCGTGCTCGCTCTCGCCTGGTTGTGTGGTGCACGGGGCGGATTTGCCGCCGAGAGACGTCCCAACATCCTTCTCGTCGAGGTGGATAGCATGGATGGCCGCGTGATGGGATGCATGGGACATCCGGCCATGGCCCGGGCCACCCCAAATCTGGATGCCCTCGCAAAACGGGGTGTTCTTTTCCGAAACGCCTACACGAATAACCCCATTTGCTGTCCGTCGCGGGCAAGTATGTGGAGCGGCAAATACACGTTCCATTGCGAAGGCTGGAACAACTACAAGGGTCTCGAACCGGGGACACCGACTTTTCGTGATGAGCTGGAAAAAGCCGGCTACCTCACACAGACCTTTGGAAAGCTGGATTACCTTTCCGGGGCCCATTCGACTCGGGCCAGGGTCACGGCGTGGCTCCGCTCGGCGAACATTGAACGGCCTCAGTATCGAATCGGCCCACCCGAGGTCATCGACGAAGACCTGGTCCGCGTCCACGCTGGAGACTGGAAGACCGCTGATCGTGCTGTCGCCTGGATCAGAGAAAATGCAAAGGTCGAAAAGCCGTTCTTTCTCTACGTCGGCTTGAACCTGCCACACCCAGCATTCCGGACGTCACAGCACTATTTGCAGATGATCGACGAGGCTGGGGTGACAGTGCCACCGGCAGATCAATATGACCATCCGGTGATGAGGTATCAACGGTTGGTCAAGAATTGGGAACATGGCTATTCCGATGAGATGGTCCGACTGGTC
>Ga0068705_10001395_pt1 | contig 12191 bp, 9 predicted proteins | sample YNPMSTMetaG_FD_65631 | JGI IMG/M metagenome (GOLD analysis project Ga0068705, IMG submission 65631) | Anoxygenic and chlorotrophic microbial mat microbial communities from Yellowstone National Park, USA - YNP MS-T MetaG | ecosystem: Environmental > Aquatic > Thermal springs > Hot (42-90C) >... | reverse complement strand
TCTATTTCGAACGGCGCGACTGCCCCTACTGCCGCCGCGCCGCCCCCTACCTGCGTGCGCTGGAGCAGAGCCACGGCGATCGCGCCCTGTTGCGACGCATCGAAACCGACTGCGCCGATCTCCCAGTACGCGATTTTGCTGGCGCAGTAACGAACCACGCTGCGCTGGCCCGACTCCTGAAGGGGACGCTTACCCCGAGCGTTCTTGCCGTCGGGCCGCAAGGGCAACCGCTTGTTGCGCCCCTGGTCGGGCTTCCCGATGAGTCGTTCTACAGCCACTACCTGGAGCAACTCTTAAAAGAGGCGGCAGACAAAGGAGCGGCCCCGGCGCAACCGGTGGAGAACCAGCGATGATTCGATCCACAACTGCCGCCAATACGGATAAGGATGCCCCACTACGCGCCGAGATCCGCGAACTCGGCCGGCTTTTGGGCGAGGTGATCCGTGCCGAACATGGCCAGGCTGCTTTCGACCTGGTCGAAGCAATTCGCCAGGCCTCGGTGGCGTTGCACCGTGGTGCTGAAGAGAGGGAGTCGCTGCAGGCGCTCCTTGCCGCAATGAGCCGCGACCAGGCGATCGTGGTGATTCGCGCCTTTACCCTCTTCTCCCATCTGGCCAACATCGCCGAAGATCAGCACCATCTGCGCCGCGCCCGGGCCCATGCGCTGGCCGGTTCCCCTCCAAAAGAGGGGACCCTTGAATACACCGTAGCGGCGCTCACCCGGGCTGGGATCACAGTTGACGAACTGACCGCGTTCCTTTCCGAAGCACTGGTGCGTCCAGTGCTTACCGCCCACCCCACCGAGGTACAGCGCCAGGCGGTGCTCGCCCGTGAGCAGGAGATCGCCAATCTGCTTGAACGGCGCGATCGCGAGCGCCTCACCCCCGAAGAGGCCGACGAGCTCTCGGCGCAACTTCGCCGGGCAGTGCGCACCCTCTGGCTTACCCGGCTGATTCGTCCCACCCGCATCTCGGTGCTGGATGAAGCAAACAACGTCATCAACTACTTTCGCACGACTTTTCTGCCGCAGATCCCCAACCTCTACCGCCGCTTCGCCCGACTCACCGGTATCTGGCCACACCACCCTTTTGTACAGATTGGCTCGTGGGTCGGAGGCGACCGGGACGGCAACCCCTTCGTCACCGCCGAGGTATTGCGCGCAACCGTGCTGCGCAACGCTGCAACGGTTCTTGAATACTACCTGGACGCCGTGCACCGGCTTGGCGGCGAGCTCCCGCTTGCTGCGGCCCTATCGCCTGTGAGCGAAGCGCTTGATGCCCTTGCCGCACAAGCTGGCCCACCCTCCCCGCACCGCGCCGATGAACGCTACCGACTAGCACTGATGGCCATCTACGCGCGGCTTGCCGCCACCTACCAGCAGCTAGTCGGCCACCTGCCGCGCCGCCTACCTAGCTTGACCCTCCCCCCCTACCCCGATGCCGCCGCCTTTGCCGCCGACCTGGCTACTATTGCCGATTCGCTCACCCGCGCCGGTCTAGCCGAGATCGGACAAGGGTCGCTCGCCCTGCTGCGCACGGCAGTAGCAGCCTTTGGTTTTCATCTTGCTTGCCTTGACCTGCGCCAGAATAGCGCCGTACATGAGCAGGTGGTTGCCGAGCTACTGGCCCGCGCCGTTCCGGGCATCGACTACTGTGCGCTCTCTGAAGAGGAACGGGTGGCGCTCCTGCGTCAGGAGCTGGCTACTGCCCGGCCCCTTGTCCACCCCGACTGTCCCTATAGCGAAGGAACCCAGGCCGAGTTGGCGATTCTGCGCACTGCCCGCTGGGCCCACGAGACGATCGGGCCGGCGGTGATTCAGCAGTACGTCATCTCGAAGACCGAATCGGTCTCCGATCTCCTGGAAGTAGCCGTTCTGCTCAAGGAAGTTGGCCTTCTTCAACCTTGGCGCAACCACCTGGCGGTGGAGATTGTGCCCCTTTTTGAAACGATCGCCGACCTTACCGCAGCACCAGCCATTCTGCGCGATCTCTTTGCCCTTTCCGAATACCGGCACTGGATCGCCGCGCGCGGCAACCGTCAGGAGGTAATGCTCGGCTACTCCGACTCGAACAAGGATGGCGGGTTTGTCACCGCCAACTGGTCGCTCTACCGGGCGCAGCAGGAGCTGGTGGCTACAGCCCACGAACTTGGTGTGGCGCTGCGGCTTTTTCATGGCCGTGGCGGTAGCGTCGGGCGCGGGGGTGGCCCTAGCTATCAGGCGATCCTCGCGCAGCCACGCGGCGCAGTGGCTGGCCAGCTCAAACTCACGGAACAGGGGGAGGTGATCGCCGCTAAGTATGCCAACCCCGAGCTGGGGCGGCGTAACCTGGAAGTGCTGGTAGCTGCCACCTTGGAAGCCACCCTGCTTCATAAAGATGGGACTCCTCCTGAACCGCGTTTTGCCCAGGTCATGGATGAACTCTCTGCACGGGCGTTTCGCGCCTATCGCGCGCTCGTTTATGAAACCCCTGGGTTTGAGGAGTTTTTCTGGGAAGCGACGGTGATCGAGGAGATCGCCCACCTTAACATCGGCTCACGTCCTGCTTCGCGCAGCAAAAGTCGTCGCATTGAAGATCTGCGCGCCATCCCCTGGGTTTTTTCTTGGTCGCAGGCGCGGATCATGCTGCCGGGCTGGTACGGCTTCGGCACAGCGGTCGAGGAGTGGGCGAACGGCGGCAACCCCGACGACCCCGCCGAGACGCCGGCAGCGCGTATCGCGCTTTTGCAGCAGATGGCCCGAGAGTGGTCTTTCTTTGCCACGATGCTCAGCAACATGGATATGGTGCTCGGCAAAAGCGACCTGACAATTGCCGAACGTTATGTTGCGCTGGTCCACGACCAGGTGCTTGCTCAAACGATCTTTGCCCGGATCCGACGTGAGTGGCAGCTTACTGTCGACTGGCTGTTGCGCTTGACTGGCCAAAAGGAGCTTTTGGACAGCAACCCGCTTTTGAAACGTTCGGTGCGCAACCGCTTCCCCTACATTGATCCACTGCACCTTGTGCAGGTGGAGCTCCTGCGTCGCCATCGCGCCGGCGAAGACGACCCGCGGCTGCGCCTAGGGATTCACCTGTCGATCAACGGCATCGCTGCGGGACTGCGCAACAGCGGCTAGCCACAAAACGGTTATGGTGAGGAGTGGTACTGCAGCGGCGATTGGTCAGGACTCATCGATGAGGAGCCACTTGTGCCGACCCCGCCCGCAGCAGACACTCACTCAGTTGAGTAGCCAGACGCTTGAGCAGCGCTTCGTAGCCGTCGAGCCCAGCGGGGAGATCGACACCGAGTGGGTCGAGCGTGCCGGCGCGCACGGGCGTTCCCGCTACCAGAGAACGCACCAGCTTCGGCTCGAACTGCGGTTCGGCAAAAAGGCAGAGGACGTTCTGCTGGGCGATCCGTTCGCGCAACTCAGCCAACCGCTTGGCTCCCGGTGGGGCCTCTGGGCGAACGACGATCGACCCGACCGCGTATAGCCCAAAAGCCTGCTCGAAATATTGGTAGGCGTCGTGAAAAACGAGGAAAGGCCGGTTGGCAAGCGGAGCAAGCTGCTCTTTAAGCGCACGATCGAGCGCTTTGAGGCGCGCCACCGCCTGCTCAGCATTTGCGCGGTAGGTGGCACCATGAGCAGGATCGAGCTCTTGCAAAATCGCAGCAACCCCCTGGACGATGGCGATGGCATTGGCTGGAGAAAGCCAGAGGTGGCCATCGATCCCCACTTTGGCGTCTTGAGGCGCCTCGTGTCCGTGGTCATGGTGGGGTTGGTGGGTATGGTGATGATCTGGCTCATGGGAATGGTGATCATGGGCGTTGGAATGCCCCTCGTGGGTGTGGCCTTCCCACGCCCCGCCGTGGCGCGCGGAGAGAAGGGTCACGCCGGGTAGCGCCTTTACGGTCACCACTCGAACCCGCGATGGAAGCGCCGGAAAGACTGGAGGCAGCGCGCTCTCGATCTCTGGTCCGATCCAGATGATGAGGTCGGCTTGGGCCAACGCCTGCCGGTCGGAGGGTTTGAGCATGTAGGTGTGCGGCGACGCCCCGGCGGGGATCAGGCGCACCGGCTCGGCGACCCCGGCCATTACCGCCCGCACCAGATCATCGATCGGCTTGATGGTAGTCACCACCTGCGGCGCGGCCCAGAGCGAAAGGGACGAGGAGAGCAGCACAACACCCAACAGCCACACCCAAACCCTGCGTAGTGCCCGCCGAACCATGACCGTTTCCCTTTTTTTATGCAATAATGTTGCATATAGTACCGGGCACCCTCCCACGATGTCAACCCACACTATTTCTGCCGCTGCGCACCCCTTTCTCATCCGTGCCCAAAGGGTCACGGTGGTGCGCAACGGGCGTCGTCTGCTCGATCGGATCGATCTGACCCTCCCCCCTGAGCGCGTCGTCACCGTGGTTGGCCCCAACGGCGCCGGCAAAACGACGCTGGTGCGCGTGCTCCTTGGGTTAATCACTCCCGACGATGGGCGCGTCGACCGGTTGCCCGAGTTGCGCCTAGGCTACGTGCCGCAGCGCTTTGCGCTGCCCAGCACCCTGCCGATCGACGTGGCCACCTTTCTTCGTCTGGCCAACCCCTACAAGGAGGGGGATCTGCAGCGCGTACTCGCTCGGGTGGGGGTGGAGGCGCTTAGCGATCGTCCGCTTGCTGCCCTTTCAGGTGGCGAGCTGCAACGGGTGCTTCTTGCCCGGGCGCTGCTGCGTCAGCCGCAACTTCTGGTCCTTGACGAACCGGCGCAAGGGCTCGACCTCCTTGGCCAGCAGGAGTTCTATGCGCTTCTTTCCGAACTGCGCAACGAGATCGGGTGTGGAATCCTCCTTATTTCGCACGACCTCTACCTGGTGATGGGCGCCACCGATGAGGTGATCTGTCTGGAGGGGCACATCTGTTGCGCTGGTCCCCCCGAAGCGATTGGTCGCCACCCTGAATACCTGCGCCTCTTTGGCCCAGCAGCAGCAAACCTGGCTCTCTATGCCCACCACCACGACCACCGCCACGACCTACACGGCAACATCGTTCCGTTGGATAGGGTGGAGAAACTGAAGGTCGGAGGCAAGCGTTGAACCAGTGGTCCGACTTTCTCTGGTACGCGCTAGCCGGTGGAATCGGCGTCGTCCTGCTTGCAGGCCCACTAGGCTGTTTCGTCGTCTGGCAGCGGCTAGCCTATTTTGGCGAAACGCTTGCCCACGGTGCCTTCCTGGGGGTGGCGCTGGCGTTCCTCCTTGATCTCTCCCCCACTCTGGGCGTTGCCGCGGTCGGTGTTGCGCTTGCCTTTTTATTGGCACGCCGGTCGGCAAACGAACCGCTTACCGAGGATACCCTCCTGGGGTTCCTCGCTCATACCAGCTTGGCCCTTGGGTTAGTGGCCCTTGCTTTCCTGGAAAGGGTGCGGGTCGACCTCTTTGCCTACCTCTTTGGCGATATTTTGGCGCTGCGTCCCGAGGAGCTCCTTCTTCTTGCGCTCATCGATCTCATCGGGTTGGTGCTGGTCGTCCGATTCTGGTCAGGGTGGGTGAATCTGACGCTTCATGAAGAGCTGGCGGCGGTCGAAGGGCACCCGGTTGCCCGACTGCGCCTGGTCTTCCTACTGACCCTGGCCCTATTTGTGGCCACGGCGATGAAGCTGGTCGGGATTCTGCTTACCGTAGCGCTTCTGGTCATCCCAGCCGCCGCAGCGCGCCCCCTTTCCCGAACTCCGACGCAGATGGCTATTGGCGCGGTACTCATTGGGGTGGTGGCAGTCTGGCTTGGCCTTAGCGCGTCGCTTGCCTGGGATACGCCTGCTGGACCGTCGATCGTCGTGGCCGCAGCCTTGCTCTTTCTGTTGGTGCGCTGGGCATTGACCGTGATCCGCCACGCCCGCGCCGAACTGGCAACAAGCCGCCCGACCCTGTGACCTGGCCGCCGGGCCGGGACGGGCTACCAGATCGCTTCCTTCTCCGGTGTCGCGGAGATGTGGTGCAGGGAAAGATCAGCGCCGTTGAATTCCTGCTCCTGATCGAGGCGGATACCCACCGTCACCTTGAGCAGGCCATAGACCAGAAATCCGCCCAGCAGGGTAATCGCCACCCCCAGCAGCGTACCCAGCAACTGGGCGGGGAAACTCACCCCACCCAAGCCGCCCAAGGCGGGCTGGCCAAAGATACCGGCGGCGATTCCCCCCCAGGCCCCACACAGCCCATGCAGCGGCCACACCCCCAGCACGTCGTCGATTTTCCATTTGTTCTGGGTGAGGGTGAACAGCCAGACAAACAGCCCCCCCGCCACGCCGCCGGTGATGAGGGCGCCGACGGGATGCATGAGGTCGGAACCGGCGCACACCGCCACCAGCCCAGCCAGGGGGCCGTTGTGCACAAAACCCGGGTCGTTGCGGCCAACAAACAATGCCACCAGCGTGCCACCCACCATGGCCATCAGGGAATTGACCGCCACCAGGCCGCTGATTTTGTCGACGCTCTGCGCCGAAATCACGTTGAAGCCAAACCAGCCGACGGTGAGGATCCACGCCCCCAGCGCGAGAAACGGAATACTGGAGGGCGGATGCGCCGTCATCGCCCCATCCTTGCGGTAACGTCCCTGCCGCGCCCCCAAAAGCAGCACCGCAGCAAGCCCGATCCAGCCGCCCACCGCGTGTACCACCACCGACCCGGCAAAGTCATGGAAGGGCTCACTTAGGTTAGCGGTGAGTCACTGCTGAAGACCAAAGTTGCCATTCCAGACGATCCCCTCGAAAAAGGGATAGACAAAGCCCACCAAGAGGAAGGTTGCGGCAAGCTGGGGATGGAATTTGGCGCGCTCAGCAATGCCCCCGGACACGATGGCGGGAATGGCCGCGGCAAAGGTGAGCAGGAAGAAAAACTTCACCAGTTCGTAGCCATTTTTCTGCGCGAGCTCCGCGGCCCCGGTAAGGAAATGCACGCCGTAGGCGATGCCATAGCCGATGAAGATCCGTGCCAATGAAGCAAAAGCCCCCCACGCGCGGGTTAGCGCCTCGATCGGGGGTGCAGCACGCGTGCAATCTCACCAAACTGGTGCAGGGCACACACCATCCCGATGCATAGGCCAGGGCAGACGCCCCGATATGGTGCAGGTTCAGAACTTCGTCTCGCGCCCTGCCCCAGGATGCCGGAGAGGTTTCAGCCTTGATGACTACGGATTCAGGTTACAGAAAAAGCGACTCAGCTCACGGCTCGGTCGATCGGCAACGTATAAGGATGGGGTTCCCGCCAGAAGTCGATCAGCCGCCCGCCGTGTTCGATCAGCACCTGCCGTGGGGTAATGCCTCTTTGCGCCATTTCGGTCACGATATCGAGCGCCCGCCATTGGGTAGGGATGATCACCACATCGGGCGGGTGGGCGACCAACTCCTCGGGGCTGCGGATCGGCTGGCCGCAACCGGGCACAAAGGTTCCGACCTTGTCGGGGTCGGAATCGACCACGCAAGGAAAGCGCTCGCCATCGACGCCGTAGTAGTGCATGAAGGCCGCCGCCTTGCCGGTGCCGCCCCAGATGACGACGCGCTGACCGCTCCTGGCCAGTGTAGCGAGTTGGGCGGCAATCGTCGCCTTGGCCTTGAGGGCTTGCTGGGCAAAACGCGCGGCCGCCTGCGCGCGCTCTTGCCAGGCAGCGGGCACCTGAAAGCGCAGCACGGCCAGCACCACCTCGCCATCGTAGGCGTGCCACAGCCGCTCGATGGCGCCGGCGCGTTCGAGCAGCATGCGCAGCGACGCGGTGCTGAATTGCTGCGGATGCTCGTAGAAAAAATCGGCCAGCCGCCCGGTGGTGAATACCCGATCGATGCACGGCACCTCGACGAGCAAGCGCACCGGCTGCGGCAAGCGGCTGGCCGCCCAAGCGAGTTGCAGCAAAAAGGCCGCCGGCGCGGTGAAATGCTCCAGCACGTGGCGCAACACGACGAGATCGGGCGCCAGATGCGGAAGGTCTTCTTCGGGCAAGAAGAGCCGCGCTTCGAACGCAAACGCGCCCTGCCCTTGCGCCTGACCGTGCGGATCGAAGCCGAAATACCGTCCGCTGCGACGGGCAGCGAGCGCCTGCAGAAAGTGACCACAGCCGCAGCCGATTTCGACCACACAGGGGTTTTCTGGCAGCAGCGCCAACGTGGCATCAGCCAGCTCGGCCAGATGGCCGCGCCAGAGCAGCCCGGTATTGAACATGCGGTTGGGCTGGTCATCGTAGGGGACGTCCTCGTAGCGGAAGGCGCGGTTCCAGACATGGCCGCAGGCGGCGCACTGCACGAAGTCGAGCGGATAGCGCGGCATGGCTTGCGCCTCTTCGCGCGTGCGCGGCCAGCCCAAGGTGGCCAGCGGCGCTTGCCCGCCCGCGAAAAACGGCACGGCCAGCGGCACGCCGCAGACCGGGCACGGTTGCGATCCAGGTTTAGGAACCACGGATTCCTTCAGGTCAGCGTTTTTCTGAACCATCGAATCGTCTCCTTCAGGCCATCTTCCAGGCTCACTTTGGGCTGCCAATCGAGCACGCGGCGCGCCCGGCTGATGTCGGGCTGGCGCTGGGTGGGGTCGTCCTTGGGCAGCGGGCGAAATTCGATGCGGCTCTTCGAGCCGGTCAGGCGCAACACATGCTCGGCCAGTTCCAGAATCGAATACTCGGCGGGATTGCCGAGGTTGAGCGGCCCCACGTCATCCTCCTGGTGCATCATGCGGATCAAGCCCTCGATGAGGTCGTCGACGTAACAAAACGAGCGCGTCTGCGCGCCATTGCCATAGACGGTGAGCGGCTCACCCTTGAGCGCCTGGACGATGAAGTTAGAAATCACCCGGCCGTCGTTGGGGTGCATGCGCGGGCCGTAGGTATTGAAGATGCGCACGATGCGCACCTGCACGCCATACTGCTGGTGGTAGTCCATGCACAGCGTCTCGGCGCAGCGCTTGCCTTCGTCGTAGCAGGCGCGCGGGCCAACCGGATTGACGTGGCCCCAATAGTCTTCCGGCTGCGGGTGGCGCTGCGGATCGCCATAGACTTCGCTCGTCGAGGCATGCAACAGGCGCGCCCGGCGCCGGCGGGCGAGGCCGAGCATGTTGATGGCGCCGAGCACCGCCGTCTTGGTCGTGCCCACCGGATCGCGCTGGTAATGCACGGGGCTTGCCGGACAAGCGAGGTTGTAGATGGCGTCGACCTCGACAAAAAGCGGTAGCCACACATTGTGGCGGATGAGCTCAAAGCGCGGGTGAGCAAGCAGGTGACGGATGTTGCCCTTGCTGCCGGTGGAGAAGTTATCGACACAGAGCACCTCTTCGCCTTCGGCCAGCAAGCGGTCGATGAGGTGCGAACCCAAGAAACCGGCGCCGCCGGTGACCAAGGTCGTTGGCGTCATGGCATCTGCCCCACAGTCAGTCCCGTTGGCACGGTGGCATCGGGCACCCGCCAGCCGGAGGGGAGTCTTTCGCCACGATCGGCGGCTTGCAGCGCGGCGAGGAGGAAGGTTTCGAATTGTTCGAGCGATTGTGTGGCAGCGAAGAGCCGGTCACTGGCAACGGCCAGTGCCTGCTGGCGAAACGCATCGCGGCGAGCTTGGTCATGCGCCCAATTTACGGCCACTTCGGCATACGCTTCGATCGACGCCGCAACCGGGACATCGGTCAAGCCCATCTGACGGTAGCCGCCAGCGACGATGCGCCCGCGCATGAAACGCCCCGGCCAGGTAACGAAAGGCACGCCATGCAGCATGCCCTCAAAAAAGGTCGTGCCAGAACCGAAATGCACCGGATCGAGCACGACGTCGGCGAGTCTCTGGAGGCAGCCGAACAAACCGCCCGGTTGTCGCGGCAGCCAGATTACCCGCTCGGCAAGCTGTGGTGCCGTGGTCTGCCAGCGCGCCTTGAGCCGTTCGGTCCACGGTGCATAAAGCCCTTCGATCATCACGATATGCCCCTCTGGATCGCGGGCCGCGATCTCGGCCAGCACGGCATCGAAGTCGGGGTGCAGCTTGAAGAGCGATTGCGAACAAAGATAGATGCGGCCCTCGCTAGGCAAACTGAAAAAGGCGCGATCCGGCATGCGTTCGGGCATTGCAGCGATTTTGTTCATAGCGCCCGGAAGAGAATCGAGCAACACGAGACGCTCGCTGTAATGATTGGGTGCGTCTTCGGACTCGATCAAATGGCTGGACAAGTAATAATCGATACTGTCGATGCCAGTAGTCGCGGCAATACCCCAGGAAGCAACCTGCACCGGCGCATAACGGCCATAGGCCAGTAAATAGGTCTCGGTGATTTCCGGCGCATTGGGCAAGAAAAGCACATCGAGGGCAAGGTCAGCGAGTTGCGCCTGCTGGCGCTCAAGAACGCCGGTGAGCATGTACGCGCGATCGCAGCGAGCGTCGATTGCTTCGCGCAAAGCATCGTGTTTGTGGTTCGGCGCATGGATGACGATGACCTCGAAGCGCTGCCGATCAAGGCGTTCGATCCAACTGGTAAAAAACCGGCCAACAGGATGGTAATGCCAGCCGTGCGAGAGAAAGCCGACGCGGATGCGCCGATTTTGCGGGAATTGCCAAGCGGCCAGATGCGGCGCGACATAATTGAGCTTAGGCGCTTTGGCGCGCATCAGTGCACACAATGCGCTCATCAGCGGCCGGTCGTCTTCGCCGTGGTAGGGCAGACGAAACCACTCCGAGCAGATCGAATGAGGTTCGATCGTTCCTTTGATTCGCCCAAGCGCTGCGATGCCTTCGGCAAAACGAGTCCGCCAGTGGGCAATCTCCTGCCGCGATTGCATGATCCACGGCAGAGTAAGCCAGTAATGGAAGCGGTTGATGAGCGCCTCTTGATCCGTCGCTTGTAAACCTTGATCGAGCACCGTCAACGCTTCGCTGTAACGGTCTAAGCGCTTCAGGACTTCAGACAGATTGCGATAAAGGGCTGGATGGCCGGGGTTGATCTCGATGGCGCGCCGAGTGTGAAGGATGGCTTCCTCGAGGCGGTCGAGGCGATTGAGCGCATTGGCAAGATTGCAATGGGCGGCGAAGTCATTGGCATCGATGGCCAGTGCGGCGCGCGCTTCGGTCTCCGCCTCGCTGTAATGCCCCATTTTGCACAACAGGTCAGAAAAATTACTGTGCAGCTCGACATCGTTGGGATAGAGCGCCAGCGCGCGGCGATAGGTGGCGGCGCTGGCGTCATAACGACCAAGGGAACCCAAGAGTGCCGCTTGCAGCGCCAAGACAGTGCGGTGGTTGGGGTCGATGGCCAGTGCCTGCTGGAGGGCGGTCTCCGCTTCCTGCCAAGCGCCACGACGATAATGAACTCCGCCATAGACAATCAATGCCGTGAGGTGACGCGGCGCTTTGGCCAGAACTCGTAAGGCTTTATCGAGCGCAATGGCATCCTCGCCCCGATCGAAGGCATCTGCGGCTTCCTGCGCCAGTCGCTCGAGGGCGGCGCCTTTCTTGCCGGTGCGCTGCGGCAGGCGAGCGGCGGTTTTGCGTGCTGGATGTGGCGCTCTCGCCGTCCCTACCGCGCTGACTTTGGCAGCGTGCACCGCTGGCGCGTCGACTTCAGCCGCCGGCGGGGCAGAGGATTTCGGGAGGGCAGGCGCCACCGCATTCAGACGGGCGTCGAGCGCTTCAAGAGCGGCACCGCTCAGGCCGCGCGAGCGCGCTTGGTCAAGCAGCGACCGCGCCGCTTGAACTTCATTGCACTCGATGAGCGCGGCGATCAGGCTCAGCCAGTATTGCGCCACCTCCGGCTTCGCTTCGAGCGCGGCTTTGAGGTGTGGCAGCGCCGCGCGGGGTTGGCCGACCTGTCGGGCGAGTTGCCCAAGGTTGTGGTGGGCGTCAGGCTGGCGTGGGTCGGTTTGCAGGATGGCGCGGTAGAGTCGTTCGGCTTCCGGCAAACGACCAGCCTTGTGATGCTCGATGGCTTGGTGCAGCGCGGCAGAGATGGTGAGTGTCTGGTCGGCAGCGGCGCTTGTTGCGCCGAACGTTCCATTTTCTGAATCGGCGATCATGTAATGTCCTTGGTTGATACTGACCTGCAGCTCAAGTTATGTATCGTTCTTTCTGTAAATCCAGTTTTGCACCACTGGCAGGAGAAAAGTCGGTCTCCCTTAATTCTTATTCGGCCCCAGGAAAGATTGTCGGCAGACTAAAACCTGAATCCGTGCTCTTTGCACCCAAAACTTAACACAACCCGTTGATTCTGTGCTA
>Ga0068705_10001392_pt1 | contig 12214 bp, 11 predicted proteins | sample YNPMSTMetaG_FD_65631 | JGI IMG/M metagenome (GOLD analysis project Ga0068705, IMG submission 65631) | Anoxygenic and chlorotrophic microbial mat microbial communities from Yellowstone National Park, USA - YNP MS-T MetaG | ecosystem: Environmental > Aquatic > Thermal springs > Hot (42-90C) >... | reverse complement strand
ATACATCTACGACAATTGAATTTACTTTTCCCGCTAATCAAAAATTTGAATTGTCGCTTTATAATGTGCTTGGTCAAAAAATAAATTCTCTGGAAGGAATTTCTAATTCAAGTGGAATTAATCAAATTAAAGTTGATTCAACTAATCTTGCTGGAGGAATTTACTTGTGTTCAGTTAAGGGTGAAAAAATAAATCTCACGACTAAATTGATAATTTTGAAATAAAGGTTATAAATTTGGATAAATTATTTCAAATTTAATTAGCATCAGGAGGATGTAATGAACAAATCAGATCAAAAAGATTACGATCTTTACTGGAGCAAATTTCTTAACCGTTTTGAACGAGTTATCGGCTGGTTTTTATTCATAACTGGTATCTTGATTTTGATTACTTATGGACTTTATCAATTCATTCTTTTTTTGTTTAAAGACACTCAGCTCAGTTTATTTGTAAAAGCTGGTATTTTTCTCTCTGTACTTGGTTTTGTCCTCCTTTTGTTTTCTGTAATTCGTGAAAGATTAACTTTAAGGAAGAAAGATAAATACACGGAGGTCGACCAATGATTATCTCTACAACAGAGTTTATCCCAGGTAAAAAAGTAAAAAAAATCCTTGGACTTGTTAAAGGGAATACAGTTAGAGCTCGAAATATTGGTAAAGACATTATGGCAGCTTTGAAAAATCTTGTCGGCGGAGAAATTGAAGAGTACACTAAACTACTTGCAGAGTCTCGAAATCAGGCATTGGACAGAATGATAAAAAATGCTGAAGAGCTTGGTGCTAATGCAGTAATTGGTGTAAGATTTGAAACTTCTTATGTAATGCAAAATGCTGCCGAAATAATTGCTTATGGAACTGCTGTAATAGTTGAGGATGAATAGAAATTTTCCAATGAATTTGATTACAGCAGAAGTTTTTAGAAAATATTTAGCAAAGTTTCTAATTGCTTTTCTTCTTGTTCTCTTAATCGTTAATCAAATTTATTCTCAGCCGAAGAGAGAAGTAAGGGCTGTCTGGGTTACAACGAATTATCAACTCGATTGGCCACCTAAAACCTTCAATCCCGAGATTCAAAAAAAATCGCTTATCGAAATTCTGGATAGTCTTAAAGCTAAAAAATTTAATACTGTTTATTTTCAAATTAGATCACAGGGAAGTGTTTTATACAAAAGTAAATATGAACCCTGGTCTTCTTATTTGACAGGTAGACTTGGGCAGGAACCTTCTTTCGATCCACTTGATTTTGTTATTCGAGAAGCTCACAAAAGAAATCTTGAAATTCATGCCTGGTTGAATATGATTAATGTGAAATCAGGTGATTCACCAATTCCATTTACTGATCCAATGCACATAGCTTTACTTCGTCCTGATTGGGTAAGAAAGTATAACGAAGGTAATTCTGTGAGTTACTGGCTTGATCCGGGTTTTCCAGAAGTTAGAGAATACTTGAAAAACATTTGCGTAGAGATAGTTGAAAATTATGATGTTGATGGAATTCATCTTGATTACATTAGATATCCCGGAAAAGATTTTGACGATTCGCTTTCTTATGAAATGTATGGACAGAAAAAATCTCTTGATGATTTCAGAAGAGAAAATATCAATTCATTAGTTGCTTCAATTTATGATACACTTACTGCGATTAAACCAATGATTAAAATTGGTTCAGCTCCAATTGGAATTTATGAAAACTTAAATGATGCTCGTGGATGGGAAGGTAAAAATTATGTCTTTCAAGATTCAAGAGAATGGTTAAAAAGAAAAAAACACGATTACCTTACTCCACAGATTTATTGGGATATTAATAACAATCCAAAGTTTGAAGTTTTAGTTGATGATTGGACAAAAAACAGTTTTGATCGTCACATTGTAATTGGGATTGGAGCTTACAATCCATCTGTTGAAAAAGAAATAGAACAACAGATTGAAATAACGAGAAAATACAATTCAGCAGGACAAAGTTTCTTCAGATACGAAAACATTAAATCAAAAAGATTTTCTGCATACAGATATCAGTCAAATATTCCACCAATGAAATGGAAAGATTCGATTCCACCTAATCCACCATATCTTCTATCTGGTAGGAATCTCGAGAATAAACTTGGATTGGTTGAGCTCGTCTGGGGCATTCCATTTCCAGCTTCTGATGGAGATACTGCAAAATATTATAACATTTATCGATCTACTGATTTTAAAATTGATCGAGAAAATCCAGCCTTCATACTTGCAACGACACAAAATTATTACTACTATGATTTCATTCGAAAACCATCACAACTCGAATATTATTATCAGGTTTCATCGTTTGATAAGGGCAACAATGAAAGTTTGAGTGGTAGTGAAATTATAAAAGTTGAATTAACTAACTTGAAGGAGATCTTACAAAATTCTTATGCTGTGAATAAAGTATCTTTTAGAGTTGAAAATCAAATTGGCAATCTTCTGATTGAAACTAGTAATTCAAAAAATGTATCAGTTGTATTGTATGATAGAAATGGGAATAAGATAAAGGACCTCTATTCTGGGAGAATAAAAACTGGAATAAACTTTTTACAATTTGAAATTCCCAAACTGAGATTGAAAGAATTTACCCTTAAAGTTTTTATGCCGGAAAGAACTGAGGCAGTAAATTTCAAATTATAAAACTTACTCGTTGAATTATTAGAAGTTAGCTTTTGATGCTTACCCACAAATCATAACGCAATTCAAACAAATCATCGTAATTAAAATTAACAATATCAGAAATCACTTTTCAATCTTGTTGCTCGAAATAAATTAAATTTCTTTTAACTTATCATTGTGAGCAAAGTAGGTAATTACCTTTACAATTGATTGAATTAAAGTCTGATTAATTGATATTTAAAACAAAAAACGCCAGTCTAAGTTGTTTGGACTGGCGTTTAGTTTTTTAACAACTCAAATAATTAAGCAACAGTCACATCTTTGCAGAGATAAACATCTTGAATTGCATTCAGCAATTTCACACCATCTGCCATTGGTTTCTGGAAAGCTTTACGACCAGAAATCAATCCCATTCCACCAGCTCGTTTGTTAATAACAGCTGTTCTGACTGCTTCGGCAAAATCATTTTCACCTGATGGTCCACCGGAATTGATTAGTCCAATTCTTCCCATATAATTGTTAACCACTTGATATCTTGTCAAATCGATTGGATGATCACTTGTGAGTTGCTCATAAACTTTCTTGTGTGTCTTTCCAAATTTGAGTGCGTTGTAACCGCCGTTTGTTTCTGGAAGTTTTTGTTTGATAATGTCAGCTTCGATTGTTGCACCAAGATGATTTGCTTGTCCTGTCAAGTCAGCTGCGACATGATAATCTTTATCTCCAACTTTGAAAGCTGAGTTTCTCAAATAGCACCAGAGAATTGTAACCATTCCGAGCTCATGTGCATACTGAAATGCTTGTGAAATTTCCTGAATCTGTCTTTTTGATTCAGCAGAGCCAAAGTAGATTGTTGCACCAATTGCGACTGCACCTAAATCGAATGCCTGTTTGACTGATGCAAAAAGAATTTGATCATATGTATTTGGATAGCTTAAAAATTCATTGTGATTAATTTTGAGAATGAAAGGAATCTTATGAGCATACTTTCTTGCAACTGAACCAAGAACTCCCAAAGTTGATGCAACAGCATTACATCCACCTTCGATTGCAAGCTTTACAATATTTTCTGGATCGAAGTAAATTGGATTTGGGGCAAATGACGCACCTGCTGAATGCTCAATTCCCTGGTCAACCGGTAAAATTGAAAGGTACCCTGTGCCAGCTAATCTACCTGTATTGAAAAGAAGCTGAAGATTTCTCAGAACCTGAGGATTTCTATCTGAAGGAACAAAAATTCTATCTACAAAATCAGGTCCGGGAAGATGAAGCATATCCTTTGGAACGGTTTTGCACTCATGCTTCAGTAAATAGTCTGCTTCATTACCTAAAAGTTTTACAATTTCATCTATTGTCATTGTTTTATCTCCAATATTTGTTTTAGTTTTAACAAATATAAAAAATTCAATTCGGACTTTTATTTGATAATAGACAAGCTAAGCATTAGGAATTTTTGACCGAGCAAAAAAGTGATTGATAATTTTCTTAATTAGGGTTGAAAAAGCCAAATTTTTTCCATATAAGAAAAATTCTAATTTGTGGTATATGGGAATATCCAATCAACTAATTTTTATTGGATTTAGTTATATTTAATTGAGGATAAAATTGAATTCAATTTTTTTATTGATGATATATTTTTAGAACTTTAAAATATTTATTGAAACCAGTGTGGATAGAAAGAATTCTCAAATTAGCTTACGAAATATGGAAACACCATCTTTGTTTAATGGATTGGTTATACTGAATAAAGAGAAATTTATTGAGATATTAAATTCAACCTTGCATAGTAAGGAATTAAGTATTATAAAAACCAAAATACAAGATCTTATAAGTATTATTTCCAATTACAAAAGGGATGTTGAAGGTATCTTAAACATAGAATCAAATGGAGATACTATTACACTTCGTCGCAATGTTCTTGTATCTGAATTAAAGCAAATACTCGATTCACAAACTGATGAACGAGCTACTTATTATATAAAACGTTTATTAAATGGGATTCAAAAGGTTAAAACAAATAAAATAAATGATATAAACTTGTTAAGATGGAAGGAATACGATGAAATTATTACCGATAGTTTATGGATTTTGGATAAAAGAGATTCTTCGGGAGCGCATCTCGGATGGTACTGGGGAAATTTTATTCCACAAATACCTCGTCAATTAATGTTAAGATACACGAAAAAATATGATTGGGTATTAGATGCATTTGCTGGAAGTGGAACGACTTTAATTGAATGCCGTAGATTAGGTAGAAATGGATTAGGTATTGAATTAAATCCTGATGTGGCGGAAAAAGCAAAAAGTTTAATTCAAAAAGAAGAAAATAAATTTCAGGTGGTGAGTGATGTCATAGTGGGTGATAGTAGAACTATAGATTTAAAAACAATCTTTAATCAATTAGGCATTAAGAAAGTACAATTATTGATTATGCATCCGCCTTATCATGATATTATTAAGTTTTCAAAGAATGAAAAGGATTTATCTAATGCAAAAGATATAGATGAATTTTTAAGAATGTTTGGTGAGGTTATTGATAATATATCACCTTATTTAGAGAAAAATAGATTTTTTGCTTTGGTCATAGGTGATAAATATTCTAGAGGTGAATGGATACCTTTAGGCTTTTATTGTATGCAAGAAGTATTAAAAAGAAAATTTCAATTAAAAAGCATTATAGTTAAAAATTTTGATGAAACTCGGGGTAAACGAAATCAAAAAGAACTTTGGAGATATCGAGCTTTAGTGGGAGGGTTTTATGTTTTTAAGCATGAATATATAATGCTATTTAAAAAGGTTTAAGTTAGAAAATGGTTAAACTTAGTAATAAAGAGGTATTGAATCTTAAACTTAAATCAATTCCAGTGGATTTATTGAAAGCATTCTGTCTTCAAAATGGAATATCTTTGAAATCAAAAACAGTCGATTTAATAAAATCAATTCTGCAGTCCAATGACCAAATTGATGATAAATTAAATATCTTTATAAAGGAAAAATATCTTGAAAGAATTAATAATAGAAGAAGTACAATTTCTGATGATGATTTGAAAAAGGAACTATTAAAAGTTCAAAATTTTAATTGGGGTTTTGTTCAGGGTCAATTAGATCAAAAAATACAAACACAATATGTAAGAAAGATATTTAAATACGATGATTTAATTTTTAAAGTAAAAGCAACCTTACATAATGATGTAACAAACTATGTTATTTGCACTTGGTTCAATCATTGGACAACGGTTTTAATTGAAGAACACATTGCACAACATCCAAAAGTTATACCCACTCTAAAAAATATCAAGGGAATAGGCTTATTTTTTAATGGCCAGCCATTTGATTTGAAGGTTACTTATCTACCAAAAGGTTATAATCCAAACGACGCAATCAAAAATCCAATAGGATTGGCAAAATGGCTTTATGAAAATCAAGGTGCACAACGCTTTGGTGATAATAATAGAATCTTTGTTGTTTTATTTGATAGGAATAATCCAGATGAAAGTTGGAAATTGAAAAGGGATTTTGATTTTATATTCAAAAAGATAGATCAGTTTTTGGATAAAGAAACAATCACTTCAAAAGATGAGATTGTTTTTGCTTTTAGAAATAAAACATACACCGCAATTACAAAGATTTTGCTTATAACCAAATAAAAAACATTCCTTTCTGAAACATTTTCCAAAATTTTAATTAAAACAGAAAAAACATATTCATTGAACTCAATTCATTCTTATTTTTTTTTCGTTTTAATCTTAGTAAATTGTTTTGCTATAATAAATTAAATGAACAAAGTGGTTGAAAGAGTGCAATCATCTGACGATCAAAAACTTCAAGAAAAGCTTAAAAATCGAGGAAATTTACCCAAACATATCGCCATTATTATGGATGGTAATGGTAGATGGGCAAAAAAAAGAGGCTTGCCAAGAGTTGCAGGTCATTCCGAAGGTGTAAAATCTGTCCGTGATATTGTAGAAGCTTGTGCTCAGCTCGGAATTGAGTATTTAACTCTTTATGCTTTTTCCACAGAAAATTGGAAAAGACCAAAGGAAGAAGTTTCAACTTTAATGAAGTTGCTGCTTAAAACACTTAAGACCGAAACGGATGAACTTCATAAGAACAACATTAAACTCAAAATGATTGGTGATTTCGAGAGTTTGCCCGAAGCTGTTCAAAAACAACTAAAAGAAGCTATCAAAAAAACTGAAAAAAATACAAGACTGACTTTAATTTTAGCTCTCAGTTATTCTGGAAGATGGGATATTCTTCAAGCAACTCGAAAGATTGCTGATGATGTTGCCCATAAAAAATTAAAGAAATCAGAAATTAACGAAGAAACTTTCAAGAAATATCTTTCAACTGCTGAATATCCTGAACCGGATTTGCTTATTAGAACAAGTGGCGAGATGAGAGTAAGCAATTTTCTTTTATGGGAGATTGCTTACACCGAACTTTATGTAACAGAAACTTTGTGGCCAGATTTTAGACGCAAAGAACTTTATAAAGCAATTGAAGATTATCAAAAGAGAGAAAGAAAATTCGGTTTAGTCAGCGAACAGATAAAAGGATATGGTAAAAATGCATTTCTTGTCAGAAAGTAAATTCAAACTTCATATAATTATTTTTTTCGTTTTAAGTTTTACTGTTTTTAATTCCACATTTGCACAACAGGGTTTGCCCACTTATAAAATTCTTGGACTTTCCGTTGAAGGAAATGTAACTGCTGATCCAACTGTTATAATTGCATCAAGTGGATTGAAAATTGGCGATGTAATTCAAGTTCCAGGTGATGCGACAATCAATGCAATAAAAAGAATTCTTGCTTTGAATATTTTTTCAGATGTTCAGTTGATTAAAGAAAGACAGATTGGTGATGGAATTTACATTTTAATTAAAGTTCAAGAATTTCCAAGACTTGAAGATTTTGTCTTTGTTGGAAATGATGAAATCAGCGAAAAAGATTTAAAGAAAGAAGTTACATTAATCAGAGGCCAAACACTAAAACCTTCAGATATAAGCAAGCTAAAGAGAAATATTCTTCGACGTTATGAAGAAAAAGGAATGCTAAATGCTGAGATTACAACTTCCATCCTTGAATTTTCAAAAGTCGATACGCTGAAAAAGAAACTTGTGATTCACTGGGCAAATAAATACGACCAAGAAGATACTTACACAACAGAAATCAGTCTTGGCGATAAACCAGATGCTGAAACAATTAAACGAATCCAAAATCGAGTTTTGTTGAAAATAAAAATTGACGAAGGTCAAGTTGTTCTTGTTAAGAAGATTAATTTCTATGGAAATAAAAATTTTTCCAGCAGAAACTTATATAGCCAGTTCGATGAAACCGTTGAAAAAAGATGGTGGCGTTTCTGGAAAAAAGAAAAGTTTGATAGAAAAAATTTTGAAAAAGACAAAGAAGCTTTAATTAAGTTTTATAAAAAGAATGGATATAAAGATGCAACCATTCTGAAAGATTCTGTTTATCTTGATGAAAACAAAAAAAATCTTTACATCGATATTTATCTCTATGAAGGTCCACAATACAAGGTTAGAAATATTCAATGGGTTGGAAATACGGTCTTTTCAACTGATGTATTGAATAAAAGATTGGGCTTTTCAAAAGGCGATATTTTTGATTACGAAAAGTTTGAAAGAAATCTAAGACAAAATGAACAGCAATCAGATGTTTCTTCACTTTACTTTGATAATGGTTATCTCGGATTTTCACTTAAGACAGAAGAAATAAAAGTTGCCGAAGATTCACTTGATATCATCATTAAAATTGCTGAAAGGAATCAATTTAAGATTGGTTATGTCGAGATTAAAGGCAATGATAAGACAATGGACAAAGTGATACGTCGTGAATTATTTACTCGACCTGGTGATTATTTCAATCGTACGTTACTTTTGAGAAGTCTCCAGCAGCTTGCAAATCTTCAGTACTTTAATGCAGAAAAACTTTATCAAGAAGGACTTGATTATTTCCCAACAACAGATTCAACCGTTGATATTACTTATAAAGTAGAAGAAAAGTCGAGTGATTATCTAAATGCATCAGTTGGTTATAGTGGAAGCTGGGGATTTAGTGGTGCAGTTGGAATAACATTAACGAATTTTTCACTTGCTCATCCATTTACATTAGGCGGCGGTCAAGTTTTGAATTTCAACTGGCAATTTGGAATTGGAAATTACTATCGAACATTCCAGCTTGGATTTACCGAGCCTTGGTTTATGGATACACCAACATCAGTTGGTTTCGATATCTTTGATACAAGACAGATTTACATTTATGAATTGCGACAATATGGTGGAAGTGTCAGAGTTGGTAGAAGATTATCCTGGCCTGATGACTATTTTATGGTGAAAGGAAGTTTTAGATATTATATGAACGATGTTAAAGGTGGTGGTGGTTATTATCGAGAAGGAATGTACAAACAATATTCACTCACTTTTGGAATTGGAAGAAAAGATATTGATAATCCAGTTTTCCCGAGTACAGGAAGTAATTTTGGACTTGATTTTGATTTATCTGGTGGACCATTTTTACCAGGAGATGTTGATTATTTGAAGACAGATATAAATTTAGAAGTCTATCGTAGATTGTTTGGTTCGAATAAATTAACACTCTTTCTTGGAAATTATTATGGTTTTATTTATGAGCTTGTGCCTAATACACCAATTCAACCATTTGAATATTATTATATGGGTGGTAGCGGATTGATAATTGCAACAGAGCCTTTGCGTGGTTATGATGACCGTTCAATTGGTCCAAAGAATGTTAATGGAAATGTAATCGGTGGAAAGATATTTTCAAGAAATACATTTGAACTTAGATTTGCAGTAACTCTTCAGCCAATGCCTCTTTATGTTCTTGCATTTGCAGAAGCTGGAAATGTCTGGAGAGATATGAAAGATGTTAATATATTTGACTTAAAGAGAAGTGTTGGATTTGGTGCTCGTGTTTTGATTAATCCGATTGGTATGATAGGATTTGATTTCGGTTATGGATTTGATAGAAAATCTGTAAGTGGATATGATCCTCAATGGATCTTCCATTTCCAATTTGGTAGAGGAATGTAAAACAAAAACAAATTAAGAGGTTAAAAGTGAAAACAGTAAAAATAATTTTATCTTTATTCTTCTTTGTTTCAACAATGATGTGGGCTCAACAACCACAGGTAAAAATTGGTGTTGTAGACTCAGAAATTATTTTGAGTCAACTTCCTGATTACAAAAAAGCTCAAGATCAGTTAAATGAGATTGTCAAAAAATGGCAAAATGAACTTGACAGTCTTTCAATGCAATATCAGGAAAGGATCGATAACTATCGTAAGCAAGAAGCATTGATGAGTGAAGATGTCAAGTTGAAAGAGCAACAAGAGATTATGAAACTCGAACAGGAAATTTATAATTTCCGTCAGAGAAAATTTGGACAACAGGGTGAATTCTCACAAAAGCAAGAGGAGCTCTTAACTCCAATTAAACAAAACATTATCAAAGCGATTGAAAAAGTTGCTAAGGAAGAAAAGGTTACACTGGTTTTGGACAAAGCTGGTGATGTAGTCGTTCTTTATTCTGATCCATCTTACGATTTAACATTCAAAGTTTTGGATCAACTTAGACGCGGAAAAGTAAAGTAAAATAAAAAGAGGCTTTTATGAAAAAGCTAATCATTCTCTCCGCATTATTCTTCGTATATCCGATTTTTGCTCAGGTAAAAATCGGTTACATAAATTCTGAAGCGATAATGAAACAACTTCCAGAAGCTCAGGATGCTCAGAGAAAACTTGATAATCTCGTTCAAGAATGGCAAGCTGAGTTACGAAAACTTGAATCCGAATGGAAACAAAAATATGATGCTTACGATCGAGATAAATTAATTATGAGCGATCAAACAAGAGCTGAAAAAGAAAAAGAGCTTGTTGATCTTGAAAATAGAATTATGCAATACCGTGAGCAAAAATTCGGACAAAATGGCGAACTCTTCCAAAAACAGGAAGAATTTATGAAGCCAATTCAGAATAAAATCTTCAATGCTCTTGAGAAAATTGCAAAGGACGAAGGTTACGATTTTGTCTTCGATAAGAGTGGAGAAATCCTTCTCCTTTATGCAAATGAAAAATATGATCTAACAAACAAAGTTCTACAAGCTTTGAAGTGATTTTATGCAAATTACAGTCGAAGAGATTGCTGCCCTTGTTGAAGGTGAAGTTGTAGGAAATAAAAATAAAGTAATTAAAAATGTTGCAAAGATTGAAGAAGCAGGCGATGATGACCTGACATTTTTATATCAGGAGAAATACGAAAAATTTTTAAGTCCTGCTTCTTCTTTTGCAATTCTTGTTAAAAAAGACTTCACCAAAAACTTTCCCGCACTGACATTAATAAAGGTTGTTGACCCATATCTATCATTCATCAGAGTTATTGAAAAATATTTTCTTCCCGAAGTTGAATTGCCACCTCTATTCAATAAAAAACCAGATGAAGTAAATTTTTCATTCGGTAAAAATTTCAGATGCGGAGAGAATGTTTCAATTGGAAAAAATTGTAAGATCGGTGACAATGTGACCATTTACTCAAATGTTTCAATTCTGAATGATGTTGAAATTGGGAACGATACATTAATTTATCCAAATGTAACTATTCGTGAAGGATGTAAAATTGGAAATAGAAATATAATTCATGCTGGTGCTGTGATTGGTAGTGATGGATTTGGCTATTACAAAAAACCAGATCGAAGTTATAAAAAGATTCCACAAATTGGAATTGTTGTTCTTGAAGACGATGTTGAAATTGGAGCAAATACTTGCATTGATCGTGCGACAATTGGTGAGACAAGAATTAAGAAAGGAACTAAGATAGATAATCTTGTTCAAATTGCTCATAATGTTGTAATCGGTGAAAATTGTGCAATCTCTGGTCAAACAGGTTTTGCTGGAAGTACAAAAGTCGGCAATAATGTGATCATTGCAGGACAGGTTGGATTTGCTGATCATATTGAAGTTGAAGATGATGTTGTAGTTATGGCTCAATCTGGAGTATCTCACAGTTTGAAAAGAGGAAAAGTTTACTTCGGTTATCCAGCAATGGAAGTTAGAGAAGCATTTAAGTTGAATGCCTTGATCCGAAATCTTCCAGAGCTGAGAGAGAAATTGTTTGAATTAAATAAAAAAGTTGATGAACTTGAAAAAAGATTAAAAGAAAATAAATAGGAGAAATTTTATGGTTGAACAACAGCGAACTATTGCCAAGCCCGTTACAGTTTCAGGAATAGGAATTCACACAGGTACTGAATGCACAATGACATTCAAACCTGCACCAGAAAATTATGGAATAAGATTTATTAGAGTTGATCTTGGAGGAAATCCTGAAATTCCTGCTATTGTTGAAAATGTTGTTGATGTTTCGAGAGGAACTACTATTGCAGTGGGCGAAGCAAAAGTTCATACTGTTGAACATGTCTTGGCTGCAGTTTATGGTTTAAAAATTGACAACTTAAAAATTGAACTTGATGGAATTGAACCACCAATCGGTGATGGGAGTGCCAAACTTTATGTTGATGCACTTCTCGAAGCTGGAATTGTTGAACAAGAAGCTCC